>Ga0210388_10004852_pt1 | contig 10505 bp, 6 predicted proteins | sample IncBWC19OmetaG_FD_155485 | JGI IMG/M metagenome (GOLD analysis project Ga0210388, IMG submission 155485) | Forest soil microbial communities from Barre Woods Harvard Forest LTER site, Petersham, Massachusetts, United States - Inc-BW-C-19-O ...
CTGTTGGCGGTAAGTCACAAACGTAGGCCGCAAGTCCGAATGCTGATGCTTCCCCTTCCGTATCAGGTCCGGACCGCTCTTGCCGCACACCTTCACGATCTGGAAATCCTGCGCATCCACCCAGATCTTCCCCTCAAAATATCGCTTGCTCTTTTCCTTGTTCTTCGGCTCCACGCGAAACTCGTAGGTGTCCAGGTCGTCCACATGCCGCTGCCCGTTATAGGTCAGGTTATATTGGGTCAGGTCTTCGCTGGTCAAAATCAGCGGCATGAAGACGCGAATATCTTCCGTGTCTTCCTGGGTCAGCTGAACCCCGCGCAAGGTAGATTGACCGGCGAACGTTACTTTCTCTTGTCGCCTGCCCTTCTCGTCGTAGGAAACATTCGTCACCTCATGAAAGGCTCCCGTCACGTCCTGGCCACTAAGCGTTTGAACCAGCACGTCTTGCGTGTAGGTGTAATGCAGGCGCGCTTCCTTCGTGGCGGTCTCAGTTGCCCCAAACTTCTGAATCGCGTCCTGAACGCTCATCGTCTTCGGCGGAGCCGAATCCAGCGTCCCATTGCCCTGTTCGCAATCGGTCTGTCCCCATAACCGCACAGACAGCACCAGAACACACAGTGGAATCACATGCCATCTCATAGAACGACCTCTTTGAACTCTGTCATCCTGAAGGAAGCGAAAGCCTGCCCTGAGCCTAGCCAGGGAATCAATGCAACTTGCCTGCGCCGGCATTGGCCTCGCGAGACATTTCCATTACTGGTGCTGGTGCTTCCAGGCTTGAGCGGTTTGATCCTTGCCCATACTCCCGATCTTTCCACTCATGTGCAAACTCTTGCGTCTAGCCTTGGGTTACGACGCGTAACTCGAATTCCAGCCGCTCCGGTTTGGTACGCCGATTGCCATAATACCCCCGGAAGCCGCACTCATCGGGCATTCCGCGAGTTCTTTCACATCAATTATCTTAGCTTCCCCGGATAGGATCATTTTATGAAGACCACAATCATTGTTCTCTGCTTTCTCTGCGCAACCGCAGCCTTTGCTCAAAGCGCACCCATCCTGAGCAACACGCCCGCGCCGGTTGTCATGTTGGAACATCCCCTGCGTGCCGCGGAGCACGCGATGGCTCAGGAGACCAGCCTGTTAAGCAGCAACCTTTCTCCGTACAGCTATGCGACGGGTGAGGTCCCGCTGGCGGAACTCGGATCCCTCCCGTACGAGACGCCTCTAGGCGACGTAGCTCGCGCTTATAGAAAAGGACACATCGACGCGCCCAAAGCCACGATGGTCTTGGAAAAATAGTCAGTGGGGTGTCTCGAGTTGCTTAGCGTATGTGGGGACAGCCGCCTCGGCTGTCCCGCCAAGCGCAGCGAGGCGTTCTGCTGCGAGCTTCCCAACACTGCCATAGTTCCTCAAGCACAGTCGCTTGGCGCCTTGCCCTACTCGCCCGCGCCCATCATCAGAATCGGCATGGTCGGTGCAGTCGCTCCGGTCTCACTTTCCACAGTGATCGCGAACGCCTTTGCCTCAACTGCAGCCGGCAGCAGCGGACTCACCACACTCGCGCTCCCATGCGCATCGGGCTTAAACACCCCTGCCGGAATCGGCGCGCCATTAACTGGAATCAACCACAACTCATAAGCCTTCCGCGGCGGCAGCGCTGGCATGTTATTCGCCAGGAAGACCAGGCTACTGCGGCTCCGCAAATAAAATGCCTTGCCCTGTGGCTGCGGCGCTGTCTTCGTCGAAACCAGCGTCACCCGCTGCGCTTCGGGATCAAGGATCGGCGCCGCAACCCTACGCAACTCTTCCAGTTCGCGGCTGCTCTCCCCTGCCCGCGAACTCATCGACGCCAAACTCTGCTGCAACGCAGTATTCTCCCGCCACAACGAAAGCGCGAAAACCACCACTGCCGCTGTAGCTGCCCATCCCAACCATCCCCACCACGAAGCGCGAGTCGAAGTCTGCGCTACTCCTGCCACGCGTGCCTCCCGCGCCACCGCATCCAGCAACCGCTGCCGCGCCCGCTGCGGAGGCCTCGGCCCCGCCGCCGATAGCGCCAGCAACGCCGTATCCCCGCGCAGTTGCTCCAGCTCCAGCCGGCACGCAGCACACGTAGCCAGATGCGCATCCACTCGCGCGCGATCGGCTCCCCGCAGCGCATCCAGCGCGTACATTGCAAGATCGTCAGCGAATTGTTCGTGCTCGCTCATCGCCACAATTCTAAAATGTGGGGACAGCCACCCGCGGTTGTCCGCGGAGGACGGTTCCGCGACTGCCTCAACCCTGAAACGCCTTCCGTAAAGCAATCAACCCCGAGCGTATCCGCGTCTTCACCGTCCCCAGCGGCTCTCCCGTCTTGTCGGCAATCTCAGAATGGCTCATGCCTTCCCAATAAGCCATTTCAAGAGCTGAACGCTGCGCAGGAACCATAGTGCCCATAACACCCCGCACTTTCTCCGCAGCCCGCGCCCGTTCGGCATCTCCGGCTAGGTCAGGTGCCACCGACAGCACCAAGTCGTCAATATCGGTCTCCGGTCGCCGCTTTCTGAGGAAGTCAATCGCGCGGTTGCGAGTGATCACCGCCAGCCAGCTTCCCAAACTCCCACGCGCCGCATCGAACGCGCTCGGCTTCCTCCACAACTGCAGAAAGACTTCCTGCAACACATCCTCCGCCGCTCCAGTATCGCCCAGCACCCGCAAGGCAACCGCATACACGATCGAAGAATAGCGGTCATAGAGCTGTGCCATCGCCCCCTGATCGCCGGATTTCAGCCCCGTCACAAGGGCGAGATCCGCCGGAATGGTTTGTGGTTGCGGACTCAACAAACCTATATCTCTTCCTTATATAGATATACGAAAAATCAGCCCTGTCGGATTGCCTTTTCCCGCCTGCAACCGGCGCCAAAGCTGTGGCGAAAACATAGCAGCCAAGTACCACCACGGGCAAGGGATTATGGGTGTTGGGTACTCTGATTGAGTAGGTCGTATCGATTAGGGTAGTTCGTATCAAGGTACGACTTCGGTCGTACCATAGCTCCGAAGCATAGACGCCAGCTTTAGCCGCTGAGGGAAACTCTCTTCTCTAATTCACTGACTCAACTTGATGGCAAGTTGACGCTCCGGCTGCGTCATCTGGCTCCACAATCTCTGCAGGTCGTCCTGCAGCGCCTGATTGTCGGGCTCTTGGTGTAGAGCTAGCGCAAACCACCGGTACGCCGTTGGTAGATCCCGCGGCGTGCAGGTTCCCGTCGAGTACAGCGCACCCAGCGAAATCATCGCCTTCGCATTCGACTGTTCCGCCGCCAGCTTCAACAGCCGCAGCCCATGATCGCAGTCCTGGCTCACGCCGCGTCCATAAATATAGCGCTCCGCGTAGGCCACGGGATCAACCGGCTTTTGGGCCGCAGGCGGCTTGTGCGTCGCCACTTTCGGCTCAGGGGTCGGCTCTACCGGGGGCGTTTGCTTGTCCGGACCAGAACTCGCAGGTGGGGGCCCAGAGCTCGCCGGCAAGTTGGGATCGCTCGCTTGCGCTTGCGCAGGGACGGTTTGAGAAGGTGTGATCGGCGAAGGAGTTGTCTGCGGCGTCACCTGCGGAGTTACCTGCGAAAGCGTCGAAGCAGTCGCTCCTCCCGCATCAGATCCAGCTGGACTCGTTGCTGCACCACCGTTGGCCGGAGCCGTCCCAGTGCCGCTAATACCGGCCGCCGGAGCGGTGCTGTCAGGAGACGCCGGCCCGGCCGCAGTTCCGGAATCCGCGCCCGGCGCCGCGTCCGCTGCTGGCTTGGCTGCCGGTGGCTTCTTGTCGCTCGTGGTCAGCCCGGCAAATCCAGTCTGCTTAAAATGCAGGTAGCCAAGTCCCACCGCCAAGGCCAGCGCGATAACCATCAAGACTAGTTTGCCCCAGCCGCGCCTCGGCTCCTCTTCTTCATCGTCGAGAAGATAATCCAGATTAGAAGAGGGCCGCAAAGGATCGCCCTCATCGTGACGATCAACGGCGGGTCCAGGACTGTTCAATCCGAGAAAGGAGTGACCAGTGATCACCGGTCCCGTGCTTGACTTGGCACCGGTAGGCGGAAGCGGCGCCGGACGCCGTTCTGCGGCGGCACTGCTCAATCCCGCAGGCTCAAGGACAGGCGCCTCGGCCGCTTGCCTCAACGCAGATTGCACCGAAGCTTGTTGCACCGGACCCGCGGGCTGCTTGGGTACTGCGCTGCTCCCCGTCGGAGCAACCACAGGTTTTTGTCCGCCTGTCTGAGTTGTCGCAACAAGAGACGCTCCGCACATCCCGCAAAAGCGGTTGGACTCGTCGTTCTCATTGCCGCATCGTCCGCAGCGCACGCACCCTCCTCCATCCTTATAGCTCTCTAGATTAACTCCACTCCCCCTCGTTACGCGAGTACGATGCAGATTCTGCCGGTGTCTTCAACGACACCGCTCCGACTCGTGTTTTTTTCTGCTGAAACTGCTGATTATCCCTTAGTTCAGAGGCGCGCTGGAGGGGTCCGTCAAGGCAATCAATTTGCCCAGGGGATACTCTTCTTGGGTAAGAGGAATCTCTGGCTCGGAGTTGACGATAGTCAACACATCGCCGCTGTGCACTCCGCGCAGCAGCAGACGGTCACTCTCGACGCCCACGACTCGATACTTCTCGTCGAAAACTGACATCGTAAACTTCCCCTGCTTATTGGATGCCAGATTGCATGCCCTCGATACCAACGAATTCGATTTCACGTCGAAAAGTTCCAAAACTGAAAAGTCGAAACCGAAAGGTTCCGAAACTGAACTGACCCCCTGGCTAGCCCACGAGTGGATTTCTATGCGGCTCCGAAACGCACTGAGACTAGCTTCGAGACACCGGGTTCCTGCATGGTCACGCCGTACAGCACGGGGGCGATGCTCATCGTTTTCTTGCTGTGCGTGATAAGCACGAACTGCGTCTTGATGCTCATCTCTTTCACCAGCTCCGTGAAGCGGCCGATGTTGGCTTCGTCGAGTGGCGCATCCACTTCGTCGAGAATACAAAACGGGCTGGGCGTGTACTGGAAGATCCCGACCAGCAAAGCCAGCGCGGTCAGCGCCTTTTCTCCGCCGGAAAGCAGCAGCACACTCTGCAGGCGCTTGCCGGGAGGCGATGCGACCACGTCGATCCCGCTCTCGGCGGAGTTTTCCTCGTCGGTGAGCCTCATGAACGCGTGGCCTCCGCCGAAGAGTTTCTTGAAAGTAACTCCGAAGTTCTCATTGATCCGAGCAAAGGCTTCCTCGAACTTCTGGCGCGAGACCTCGTCGATCTCGCGAATCGTGGCGGTCGTGTTGTCAATGGAGGAGATCAGATCTTTGCGCTGGCCATCGAGAAACGCGTGCCGCTCCGCAGTCTCGCGATACTCTTCGAGTGCCATCATGTTCACCGGGCCCATGGCTTCGAGTTTCGCGCGCATCTCGCGATGAAGCTGGTCACGAGCAGTCAGCTCGTCGCCCGTGACGAGCGTGAGTGTCGTATCGGCCAGCAAAGCGGCGCGCTCGATTCCCAGTTCGTTCAGGCAAGTATCTGCCATGTGCATGGCGTCGGCTTGCAGCTTGGCGGCGGCCGCCTGCAGCTCTCCACGGCGGTCGCGAGCCTGGTCGAGGAGCTGCCGGGCGTGCCGGAGAAGCTCATCGATTTCAGAAAGTCGCGCGCGCAGTTGATCCTTTTCGAACTGCAACAGCCCCTCACGCGCCTGACTCGCATTGCGCTCAGCCACGAAGTCGGCGGTTTGCTGCTCGAGTTGCAGATTCTCTGCTTCGCGCTGCCGTTTCTCGGCGGCAGATGCTTCAATCTGTGAGACCAGAGCGTGGAGGCGATCGGTCATTTCAGAGAAGATAGAATCGATGCGTCCAAGCACGGCAGTTGCGGAACGGTGGCGCTCTTCCAGCGCTGCGACCCGGGCCACGCGCTGCGAGCTAACCTGGGCTGCGTCCTCCCGACGCTGACGCAGCGTGCCGAGCAACTCCTGAGCTGTCGCAATCTGCTGCTCGATCTCGGCACGAGTCTGTTCAAGTACTCCGATCCCAGTCCGGCGCTCAGCGGCGATCGATTGCTGCTCGGCCCGCTCTGCGGCAAGACGCTCCAACTCAGCTTGGGAAATGCTCACACGCTCGCTGACTCGGGCCATCTCCGAATCAAGCTGCTGGAGCATGTGGCCGGAAGTCATCGACTGGTGTTCGGCCTCTCGCTTCTCGCCTTCGAGGCGATCGAGAAGGGAAGAGAAGTCTCTAATTTCCCGGCCGAGCGTCAGCACTCGCATTTCTTCCTCACGAAGAGCGCGCTCGAGATCCTCAACCTGCCGCAAAACTTCCCGGAGTTCGCGCTTCATCGAAAGCGGGCCCTCGGAACGCTGTTTGCCGCCGGTGACAGTCACGTTGTGGAAGCATTCTCCGGATTGCGAGAGAAAAAACGCGTCGGGATTCTCTAGCGCCAGGCCTCGCGCGGTGTCGGAGCCGGGAACGATGTAGCCGTCGCGCAGCTTCGGCAAGATCACTTCGAGAGACTTTCCAAAGCCGTCGAGAACGCGAATGGTGTGCTTCAACGGCACGATGGATGCAGTGGGTGGAGCACAGTGCGCGGCTTCATCGAGGATGAAAGAGAACTTGGCCTGAGCATCCTCGGGGTGGACCAGAAAAGTTGCGCGGCCGTCGACGTCGCTGCGCAGCAAGCGGAGACCCTCGTCGGCGGCGTCCCACGACTTGACGACGATATAGTTCAATTCATCGCGTAGGAAGTCTTCGACCACGCGCTCGAAGCGCGGCTCGACCTCAAGAAAATCAGCGAGCACGCCGACAGGCGCCAGGCCGCTCTGCATTACTCCTGACTGGAAAAGGCGACGCACCGATTCGGTCGAGTATCCGTGTTCAGCGATGACCGCTTCCAGCGATCCCTTTTTCCCGAGAGCAGTCGCGAATTCCGCGCGGAGCAAGTCGAGATGAGCCTTCGCCTTCGTTTCTTCTAGGCGCTTGGATTCGAGCAAGCGGCGCAGTTGGCTGATCTCCGCGCTGATTCCGGCGACGCGCTGCGTCACGGTTTCGAACTCAAGGGCAAGTTGCCCGCGCTGGCCGCCGAAGGCTTCCACCTGCAAGTTGGCATTAGTGATTTCAGCTTGCAGACGCCCGGCTTCGCGATCCGCGCCCGCAAGGCGCTCTTCAGCCTGTGCGAGCGGGTTGCGAAGCCGCGAAACCGACGACACTGTGTCGAAAATAGCTACGCGAGACTCTTCCTGCTGATGTTCAAGCTCGGCCAGTGCTGTGGCCGCAGCAGCTGCCTCTTGCTGCGACAAAGCCAGTTCGTGCTGGGCCGCCGACAGATCGGCAGCGGCCGATTCCAGAATTTGCCGATTGGAATCGCGTTCCGCCTCTAGCGCGGTCAGGCGGTGGCGGGCCTGGGCCAGTTCGGCTTCCGCCGAGGCAGAACGAACCACGAGTTCGGCGCAGCGTTCTTCATTGTGGCGGCGGCGAGCGTGGGCTCGATCGATTTCCAAATCGATCTGGCTCAGGCGATCACGATTTTCGCGTAGCTCGGTCTCGATGGCATAGCCACGTTCGGTGCCCTCTGCATGCTCGGACTCAAGCTGCTGAACCGCTTCGGTGCGGTGCTGCATGTCCTCAGCCAGAGCGTTGAGCTGGGCGTCGAGTTCGCTGCTCTCCTGTTCGATGGCGGCAAACTTGCTGGCCAGGACCACGCGCAGTTGAGCCCGCATCTCCTCGCGCAGCTTGGCATATCGCTCGGCCTTCGAGGCCTGGCGCTTCAGTGAATTCATCTGGCGCGTGACTTCATCGAAAATATCGTTCACGCGGGCCAGGTTCAGCTTTGCGTCTTCGAGGCGAGCTTCGGCCAGCCGCTTCTTGGTCTTGAACTTCGTGATTCCGGCAGCTTCCTCAAGAATCGCCCGGCGGTCCGTGGGGCGGCTGCTGAGAATCTGGCCGATGCGTCCTTGCTCAATCAGGGCGTAGGTCTCTGGGCCGAGGCCTGTGCCCATGAAAAGCTCCTGAATGTCGCGCAGTCGGCACAGCTTGCCATTTAGCAAGTATTCGCTGTCACCGGAGCGGAACAGGCGACGCGTAACAACAATTTCGCCAGTGCGGAACTGTTGCTGGTTGAACTTCCTGCGGCGGATCTTAAGCATGACTTGAGTTGCACCGATCACCGCGGCGGAAGTCGCGACTGGCACGACTGCGTGCACCGGCAACGCGAACACCGGTTCGTCATCGGGGAAGGCGACCGCGAGCGTATTTACCTTCGAGCGCGGAACTTCCACTTCTTCCGTTTTGCCCGGTTGAGCGTCCTCCACGGCGCGATCTGTTTCTTCTGCGGCTTGCGCGCGGACGGCAGTTTCGTCCCAATCCTCAGCTGGACGTCGCGCGGCTTCCGCGCTCACGGGAAGTTCATCTTGGATGTCGATCTCGGTAGGCGTATCCGCATCGGGGCCGGGATACTCTTCGGGATCGATCAGGGTCAGCGAGACCTCGGCCATGCCGGTGGGCTTGCGGTCGCGGGTGCCGGCGAAGATCACATCTTCCATGCGCGAACCGCGCAGCGTCTTGGCCGACTGCTCGCCCAGCACCCAGGAGATGGCGTCGGCAATGTTTGACTTGCCACAGCCGTTGGGGCCGATGATGGCGGCGATTCCGTCCCCGTGGAACTTGAGGTCCGTGCGGTCGCAAAACGATTTGAAGCCGAGAATCTGAAGCCGCTTCAGTTTAAGCAACGTGGACTCCTTGGAGAAGCAGTGGCCTGTGGCCAGTTGTCAGTGCCCAGTTTTCTGTTGTGCTGCTTGCCGGCCTGTTTACCAGACTGATACCTCCAGCGCCGAAACGGTGCTTGCTCAGACTCTTGCCGCCCCAAGCTGGATCTGGCAGGCACAAATTAGAGCTACTGTAACGGTGAAATTGGGGCGGGGTCAAGCAATATAACACTATATATTGTATGGCCTTACGCCCTTGCGCACTGGGTTGCACACACATTGCAGCAGCTGCCTGGTTTACGGGTGAGGGAAGGACGAGGTGGGAGAACCGCGAGAGCAAGATTATGGTAGCGCAGTAGGCGATCTAAGACAACGATTTGTCCAGAGCGCGCCGTGCTGCGCTAGGCCGAACGGGCGAGGCGCCCGCCTCCATATTTGTTCCTCGTCCTTGCCGACTCTTACTTTCCTCCCAGCTTTTCGAAGAACAGGCAGATGGTTTCTATGCCGTGGTGGAAGTTGGGAATGTGGAACTTTTCGTTGGGGGCGTGCAGGTTATCGTCGGGCAGGCCGAAGCCCATCATCACGCTAGGGATTTTCAGACCCTGGTAGAAATCATTGACGATGGGGATCGATCCGCCGCTGCGGATGAAGACGGTGTCCTTCTTGAATGTGTCGTGCAACGCTTCAGTCGCCGCCTTGATGTAAGGATTATCGGTGCCGACCACGCAGGCCGGGCCTTTGCTCCACACTTTGATTTTGGTTTCGATGCCCTTGGGCGTTAGCTTCTTGACGAACGCGGTGTAGCGCTTCAGGATGTCGCTGGGATTCTGGTTGGGCACGAGGCGCATAGAAACCTTTGCTGCGGCTTTAGCTGGGATCACGGTCTTGGCGCCGGCAGCAATGAAGCCTCCGGGCATGCCGTGGACTTCAAGCGTGGGGCGTGCCCAGGTGCGATAGAGAACTGAGTAGCCAGGCTCCCCGGTGAGGGTTTTTGATCCGACTTCAGTTTTCCGGTAGTGTTCCTCGTTGAAGGGCAGGCGCCTCCACGCCTTGAGTTCGTCCTTGCTAGGTGCTTTCACTCCTTTATAGAAGCCGGGAATCAGTATGTGGCCCTTGGCATCTTTCAGCTTGCTGATGATTTCGATTAGCGCGAAGAAGGGATTGGGCGCGGCTCCGCCGTAGACACCGGAGTGCAGGTCAACCTTGGCGCCGACGGCTTCGATTTCGGTGTAGACCAGGCCGCGCAGGCCAACGCATAGCGTCGGAAGATTGGGAGCGAAGAGCTCGGTATCGCAAACCAGGGCGAAATCAGCTTTTAGCTTGGCCTTCTGCTTGCGAACATACTCGGTGATGGATTCGCCGCCGACTTCTTCTTCGCCCTCGAAAATTACTTTGACGTTGATGGGTAGCTTGCCGTTGCCGGATTTCATCAGCGATTCGAGGGCCTTCACTTCCATCCATAGCTGCCCTTTGTCGTCGACTGCTCCTCGGGCGTAGATGTTGTTGTTGCGCTCGGTGGGCTCGAAGGGCGGGGTGTGCCATTCGTCGAGAGGATCGGGCGGCTGCACGTCGTAGTGCGCGTAGCAGAGGGCCGTGGGCTTGCCGGGGGCGTGCAGCCAGTCGGCATAGACTAGGGGATGCCCCTTGGTGGGGATGACCTCGACGTTTTCCATGCCGATGCGGCGGAGTTCGTTGGCTACGAAATCGGCAGCTTTCTGTACGTCGGGTTTGTGTTCGTCGAGCGTGCTGACGCTGGGGATGCGGAGAAGGTCTTTGAGTTCACTTAGGAAACGC
>Ga0210388_10004854_pt1 | contig 10503 bp, 10 predicted proteins | sample IncBWC19OmetaG_FD_155485 | JGI IMG/M metagenome (GOLD analysis project Ga0210388, IMG submission 155485) | Forest soil microbial communities from Barre Woods Harvard Forest LTER site, Petersham, Massachusetts, United States - Inc-BW-C-19-O ...
GAAGCGGCGGAAATTCGTGGTGTGCCGACCATGGACCACATCTACCAGTACCTGCTCCCGTTTCGGGAATAAAAGGGCTTCCCGGTGAGTCTTATGCTCATGACCAGCGATGAACGATAGGCGGGGTCGATTCGAGGCGCAGGTGCTGCCGTACTTGGACGCCGCGTATCGCTATGCCCGATGGCTTGCCCGTTCCGCGAATGATGCGGATGACGTGGTGCAGGAGGCTACTTTGCGCGCCTATCGAAGCTTCGATGACCTGCGCGGCGCGGACGGCAAGGCGTGGCTGCTGACGATCGTTAGAAATTGCCACCTGACGGCGCGCAAGCAGCAGCAGCGCCGCAATCAGGTGCCATTGCCGCAGGACGATGAGGATCAGGGCGGTGAGATGGTTGCCGAGATGCCCGATCCGGAGTCCATCGCCATCCGCCAGGACCAGCAACGCATGCTGCGGCGACTGATGTCGGCGCTACCGGACGAGCAGCGCGAAGTCCTGGTATTGAGGGAAATCGAGGATATGGACTATCGCGAAATCGCTGCGGTCACGAGCCTGCCCATCGGCACGGTGATGTCCCGACTGGCACGCGCCCGAGCGGCCCTGCGCATGCGCTGGCTGCAAGAGGCCCAGGGAGAACCCCATGGCGTGCGCTGAAAACCTGCGAGTTCAGGAGTACTTCGACGGCGAGGTCGACGCCGTGGCGGCGGCCGATATCGAGCGGCACCTTTCGAGCTGCGAGGAGTGTCGCGTATTACTCCAGGACCTGCAGCAGGTTCGAACGCTGATTCGCGAAGGGGTGCCCAGGACCGGCATGCCGGCGCCGCTACGGGAGCGGATCATGGAAGCCCTCGATCAGGAATCGCGGACGGTCGTTCGGCTCTCCGACCGACAACCGGCAGCGCCGCGGCGCTCGCGGCCGTTCTGGATTGGCGTATTCAGTGGGGTCGGCGGCAGCGCCGTGGCGGCAGCGGTGACGCTGCTGGTACTTGTACCGGTGCTGAATCGCAGCTTGACGACCGAGATCGTCGCCGATCACACCCGCTCATTGATGTCGTCGCATCTGATTGATGTGGTGTCGACCGATCAGCATACGGTCAAGCCGTGGTTCGCCGGCCGCACCGATGTGTCGCCGGAGGTGGCTGACTTTGCTTCGCAGGGCTACCGGTTGCTGGGCGGACGGGTCGATGATGTTGCACACCACAAGGCGGCCGTGACGGTCTATCAGCACGGCCGGCACTTCATCAATGTATTCAGCTGGGCAATTGATTCGGCGGCCGTGCCCCAGGATACGACTCGCAACGGCTATCACCTGGCCTTCTGGAAAGTGGGAAATCTGGCCTATTGCGCGGTCTCGGACACCGGCTGGCCCGAACTGCAGGGACTGGTGCGGCTGTTGCAGGAGCAAAGCGCCCGCGACCTGCCACAGTGACCTACGCGTAAGCGTCGGTGATCAGCTGCCCGATATCGGCCAGCAGTGTTGCGCGTTTGGTTTCGGGCCCGGCGCACTGGGTGATATAGGCGGCGATGATGAGCGGCGCACGATTGGGGGGCCAGAAGACGGCAATGTCATTGGATGTGTGGCTGCCGTTGTTGCCGGTTCTGTCGGCAGCGCGCCATCCGCTTGGCAACCGGGCGCGCAGGCGGTCCAGTCCCGTTTCGTTCGCAACCATCCACGCCGTCAGTTGCTCCCGGTAGACCGGTGAGAGGATTGATCCGAACAGCACGGTTCTGAGATTGCCGGCCATGGCGATGGGATTGGTGGTATCGCGGGGGTCACCGTCGAGTGCCTCGTTCAGGGCGAGCTCCGTGCGGTCCAGACGCGTTACCCCATCGCCTATGGAACGCGCGAATCTGGTGATGCCCGGCGGGCCGCCGATGGTGCTGAGCAGGAGATTGGCAGCGGTATTGTCGCTTTGCGTCAAAACCGCGTGGCACAGTTCGGCGATGGTCATGGTGCCGCCGGCGTGTGGCGCCGTCAGCGGCGAATGGTACAGCAGCGGCTTTGCCGGCACGGGGATCCTGCGCCCCATGGCCTCCTGGTGATGATCGACCCGCTGTAGTACCGCGGAGGCCAGCAGGAACTTGAAGGTGCTGCACATCGGGAAGCGCTCAGTGCCGCGATGATCAGCCTGCTCGCCCGTCTGCGTATCAACTACCGCCACCCCGAGGCGGCCACCGTTGAGTTTCTCATATTTCGCCAGGGCGGCGGGCAGGGTGGCCAGGCGAGCTGGGGCCGCACGTGCAGCGCCGGTAATCGCGAGTGTGGCGAGGGCAATGAAGCTGCGGCGGCTGAGCATATTCCTGACGGGGACTCATGAACCGGCTGGCGGCCCTCGCAACGACCGCGGTGCGTCTGCTCCAGGCGCGCCGGCCGGCGCCGATCGCGGTCCGTAGTGTGGCAGTGGCCGCCCCAGTTCGTAGGCCCCGAGGTCCGGCGCTTTACCGGTAAAGCCATCGGTAATGCCCGGCAGTTCGACGCCGGCATCGATGGCGGCACTCCCCGGCTTCAGACGGAAGTCCAGCTCCTCCGGATTGTACAGGTGCTGTGGATCGGAGCGGTCCGGCATGGGGACATTCGTGAAAATTCCGAAATCGACGCTGACGCTGTGGGTGTCATTGCCGGTTGCCGCGCGGTATTCCTGCAGGGTGGCGAACTGACGCACTGGCAACTTGCCCAGGTAATCCGTGCGCAGCCCGCCCGCCGGTGCGTCCCACTCGAAGGAGTGTTCGGCGCCCGGGGTGGTACGAAAGCCGTTGAAGTCTGAATCCGAATAGCTGGTGAATGATTTCAGGGCAAACAGCGTCGACGTCCAGCCATCGGCGAGTATCAGGTTATTGCGAAAATGCACATTGGAGGCGGGCCCCGAATATCGCGCCTGGCCGATGAACGTGTTCTGGTAGATGAGGACGCCAGCGGGCGTGTCAACGAGCTTCAGGTACCCGCCGGTGGTCTGACCATAGACCAGGTTCTGGTAGAAGTAGAGCGGACCACCGAATATGGGTTGGGCGCTCAACGCACCTCCCGTGGAATTGAAGCAGCGGTTCTGGAAAACGCGGATGTTGTGCGCACCGCCGTCCGCTTCGATGCAGTTGTCATCGGCGTTGTAGATATCGTTATTGTTGATGTCGATGGCGACCGGGACCCGATCGCGAAGCTCCTTCGGTGTGCCATCCGGATCCCCGTAGGTGTCCACATCGATGCCGTCGTGCCAGTTGGCGACGTAGTTGTATTCGATGACATGGCCCTGGCCATACACCTTGACGGCGTATTCAGATCTGATCAGCGCCGGATAACCGGGGAATTTCGCCCACACTTCGGGGGTGAACCAGCTTTGCAGCTTGAGCGGATCATGACGTCCGATGAAGACGTTGTCGGCGATATAGAAATTCTTCGAACCGGACCAGCCGGCCTCGATGACGCGTCCCACGTCATATATCCGGCTGTGCTTGAGCGTAAAACCACTGGAACCGGCGATGTTCTTGATGCCGAGCTTGAAGGCGACGTTCGTATTGCGGACGGTGATGCCTTCAAAGTAGTTATAGCTGCCGCCCATGAGATTGAACAGATTGTCGCAGCCGTCACCATCGAACACGACTTCGCCGTCACCGGCCGCCTTGATGACAATGGGTTTGTCGGCCGTGCCGTTCTGCGTCAGGTAGTAAGTGCCATCGAAGGGGGTGCCGTAGGCGGCGATGCTGCGGTCAAAACCGCTGTAGACGAAGCGATTGTCCTTGTAGACGCCGGCATGCACCAGGATCGTATCGCCCGGTTGTACACGCGGTGGCATTTCGCGCGAGTGGTCGGACTGGTCCGATCCCAGGTAGTAGGCCGCCAGCAGGCCCGTAAAGCCCGGTTGCTGCCGCGGGCCTTTGAAGTCGAACGGATACACGTGATAGACCTGGCCGCCCGCGGCCGGCTGCGGTTCACGGCGGGTACGGACGGTGACGGTTCGGGTCTTGATGCCGCTGACCCCGTCCGGGTCGGAGAGCACCAGGCGTGCCTCGTATTCGGTATCCGGTGTGAGATTCAAAATGCTGCCCGCAAACATATTGGGCGCGACATAGCGATTGAAGTGTTGCCCGTCCCCATCACGCGGCAGACCGCCGCTCACGGCTTCCTGCTGCATGCGAAATAGTGGCAGGGCTTTGTGCCACACGGCTTCGCCCTTGCGCCGGTAACTCACCTGCACCGCGGCGTTGCGGTTGTCGTCTCCGGCAATACGCCATTCGAACCCCAGGGACCGCAAGGTCGCCGGTTCGACCCAGAAGTCGCCGGAGACGGTCGGGCGCGCCGGCACCGCAGTCTGTGCGTGCGCCCGAGTCGGGGGTATCAATATCACGAGTGTCACAATCAGCAGCTGCAATAAGACACGCGTCGCAGCGGGGCCGGCGATTTTGGTCACTGTATTGCTCACATTTGTTTGTCGCCGGAGTATAAGGCTGTTCAGGGTAATATGGCGCCGCAGCGCGCGGCAGTGTAAGTAAAATGGGGGAACGTGCATGGAGCGCATGATGAGACGGGCAATGCTGGCCTCAGCCCTGGTCGGTGTGCTGTTGACTGCCGCAACCCCTGCACGGCTGCAGGCGGCGGATGCTCCGGCCCCCGCCGCCGCGCCGAGCGCTGCCGAACCCGATGACGGCATCAAGAACAGCGTAGTCAAGGTATTCGCAACGAACCGCCGCCCCGATCTCACCAAACCCTGGAGCAAACAGTCACCCCAGGAGGTCACGGGCAGTGGTGTCGTGATCGACGGCAAGCGCATTCTGACCAATGCCCATGTCGTGCAGTACGCAAGCCAGATCGAGATCCAGGCGAACCAGGCTGGCGACAAGCTCGAAGCGAAGCTCGTGGCAATCGCACCGGAGATGGATCTGGCGGTGCTGTCCGTCGATGATGCCTCGTTCTTCAAAGACCATCCGGCGATCGCACGGGCGAAGCCACTGCCGCGGATCAAGGATGCGGTGCTGGCCTACGGCTACCCGACCGGCGGCACCTCGCTGTCCATCACCAAGGGCATCGTCTCGCGCATCGAGTTCGTCGACTACAACCTGCACTCCGCGGGCCTGCGGATCCAGATCGATGCGGCCTTGAATCCCGGCAACAGCGGTGGTCCCGTCATCGATGGGGACCGCATGATCGGCCTGGCCTTCGCCACCCAGGGCAACAACATCGGCTACGTCATTCCAACGCAGGAAATCGAACTCTTCCTGGATGACATCGCGGATGGTCACTATGACGGCAAGCCCGCCATGCACGATGACCTGCAGACCCTCGAGAACAAGGACCTGCGACGTTTTCTGAAGCTGGAGGCCGCCGTGCACGGAGTCGTCGTTCATCGCCCCTATCGCAGCGATGCGGGTTATCCGCTCAAGGAGTGGGACGTGATTACAGCGATCGGTCCGACACCGATCGACGACCAGGGCATGGTGGTACTGGGACCGGACGTGCGCGTGCGCTTCCAGGTCCTCATCCAGACGCTCGCCAAGGACGGGGTAGTCCCCTTGAGTGTGCTGCGCGGCGGCAAGGCGCTGAACGTGGCGCTGCCGGTGAGCGCGAAATACCCGCTGATCCTGAACACTCTTGGGGTGCAATACCCCGCGTACTTCATCTATGGACCCATGGTGTTCACCAACGCCTGGATCGAAGATGTGCCGCTGGCCACTTCCGCACAATCCCAACGGGGTGGGTTCGCGGCGCTGAGTATGTTCAAGGCGTCGATATTCTCGCGTGTTGGGGATGCGCCAACGCCCGATCTCGAGGAGCTGGTGATCGTCCCCTCGCCATTCCTGCCGCACATACTCACTTCAGGCTACGAGAATCCGGCCGGTGCCGTTGTCGCCCACATCAATGGGCAGCCCATCAAAAGTCTGCGCCAGATGGTCACGCTGCTGCGCGATCTGAAGGATGAATTCGTACGTTTTGATTTCGAGCCCACCGACCGGCAGGCCGTGGTGTTCGATCGCGCGGCCATCGAGGCGGCCACCGAGGAGATTCTGACGGACAACGGCATCCGTGCCCAAGCGTCCCCGGAGCTGCTGGCGATCTGGCAACACCGCACGAACGATAAGGCGGCGGCCCGGTAGGCATTCGATGCGCCGGGCCGCGCCCTTGGGCGGCTGCGGTTCAGATCACACGCGGACCTTGAAGGCCTCACCCTTGGAATCGAGCGTGATGTTGCCCTGCTGGATCGCCGCCACAAACTTGCTCGTCTTCAGAAAACCCCCGAAGGCGAAGAAGTGCAAGCCGTTGAAGTTCACTTTCCCCGCCGCCTGTTCGCGCGCGATCGTGCGGATGGTTTCCTCCGGGCCGCTGTCACCGAGCAGGTTCGCGACCAGCGCCATCTTGCCGCCGCCCATGAGGGCGCGCATGGACGCGCCGGCGCCGCAGATCTTGGCATAGCGCAGCAGGGTCTTGAGGCTGGCGGGGCCCGGCAGGCCGGCGCGCACGGCGTTGCGCACACCGGTGCGGCGCAGGGTGTGCTCCCATTCGATGAAGGGTTCCGGTTCGAACACGACCTGGGTGACGAAGGTCAGGTCCACGGCCTGCTCCTTGGTCAGCGCGATCTTCTTCTGCTCGTATTCGCGCAGCTGATCGGTGGTCATGTGCGCATGGCCTTCCGGATGGCCGGCCATGTACATGGTCCTGATACCGGCCTTGGCGAACTCGCCGCTGGCGAGCACGCCGATGGTCGAATCGAAGGCACCTTCCGGCGCCGGCATATCGCCCGCGACCAGCAGGAACTTGGTGACGCCCGCGGCAGCGAAGCCCTGTGCGATCTGCGCAACTTGGGCGACATCCTTGATGCGGCGCGCCGGTACATGTGGCACGGCAGTGAAGCCCGCCGCCTGGACGGCGCGTGCGGCCGCGGTGAGTTCCTCGAAGGTCTGGTTCGGGAACAGCGCGATGAAGATGTCCGTGCCCGGCGGCAGCAATTTCGCTGCCTCGGCCAGGTGCTCGGTATCCTTGCAGGTCATTTCGACCGACGCCCCTTTCAGCAGGGCCTTGATCTGTTCGATTTCAGTTGCGGAGTCCGACATAGAAGTACCAATGTTTGTGGAGTTGAAGGAAAGTCAGGTTTCGACCAGCAGTCGGCCGTTTTCGAGCCGGACCTTGAAGGTGCGCGCGGGTTCGTAGGCGGGCGGGGAGAGGGCTGCGCCGCTCTTCAGGCAGAAGCGCGCGAAGTGGCGCGGACAGATGATCTCGCAGTCCTCGACATCGGCCGCGGCGAACGATTCACCGTCATGGGTGCAGCGATCCTCCATGGCGTAGAAGTCACTGCCGCAGCGCGCGATGACGATGGGAAGACCATCGACCTCGGTGCTGAACGCGCGATCCTCGCGCACCTTGTCGGCTGCACCGACATCGATCCACTGGCCCGCCATGCTAGAACATCCCGGTCTGGAGCCGGGCCGCCTCGGTCATCATGGATTGATTCCATGGCGGATCGAACACCAGTTCGACCTTGGCCTCGCTGACGGTGGGGATCATCTTGATCTTGTCGGTCGCATCATCCACCAGGATGTCGCCCATGCCGCAGCCTGGAGCGGTGAGCGTCATTTTGATGTCGACACTGCGCGTGCCATCTTCCTTCGGATTCACCGCGCAGTCGTATACCAGTCCGAGCTCGACGATGTTGATGGGGATTTCGGGATCAAAACAGGTGCGCAGCTGCGCCCACACCGCATCCAGTACGTCGCGTTCGGTGGCATTCACGGGCAATTCGGGCACCTTCAGCACCTCTTTGCCAATGGCATCGGCGTCGGTGCCGGCCAGTCGGTACAGATTGCCGTCGATATAGACCGTGAAGCTGCCGCCCAGCGCCTGGGTGATGTAGCCGGCCTGCCCGGGCTGCAGGGTCACTTCCTGGCCGGCGGGCACCACCACGGCCTTCACCTCGCGGTAGATCACGACCGGTTCGTTTTCGTGCGACCTCATCGCAGCACTTCCGAGGAGGACTCGTTGCCGCCCTCAGTCGAAATCGTACCGCCCTGGGCGAGCGCGGCATTGAGCGTGTGCCAGCACAGGCTGGCGCACTTCACCCGCGAGGGGAATTCGCGCACGCCGGACAAGGCGGCGAGTTTCCCCAACGACTCATCCACCGGCGCGTTGGTTTGCGTCAGCAACGCGTGAATGTGGTTGAACAATTCGTGTACGGCGCCACGATCACGGCCCTTGACGGCCTCGCTCATCAACGAAGCCGACGCCGTCGAGATGGCGCAGCCTTTGCCCTCGAAGCGGATGTCCGTGATTTTGTCGCCCGTCAGGCGCAGCGAGACAGTCAGCCGGTCCCCGCACAGGGGATTGTGGCCGTCGGCCGTGGCATCCGCCGGATCCAGGCGCCCAAAGTTACGGGGCTGCCGGTTGTGATCGAGGATCACATCGCGGTACAGGTCCTTCAACTCCATCAGCCAAAAACCTCCTGCGCGCGCCGCAGTGCCGCGGCGAGCTGGTGCACTTCCGCCAGCGTGTTGTAACAGGCGAACGAAGCGCGGGCGGTCGCCGGGATACAGAAGAAGTCCATCACCGGCTGGGCGCAATGATGGCCGGTGCGAACCGCCACCCCGTCAGCATCGAGGATGGTGCCCAGATCATGGGGATGGATCCGGTCCATTACAAATGACACCACCGCGGCTTTGTGTTTGGCCGTACCGATCAGGGTCAGCCCGGGGATGCTGCTCAGCTGCGCCGTGGCAGCCTCGAGCAGGCTGTGTTCATGGGCGGCAATGGCCTCGATACCCAATGTTTCGACGTAGTCGATGGCAGCACCCAGGCCCACCGCACCGGACATGTTCGGCGTGCCCGCCTCGAACTTGTACGGCAGCTCGTTGTAGGTGGTGCGCTCGAAGGTCACGTTCAGGATCATGTCGCCACCGCCTTGCCAGGGCGGCATGTCGTTGAGCAGTTCCTCACGGCCGAAGAGCACGCCGATGCCGGTCGGGCCATAGAGTTTGTGGCCCGAAAAGGCGTAGAAGTCGGCGCCCAGCGCCTGCACATCGACCCGGGTGTGGGGAACGGCCTGTGCGCCATCCACCAGTACCGGCACGCGGTGTGCGTGGGCGGCCGCGATGATTTCGGCGATGGGCAGTATGGTCCCCAGCGCATTGGAAACATGCGCGACGGCCACGATGCGGGTGCGCGCCGACAGCAGCCGGTGGAACTCCTCCATGATGAGTTCGCCCGAGGTGTCGATGGGCGCGACCACCAGGGAGCAGCCGGTGGCGTCGCGTACCATCTGCCAGGGCACGATGTTGGCGTGGTGCTCCAGGGCCGTGATCAGGATTTCATCCCCGGGTCCGAGCCGCGCGCGGCCCCATGAGTGTGCGACCAGGTTGATCGCCTCGGTGGTACCGCGGGTGAAGATGATTTCGCGCGTCGAGCGCGCGTTGAGGAAGCGCCGCACGCGCTCGCGCGCGCCTTCAAAGGCCGCGGTGGCCTCCTGGCTCAATGCATGCACGCCGCGATGCACATTGGCGTGCGAGCGGGTCTCGTAATCATCGACGGCACGGATCACCGCCAGCGGGCGCTGCGCGGAGGCGGCACTGTCCAGGTAGACGAGTGGCTTGCCATGGACCGTGCGGTTGAGAATCGGGAAGTCACGGCGCACGCGTTCGACATCGTACGCAGCTCGCGCGGCGGCCCGGATCGGCGTAGCACTCATGACAGCAGCTCCTGCAGGCTCTGTGCATCCTGCATATGGCTGGCGAGGCTGCGCTGCACATGGGTGCGCAGCGCCGGGACGTCGATCTTCGCCACCACGTCGGTGATGAAGGCCCATTTGAGCAGGCGCTGGGCGACCTCGGGTGTGATGCCGCGGCTCAGCAGATAGAACAGCATGGTGTCATCGAGCTTGCCGGTGGTGGCGCCGTGGCTGCAGCGCACCTCATCGGTGTGGATCTCCAGCTGCGGGCGCAGATCGATCTCGGCCTCACTGCCAGCGATCAGGCCCTTCAGCGACTGCGCCGAATCGGCATGGTGCGCGCTGTCACGCACGATGATCAGACCATTGAAGCCGATCCGGGCACGGCCGCCGGCAATGCCGCGGAAGTTCTCCTCGGTGCGGGTATGCGTGGCCTTGTGATCGACGACAATCATGGTGTCATGAACCTGCGGACCATCGGCGAGCGCGACGGTATCGATCCGGGTGCTGGCTGCCGCTCCGGCCAGCTCCACGTCAACCGTCGAGCGCGCGGCCAGCGCGCCGACCTGCAGCAGGTGCAGGTGGTAGCTGGCATCACGCGCGACTGTCGCGCGCAGCGTATCCGTCCAGGAGGTCGCAGCACCGGTCTCCTGCAGCCGGTAGTGATTGAACGCAGCCCCGGCCGCCAATTCGACACGCACCACCGAGTTGATGAACTGGGGCGTGGTCACTTTGCCCACGTGGCGTTCGATCAGGCGCAGGCGCGCATTGGCGCCCAGGCGCACATTCAGGCGCGGATAGGCCGCCGTCGGCGCGGCGCTGTAGAACAGCACTTCGATGTCGACCGTGGCCGCGCCGGCCGTGACT
>Ga0210388_10004855_pt1 | contig 10500 bp, 6 predicted proteins | sample IncBWC19OmetaG_FD_155485 | JGI IMG/M metagenome (GOLD analysis project Ga0210388, IMG submission 155485) | Forest soil microbial communities from Barre Woods Harvard Forest LTER site, Petersham, Massachusetts, United States - Inc-BW-C-19-O ...
CAGCGAGATGGGCAGGTCTGCTCGGTCGTTGGTTCGCGCCAGGACATCGATCGCGAGGCCTTCCTCTTTCAAAAATCGTAAAAGATCTGCGGAAATGAGGGTTCCAAGGCTATGGGCAACGATCACGACGGAGTCGTATCCACGCCCGTCGGCGCCGCGATAGCGCGCCACGTAACGCAAAAGGGAAACGTAGCGTTCCACAATTTTGGCCCGCGGAGTAGCGTCCGTCGGAGACGCGCGAAGGTAAGTGTCCACATCGAGTATGGCGCCTAGCACGGGGCTGCCGTAGTGGATTGCAGCCGCGAGGGCAGCGGCGGTTACACCGGCAACGAATGAGTGCACGATCGCGCTGCTCCACTGTCCGCCCAGACTCAGCAAGGTCGCGATTTGAGTCGAGAGCGCCGGAACGTCGCTGAAAACTGGAGCCAGAAGAAACAAAGGAGGCACCGCAAAGATTGCGGTCCAAAAGAGAAACGTGAGCACCGAGGTTGCATCCAGCCCTCTGGATGTCCATGTCCCCATGCGTTCGGATCGCTCATTAGTCGAAAATCGAGGCGGTTTATTCTCGTCGCGCAGCGGAAAAGTCTCAGTCACAACTCCGGGCAAAGCCCACCACAGCAGCAGGAACAGAGCCGCTCCGAGCAACGCCAGCGAAATCCCGAATCCCTTGGTCACACTCCATTGCAGAACATCGTGCAGATAGTCACTGCTGTTGCCCGGAGCATTATTTATCGCGGACCGGGGATCAAGTACCAGCGAACAGCGAGCCAACCAATCTGTGTGCGCGGGCATGGATAGGACCTGAACGTCGAAAAACGGATGGTGGACGGCTCGCGCAATTCGGAACATCCCGGCCCAGAGCATGGTAGTGATCAACAGGAAAAGGATCGAAGGCAAGGCTAGCGCGAATCTGCTGGTGCGAACCGCCGCCCGCGCCCTTGCCCGTTTTCCGGATTGAGCCTTTGGAATTGAGCGCCAGGCCAGCGATCCCAGCAGCGATGCCAGAGCCGCAAGCACGAACAGGACGATCCATGAAGATCGCAGCGCCGCCATGATCCACACCGCGGTCCACAGAGTCGCTTGCGGAACTTCAAAGCCGGCTGTCTGAGCTGATTCAGCATGAAGGTAGTAAACGAACACGGCAAAAAGCAGTAAGAACAAAGCACTGCCCAGCAACCACACACCGCGTCGGACACTTTCATAACTCTTGAGCACCCACGCGATCAGAGCGCTGCCCAGCAAAATCCAGCACTCGCAAGCGCCCACCGCATCAGGCGAGAGATGTCGCCGATGCAACGAGTACGCTGCCACCGCCACGCCCGCCGCCGCCGGAAAGATGGCGCGCAGAGCCCAGGCCCACGGCGAACCCTTCACCTTCCACGTACTGCCGGTATTGAATAGGAACGTGAGCACCAATCCAGCCAGCCCAGCCATCAGAATTGGAAACAGCAGTCCGCCACGAGTTGGCGCAGCCAGGGACGGAACGCACGAGGCAAGGGCGATCAGCAGAGTCACCTTCAACAGCGGGATCGGCATCTGCAGCACACGGACGGCGTGGCGCTGGACGAAACTGAAGGCGCTCCATTGCCAACCGCTGTTCTCTCCTGCGCCGCTGTCCACCGCGAGGCGGCTGAGACTGCCAAGATGCAGCACGAGTTGAAACAACGACAGCAGGAAGCTCAGGATGGTATTGGTAGGGCGCGCCAAATCCGCCCAGAGCATTTCGTAGATATGTACGTTGGCCCTTTGTTCCGGCCTCTTCCCAAGACGCCGGCCCTCGAGCCTGGTGGTCGCATAAAAATTTCCATCGGCGCCGCCGCGATAATCCTGCAGCAGCAGCCGCATATATTCATTTCCCGCTTCGCCGTGAGTAGGTGGGTGAACCACCCCTTTCGGGGCTCCGGCATTCCTGGCTGCTGCTTTCTTGTTTCTAATCTGAGCGAATTGAGCGCTCTGTTCTTCAAAAACTCCTCGACGGGGTTTGTCCGGAAGGTTAGCGGCTTCGCCAGTGAGCGGGCGCACTGGTGGCATGCGCAAAGGGACGCGAATTCCCGTAGTCGTGAACGGCGAGTATAAATTCTCTTCGCAAACTTCGCCGGGCAGCGAGAGTAGCAGATCGGACATAGCGTTGGCCGTCGCACCCGGATCGTGGTGCGCCACGCCATGTACCGCAATGATTGCGACTCGTGGCGATCGAGGGGTGGAGTCACCCTCTCCCGCCGGCCGCGACAAGTCTCGTTCCCCTTGCCCTTCGGTTTCTCGTAGCATGAAGTCTCCTTCGCCAGCCAGGCCCAGTCGCCCGACTTTCGAGCGAATCGCTTCATCTACCTCCAGCAGCCTGCGGGGAGGAAGCGCCCGCCGTGAGATCCCAATGCCGAATTACTCTGTGAAGCCAAGATTTTTCAGCAGAGCGGCGGCCAGTTCGTCGCCATCCAGAGGAGGCGACGGACTATCGGCTTCCTCCATTTTCTGCCGGTGGGCTTCTGCCTTCTCCTCGCCAAACTTCGCCAGCGCGTCCAACTGCGCCTGCGAGGCGGCGAGGCCCGCCATGTGTTCGGCGTAGGACAGTTTGAATTTTTCCTTGCCGGCAGCGATGAACTCGAGCTGCTTTTTGATTTCGGGATGATTCGCCGCCGCCGGTATCGTCATTATGTGAGCGCAGAACTTATCGAGTTCGCCGAACAATTTCTTAACATCGAGACCCTTCGGAGGCGCGGGAACGGCCTGGCTTCGCGAGGCTTCCGCAGCAGGGGCCGGCGAACCGGTTTGCACAGCATTGGCCCCGGTTGATTGCTTCGGCTCCAATCCGAAGGTGAACAGATAGTCGCAAGCGGGACAACAAACGTAATCCCACATGCGGGCGATGCACGAATTGTTGAAGCATCCCAACAGCGCTGCAGGCTGTAGGCTGACCGCCTTCTTGCATGCGGGGCACTCCACGGTGGATAGGATTGGAGTATGGCAAAACTTGCACTCGGGGTCGGACAGCGATTGGGCGGCGATTCCAATCACAACGTTTCCTACGATTTCTGAGTCAGGAAACCCCGGTTGCCACAGTTCCAGCAGTTCGCCATACGACAAGCGTCGCGACGGCCCTAGGAGCGGATCATGCAGCAGGACCGTCTTATCGTCAATGTCAACCAGCACGGTGAAATGACCGGCGCGGGAGTCGTATTTCACGCGATGGTTGATGATTGCTCGAATTCCCGACTCGCGGCAGATTCGCAGAACGTGTAAAGGATGTCGCGCCCGAATCGCCACCGCACTGAAGCCGCGGTTCAATGCGTCCTGGGTCATCAGGTGAGTGGTGGAAGCGGGAGCTCCAAAACGGTTTTCCTTAGCGATTCCAGGCCAGATCTCCGCTTGCTGGATCTCTTCGCCGAATGAGCGATACACCATACTCAGACACGCAGCGCCACAGCTGCGGCTGCTGGGATCGGCTTGCGTCTCGAAAGGAACCGTAACCTCTGCTGTGCTCATCGATCCTTAACTCCTAGGGCCCGATTAGAACGGTTGGACATCCCATAATGATCGGGTTCACCGGTCCCATTGCGAGACCGGGCTTCTCAATAACAATGTCGTTCGCCCGGCAAGCCATCTGCCCGTTGATCAAAACCGTGGGGCTGCCCATCATCACCGAGCCAACTCCGTCTGCTCCGCTGATGCTGACTGCCGGGCAAGCATGCTGATCGACCATGGCCCGCCACGCTGGCATCCCCCCAATCAGGACGTTCAGGCTGCCCGGCCCGGGCAACAGTGGTGCCCCATGAGTAGTTGGGTCTGCGACTCGAGCGGCGAAAGGCACGATCATCTTCTCCTGAAAGCGGGGATACTGGGAGCCGAGAAATATCCGTCATACGCACAATTCTTGGCGCTCGGCTCCGTCATCAAACGTATCGATACCATGTCAAACTCGAAACTCTTTACTCGTTTCTCCTGATTGCGGTTTCGTCCTCATGACTCAGTGGCATCGGGTTTCAACCACGTCAGTCCGAGTTCCACGAATAAGCGTTGCGTATCGCTGACCAGTTCCGGATCCGCCTTGATCGAAGTCATTTTTACCGCGGCTGCAACCGCCCTCGATGCCGGTACGGGTGCCGGGTCCAGGCCCAGGCTGGTTTGGGTCGCAGCCATGGCCAATTGACCCGCCGGAGATTTCAATCCCGCCTGCTGAGCGGGCGCTTGCGCGGCCACGCGATTTTCTTCGCTCGCATCCATCACCCACTGCACCGCCGCTCGGCAGCCAATCTTCTCCTCAGGCGAGAGGCTGGTGCCGCAGGCGTATTGGAGACACAAACAGCCCCACCATACCCCTTCTCGCGCAGCCAACGCGTAAGCCATGAAATCGATTGCCGAGACATACTGCTTGTCTGCCATCAGCGCATGCACGAATTCATGAGGGCCCATTCCGTCACGCAGCAATTTCCGCGCCTCTCTCTTTAGGTTGAAGCGCGCGCAAATCGCCGCCGCAGTGTAGGCGCTGTTGGTAAGTTGTGCTGTAGATTCTCCGTTCACTCGTAGCCTCGCAATAGCTTATGAATTGATTGAGACCAGCCCATCTCCGTTGATTCGCACCTCCAGGCCTTCGATGACCACCGTGCCGTCGGAGTCGAGTGTGATGCAACTCAGGCCGCCGCCCGCCGATAAGATTATGCCGTCCGGGGTCATCGTGATCTTCGGACTGACCGGCAGGCTGCCGCATTGCAGCACGATGCTGTCTTCGGTCAATTGAATGGTTTGAGCAGCGGGAGTCAGCCCGCGCTGAATTGTGATGGTGTGCGGTTCAGCCACAATGATTTCAACCCCCTTGGTCGAATCCGCCGAAACCGGCGGGCTGACCATGGGGATGACAGGCGGCCCGGTGGTGATGCGCACGCCCTGGCTGCCGCGTACGTCAACCTTGCCATCCGTGTAAGCTGGCAACCCGCCCGCCGCCAGAATGATAATGCGGCTCGGCCCCGGTGCGGCGGCAGGTGGTGGGACCTGCTGTCGACTCAACAGCACCACCTGGTTTCCCGCGATCTGATAAGTGGAGCTGGCCGATTGCAGGTTGTTACCGTGATCGTCCATGCCGGTACCGCCGCCGGCACCGCCTCCCGGATTCTGCTCGTCCGAAATCATAGTTAGCCCTCTATTCCGTTCTGGTTCATGCGCGTCATAGATCAGCCTGCGTCGGTAAGTTCAGGTATCAGTCGGTAAGTTCAGGTATCAACAGTTCAGCCTCAACCGCAGCCAGCACTCCTACGCATCCGAAGGCGGTCGATCCCCACTCTTTCCACCATCCCGGCGGAACCCATCCGGCAGAATCGGGTACGTTCGGTCCCTTGTAGAGGCCTAAAACATTCTTGTCGGTGTCGAACAGCTTGTTCATGGTGTCATCGGCGAACCACTCCGCGTTATCGAGCGCGCTTTCGACTGCGAGAATCGCCGTCATCATGGCGTCCACGATCAGCTGATAAGCGATGGAGGTGATCGTCCGGTTCCGATCTCCCGATTGCTCTTTGTCCTGGTTCGTTGCATCCGACGCGTTGGGGTCCGGCGAATAGGTCGGGATCAATCCATAGGCGAGCACATACACGATCGCCACCCCGGCCATCACGCCGCATAACGCGTTGACCGGTTTGTGTTCGTAGTATCCCTGATGGATTTCTATTTTGGGTGGGCCAATGGAGATTTCGAAGCTTTGACCCAGGGTAAACTGCGCGCTGGTGCCGACTGTAAATTGCATGCTCCCGCCCATACCATTCCCCAGGAAAGAGCCCAGAAACGCGGGAACCGGCATGCCCGGGACTCCCACGGCTAGACCAAAAGGATTGATACAGAGCTGAAAATTGCTGCCGACAGCGAGCTGGTGGTTGAGTGGGCAGGCGACCTGAAACGCGTCTCCATAGGTCACCGAAGCGTTTACACCGACCCCGCCCTGAGGGGCCGGATGCGTCCACGGGTCGCCTTCACTGAACTGACCTCCGCCGCTGCCTCCGCCCGGAATGATCTTTCCCACGGTAAGCATATTGGCGACTCCCACGCGTTCTCCTTTGTGCCGGCCGGAGTGGATCATCTTGTCGCTTTCCGAGTTGAGACTCAGATTCCGCTCCGAATGCACCGACAAGTGTTCCTTACCCTTGGCGTCATTGAACACCAGTCCATTGAAATTCTTATGGGATTTGCCTTGCATGCTGGCCGACTTGAAGCCGCCGAGTTGCCGGTTGTCAGGCATCTTGAACCAGGGCATATTCTCCGCGTTGTAAACGCTGCCGATAATCAGCGGCTGATCAGGATCGCCCTCCTCAAAGATCACGACCACTTCATGGCCGATGCGCGGCCAGAAGAACGCACCCCAACCCTTGCCCGCCCACACTTGCGAGACCCGCAGCCAGCACGAGCTGTTCGCATTCTTTTTTCCTTCACGATCCCAATGGAATTGCACCTTGGCGCGGCCATACTTGTCGCAAAACATTTCCTCGCCTGGCGGACCAACCACCGTCGCGGTCTGAATGCCAGAGATGACCGGCTTGGGCGTTACACGCAGCGGGCGATACGCGGCAGAAGCCGGAATACAAGTGAACCGGTTGCCGTAATTAAACACCACCTGCTGCTGGTTTCCCGCGTAGTTGTTGATGCGAGCGTCATGTTCGATGCGAGTGAGAAGATAAGAATCGTCCGCATCGAAGTGCCGCTTCAGATTGAACTTGTGACCGGCAACAAAGTTCCCGCAGTCGCTCGCCCCGTGAATCTCCAGGCCGGCAACCTCCTCCTGTTCCATGCGAACCCGCACTGATCTCTGGCTGTCCTGGAAAATTTGTTTTAAATCGTGCGGACGCGGTTCGCCGTTACGATCCACTCCATCAAAACGCTGGGCATAACCACCGGGATAGTCGTAAATCTCCAGTTGATCGTTACCTCCCACATTCAGCTTGTGAACGACTTTGCCTGCCGTGACGCTGCCCGCGGTTTCTTCCTGCACTTCGAGGTGGTTGCCGGGCAGCTCGAAGCAATGATCCCACATGGTGTAGGCGCCGGAGCGCATTTCCTGGGTCTTTTCCCAGTCGTAGATCCGCATGTCTTCCTTGGCCGCTCCAGACGCTTCTTCGTAAATGACGTCAGTCTGCCCAGCGACAGAAGGATGCTCAACCGGCACGTCAGTGATCACCATCTTGTGGCTGCCGTCGGCATGCTCAAAGAAATAGAAGATGCCTTCCTCTTCCATGAGTCGGCTGGCGAAGTGAAAGTCCGACTCGCGATATTGCACGCAGTAGTCGCGCGGATAGTAGGTGCTCAGCAGTTCGTACTTGACGTCATATCCGGTAAACACCTGGCGAAGAATGTCCGGCACATCCAGGTGCTGGAAAATACGGCTCCGGACTTTCTTGGTCAGCAGCCACAACTTGGGCACGATCTGAGCTCGGAAATGTCCGAAGGTGTCGTCGCGGCCGCCCTGGCTGAACCGGTTGACCAGACCGTTGAAGTAACGCTTCTCGCCGTTCAGGAGTTGTAAATCCACCGTGACGCTCTGCGCCAGGATGGCGTCAAATCGAATTTCCCGATCCGCCTCGGAGAGGAGTTCGAGCTGGAACTTGAAGAGCTCAGAGATCGCCTCGTGACCGCGTAGCGCCGTCAGGAGCAGAACGTCCTTGCCCAGCGGCGTCGTGATGGAAAGAGGACGATTCTCCTGTGAATACGTTGGCATGCCGTGTGCCCCCAGAGGAATGAAACTAGGTTAGCCGCGCCTGGCCTTTCTCCACCCTGAAACTCGAAGGTGCGGGCTCACCGTGACTACGAATGGCGGGAAGAGTACAGCAGAATCTTTCTTTCGCCGATCGTCGTGTTCATCCGAATTGCTTTGGCCGTTCCAGACGTGATAGTGAGACCGAAGCCCCCACCGTTTCAGGCCGCTGATCTTACCACGATTCGCCATTCATGGAGCGTCAGACCCCAAAAAACATGAGGTCTGAGGTCGTTGCTATATTGCTGAAAACAATGGCGATGACTGGTGGCCGCTCATCAGGGCGTTGCGCACGGTGGGAGACGCGGAAGTCGAGCCTCGGGACCGGGCAGGATGAGCCGACGTCGCCGCACGGTAGATTTTCAGCCACACTTTTGCATCAGGATCGCAAAGTCTCGGTGACGGTCTGCTTTGACAAAGAGATAACAGATGTATATACATTCATCATGAAACCGGTATCCCTCGAGAAGGACCCTTCAGCACTGTTTGACCTGCCCTGCGCCTGTCAGAACCTGCGGCGCGTCACGCGAGTTGTCACCCGGATTTATGACGAGGAACTGCGGAAGGCAGGCCTCGAAGTCACCCACTTCGGCCTGTTGACCGCGCTGGCGGCGACGGGCGAGGCCAATCAGAAGCGCCTGAGCGCCGGTTTCGCCATGGATAGTACGACCTTGACCCGGACGCTGGGGCTTTTGCTGAAGCAGGGTTGGGTTCGGGTAAAGCGCGGCAAGGACAAGCGCGAACGTCTGTTCCGTCTTACTCCGGCAGGGAAGCGAAAAATGGAGGACGCCCAAGGTCACTGGAATCATGCCGAAGATCGGCTGCGGAGAGCGCTTGGCGATCCGGGCTGGAAAAGCATGAGGCAGGTGGTCTCGCGGCTTACCCATGCCGCGATCGCGGCATAAGTTTTGTATCTCATATAGATGTATATACATCTGTTGTAAGGTAGGAGGCGCTTATGAACGAACTAAAGATGCTCGACCGTACACCGGCCAATCCTGACGGCTCCGATCGCCAGGTTCACCCAAGGACTGCCAGCAAGAAAGATCCGGTGATCAAAGCCCCCGTTTACCTGTTGACCGCGCTCTTACTTGGCGCGGCAGCCCTCGTCGGCCTCTACAAGGTCTTGGCCGCGGGCGAGAGCCGACCCAAAGTCTCCGCAGTTCAACGCCCGGAACTCGAATACCTCAAAGCTGTAAACACCGTGGCGCCGCCGCAAGATCCTCAATTGCTGTTCCTGCTGATGGCGCAATATTCGAACGCTAACCGCCAGGCCGAGGGCGCAGACTTCTTCTCCGCGCGGCTGCAGGAATTCGGGCCTCGCCTCACGAACGCTCAAAAAGCTCTCTATCTGAGCGCCATTGGATTGTTGCGAGCCCAGCATGCCTCTTCCGTTCCGTTCGTGCACCGCATCGGTTTCGTGAAAGACACGATCGCCATCCTCGATCAGGCTAAGCAGCTTTCCGGCGGACAGATCTTCGTAGTGAATTGGATTGCCGGAATCGTCCGTGCCCAGCTTCCAGGATTTTTCCATCAGAAGAAGGCAGCCGAGGCAGAGCTGGCCTGGTGCCTGGAGAACGCAGACAAAGCTCCTCATCCCGCCTGGTTGCGCGAGGTCTACTTTCACCTCGGAAAGCTCGCCCTTGCGGACGGGGAGCAGGCCAGGGCGCAGAATTATTTGCGTGAGAGCGGCTACAAGAGTTTTGACCGGCCCATTGTGCTGATCACTCCATTCTCGGAGGATGTCGCAACCGGGCACGCTTTTTCGCCGCGCCGCATCGCCGAGATCGTTCCCGGCCGCGTATATGCACTCTCGGGCTTCGAATTTACCGAATACTATTTCGTGGTGTCAGACGATGGTCGAGAATTGATCGGCATCGACGCGGGTACGCGTCCCGACTCGGCCAAGGCTGCATACGAGGCTCTGCGGGCCTACGCGCCGAATCTTCCGGACTTGACCACCATCTTCGTCACACATTCACACTGGGACCACGTGGGCGGCCACGAATATTTCAGCTCCCTGAATCCGCGCCCGCGGTTCTATGCCCGCAGCAACTACCAGGAAGAAATTGACCGCGAGGCCAATGCGCCAGGGAAGTTCGGCAGGCAATTCTTTGGGGAGCGCTTCAGTCTCGACGACGTACGAAGCTTCAAGCCGGACATCACCATCGATCGCCGCACTGAACTGAAGATCGGCGGAACACGGATCGAACTGATTCCTGTGCAAGGAGGCGAAACTCACGATGCGATGTTTATCCATCTACCGGATCAGGGCGTAATGTTCGTAGGAGATTTCATCATGCCCTATCTCGGAGCGCCTTTTGTGGAGGAGGGGGATTTTCAGGGTCTGCTCGACGCGATTGACGTGGTGGTTGAAAAGCATCCGCAATACCTGCTGCACGGCCACGAGCCGCTCACCCGGAATTTCGCATCCGTACCCATGCTAGCGCAGCTCAAAATAGACTTGACTTGGCTGCGCGAGCAGGTTCTCGCTGCGGTGCGCCGCGAGGACGAACGTGGCGCGATTCACCAGGCAAATTTGATTCCTCCAGGTCTGCTTGGTGGCCAGCCTGATGTCTACCAGCCCTACCTTATCTTGCGCGAACACGTCATCGACCGACTCTATGACCAGAACGTCGGTTACTGGCAGTCGGACCTGCAAGGCCTCGATCATCTCACCCGCGCAGACCGTGCTGAACTCCTGGTGGACTATCTCGGAGTATCGGAAACTCAGCTGCTCAAGGCAGTGGACCGATTGACTGCGGATGGCAAGTACG
>Ga0210388_10004856_pt1 | contig 10500 bp, 9 predicted proteins | sample IncBWC19OmetaG_FD_155485 | JGI IMG/M metagenome (GOLD analysis project Ga0210388, IMG submission 155485) | Forest soil microbial communities from Barre Woods Harvard Forest LTER site, Petersham, Massachusetts, United States - Inc-BW-C-19-O ...
CGTCCGGCCCAACCCCAGTGCCCTCGCGGCGTTGCGAGAAGTCTGCCCGAAACCCTAGGAGCCTAATCGCTTGGCGCTCCGCAGTGCGTTAAGACAGCTCGTCACCCGTCAGCCCTTGGGATGGACTGCGCCGTCATCCACGGGCCCTCCGTTGCGGCGAGTCTTGGGCTGGCCGGCCTTGACCGGGATCGGCTTGGGAACCATGCTCGGCGGAATCTTCACGACGATCGGCGCCGGCGCGCATGCCGCCGGACCCGCCGTCATCCTGGCATACGTCCTTTCGGGGCTCGTCAGCCTCTGCGTGGCGCTCTGTTATGCCGAGTTCGCCTCGATGGTCCCGGTCGCCGGCAGCGCCTACACGTACGCCTACGCGACGATGGGCGAGCTCGTTGCTTGGATAATCGGCTGGGATCTGATCCTTGAATACGGCCTCTCGTTGGCGCCCACCGCGTCGTCGCTGTCGGACTACCTTGCACATATGCTGGCCAACGTCGGGATCGACTTGCCCGCGTGGGCGCAGACTGCCAACATTCACGCCGTTCATCCACAGATCGATCTCGTCGCTTCCATCGTAACGCTCGCCGTCACCGTGCTCGTTGCCGTCGGCATTCGCGAATCGGCCGGCGTCAACGGAGCGCTGGTCATCGTGCAGATCGTGTCGATGCTGGTCTTTATCGGAGCCGTCGCACCCTTCGTGCACGTCGGAAATCTGCAGCCGTTTGCGCCGATGGGCTATCACGGGGTGCTCGCGAGCACCGCATTAGTGTTCTTTGCGTACATCGGTTTCGATACGGTGACCGTCGCTTCGGAAGAGGCGAAGCAACCCGAGCGGAACGTTCCGATCGGCATCGTCTTAGCGCTCGCCCTGGGTGGAATTCTCTACGTGGCGTTAACGCTCTGCACGGTCGGGGTCCTGCGCTTCGATCGCCTGTCCGAAGGAGCCGCGATGCTCGACGCGCTGGGTTCGGTCAGCAAGAGCCACGCGCTGTATTGGATCGTCGCAATCGGCGGTTTGGCGGGCAACACGACGGTCATGCTGACGTCGCTGCTGGGGCAAGTGCGCATCTTCTACGTGATGGCGCGCGATCGCATGTTGCCGCCGGGCGTCGCGCGGATTCATCACGTCTTTCGCACGCCGGCGCGGATGACGCTGATTACCGGCGCGATCGTCGCCGTCTTTGCCGCGGTCTTTCCGCTGACTCAACTGCTGCTGCTCGTCAATATCGGCACGCTCGCGGCCTTCGCAATCGTGTGTGCCGGAGTCTTGGTGCTGCGCATCGTGAACCCGTCGGCTCCGCGTCCGTTCCGGGCGCCTCTTCTGCCGCTCTTTTCGATTGCCGGGGCCGGGTCGTGCCTCTACCTCGTGAGCGGCCTTCAGGTGGCGACCTGGTGGCGCTACGGCATCTGGTTCCTGGTCGGCCTCGCGGTTTACGCACTCTACGGGTTCTGGAACTCCCGCTTGCGGATCGAGCTCATCGAGCCCTAGGAGCCGGCGGGGCTCCAGGGAATCCGCCTGCAACCCGCCGAGCGTTCCCCGTTTATAACTGGTCGTACTCGGGCATGAGGGGGTGCACGTGGCCATAGATACAGCGGTCTCCGACCGCTTCGAGCTGATTACCGTGCCTCGTGCGAGGGGCGTGCCTTCGTTTGCGCAGGACGTTGTGGCGGGCATGAGCTCGACGCCGAAGCGCCTGCCGTCGAAATATCACTACGACGACGTCGGCTCGGCGCTCTTCGACGCGATCACGCACCTGCCCGAATACTATCTGACGCGAGCCGAAACCGAGATACTCTCGGAATGGGGCTGGCAGATCGTCCGATTGCTCGACGCGCCGGTTGACTTTCTGGAACTCGGAAGTGGAAGCGCGATAAAAACCCGGCTCTTAATCGGCGAAGCGTTACGCGTGCAAGACCGGCTGCTCTATTGCCCGATCGATATTTCCACCGAGGCCGTCTGCGCATCGTCGATGGCCCTGGTGGAGAGCTATCCCGAACTGCGCGTGCGCGCCTATGCGGGCGACTATTTTGACGTGCTCGAGTCGCAAGCGGTACTTTCGGATCATAAAATGCTCGCAATGTTCATGGGGTCGAACATCGGCAACTACGAGCCGCAGGAATCGCGTCAGTTGCTGGCCTTGCTCGGCTCCGCGCTACGACGAGGCGATGGGTTGCTGATCGGAACCGATCTCAAGAAAGATCGCGCGACGCTCGAGCACGCCTACGACGATCCGATCGGCGTGACGGCCGCCTTCAACCGCAACGTGCTCGTACGGATCAATCGCGAGCTCGACGCCGACTTCGATCTCAAGAAATTCCATCACGTCGCGCACTACGACGAGCGGCGCGGTTCGGTCGATTCGTTCCTCGAAGCGCAAGAGCGCATGAGCGTTCGCGTACGCGCCGCGGATCTTCGGATCAATCTGGAAGCGGGAGAACGAATTCACACCGAATCGTCGTACAAGTTTGCCGATGACGATGTGGCGCGTCTGGCCGAAGGCGCTGGTTTTACGCCGCGATCGGTCTGGCACGACGACGCGAAAAGCTTCAGCGTTCACCTCCTGGTTCGTCAGTAACGGATAGGGAAGACCCGCTCGTTCGTGAAGTAGCGGGCGAGGTATTTTTCCCATATGACGCGTCGTCTTCTCATTTTTGCCATCGTCTGTGCTTTTGCCGCAGGCTGCCGCGGAGCAAGCGGCCCAACCGGTGCGATTCCGCCGGGGCCGGCGATGCTTCCGCAACCGGCGGCTGGAACGAGGCTCTCCCCGGACACCAACGTAAACGAGCTTCCCGAGCCCCCGGTCGTCAAGGCGGTCAACGGCGTCGCGACGGTCTCCCTGATCGCGGGCATTAACCCGGCCACGGGCTTACCGTCGTTCGAGTACCAGGGGCTACACGGGGTCGCACCGACGATCGAAATCGAGCCTGGCCAGCGCTTTATTGTCGACGTCACCGACGACTTACCGGCCAGCGCCGGGCTGGCGTCGGACATGAACCTGCATTTTCATGGCATGGGCTCCGCGCCGCACAAGCCCGGTGACGACGTCCTAGGCGTTCTCGCCACGCCCGGTGAGACGCTGCACTACGACGTGCACGTCCCCGTAACGCAAGAGCCCGGGCTCTACTGGTATCACCCGCACGTGCACCTCGAGACCAGCTATCAAGTTGGCGAAGGTGGAATGTCGGGCGCAATCGTTGTCCTTGGCCTCGAGAAGCGCTTCCCGCGACTCGCTAAGATGAAGCAGCGCTTGATCGTCGTTCGGGCGACTGGGATCGGCGTGAATGCACGGCCTCACGACGACGTCGCCGAGGCGGAAGATTCGAATGACGGAATGTCCGGCATGGGCGCAATGCCGATGGCGACGGCGCGCCCGCTAAATAGCAATAAGACACCGTGCCTTTTCTACGATGGCCTGAACGTAGCGCTCAACGGCGCTTTCGAACCGGTGATCACCATTGCGCCGGGCGAGAAGCAGTTCTTCCGAGTGGTAAATGCGACGGGCCACAAGACGCTCAAGCTCAGCGTGGAAGGCGAGAATCTTCAACTGGTCGCGGTCGATGGGTTTGCCCTCGACACCTACCCGGGCACGCCTTCGACGGAGTCGATGCCCTACATCATCGTTCCCCCGGCCGCGCGCGCGGAGTTCGTCGTTACCGGCCCAAAGAGCGGCCGTGGCAAGTTCCGGACGCTGTGCTATAACACGGGTCCGAATGGGGATGCCGATCCGCCCTGGTTACTCGCGAAGCTCGAGGCGCCCAAGCATAAGCCGTCCGGCGGAGACTTCTCGTCGCAGCCGCTGACCGCCGGTTCGCCGCAAGTTCAGAACGGCTATAACACCAAGCTTCCGCCGCCGGCGGCCAAACGCGTCGTCGTCTTTAGCGAGAACTCGAAGCCGCGGTTCTTCATCAACGGCAAGATGTTTTCGATGAACGCGAAGCCGATGTACGTGGTACACGCCGGTACCGTCGAAGAGTGGCACGTCGTGAACGTCACCCAGGAAATTCACGACTTTCACATCCACCAGATTCATTTCTTGGTCCAAAAGATCAACGGCGTACCCGTTGCTCATCCGTATTGGGCCGATAGCGTCGTCATTCCGCATCGCGTCCCGGTTGGAATCAAGAGCGTTCCGGGCTCCCTCGATTTGCTGATGGACTTCCGCTCCCCGATCATCAAAGGCGAGTTTCTCTTTCACTGCCACATCCTCGATCATGAGGATCAAGGCATGATGGCAAAAATCGAGGTTATTTAGAAAACCCTCCCCTTGTCATCCTGAGCGGAGTCGAAGGACGGGTTTTTGCTTCCGCGAAGCGGAGTGCGGCGTCGACGGCGATTGCGAGCGCGCAGGCCGCGAGGCTTCCGGCCACGATCATTTGCGGCTGATGCAGCGTCAGCCCGTTGAAGATGAGGACGCCTAAACCGACGCCGCCGGCGTAGCCGCCGAGGGTCGCGATCGAAATCATCGCGATCGCCGCGATGCGCACGCCGCCGATCAGGACCGGCAGCGCAAGCGGAAACTCAACGCGCAGCAATATTTGCGGCGGCGACATTCCCAAGCCTCGCGCGGCGTCTACCTGCGCGCGATCCACGCCGTTGATGCCCGCGACGACGTTGCGTGCCAGCATGAACTGCGCATAGACGACTAACGCCACGAAGATCGGCGTGTACCCTAGCCCGAACCACTCGACGAGGACGGCCAGCAACGCCAGGCTCGGAATCGTATAGATCGCGCCCAACGTGCCGAGCAGCCAGGGCGCGACGTTCCGGCGCCGCGCCGCCCACAAACCGAGCGGTACGGCGACGAGCAGCGCGGCTGCAAGCGCGACGCCGACCAGCTCGAGGTGCGCGGCCGCCAATGCCGCCACGCGCGCCGGGTGAGCGGCGAGATACGTCACGTGCTTGTAGTCCTCAGCAGCTCGCGAGCGTGCACGAAGTAGCGCCGGTAGACGTCGTCGCCGGCATGAACGAGATCGCGAACGTAGGGCGTCGCGGGCCCGTCGAAGAGGTCGAGTGGCGTCGCCACTTGTTCGACGCGCCCGCTGCGCATGACGACGATCCGGTCCGCTAGCCGAAACGCCTCGTCGACGTCGTGCGTCACGAAGAGCGTCGTCGTTTCGAGTTCGCGAACGATTCGCACAAGCTCGCGCTGAAGCGCGGTGCGCGCCAAGACGTCGACCGCTCCGAACGGCTCGTCCATCAGCAGGGCGCGCGGCCGCGCGGCGATCGCGCGCGCAACCCCGACGCGCTGCGCCTCCCCGCCCGAGAGCTGACTGGGACGGCGATTGCGATAGGCCGCCGGCTCGAGTCCGACGAGGGCGAGAAGCTCGTCCACGCGCTGGGCGATTTGCGGGGCCGTCCAGCCTTGCAGCGATGGGACGACCGCGACGTTTTGCGCGACGCTCATGTGCGCGAAGAGTCCGACGGCTTGGATCACATAACCGATGCTGCGGCGCAGCTCGACCGGGTTGAGTTCGGTGACGTCGCGCCCGTCCACGACGACTCGTCCGCCGTCGAGCGGCACCAAACGGTTGACGGTGCGCAGCAGCGTCGATTTCCCACAGCCCGATGGGCCGAGCAGCACGACGAGTTCGCCACCGTGTAACTCGAACGAGACGCCGTCGACGGCGTTGCGATCCGAGCCAGGGTATCGAACCACGACGTTCTCAAAAGCGACTTGTGCTGGATTCACGATTGGGTTGTCCGTCCCGCGAGCGTTTTCAGAAAAGCGGCCGCGACGTCGGCAGGGTCCGCGGCAGAGTTTTCGACCGCAGCGTTCATCGATCGAGCCGCTGCGTCGGTTATTGCGGGCGAAACCGCGTTGAGGACGCGCGCAATTGCTGGGCGCGCTTGCAGCGCCGCCATTCGCGCGAGCGGCGCGACATTATAAGCCGACCATAAATGCCGATCGTCGCGCAAGATCACGAGCCGATCCGATTCGATGGCGCCGTCGGTGGTAAATGCACTTGCCACATCGGCTTTATTCTCCAGCAGCGCGCGGTACTTCAGCGCGATGTCGTACGTACGGACCTCCCGAAAGCGAAATCCGCCGTAGCGCGTTTGCAGCCCCGGTAGGCCATCGGGCCGCGCGAGAAACTCCTGAATCGTTGCCAAGCGCAGATGGGGCGCTGCCGCCGCGACGTCCGACAGGGTTGCGAGGCGCTGCGTTGCTGCGATTTCCCGCGTCGTCGCCAGTGCCTGCGAATCGTTCATCGGCGATGGGTGCAGCCACACGATGCCGTAACGTTGCGCGAAGAGCCGCGCGACGACGTCGTACGCGGTTTTAGAATCCGCGATTGGCGGCAGGTGAAGAACGTCGATTAGAGCCGTCCCGGTATACTCGGGATAGCAATCGATGTTGCCGCGCGCCATCGCTGCCATGGCAATCTGCGTCGAGCCGAGGTTGAAGAGCCGTTCGACGCGCATTCCGGCATTCTCGAGCGCTTGTGCGTAGATCTCGGCGATCAAAAACGACTCGGTGAAGTTCTTGGATCCAACGCGAACGTGCGACCGATCGAACGAGCAGCGCGCGAGCGCCGGCGCCGCGGCAATGAGCGTCAATGCGCGGGCGCGAGAAATGCTCATTGGTTTGCTGCCATCAGCCGGCCCGCGGCCCCGAGTGCCAGATCGGCGCCGAGAGCAAGCGCGGCGACCAGCGCTGCCGCGACGAACAGCAGCGTCGCGTCGTCGGTTTGGAGGCCGCGAACGATCTCGTCACCGAGGCCCCCCGCACCAATGAACGTGGCCAGCGTCGCGCTAGCGATTGTCTCCGTCGTGGCCGTGCGCACGCCGACGAAGGAGACGGGCAGCGCCAGCGGCGCGACCACGCGGGTGAAGCGCTGCAGCGAGGTCATCCCCATCCCGGTCGCAGCGTCGACCGCCGCGCGCGAAACGCCGCGGATGCCGAGGTCGACGCTGATCACGATCGGTGGAATTGCGAGAAGCGAGAGCGCAATGATTGCGGGCGTCGTGCCGACGCCTAGCCAGGGCAGCAAGAGCATCAGCACCGCCAGGCTCGGAAGCGTACGGCCGACTCCAGCCAGCGAGAGCACGATGCCTCGCAGCCAGGGCGACTGCGTGGCCGCAATCCCCAAGGGCAGACCGGCCGCCAGCGCGATGGCGAGCGCGCAAAGCGCCAGGGTGAGGTGTTGCGCGACGTGCGCGGGCAGGTCGTTTAAAGCCACCGGCAAGTTTTTGGCCGTTTGGGAGGCGAACCCCGGCCCGAACCGCTAAGCACCAGAATAATCGTGATAACGCAGCCCCGCGCCCCGCAGCCGGCGATTCCAGTCGCAACCCTCGACGATCCGGCTTTTTACATCAGCCGCGAGTTGTCGTGGCTCGAGTTCAACGACCGGGTGTTAGAAGAGGGGCTCGACGAGCGTAACGCCCTGATGGAGCGGCTCAAATTCGTTGCGATCTACGGAACGAATCTCGACGAGTTCTTCATGATTCGCGTCGCCGCGATCAAACAGCAGATCGAGGCCCAGGTCGTGCGCCGTTCCGAGGACGGCCGAGCGCCGACCGAACATCTCGCCGCGATTTCGCAACGGCTGCGCGCCTCACTGCCGCTTCAGATGCGGCTGCTCAACGAAGGGCTCTTACCGGCGCTCGACCGCGAAGGCATTCAGCTGATGCGCGTCGGCGAACTCGACGAGGAAACGCAAGCTGCGCTCGAGCGCACGTTCGACGATAACGTCTTTCCGGTGCTGACTCCGTTGGCCGTCGATAGCGGTCACCCGTTTCCCTACATCTCCAATCTCTCGCTCTCGTTGGCAGTCGAGCTGGAAGAGGCGACCAGCGACGGTGTCGAGCTGCATTTCGCGCGCGTAAAGATTCCACCCACGCTTCCGCGATTCGTTCCCGTTGAGGGCGCGAAGGAGCGGCGCTTCGTTTTGCTCGAGGATTTGATCGCGCATCACCTCGACGGGCTCTTTCCGGGCATGCACGTTCGCGACTCCTACCTCTTCCGCGTCACGCGCGACGCCGATCTGGACCTGCAGGAAGACGAAGCCGACGATCTCTTGCGGGCGATCGAGTCCGAACTGCGGCGGCGACGCTTCGGCGAGCCGGTGCGCCTCGAGGTCGAACGCGGAATGCCCGAGTACATTCGCGATTTTCTTTGCAGTTCGCTCGAACTCGAGCCGGTCGATTGCTACGAGATCGAAGGGCTGATGGCCTTAAGCGATCTTTGGCAGATCGTCAACCTTCCCGGCTACGACCAGCTGCGCGACAAACCGTACATGCCGGCAATTCCAAAGCGGTTGATCGGCGTTACCGACATTTTCGCGCAGATTCGGGAAGGCGACATCCTGCTGCATCACCCGTACGAGTCGTTCGATCCCGTGATTCAGTTTTTGCAGCAGGCCGCCGAAGACGAGAAAGTTCTCGCTATCAAGGCAACGCTCTATCGGACCTCGGGCAAGAACTCACCTATCGTCAGAGCGCTCCTGACGGCGGCGGAGAACGAAAAGCAAGTTGCCGTCGTCATCGAACTCAAGGCGCGTTTTGACGAAGAGAACAACATCGAATGGGCCAAGCGGCTCGAGCGCGCGGGGGCTCACGTCGTCTACGGTTTTGCCAATCAGAAGGTGCATGCCAAGACGCTCCTGGTCGTGCGCCAAGACGAAGACGGCCTGCGGCGGTACATGCACTTTGGAACCGGCAACTACAACGAGAAAACGGCGCGCCTCTATACCGATCTTAGCCTGTTTACCTGTCGTCCCGACCTCGGAACCGACGACGCTTCGCTGTTCAACGCGCTGACGGGCTTCTCTAAAGTCACGGATTACGAGGATCTTTGGGTCGCTCCGTTCCATCGCGAGCTGATCGCTCGCATCGACCGGGAGACCGAGCACGCCCGCGCCGGCCGCCCCGCCGGCATTCGCGCCAAGATCAACGCGATCACCGAAGGCGACGTCGTGCGCGCCCTCTACCGAGCCTCGCAGGCCGGCGTGCCGGTTGATTTGATGGTGCGCGGAATGTGCGTGCTGCGGCCCGGCGTTCCGGGGGTGAGCGAAAACATTCGCGTCCGCAGCATCGTCGGGCGCTTCCTCGAGCATTCGCGCATATTCGTCTTCGACAACGGCGGAGAGCTCGAGACGATCATCGCCAGCGCGGATTGGATGGGACGCAACCTAGACCGGCGCGTCGAACTGGCCGTCCCGGTTCTCGACCCGGTGATGGCCGAAACGCTCGCGTCGCAAATCCTTACGGTGCTGCTGGCCGATAACGTCAAGAGCCGCGAGTTACGCAGCGACGGCACGTACACGCGCCTGTCGCCGGGGCCCGGCGAGATGCCGGTCGACGCCCAACGTGTGTTTTTGGCGCAAGCGCAGGGTCTCTAAGTGATGGCTTAGCGGCGCAAGCTGCCATGTCCCTCGAGCACGTCTTTTATATCAGCCAGTCGATCGCCGCGGTTGCGGTGATCGCCTCCCTGCTGTATCTGGCGCATCAGGTGCGTCAAGCCGAGCGTGTTCAGCGCGCGACCATGCAACAGGGACGAGCAGATCGGACCTCCCAAGCCGCTTTGGCACTTGCGAGCTCTGAGCTCGTGCGCGTTCTCCAAAAAGGCATGGCGGGAGACGCGGAGCTAACGCGAGAGGAATTCACTCAATGGATGTGGCTGTGTCGGACGCTAAGGATGCTTTCTGACGCGGCGTTCGATAGCTATGTTGCCGGTGTCAAATTCTATTTCTCTATGCCCGGGATGCGCGCCGCATGGAAGTTACTGGAGAGTCAATTTGGCGGCGACTTTCGCTCCTTCGGTAGTGCGATGCTGGCTCAGACCAAGGCCACATCGCAAAATGCCGACGCATATGCCGCATGGCGAAACCTGCTGGCAGCAGAACTTGGAACGGCCGAATAGAGCCGGCTCGGAGGGCCTACTTATGCGACTCATGCTTCTCGCGGTGCTGGTTGCGCTGGCCGGTTGTGGGGGCGCCGTCAACGGCACGCCGCAAGCACCGCTGCAAAGCAACGCCTCGACGCGCGGCCTCTCAAACGCCACAGATAAGAACCCGATAACCCACGTCGTTTACGTCGTGCAAGAAGGGCGCAGCTTCGACGATCTCTTCCAAGGCTACCCTGGGGCGCGGACCTCGTCGACCGGGGTGATCTCAACCGGCAAGACCGTAACGCTCGGCCCGATCAGCTTGAAAGCTCGGTATCAGATCGATACGCAGGCACGAGCGATGTTCGTCGCCTGCAATGGGGCCGGAGAACTGCCGGGCACGGAGTGCCGCATGAACGGGTTCAATGTCGAAGAGCGCTACGGCGGTCCGAAGGGAATAAAATATCCCATGTACGCTTACGTGGCGCACGAGGAGTCGAAGCCCTATTTCGACATGGCGCGCGAGTGGGTCGTTGCCGATCGCACGTTCGCATCGCAGCTCGACGGCAGCTTCACGGCGCACCAATACATCGTGGCAGCTCAGTCCGGTCACGCCGTCGATCTCCCGACTGGGTCGTTGGGCTGCCAAGGCGGAAAATACGATTCCGTCGCGACG
>Ga0210388_10004857_pt1 | contig 10497 bp, 8 predicted proteins | sample IncBWC19OmetaG_FD_155485 | JGI IMG/M metagenome (GOLD analysis project Ga0210388, IMG submission 155485) | Forest soil microbial communities from Barre Woods Harvard Forest LTER site, Petersham, Massachusetts, United States - Inc-BW-C-19-O ...
CGTGCGTGAGTTGAACCGGCTCGCCGCTGGGCAATAGCTTGATGTAGAGGTCTCCAGCGCCGAAAAAGGAGTTCTCGCCGCGAATGAATGCGAGCATGCGTCCGTCCGGTGAGAGAGCGGGATAGACAGCCGAATCGGTGAAGAACGTGAGTTGTTCCCACTCGTTGTTTGCGGGGAGTGGGCGCGGCGATGAGCGGTGCAGAAAAAATGCTGTTGCCGCAATCGCCACAACGGCGACGGCAGAGGCGATGAGAGCGTAAACTCTCCAGGCTTTTGCTTTTGTGGGCTTCGTCTGTTGGAGATCGCTCCCGGCGAGCGCGGCTCGACTGGACGACAATGCATCCCGCTGGCTGCTGTCGCGCTTCAAACGCTGCATATCGGTGCGCAGATCGGCCGCGTGTTGATAGCGCAAGTTGCGATCTTTTTCCAGAGCTTTGTTGATGACTCGTTCCAGTTCCTCTGGCACGTCCGGATTCAAGCGCACGGCGGGAACCGGATCTCGATTCAGGATTGCCTCGCAGGTCACGCCGACGCTTTCGCCGCGGAAGGGCAGAGAACCCGTCGCCATCTCATACAATACGGCGCCGAAGGAAAACAGATCGCTGCGGGCATCAAGATCTTTTCCCCGCACCTGCTCGGGCGACATGTAGGCCACGGTGCCCAGAATCGTGCCTGGGCTGGTGATGTACTCCGCGGGCATGGTTGTCTGCCCGGCAGCGTCTTTCGCTGCATCCAGGGCGCTGCCCGGCGCGGCCACCATTTTGGCCAGCCCAAAGTCCAGAATCTTGGCGTTGCCGCGACGGGTGACAAAAATGTTTGCCGGTTTGATGTCGCGGTGGACAACACCGGCCTCGTGCGCAGCTTCCAGCGCGTCGGCAACGTCGATGGCGATGGAAAGAAGCGCTTCTGTTTCCATCGGGCGCCCCGCGATTCGGTGCCGAAGCGTTACACCGTCAAGAAATTCCATCACGATGAAGGGCCGGCCATCTTCTTCGCCGATTTCGTAGATGGTGCAAATATTCGGATGGTTGAGAGCCGAGGCCGCCAATGCCTCGCGCTGAAAACGAGACAGGGATTGGGCGTCCTGAACGACATCGTCGGGAAGAAACTTGAGGGCGACAAAGCGGCGCAGGGTCAGGTCTTCGGCCTTGTAGACTACGCCCATCCCACCGCCGCCCATCTTCTCAACGATGCGGTAGCGCGAGACGGTTTGGCCAATCATCGACGGAACACCTGCCATTCGAATTGGTTCAATCTTAGGGACGCTGGGGGCCAGAGTCAACGAGCGGGATCGTGGTTCCCAAAATGCAATTCCCGTTCGACTTCGCTCAGGGCCGGTGTTCGACCTCGCTCGAGCACGCCTTGCTCAGGAAGACTTTCTCGTCGGATTGCCGTGCGCGAGCGCAGGTCCGGAAACCAGCGAGGTGCGCCTTGCGGCGAGCAGGCCGAAGGCGACCAGTTGCCACCATGCGACGGCGATCCATGTGCAGATCGCTTGACCGAAGTAAATTCTCCATTGCAATGGGCCAGTGTGCGTTTCGTATTCGGGAAGGACACGGATCAACGCGCCCAGGGTTGCGATGGCGATTCCGAATGAGATGATCGCCAGCTTCCGCGCGAGTGAAAGGCGCATGCAGGGGGATTCATTCGAGGGCGGCGCCGTCTGGAACCAGCGCGCTAACCAGGCCAGAACGATCAGAGTTCCAAAGACAGTGCTGACGTACCCGAACACCTTGTAATGCGCCAACGGCCCGACGACCGGCAGGTACATCGGTTGAGAGAGATACGACCAATGGTGGAAAAGCCATGTCCGCGCGTGGGTGAAGGAGTCCCAAAGGATGTGCGTGGCGATGCCGAGCAGAAGCGAGGCGACGATAAGCGCACACCGTGCGCCTGGAAAGAAGCGGAATTTGCCGAGATAGGGGATCAGGCGGCGCTGCATCCCATCTGGCAGGAGCGAGACGACAGGAACCTTGACGACCGAATGAAAGAGCCACAGGACGACAAGCGAGACGGGCAGGATGAAGACTAGAGCGCCGAGGATAGTGTGACCGAATCCGCCGCCGGATGAGAGGCGGATGAAGTACTCGAAGTCGGGCGCGAAGGTGCCGATGACCAGGGCCGACGGCACCAACCGCGTGCGTCGAAGCGGCAGCGCAGCGGCGGCGTGAGCTAGAGTGAAGGGCACTCCTTCATTATCAACCGGGCATGCGGATGCGGCGAAACCGTCGCCCGTGCGGTCCTCTTCGTGGCGTGTCAGCACGCACACAACGTGTCTTCGGTGACACGGTTCTGTCCCAAAATCCATCTATAACTTGTTTGTTTTCAGTCACCATTGATTGGTGACCAGGTTGCACTTTGTCTGCACGCAGGCAGATTGGCAAGGGGGTTGCGATGAAGACTTTGAGGCTCAACCTGGTGGTGGTGGCGGCGGCAATGGCGGCGACGCAGGCGTGGGGGCAGAGCGCGGCCAAGGTGGATGCGCAGCAGGCGGCAGTGAAGGAGCAGGCGCCGGCGCCGACGGTGACAAAGCGAGTGATCGTGGTGAGCCTGGAAGATCGCAAGCTGGCGCTGGTGGAGGACGGGCAGGTGAAGAAGGTGTACAGCGTGGCGGTGGGGAAACCCTCGACGCCGAGCCCGACGGGGACCTTCAGCATTGAGCGCCGCGTAAAGAATCCCATCTATCGCCATGACGGACGCACGGTGTTGCCGGGGCCGGGAAATCCGGTGGGGTCGCGGTGGATGGGGCTGAGCGTTCACGGGTATGGGATTCACGGGACGAACGAACCGAAGTCGATTGGCAACGCTGCTTCGCATGGATGCATTCGCATGGCGAAGGCTGACCTGGAGGAGTTCTACGAGCTGGTTGCTGAGGGTGACACGGTGGAACTGGTGGGCGCGCGGAACGACGAGACGGCTCGGTTGTTTGGCAGTGAACAAAATCTGGGGGCGCCTCGATCTCAACCGGCATTGGTTGCCAGTGCGACGGCTGCAGCGCCGGTTGCTGTCCAGGGTAACGCGCAGGATGCGGGCAACGCGGAGAAAGCGAACCTGGCTGCGGTTGCGGCTTTCGCGGCGTTGCGGTGAGGGCGATCTGATGAGTCTGCTGACGGACGCGATGGGTGGATTGGGGGGAGCGCTGCTACCGGTGGTGGCGGGGCTGCTGCTGGAGGAACTGACGTTGGGAGGACTGGTCCGGCTGCTGGTGGCTCCATGGCCGGGAGCGGTCAAACGCAAGGAACGCAAACCGGAAGAGGGAGAAGGGAAATGATCGCATTGAAAGTGTTGTTGACGCTCGCGGGAGTCTTGCTGGTGGCTGTCGCGCTGGGAATTCCACTGTATGGGCTGTGGGTTCGGCTGATGTTGATGCGGCGCAAGACTGCGGGTGAAACGGAATTTCCACAGCCCGCGGATATTGCATGGCGTGTTCCGCTGGCGCTGATCCTGGTGGCTTGCTTGCCGCTGCTGATTGCTTCAGGCATTGAAGTGGTGCCGAGCGGCATGGGCGGGGTGCGCGTGAGCCAAGTACGCGGAACGTTGCCGGGCACGCTGTTTCCTGGAGTGCACTTTGTTACACCGCTGATTGACAGCGTGCAGTTGTTCGATGTGCGCGATCACCTGTTTACGGCGGGGATGGCCGAAGAGGGTGCGAAGGCAGGTGCGGTGAAGAACGGGCTCAGCGTGCAATCGCGCGAGGGGCTGAACATTGGGCTTGCGATTACGGTTCGGTACCGGCTGGATCCCAACAAGCTGGACAGTGTGCAGGCGCACATGCCGCAGCCGGTGGATAAAGAGTTGGTGCCGCCAGTGGTGGCCAGCGCGTGGCGTGAGCTGACGCCGGAGTACACGGTGCGCGAGATTTTCTCCACCAAGCGCGAAGAGGTGCGGTCGCGGGCGGCGGCGATTATCACGCGCAAGCTCGGTGGCGACGGAATTCTGGTGGAAGAGGTGATGCTCAGCGATATTCAACTGCCGGAGGAGTACGCGAAGGGCCTGGAAGGCTTGCTGCTGAAGGAGCAGGAAGACGATCAGATGGGCGTGACGACGGAGATTCAACAGAAGCAGGTGAAGATTGCCGAGTTGCAGGCCGAGGCCGAGGCTGTGCAGAAGGTGAAGGCGGCTGAGGGTGAGGCTCAGTCGAGGGTGGTTGAGGCCAAAGGCGAAGCGGACGCGATGCAGTACACGCTGCCGCTGAAGCAGAAGCAGATTGAGCAGAGCAAGCTGGAGGCAGAGGCGCGCAAGGAAGCGACGATTCAGAATGCGGAGGCTGATGCGCAGGCCAAAGTCATCGACAGCAACGCCGAGTTGAAGAGGCGCAACCTGCTTGCGGATGCCGAGGCAAGCCGCGTGCGTCTGATGGCCAAGGCCAATGCGGAGCGCATGACGAGCGAGGCGGAACTGCTGAACAAATCGCCTTTGCTGATCAACAAGATTATTGCGGAGCGGCTGTCGGACAAGATCCAGGTTGTCATGGTGCCATCGGATGGAAAATTCTTCTTCGCCAACGATGTTTTCAAGGGCATGGCCTCGAATCCGGTGATCAAGCAGGAGATGGACTCGCAGGACGACGCGATGCCGAAGAGCGGGCACTGAGGCTGAACTGAATCGTGTGCCGAGCCTGGTTGCGATTGATCGTTGAGGGAGCGTGCATGGGGCAGATCACGCTCCCTCGATGGCTTTGAATGATTGCGATTGCTTGCCGAGGGAGGGCGCCGATGAAGAGTCTGCATGGAAGCATTGTTGGTTTGATTGCGCTTGGCTTTGGTTTGTGTGTTGTTCGTGCGCGTGCGGCGCGCGCGGACGGATCGTGCGGCGCGATCGACCCCATCCGGTCGTTCGATCTGGTTGCGCCGGGGACAGGATGGGCGGCTTCATTGGAGCATCTTTATTGGACTGCGAACAATGGGCGTCGATGGCGTGACATCACTCCGCTGCAAGTGCGTCCGGATGAGTTGATTCAAGTTGTCTATTTCGCCGACCGACAGCATGGGTGGGTGCCGCTGATGTCCACGCCAGTGGATGAACAACCGCATTTGCAGGTGGCGATGACTGGCAATAGTGGTGCGTCATGGAGCTATGTTGCGGTCGATTTGACGCACGTCGATTACGTTCCATCTTCGCCGCCGAGCATTGCTTCGATCAGTTTCAGTGATCCGATGCATGGATGGATGCTTATCGATGCTTCATCGAGCCAGTTGTCGCGACGAGGCTATTTGTTTCGGACGACGGACGGCGGGATGCATTGGAGGCTGCTGCCGGCTCCGCCAATTGATGGCGGCATCAGCTTTGGCTCAGCACGGAATGGGGTGGTGACGGATCCGCTGAATCCCTACAATGATACCGCCATCTGGCATACGAAAGATGGCGGGCGCACATGGGCCGCGTCCTTATTGCCATTTCCGGAGCGCTGCTCGAAATGCGTGGTCGATCAAATTTCGCGTGCGTTCTTCTATGACGCTGAAGACGCCGTGCTGACGGCGATTATTAGAGCGCCGGGGATCGACGATTTTGTTTCGGTTGAATATGGAACGACGGACGGGGGCGCCACATGGAGCGTGAACGGCAGGTCGCCGCCGCGGGCCAGCAACGCGGGCGGCGACCTGATGGTTGTGGCCGACGGGCATACAGTAGGCTTGAACGCGGCCAGGCACAACCGGCTCCTGCTCAGGATCGATGAGAAGAATTTTGCCGTGACTCTTCCCGCCGATGTTACTCCGGGAGCAATCGACAAACTCAGTGTCGCGTCGAATCTGACGGTATGGGCGCTGAGCAGTTATCCGCAGGCGAATATATTCAGCATTAATCCGCACAGTGGGACGGTGCGGCAAGTTACTCCCGCGAGGTGCGAATGGGGAACGCAGGCGGCGAACCGGTAATGAAGCGGGCCAGGAATGATGCGGCTCTGCGCGGCATGAAACGTTCGCACAAAAGGCCAATGAGGCGTCGAACGATATAATCCGCGCAAACGAGAAATTGAAGAAATGATGAAGCCAATCAAGGGTTGGGGTCTGGCGGTAGGGCTGGCGGGTTTGCTGATGGGGATGGCGGCGAATGGTGCTGCCGCGCCCAGCCAGTGGGAGCAGCCTGCCGCGGCATTGGCGGAACAGATTGCGGAAATTCTGGGGCCGGGGCAGGCGCGTCTGACGATTCGCAATGCTTCTACGATTTCGACCTACGAAATTCCGGTGATCCGGCAGCTTCTTGACGAAGACTTGAAGTCGCGTGGAGTGCTGGCATCGGGAGCGGAGAGCGCCAACATCATTCGCGTAACGCTGAGCGAGAATATTCGCGAACGGCTTTGGGTTGCCGAGATTGTGGAAGGCAACGAGACGCGCGTGGCGACGGTGCATGTGGAGCGCGAGACTGCGATCACGCCCGTTCCACCGGACCAGATTGTCCTGCGTTCTCAGCGCATATTTACGTCACAATCCAATTACCCGATTCTTGCCGCGATCGAAACCAATTCAGGCCTCATGGTTCTTTATCCCGAAAGAATCATAACCTACGTGCTGAACTCGACCGGCTCGCGAGAGCGTGATCGCTTCACGATCACTGAACGGCAAGTCCGCAATCGCGATTCGCGGGGGTTATTACTGAGCTCAGATAGCGGTCACGACTTCACCGCCTTCATTCCAGGCGTTCAATGCACCGGAACATACCCGCCACCGGCCGACCCAAACGCCGCCTATGCGGACGGGTCAATGCGCTGCCACGACAGCGATGACCCTTGGCCCATTGCTGATACGGGCTCACCTGCCGGCGAGCCGAAAATCAAAGCCTTTTATAACGCGGCGCGCAACTACTTCACTGGGGTGGTGACTCCGAGTGTGGGCGTGGATCTGCCTCCTTTTTATACGGCAGTTCTTCTCCCGCGGCCCGATGGTGCGGGATTGCTGATCGGCGGGATCGATGGCAAAGTGCAGTTGGCGGAGAATGCGACGCTGAAGACAGTGGCAGGCACGCGGGACTGGGGAAGCGATTTTGCAGTTTTGCATTCCGGGTGCGGCGCTGGTACACAGATCATTGCGTCCGGATCCGGCGAGGCGGTAACGGACAGCCTGCGGGCATATGAGTTGCCGGCGTTGGAAGCGATTCCGGCTAGCGCCCCGCTAATGATGGACGGGACGGTGACCGCGCTGTGGAGCGAGCGAGACGGGAAGAGTGTATTCACGATTGTGCGCAAAGCAGCAGGGCAAGGACAGCCAGACAGCTATGAGGTGGACCGTGTTTCGGCGAATTGCAATTAGCTGTCTGCTCGTTTTGATGGCGCTGCATGCGGCGGCGCACACCAGACCTCACTATGGCGGCACGCTTCGCATTGAAATCGAAGGCGACCCGTGGCAGAGGCCGGATGGGCTGGCGAGAAGACTGGTTCTGGATGGGCTGACTGCCATGAGCGCCGATGGGAGTGTGCAGCCGGCGCTTGCGGTGGATTGGAAGCCGGAGAACGATGATCATCGATGGCAGTTCCGGCTGCGCGCGGGCGTGCATTTTCACGATGGAACGGCACTGAACGCCAGTAATGTGGTTGCGGCCCTCACGGCGATCTGTGGCGCGGGATGCCCTTGGACTTCGGTGCGCGCTGTCGGTTCTTCGGTGGTCTTTCTCAGCGATGCGCCGCTGCCAAATCTTCCCCAGTTGCTCGCGGAAGATGCCTTTCGCATTGCGCTGAGCGGCGCGGAAACAAGCACTACTCCAGCAGGCAGCATTGGTACGGGGCCATTTCAATTTGCGAGCTTCTCGAATGGTGTGCTGACGCTTGTAGCGAATGAGAATTGCTGGCAGGGGCGCGCGTTTCTCGATGTGGTGGAGATTCATCCGCACCGCAGCATTCGCGATCAATGGCTGGACTTGAGCGTGGGTCGCGCGGACCTTGCGGAGGTTCCCGCGGAGCAGTTGCGGCAGGCGCATGAGCAGCGGTTGAATGTGGTTGTGTCGGCGCCGGCTTCGTTGCTGGCGTTGACTGTTTCGGATTCGGGCGCGTTGGCAAACCCCAATCTGCGCGCGGCAATTGCGCTGGCTGTCGATCGCAGCGCTCTCTCGAATGTGATTTTTCAAAAGCAGGGTGAGATCACCGCGTCATTGCTGCCAGCCGAAGTGACGGGCTACTCGTTTTTGTTTTCGACAGAGCGCGACTTAAACAGGGCGCATGAGCTACGCGGCGGCGTGAGTCCTCCGACGCTCACGCTTGTTGCGGACGGAGGACCGGTGATGCAGTTGGCGGCGCAGCGCATCGCGCTGAATCTTCACGATGCGGGTTTCAATGTCCAGGTGGCGAATGCGGGCGCACCACAACATGCGGACCTTACGCTGCGCCGAATCACACTTGGGTCGAGTGAGCCAGGGCCGGCGCTCGAGTCAATGCTGCGCGCGACCGGACTTGCAGTGCCGGTGCTTGAACAAACACCGGCAGGGCTCTACAAAGTCGAGAGACAGATTCTAGACACACACATGGTCATTCCGCTGCTCTATCTTCCCCACGCGTATGCTGTTGGCGGGCGTGTGCGCGATTTGCGATTGGGCTTCGACGGCACGCCGCGATTGGACGTCGTCTCTTTGGAGGATGCGCCGTGAACCTGCGCCAGAAGCTGCTTCTGCTGCTCTCGCTCGTGGTGGCTGTCATTGTTGCTGCCGTGACGTGGACAGTCCTGGTGCGCATTCGACAGGTATTCGAGCAGCGCGATCAGGAGGAGACGGCGCTGTTTGTGAGCCAGTTTCAGCGCGAGTTTCAGCATCGATCCGCGGAGGTGGCTTCGGCAGTGGATCGCGTTGCGGCGAGTGAGCGCGCTCGCAGCATCGCCTTTCAGCTTGCGCAATCGGGAGACGCCGCGCCTTTTGTCACTGAAGCCCAATCGCTCGCCCAAGACGCGCAACTCGACTTTCTCGAAATTATCGGAACGGATGGAAAGATCGTCAGCTCCGCGCAGTGGCCGGCACGATTTGGATACTTTGAACCTTACGTCTGGGCGGATCAGCCGACTTTTCTCAAGACCGAAGATCTCGTCGACGGAAGTTCGGCGCTGGGAATCTTCGCTTTTCGTGCAGTTCGTCATTCTGATTCAACCGGAACGCAGCCATTAGTGCTGATTGGGGGCAAGCGCCTCGACAAAGCCTTCCTCGCCGATCTGCCCATCGCGCCCGGGATGCAGATTGCGATGTATCGATATGCAGACCAAGTGCCTGCCGCTACGCAACAGGGTCATTTAGGCCCTGACTTGTTCTCCTTTGATCCCAAACGTCTGATCGGCACGGCTGGTGAGGTGCCCCACGCCGACCGATACCAGCCATTGATTGATTCCGCATTCCATACGGGTCAGCAGACGAGTTCCATCATTTACCCCACCATGCGGCGCGAGGACTCTGTCAATGCTACGGCAATTCCGCTCAAGAGCAACACTGGTGCGGTGCTCGCCGTGCTCACCGTCTCCATTTCGCGCGCCGGCATGGTGGAGGCGCAACAGCACATTCGCGCCATTGCGTATGGCGTTGCGGCCGGCGGAATTCTGCTGGCGATTATTTCGAGCCTGTGGATTGCGGCGCGTGTGTCGCGGCCAATCGAGCGGTTGGCGCAAGCCGCTGAAGAGGTTGCAGGCGGAAACTGGGAGACGCGGGTGCCTGAACGCGGACGCGACGAAATCAGTCTGCTGGCGCGCAGTTTTAATCACATGACGGCCGAGCTGGTTGCGCAGCGCGATCGCCTGGTGCAAACGGAACGCGTTGCGGCGTGGCGCGAGTTGGCACGGCGGCTGGCACATGAATTGAAGAATCCGTTGTTCCCGCTGCAACTGACGGTGGAGAATCTCGTGCGGGCGCGCGAATTGCCTGAGGCGGAATTTGATGAGGTGTTCCGCGAGAGTACGCGAACGCTGGGCATGGAGATCGCGAATCTGAAGACAATCATTGGGAGGTTCAGCGACTTCAGCCGCATGCCCAAGCCGCAGTTGGAGCGGATCGACGCTCGGGACGTTCTGGATCGCGTGTCGTCTTTTTTCAAGGCGGCTTATCCGGATGGAGCCTCAATCTATTTTGTTACCAATTTTCCCTCAGGCCCGGCGCCTATTGATGCCGATCCGGATCTGCTGCACCGCGCGCTCTCCAACCTGGTTCTGAATGCGATGGATGCGATGCCGGATGGAGGCACACTAACGCTTTCGGCAGAGGCGCGCGATGACAATGTTGAGATTCGCGTGGCAGACAGCGGCGCGGGGTTGACGCCGGAGGAATGCGAGCGGCTGTTTACGCCCTATTACACCACCAAGCAACACGGCACGGGACTGGGGCTGGCGATTGTGCAAAGTATTGTTGCGGACCACAACGGCGCCATTGCGGTGGAGAGCGGGGCGGGCAGCGGTGCTACTTTTGTGATTACGCTGCCCAGGGCGGACGGGGACGCATCATGACGGCAAAGGCAAGCATTCTGATTGTCGACGACGAGGCCAACACGCTGGCTTCGCTGTCGCGCGCGTTTCGTCTTGCGGGTCACGAGGCGGTGGTTTG
>Ga0210388_10004858_pt1 | contig 10494 bp, 9 predicted proteins | sample IncBWC19OmetaG_FD_155485 | JGI IMG/M metagenome (GOLD analysis project Ga0210388, IMG submission 155485) | Forest soil microbial communities from Barre Woods Harvard Forest LTER site, Petersham, Massachusetts, United States - Inc-BW-C-19-O ...
TTGTCGTTCGCCGGCGCGCACAAAAAACCATATGCCTGTGCCGATGGCGACCGCGATCAAAAGGAGTGCCCACCAGAAGAGTCTTCTACTTTTGCCTGTCAATCGTCACCAACATTCCCCTTCCCGATCGCGCACTGACACTCACGGCAAACCCGATTGAGTCATTTTAATACAGGGGCCGGATCTCCCCGCGTCGCGAAATATTATTCGTTTGCGCCGGCCCTGTCGAAGTCGGCCTGTGCGCTCAGGTAGGAAGAGAGGGCCTGTTGGTGCTGATAGTCGGTGTCCGCCTTGGCTGCCTGCGCCTCCAGCAGATCCTTCAGCAGCGTCGCTTCGCCGTCATACCGGTCTTTAGCGATACGCACCCGCTCGCGCGCCGCCGTCTGCGCCATCTCCACAACCTGGAGCATACGGCGGCTCTCCTCGAGCTTCCTGTACCGGCTTTCGACCTCGATCAGGACCTGGCTTTGAGTCGTCTCAAGAGCGTTCCTCGCCTGTTTAATGACAACGTCTTTGACAGCCAGTTCTTGTTTCCGGCGGCCCCAATCGAACACATCCCAGGTGACTTGCACTCCCGCTGCAGCGATGTTTTTCGGAAGCGTGGCCACTCCAAACGGAGAGAGATATTGCACCTTGAGGTCCACGTCGGGAATATACTCCGCCCGCTTCATTGCCCGGTCTTGTTCGGCCTCGACGACGCGGAGCCGCGCCTCGCGGATTTCGGGCCGCTCTGCAAGCGCATGCTCGCGGGTTCGCGCCAGATCGGCTGCGGCGAGGGACGGTTCGGGCAAGGCTTGAACGGTGAATTCCGTGCGCGTGTCGCGGCCCATTATGTCATTCAATTGTTCCTTCTCCGAAGCCAGGTCAAGCTGCAGAGCGGCCCCTTCATATTCCGCTTTCGCCAGCCGCGCCTTTACTTCCAGGGCCTCCGATTTCAGCGTGATCTGATGCGCCGCGCTCTCGGACGCAACCCGATCCAACTCGCGAAGAGTCTGAATCGAGCTTTCGTTGGACGCCATCGCGCTCTGGGTTTGCAGAATCCCGTAGTAGAGTTTCCTTACATCGCTCACCACCGCCTGACGGGTCGCCGTGAGTTTTTCGCGCGCCTCGTCCCGCTCGGTCTCTCGAATGCGGACGCCCAATCGAATCCTCGGCAGTTCCAGGAGCGGCTGCGTGGCACTCAGGTTGATAATGCTGAACGGATGCTTCGGCGAACTGATGGTGGTGGGGGTGGCGGGAATCGGACCAGTGGCCGGATAAACGCCCCAGGCGCCCGCCGGGAACGTGAAGTTTACAGGGCCCAGAAATTCGCCTTCGAAGATGTCCAGCTTGGAGGAAGGCAGCCGGTACGTTCGAGCCACCTCGATCTGATGGTCGAATTTCTCCACCTCAAGGCGAGCGTTTGTCACCGGGCGGTTGTTCCTGACGGCCAGGGCGACTGCCTGTTCGAGCGTGAGTTCTTCGGCCCGTACGGCGGCTGGCGTCAATAGTGCGAGGCAGCAGAGACTGGCTTGGATCGTCATGCGGAATCTTTGTGGATGAAGCATTTGCCCGTGGAGTTTAACATAACGTGCGGCTTTGATTCATTAGCCACCTTGCGCTGCGTTCCGGCCTGCGCATATCGTGCAAGAATAACGACATATGCTCATGGTCCGCGTTTCGTTCGCCGGTGCAATCCTCGCCGCCGCCCTCCTTGCCCAGAACGCGAGCGATCTGAAAACCACACCTGGTTTCGATCTCTCCGCCATCGATAAAAAGGCTAACCCTTGCGACGACTTTTACCAATACGCCTGCGGAACCTGGCTGAAAAACAATCCGATACCGCCCGATCAGTCTTCCTGGGGACGGTTCAGCGAACTAAATGAGCGCAACCAGATGATTCTCCGGCAAATTCTGGAAAAGGCTGCGGCCGCGACCACGCGCGATGCGGACACGCAGAAGATCGGCGATTATTACTCGTCGTGCATGGATGAAGCGACCATCAACAAGAAAGGCCTTCAGCCCTTGCAGCCCGAACTGGATCGCATCAGCGCCGTGAAGAACCTGCGTGATCTGGCCGCCGAGATCGGCCGCCTGCACCGTATCGGCGTCGATGTGATGTTCAATTTCTCGTCCGGGCAGGATTTCAAGGATTCGAACGCCGTGATCGGCCAGGCCGACCAGGGTGGCATCGGGCTGCCCGAGAAGGATTACTACTTCCGTACTGACGCCAAAGCGGTCGAGACCCGGAAGGAATACCTCGCACACATCACGCGCATGCTGCAGCTGCTGGGCGTGTCCGCGGCAGACGCGGCCAAACAGGCCAACGCCATCATGAACCTCGAAACCGCCCTCGCCAAGGCGTCGCTCGATGTAACGGCCCGCCGCGACCCCGCGATGGTCTATCACAAGATGAAGCTCGCCGAGTTCGAAGCGCTGGCCGATTCCTTCGACTGGACTCTCTACTTCACGACGCTGCAAACTCCCAAAATGGACAGCCTCAATGTGGCCGTCCCGGCCTTTTTCAAAGGCGACGAACAACTGCTGAAGAGTGTGTCCCTGGCGGATTGGAAAACCTACCTTACCTACCATCTCACCGACGGGCAGGCTGCGGTTCTGCCAACAAAATTCGAAGATGAAAACTTCGCTTTTCATCGCAAGTATCTGACGGGCGCGAAAGAACAGAAGCCGCGCTGGAAGCGTTGCGTGGCAGCGGCCGACGGCGATCTGGGTGAAGCCCTCGGCAAGGCTTATGTCGATCTCACTTTCGGCAAGGACGGCAAGCAGCGCACCCTCGACATGGTGCATCACATCGAGACCGCCATGGGGCAGGATCTCAATCAGCTCACGTGGATGACGCCCGCGACCAAACAGCGCGCCATCGACAAGCTCCACGCCGTGACAAACAAGATCGGCTATCCGGATAAATGGCGCGATTATTCGGCGCTTCAGATTGTGCGCGGCGATGCGCTGGGGAACTCGCTCCACGCCAACGAATTCGAGATGAACCGGCAACTGCAGAAGATCGGCAAGCCGGTCGACCGGCTCGAATGGGGCATGACACCGCCCACGGTCAACGCGTACTACGATCCGCAGATGAACAACATCAACTTCCCGGCCGGCATCCTGCAGCCCCCGTTCTTCGATAAGCAGGCGAGTGACCCGATCAATTACGGGGCTATCGGAGCGGTGGTCGGGCACGAACTCACACACGCTTTCGACGACGAAGGGCGGCAGTTCGACCCCAAAGGGAACTTCAACGACTGGTGGACCGCAGCCGACGCCAAAGCCTTCGATCAGCGCGAGGAATGCCTGATCAAGGAGTATTCGGGCTTCGAGCTCAAAGGCGCCGTGCATATGAACGGTAAGCTTACGTTGGGCGAAAACACCGCGGACAACGGCGGACTACGCCTTGCCTGGATGGCGTTGATGAGCGACCTTGCAGGCAAGACCCTGCCCGCCGTCGGAGGGTATAACGAGGCCCAGCAGTTCTTCCTGGGTTTCGGACAGATCTGGTGCACCAATGAGACGGCGGAAGTGGAGCGCCTGCAGGCTCAGACCAACGCTCACGCGATCGACCGTTTTCGCGTTAACGGGACTGTCTCGAATATGCCGGAGTTTCAGAAGGCATTTTCCTGTAAGGAAGGGATGCCCATGGTTCGTGGAGGAAACGCCTGCCGGGTCTGGTGATTTCAGCCCGGGCGGGTTCGTCTTCGGATTGGTCGCCCGGATCCGGCGGCTCGCTGAGGTGGTAGTAATAAGTCACCATCCCCGCCACCACGATCACCACAATCAGGAATGAGCACAAAGTCAGACTGAGGCGCGTGATCGCGCCCCCGTTTTTCACCAGATTCGCAGTGACCGCGACAATCAGGGTGGCCGCCGCGAGGCTTAATCCTAATTTCCACGGCCAGAACATCAGGTCGAGGTGATACTGGCCGCCCACCTGGCTCCAGAACGTAAAAATCGCCTGAATCGCGATCAGGAATTCGACGATAAGAAACGGCCGGAGCAGGCGATTGCGCATGAAGTATTGTGAACGAAACAAAAGCCAAACGCGTATCCCTATTAGAATAGCCTTAGACACCAATGGCCGAAACTGTATCCGGCGAGGTCGGACTGCGTTACCAGCTGACGAGCGCCATTGGCCTTGCCTGGGATTCGCTGGTCGCGCATAAACTCAGAACTTTCCTTACGCTGCTGGGCATCATGATCGGTGTTGCCAGCGTGATCCTCGTCGGTTCCGCTATTGACGGGCTTGGGCTTTACGCGCAGGAGAGCACGGCGAAGGCTTTCGGGGGCGAATCATTCGTCCTGCAGCAGATCATCAACGCGCAATCGCGCAAGGAATTTTTTGACAAGCTCAAGAAAAACCACGAGTTCAAACTGGCCGATGAGCACTACCTCGAGCTGACCAACGGCGACAACATCCTATACAGCGCGTATGCCGCCACCGCAGCCGATACCAAACGGGGCAGCCTGACTTCCGAGGCGACAGGGATTATTGGTGCCGAGGCCGACATCGTGGATATCCGCAATCTGACCATTGTGGACGGGCGTTCCTTTACGAAGCAGGAGGAGCAAAACGCCGCATATGTTGCAGTTATCGGTGATGACTTAAAGAATAGTCTCTTCCCCGATGGTGCATCGCCGGTGGGTAGGACCTTCAAGATTCAGGATCTGGATTTCACTGTGCTGGGAGTGCAGGCGCGCCTTGGCTCTTCCTTCGGACAGAACCAGGACAACACCTGCATGATTCCCATAACGGTCTTCGCGCGGTTGTTCGGCCCGGGCCGCAGCATACCGATTTTCGGCCGGCCCAAACCGTCAAGCGGTCTTTCGCTCGATCAGGCAGTCGATTACACGCGCGTTGCACTAAGGTCCCGGTTCCACCAGAAGCCCGGCGAAGACGACCATTTCGATTTCATTACCCCGGACGCGATTCGCGGATTCATCGACAGCCTGCTGGCTCTGGTCGCGGCGGTGGTGGTTCCCATCACGAGTATCTCGCTGGTGGTCGGCGGCATCGTGATCATGAACATCATGCTCGTGAGCGTGACCGAGAGGACGCGTGAGATCGGCATCCGCAAATCGCTCGGCGCGCGGCGGTCCGACATCATGTCGCAGGTCTTGTGCGAAGCCGTAATGATGGCCTTTGCCGGCGGTGCGTTCGGCGTCGGCATTGGCGCGGCTGCGACTACGCTGCTCACTGCCACGCTCGGAATCACGCTGCGCGTGACTCCCGCGTATGTGCTTCTTTCGGTCTTCGTTTCGGGCGCCGTGGGCGTAATCAGCGGCTGGTATCCGGCCTCGAAAGCGGCGAAACTCGACCCCATCGTCGCGTTAAGGTCCGAATAAATGAATATTTCGCCGCGCGAAAACCTGGTCATGGCGATGTCCGCCGTCTGGACGAACCGGTTTCGCTCCGGTCTGACCATTCTCGGTATTGTGATCGGCATTACGACAGTCGTCACCGTGGCGTCGCTGTTGACCGGATTGCGCGCGGGTGTTGTCACCTTCTTTCAGGAACTGGGGCCGGACAATGTGTTCATCATGAAGAACCAGAATCCCGGCGGTCTGCAGGAGCCGATCAAGGAACGCAAACGCCGTCCGGTCACTCCGGAATACGCGGACGTCATCAGACGTTTCTCCAGCACGGTAGAGGATATTGCGATCCAGTTGTTCATTCCGCCCATCGCGGGCGGAAATGTCGTTACCGCCAAGGTGCCGGGATTTGACACCGACAATTTTTCCATGGTTGGCACAACGGCGAACGAGATCGATCTGACGCCGCGCTCGTTTTTCGAAGGCCGTTATTTTACCGACGAAGAAGACAATCGGCTCGCCAAGGTTGCGGTTCTCGGTTACGACATTGCGCATGCTCTTTTCCCCAATGGCAACGCCGTTGGCCGCACGTTCATGATGGACGGCGCGCAATACACCATCGTGGGCGTTTTCGAGAAGGCCAAAGGTGGTTTTCTGGGCGAAAACGGCGAAGATACTGAAGTTGATATTCCTATGAAGACTGCCTCCTCCCGCTACCCGGAGACGGATCGTTACATGATCATCGCGAAGGCAAAGCCTGGCATGCGAAAGGACGCGTACGATGATATCGAGGCCATCCTGCGACGCACCCGTCACGTCCCCGCGGGAAAACCAGACGATTTCGAAATGCGCACTCCCGATCAGGTTATGCAGCAGTTCGATCAGATCACCGGGATAATCGGGCTGGTCGCGATCGCCATTTCAGGACTAGGACTGCTGGTGGGCGGAATCGGCGTGATGAATATCATGCTGGTCAGCGTGACCGAGCGCACGCGCGAGATCGGCATTCGCAAGGCTCTTGGCGCGCGGCGATTCGACATCATCGGGCAGTTTCTGGCGGAAGCGATGGCATTAAGCAGCACCGGCGGACTGCTTGGGGTGATCGTTGCCGTGCTGATCACCATGGTGCTGGGTGCACTCGTGCCTTCCTTGCCGAGCACCGTCCCCACGTGGGCAATCGTCGTGGCGCTGGCCGTTTCGATGGGCGTAGGGCTGTTCTTCGGTGTCTGGCCCGCCGTCAAGGCCGCGCGCCTCGATCCGGTGGACGCCCTCCGTTACGAGTAGTTTTCAGCGGGTCTTGCCGCCATGCGCCAATTCGCGCCAGTGGCTTTCCTTCACTTCGACACCGAACTTCTCCGCCGCGCTGCGGATTCGTTTCCACGCGGCGTCCCGTTCGGCGTCCGTGACTCCCTCTACCTGATTGAACCGCGCGATCGCGTTCCGGACGTGGGTCGCATCCTCCAGGGGTTCTTTCCGTTCGTTTGGAAAGGCATATTGGCGGTCGGGAATTTCGTCTCGTTCCTTCTCGTTGAGTTTGCTCATACCTGCGCTCCAGCAAATCGGCTTCCTTTGCTTGTCACGATACAATTCAAAGCACTGGGTGCGGCTTTTTGACCGAAACTATCGTAGAGTTCCGAAAGGTCGCCTTCTCCTACGATTACACCGAAGTTCTGCACGAAATCTCGTTCACGCTCGGCAGGGGAGAAATTGTAGGGCTGCTGGGCCCGAACGGGGCCGGGAAGAGCACCACCATCAAGATCATTGCGGGCATTCTCGCCGCGGGCTCAGGATCTGTCTTCGTGGCTGGCCTTCCGCTGCCCGAACGCACCGTTGATGTAAAGCAGCGAATCGGCTATGTTCCGGAGGCGGCAGCGCTTTTCGAAAGCCTGACCGGCCAGGAGTTTCTGGAACTGATGGGGAGGCTTCATGACGTCCCCGAAGAAACGCTGCAGACCCGCATCCGCGACATCCTTGCTACTTTCGAGCTGACCGGCGATCGCCAGGGCCGCCTCGACACGTACTCGAAGGGCATGCGGCAGAAGATTCTCATCGGCGCAGCCCTGTTGCACAACCCCGAGCTCATTCTTCTTGACGAGCCTCTGTCCGGCCTCGACGTAAGTGCCGCCATCATGATCAAGGATCTGCTTGCCGCGCTGGCCGCCGACGGTAAGACAATTCTCTATAGTTCGCACGTCCTCGACGTAGTGGAGAAGATCTGCGACCGCGCGCTGATTATCCATAAAGGCCGTCTCATTGCGGAAGGTACCGTGGATGATCTCAAGTCGTCCACGGGCCAATCCACGCTGGAAGACGTGTTTCGCAGCCTCACCGGCTCGGCTGGAACAAATCCCGGCGTCTCTACTATCGTGGCGAGTCTGCGATGAAGCTCCCGTTCGTGAACCTGACTTCTCTTCGCCCGAAGGCGACGCCGCTTCTCGTCGCATGCGGTATCGATGTCAAACGTTTCTGGCTGCTGGTGGATCTCTTCAACCAGATCAGCGAACGCGGTGAAATGATGGACCAGCTTGGCCGCAACGGCGTCGCACTTAGAGGCGCAGCGATCGTGTATTTCGTATTTTCCGCATTGATCGGCCTCATGTTCGCGATGGTGCCGCTTCCCGTGATGGCTTACCTCGGCATTTTCATGGCTTTCACCGCGTTTCTGCTGGTGAGCGTCCTGATCTCGGAGGCGGGGAACAGCCTCCTTAATCCGGCGGAAGCGATGGTGCTGGCGCATCAGCCGATCAACGGAGCCACTTATGCCGCGGCCAAGCTCTCCCACCTGCTGAGTATCGTCCTGTATCTCGTGCCGGGCATCAACGCCATCCCCGCGCTGTTAGGCCTGATGTTGAAGAATTCTCCCTGGTACTACCCGTTCCTTCATCTCGCCTGCGCATTTGCCGTAGGGCTCGTAAGCGCCCTGTTCTGCTGTGCGCTCTTCGGCTGGATGCTCCGGTTCGTACCGGTGAAACGATTGAAAGCGGCCGGGCAGCTTGCGGGCACCGTCCCGCTTATGTTTATGATGTTCGGGCGTAACGCTGGCAAGCTGTTCAGCCGCCTTCCGCTTGCCGCGAGCATGCCGAACAACCGGGCGATCCTGTGGGGCCTGGGGATTGCGTTGACCGCCGCTGGCGTCGCGGCCGTGGTCTTCGGAATGCGATCACTGACGGCGGACTACCTGATTCGTGTAGCCGGCATGACCCGGGGCGGCGCGCACGCCGGATCGCACACGCGCAAACCGAAGCTTGGCGCGATTGTGCGTCGCTTCTTCGGAGGCCAGCCCGCGCTCGCCGGATTTGCATTCGTCTCGCGCATGATGCTGCGTGACTGGCAATTCCGCCGCCAGATGATCCCGCTATTAATGTTCCCGCTGATCAGCCTCGGATCGGCATTCTCGTCGGGCTGGCCCGCCGATCCCTTTCTCCGGAAGTTCACGCCGATCCATGTAATGCCCCACGCGCTCGGATTTTTACTCCTTTTTGTCTGTACGCTGATGCGTTTCGGCAACGATTACAAAGGGGCCTGGGTATTCGTGTCGATACCATCCCGGGCGCTCAACGGGTTCGCGCGCGGCATCCATGCGTTGCTCTGGCTCGACGGCATCCTGATTCCGAATCTGATCGCGCTTCCGCTGCTTGCCTGGCGCTGGGGGATTTGGCACGGGGCGCTTTTCATCCTTTACAGCATCGCCGCGACTTCGGTCTATCTCGCGCTCGAGCTGCGGTTGATCGAAAACGTCCCGTTCAGCAAACAGATGGACACCTCAATTCAGTCGTTAACGCTGCCGCTGTTGCTCGGTAGCGGAATCGTTGCGGGAATTGCCGTCGCTGTGCAATACTTTCTGATTTTCCGTTCACCAGTGGTTGTCGCGGTGTCCACAGTGGTGCTTGGCATAGCGGCCTGGTTCGGAACGAAAGCCACGCTGGGCACTCTGGCGGTGGCCATGCGATACCACCTCGGCCTTTTATCTGCAGAGAACGGAACGATTTACAGGGAAATCCCGGTCTGACTATACAATCGAATCGTGACCAGAACGCGCCGCATTCTCGCGCTCGATCTCGGGAAGAAGCGCATTGGGCTCGCGCTCAGCGATGAACTCGGTCTCACGGCGCAGGGTCTGAAAACCCTGGAGCGCGAAGGCCGGCGGGACGATATCGAGACGCTCCGCAAGCTCGCCGTCGAATCGCGCGTGGAGCTGTTTTTGATCGGAGATCCGATTCATATGAGCGGCGCGCCGAGCCGGCAGGGCGAGTATACGCGCGAATTTGCGCGTGAGCTGGAATACAAGACTGGATTGCCCGTGAAGTTCTGGGATGAGCGGTGGACCAGCCGCGAAGCCGAGCGAACACTGCGCGGATCGGGCATCGCGCACGGCGAGCGGAAGCCGGCCATCGATCGGCTCTCCGCCGTGATTCTGTTGCAGAGTTACCTCGACTCGGCCGAGGCCCGGCAGTGAAATTCCTTCTCGGGCTATGCGCGGCCGCGTTGTTGATTGCGGCAGGGGCCGGAGTCTGGGTCATCTCGCGGCTGAACCAGCCTTACGCTGGATTTGCCAAGCCCGTATTTATCGAATTTGCGCGGAGAACGTCGACCCGCGCCATGGCGAGCGAACTGGCGAGCAAGGGCGTGATCCGCGACCGCTGGCTCTTTCTCGTCGCGCGCGGCCTTCGCCGAGGCACCAATCTGCAGGCGGGCGAGTATAAGTTCGACAAGCCCGCGTCACCACTCCAGGTGTTCAGTCGCATCGCGCGCGGCGACATCTACTACATGGAACTCCTGGTACCGGAGGGTTTCAACATGTTCGATATCGCTGAGGCGGTCGCCAAACTGGGAACGATGCCGCCGGAGAAGTTTCTGGCCGCGGCAAGGAATCCGGCGCTTGTGAGCGATCTCGATCCGAATGCGCCCTCGCTCGAAGGCTATCTGTTCCCGAGCACATACCGCATCCACCGGCATACGACGGCGCAGCAGATCTGCCGCATGATGACAGACGAATTCCGCGCCGAGTGGAAGGCTCTGGGTGCCGGAACCAACGTCCACGCCACGATTACGCTTGCATCGCTGGTGGAGCGGGAAGCGCGCAGGCCCGAGGAACGGCCAATGGTCGCGTCGGTATTTCAGAACCGGCTCAACCTCGGCATGCGGCTCGATTGCGATCCGACCACGGTCTACGCGGCACTGCTCGATCAT
>Ga0210388_10004860_pt1 | contig 10491 bp, 8 predicted proteins | sample IncBWC19OmetaG_FD_155485 | JGI IMG/M metagenome (GOLD analysis project Ga0210388, IMG submission 155485) | Forest soil microbial communities from Barre Woods Harvard Forest LTER site, Petersham, Massachusetts, United States - Inc-BW-C-19-O ...
CTGCCGCACCTCCTCGTTGCCGACCTGCTTTCCGACCCCGCGGGCCAGGCTATGCACGCCCGCGGCCAGGGCCGACAGGTTGTCGCCTTCCTCGCGGCTCATGTTCTGTGACGTCGCCACGACCAGGCCATCCCTGGACAGGAGCAGCGCCTGGCGGACGTTCGCGACCCGTGCGACCAGGTTGTCCAGCAGCCAGCCGAGCTGGTCCCCGTTGCTCTTCGTCTGCGTCATGATTCAACCTCACGATCGTTCGGTTCCACTTACCCGCCTGATGTGCCTTCCGGCCGCCCGCCGAGGTCCGGCTCCGAAGGGTCGGCCACGACGGTGTCCAGATCGTCGAGGCGGCCGCGCAGCCATCCGTCTTGCAGCGCGGACAGCCGACTGCTGGCCTGCTCAGGTGAACGTGCCGATGACTCGGCGGCCTCGCCCGGGTGAAGGAGGCTGGTGGCGGGCTCGGCGCCGAGCCCGCCGCGAAGCTGCGGGGCGAGGCTGGCCTGGCGCACTCGCCGGGGCAGGCCCAGGTAAGTCCCGCCGGCTGCCGTGCCGTTCGTGGGCCGGCCAGGAGCCGACCCGGTGAGGCCAGGAGCCGACCCGGCGAGGCCAGGAGCCGACCCGGCGAGGCCAGGAACCGACCCGGCGAGGCCAGAAGCCGACCCGCTGACGCCCGTCGACCCGCCAGACCCGTTGGGCTCTGCGGATCCAATGGCCCAGACCGCGGCGGCCGTCATCAACGATCCGGGCTGCGCTTGCGCCGGGCTGGACGCCGACCGTTCGGGCTGGTCCCCTGCGGCCTCGGGCAGCTCCGCGAACCGGTACGCGGTGTCCGCCAGCGGCGCCTCGGGCTCTTCGGCCAGCTCGGTCCCGTCGTCTTCCGGTGAGGATGGCGGGAGCCCGAGCCGGTGCCGGCCGGTCATTCCGAACGCCGGACCGCGCGGCCGGTTCCCGGCCGCAGCGAACGGCCCGGCTTCGTACGCCGGGCCGTTCCCGGCCGCCGCCGACAGCTCGCCGATGCCGCCGGACCCGGACCAGGCGTCGGCCTCGTGCTCGGGCACGATGATCTCCCAGGGGAGCACCACGATGGCCGTGGTTCCGCGGTAGGGAGACATCCGCAGCGTCACCCTGATCCCGTGCCTGGCGGCCAGCTTGCTGGTCACGAACAGGCCGACCTGGTCGCTACTGGCCAGGTCGAACTCGGGCGGGGTGGCCAGCTGCTCGTTGATGGCGGCCATTACGTCCGGCGCTACGCCGAGCCCGCGATCCTCGATCTCCACCGCGAAGCCGTGAGCGACGACACTGCCGCTGATCGTCACCCGGGTATTCGGCGGGGAGAACGCAGTAGCGTTTTCGACCAGTTCGGCGATGAGGTGGATGACGTCGTTCACCGCGATCCCGGCCACGGCGTCGGCGGACTCGGTGATCACGTCCACCCGGACGTAGTCCTCGACCTCCGCGACCGCCGCCTGCAGGACGTCGACCACCGGCACCGGGTCGCGCCAGCCGCGGCCCGGCGTGGCCCCGGCCAGGATCAGCAGGCTCTCGGCGTACCGCTGCATACGGGTGGTGAGATGGTCCAGGCCGAACAGGTCCCCCAGGAGGGCCGGGTCGCTGGTGCGCCGCTCCATGGTGTCGAGCATGCCGAGCTGCCGGTGCAGCAGCGACTGGCTCCGCAGCGAGAGGTTGACGAACACCTGGTTGACGCCCTTGCGCAGGCTGGCCTGGCCGACGGCGGCCTCGACGGCCGTGCGTTGCACGGTGGCGAAGGCCTGCGCGACGTTCGCGATCTCGGTGATCCGGCCCGCCTTCATGGGCGGGGACTCCGCCTGGACGTCAATGTCCTCGCCGCCGCGCAGCCTCTCGACCAGCCGCGGCAGCCGCTCGTTGGCCATCTGCCTGGCGCTGTCGTACAGGTTCGTGAGCTCGACCCGGAGCCTGCGGCCGAATCGCACCATGACGAAGACGGAGGCCAGAAGGGCGGCCAGGCCGAGGCCGGTGGCCAGGTAAAGCTGCGTCTGCAAGCCGTCGCTTAGCTTCCTCGACTGCGCGGCCAGCAGGTTACCGATCTGCCGTTCGTTCGCCACCACCGACGCCTGGAACGCCAGGGCGCTGGCTTGGACGGTCGCGGGATTGACCGGTATCGGCCGGTTGGCCGGGCTGGCCTCGATCTGATTCTCGGTGGCCAGGAGCTGGTGGTAGGCGGGCGTGTCGTAGATCTGCTTGAAGATCGCGGTCATGGCCGGATCGGCCAGCGAGTACATGTTGCTGATCTCAAGGTTCTGCTGCCCCGCGGTCTCTGCGAGGAGCACCCGATCCGGCTGCGGCATCAGGCCGCGCGCCGCGAGCGCCCCCTCGATCAGGGCCACCGCGCCGCCGGTGAAGTCCTCCGCCCGGCCTTCGGCGATGGCCGACTGCGTCATCAGGCTCAGATCCGGGTCGCCGGGCGGCAGCGAGATCTGGAAGGCCCCGTATTCGGCGGCGGTGATGGCGCTGTAGGCGTTGTACGCCGCAGCCTGGCTGTCCGCTCCCGAGTTGACCGCCGCGCGGATCTGGCCCAGTGCGGCTAGCTCGGCGAGGAACTGGCCGAACCGCGTCCTGGCCGTCGTGCCGACCAGCCCGCCTACCGAGGTGATCGAGCTGTGAACCGCTGCGGCGTAGGTGTCGGTGCTGTGCCGTACGGCCTGCAGCTGGGCCTGGATCGGCGCAGACTGGCGGCCGGTGCCCAGCCAGATGAGGGTGAGCGCGCGCTCGCCCGCCAGCGTCTGCGCCAGCGCGATGACGCTGGGCGCGATGGCGTTTTCGGCCCTGTTGTAGTGCTGGTCGCGGATGACGTTGCCGAGCGTGATGCTGGCGGTGAACCCCCACAGTGCTGCCAGCGACAGCAGCGGGATCAGGAGCAGGCTGACCAGCGTCAGCCGCGCGGATCTGGTGCGGGGCGGTAGCGGGTCGGTGGCCATGGCACCTCTTCGCAGGACTCAGGTGGACGATTCAGAGGACAGGGGCAGCCCGGCGCTCAAACGCCCGGGAGGCTAAGCCCCGGGGCGGTCGCCCTGGATAAGCTGCGCACGCCACCGGGTGCACTGCACGCTGATCGGCACACCTGCACTGCGACCCCCTGCACGCTTCATGCCCCGCGTCGAGCCGAGGTCAAAGAAAGCGCCGTCCCGAATCTCAGCTCTCGAGATCCGATACAAAGTTAACTAGCACATTCAGGTATCATTCCTCGGCCTATTTCCGGAACCGAAGCGTCAAATCGTACTTTGTAATCTTTCGTCACCTTCGGGTGATATGTGATCGCGCTCAGCGACTACAGTGCCGATGGGGCGACTCACGCCGCAGTGCCCCTCCGGATGCCAGTGAGCTGCTCGAGGACGCGTCCGATCTCCGGGCGGCGTTAAACGTTCACCTCAATGTAGTCAAACGATAATCATAGATATATAAGAGCGTCGCTTTGCGATTGCCCGGCGGCCAGGTTTTCTTGCGACCCTCCGAGTATGAGTACTCCAGCGGTGCCCGTGGCCAGCCCCGATCCCTTCGCGGCGATCGACGACTCCAAGATCAGCCGGTTCCAGTACAAGATCATGTTCGTCTCGGGCATGGGTTTCTTCACCGACGCGTACGACTTGTTCGTCATCGGCATCGTCGTGGTGCTGATTGAAACCGAGTGGAAGCTGTCGACCACCCAGGTATCGTGGCTGAACTCCGCGACCCTGCTGGCTTCGGCCGTCGGCGCGATCGTGTTCGGCCGGATCGCCGACATCCTCGGGCGCAAGAAGATCTACGGCTATGAGGTGCTGATCCTCGCCATCGGCGCGATCGCCTCGGCGTTCTCGCCGAACTACACGTTCTTGCTCGTCAGCCGGATCATCCTCGGGATCGGCATCGGCGGCGACTACCCGGTCTCCGCGACGATCATGAGCGAGTACTCGAGCAAGGCGACCCGCGGCAAGATGGTCGGGCTCGTGTTCTCCATGCAGGGCGCAGGCCTGGTCGTCGGCCCCCTGATCGCCGCGATCCTGCTGGCCTCGGGCGCGTCCAACAACCTCACCTGGCGCCTCCTGCTCGGCTTCGGCGCGATACCCGGCCTGGCGGTCTTCTACCTGCGCCGCCAGATCCACGAGACGCCACGGTTCGCCATGGCCGGCGGCGCCACCGAAGAAGCCGCGGCGGCCATCGCGGACGCCACCGGGAAGGGGTCGGGGAAGGCCCCCAGGGGCGAATCGACCGCGAGGCACCAGCAGAGCGTCGCCGAGGGCTACCTGAAGCTGCTCCGCAACCGGCGCATGCTGATCTGGCTCATCGGCACTGCGGGCGCCTGGGCGCTGCTGGACTTCTGCTACTACGGCAACAGCATCTCCCAGCCGGAGATTCTCAAGCTGCTGTCCCCGCACGCCAGCCTGCTGCACAATGTCCTGGTCCAGCTGGCCATCGTCTGCGTCTTCGCGGTGCCCGGGTACATCATCGCCGTTATGTTCATGGACAGGACCGGGCGGAAGAGCATTCAGATGTTCGGCTTTTTCATGATGGCGCTGATGTTCTTGATCATCGGCCTCGTCCCATCGGTCGTGAAGCATGCCTGGCCGTTCCTCATCCTGTACGGCATCAGCTACTTCTTCACCGAGTTCGGTCCGAACATGACGACGTTCATCTATCCGGCTGAGCTATTCCCGACGGATGTCCGAACAACCGCCCACGGCATATCCGCCGGGGCCGGCAAGATGGGCGCGTTCGCTGGCGCCTTCCTGTTCCCCGATTTCCTGGCCGTTACGCACGGCATCAACCGCGCGATGACCATCGCCGGGGTCGTGGCGGTCCTCGGCCTGCTGCTGACCCTGGCGGCGCTGCCCGAGACCAAGGGAAAGAGCCTCGAGCAGCTGGAGGAGGACGCGTACGCCGAGGCGCCCGCGAAGGCGCGCGTCGGGATACAGCCCGCCTGACCGCCCTGGGCCAGGCCTTGGCCGACTGACATCGTTGAGGAGGTGAAGCGGCGCGCCAGCCCCGCGGTCACGCGGTCGTCACGCCGTGAATCGGATGACGTACAACATCGTGGTGGGAGTAGACGGTTCAGAACACGGTGATGCCGCGCTGCGCATGGCCCTGGCCGAGGCGGAAGAGCACCACGGCCAGGTGACCGCCGTGTTCGCCTGGCAGGTACCTTTCTCGTCCTTTCCCGGCCTCTACGACCGGGCAGAACTCGAGCAGGCCGGCAAGAATTTCCTCATCGAGAGGGTCAGCGCGATCGCGCCCTCGCCGAAGGTCCCGGTGCTGCCGCTGGTCGCCGAGGGCGACCCGGCGGAGGCGCTGGTCGCCGCGGCGAAAGACGCGAACCTGCTGGTGCTCGGCACCCGCGGCCGAACGCGGATGGCCGGGTTTCTGCTCGGCTCGGTCAGCGCGCGGTGTGCCGCGGCCGCCTCGTGCCCGGTGCTGCTCGTGAAAGCGCAACCTGATTCCCCCGCGATGGGCTAAACGGTGCCGTTCAGGTGCTCGATGTACCGCAGCGCGGACCGCCGGACCGTCTCCCACGCGCCGGACCGCAGCACCGGGGTCCACCACCCACCGTAGATCCGGTCGAACGCCAGCGGCTCCACCGCCGAGACCACGCCCAGCACCGCCGCCTCGGACAGCGGCAGCCGGTTCGGCGCCGACCAGATGAACGACACCCGGTCCTCGCCCGGCGTCACGAAGATCGTGTCCCCGGAAAGCAGCACCCCGCGACCCCCAGCCCCGGGAGCCCAGTGCAGCACCGCGCTGCCGGGGAAGTGCCCGCCACACTGCACCAGCGTCACGCCGGGCAGTACCTCCAGAACCCCCGACCACAGCCGCACCGGCAGTTCCGCGTCGGCCCGCAGCCAGGCCACGTCGTCCGCCGGGACCAGGATCTCGGCCCCGAACGACCGGGCCCACGAAGCAATGCAGCCGTAGAAGTGCGGATGGCTGGCGGTCACGAAGCGCAAGCCCCCCGCCGACCGCACCGCGGCCACCGCCGCGTCGTCGATGAACCCGGACGGGTCCCACAGCAGGTTGCCCTCGGATGTGGACACCAGCAGCGACCGCTGCCCGATCGCCACCGGCGGATCCGCGCCGATCCCGGTCAGCCCCGGCTCGACCGGCCTGATGTCGGACCGGTGCCCGGCCGCGGCCAGCTCGGCCAGCGTGGTCCAGCGCTGCCCGCCCGGCGGCACCCACTGCCGCTCGTCCGCACAAACCGTGCATATCTCCGGGCACGGGTCGGGGAAATGGTTGCCACAGGTCACACAAATGCAGGTCCCCATACACGCACCACGGCCCGTTCGGCATTAAAAGATCATTTTACCGAACGGGCCGTGGTTCCCCCTCGCGGGACCAGCCTCAGCTGGCGGTGGGGGACCGCCATTTCACGGTGGGCCGCAGCGCCTCCAGGCGGACCCGGTGCGCGTACCGCTTGGTGACGTCGAACAGCGACTCAATGAGCGTGTCCGACAGCAGGTGCGGCTCGAGGCCGAGCTCGATCAGCGCCGTGTGCTTGACGTTGTAGTAGTGCTCCGGCGCCTCGACCCGCGGGTTCTCCACGTTCTCGATCGTGACGTCGCCCGGGTAGGCCCGCGCCACGGTCTCGGCGATGTCCTTGACCGACATCCACTCGGTGATCTGGTTGAACACCCGGAACTCACCCCGGTTGGCCGGGTTTTCGCAGGCCAGCTGGATACAGCGGACCGTGTCGCGGATGTCGATCATGCCGCGGGTCTGGCCGCCGGAACCGTAGACGGTCAGCGGGTGGCCGATGACCGCCTGGATGGCGAAGCGGTTCAGCACCGTGCCGAACACCGCGTCGTAGTCGAACCGCGTGGCCAGCCGCTCGTCCCGGGCCGTTTCTGCGGTCTGCTGGCCGTAGACCACGCCCTGATTCAGGTCGGTGGCCCGCAGGTCCCAGATCCGGCACGCGAACTCGATGTTGTGGCTGTCGTGCACCTTGGACAGGTGGTAGAACGAGCCGGGTCGCTTGGGGAACAGCACCCGGTCGGTCCGGCCGTTGTGCTCCAGGTCCAGCCAGCCCTCTTCGATGTCGATGTTCGGCGTGCCGTACTCGCCCATCGTGCCGAGCTTGACCAGGTGGATGTCCGGGTTGGTCTCGGCGATCGCGTACAGCACGTTCAGGTTGCCGACCACGTTGTTCTGCTGGGTGTACACCGCGTGCGCCCGGTCGATCATGGAATACGGAGCGGCCCGCTGCTCGGCGAAGTGCACCACAGCCTCGGGCTCGAAGTCGCTGATGATGTGGTATGTGAAGATCGGGTCGGTCAGGTCGCCGACGTACAGCCCGATCTTCTTGCCGGTCAGCTCCTGCCATACCGCGATGCGGTTCTGCAGCGGCTCGATCGGAACCAGGGACTCGACTCCGAGCTCGTTGTCATAGTGCCTGCGGACGAAGTTGTCGGCGACGGCCACCTCGTGACCTGCCTCCGACAGGTGCAGTGCAGTGGGCCAGCCGAGATACCCGTCCCCGCCCAACACCAAGATTTTCATGCTCCGGCTCCTAGAAGTTCCTTCGGTCAGATTGGCTTGACTTTTCGTGCCGTTGTGCGGGATTCCGCACGGGGGCGGTAACGTGCTACGAGTGCGGATGCTGAACACGCTCCTCTGAGGTCGCATCGGGCGGCTCTGCCAGGGTAGCTTTCCCGGCCTGCGGTTTCCGTACTGTATACCTGCTCCTCGTGTGTTGGTCGGCTAGCTAACCTAGGACATCCATGGCGATCACATCCAATCGGCTCAGCGAGACGCTGACCCGGAAGGTCCGCACCACGCTCGGCATCCGCTTCGGGCGCTTCGCGGTCGCGGCCATCGCGGCGTTCGCTACCACCGAGGTCGTGCTGACCATCTGCGCCGGTCCGCTGGCGCTGACCGCCACCTGGGCCAGCATCATCGCATGGTTCTCCGGCGCCCTGGTGAGTTATGTGCTCAGCCGGTGGGCGTGGAAGCGGAAGGGCCGCCCGAACCTGCTGAAGGAGACTCTGCCGTTCTGGATCGTCTCCGCCATGGTCATCGTGATCCTCACGCTGGCGACCAAGTTCGCCTACCACTCGGCGGGCTGGATGAACCTGACCGGCGCCAAGCGCGTGCTCTACGTGGACCTGGTGTACGGCGTGGCCAACATCGGGACGTTCCTGCTGCGGTTCCTGTTCTTCCACTACGTCCTCTTCGCCGGGTCGCCCGGTCGGCCCGGGCCCGCCGCCGCTGAAGAGGCGCTCGCGTCGACCGACCCCGGACCCGACATCTTCGCCGCCCGGGCCACGGACCCCGGCGACGCCGAGGACTCCGACCGGCCCGCGGACGCGGACCGCGAGCGCTGACGCTCGCGCCACCAGGTGCCGTAGATGACCCGGGCGAAGCGAATCCCGTAGAAGAGGTTGTTCACGCCCGGCAGGTGCAGCCCGTAGAGCGGGTTCTGGCCCTTCTTGCTCTCCCCGATCCGCCGCCGGTGAATGGTGGCGGGCACCTCGGCCACCTTGTAGCCGTGGGTGATGACCCCGATCAGCAGCTCGGAGGCCTGGTACTGAGGCTGCTCCAGCCGGACGGCGTCGGTCACCTCGGCCCGCATGGCCCGCAGCCCGAACGTCGTGTCGCTGATCTTCTGCCCGGTGAGCAGGCTGAGCGAGCCGGCGAAGAATAGGACCCCCGCCCGACGGATGGCGTCATGGGTCTCCTGGCTGCCCAGGCGGCGCGACCCGGTCACGAAGTCCGCCTCGCCGGCCACCACGGGGGCCAGCACCCGCTCGATCTCGGCCGGGTTGTACTGGCCGTCGGCGTCGGTGGTCACGATGTAGGCCGCGCCACCCTCCCGGGCCAGCCGGTAGCCGAGCCGCAGCGCGGCGCCCTGGCCCCGGTTGACCGGCACGTCGGCGACCATCGCCCCGGCCGTCATGGCCTCCTTGGCGGTGCCGTCGGCGCAGCCGTCGGCGACCACGACGACCGTCGTGGCCAGCCCGCACACCTCCGCGGGCAGTTCCTCGATGACCGGGCCGATCGCGCCCGCCTCGTTGTAGGCCGCGATCACGATCGCCACCGGGGGCAGGGTGGTGGCGCGCTCACCGTAGGACTCCGCGAACGCGGCCACCGCCGCGTCGTCGACGGCCTGATCCCGCGGATTGGAGTAGATCATCGCGTCTCCTCGTTTTCTGGCCGGAAGTCGGGCCAGACCGTGGCCATGCCGGATTCCAGGTCGTGCGAGGGCGCGTACCCGATCGCCCGGGCGGCCGAGATGTCCACCACCACGGCCGGCATCTCGCCCTTGGGGACCGGCACGTACTCCACCGGGATGGGCGCGCCGGTGACCCGGCGCGCCGTGTCCACCATGTCGTTTATCGACACCGACTGGCCGGATCCGAGGATCAGCGGGCCGGTGTGCCGGGCCCGCCAGGCGGCCAGCACGCCCTGCACCACGTCGTCTACGTGCACCACGTCGCGGAGCATCGTGCCGTCGCCACGGACCTGGACGCCCTCGCCGTCGCGCGCCGCGCGCATGAGCCGGGGTATGAAACTGTCCTTCTCGCCCATCCCCGGGCCGTAGACGTTGGAGAAGCGCAGCGCCGCGCCGGCGATGCCGTAGCAGTTGGCGTAGGCGCCCAGCAGCATCTCCGCGGCCGCCTTGGTCGCGCCGTACGGGATCAGCGGGCGCAGCACCGTCTGCTCGGTGATCACCGCGCTGCCCACGTTGCCGGTCACCGCGTTCGTCGAGGCGAGGAGGAAGGCCCCTACCTCGTTCTCCCTGGCCTGCTCGAGCAGCCGGGCGGTGGCGTCCACGTTGAGCCGGTAGGTGCTGACCGGATCGTTCACCGAGGCCAGCACGGAGGTGAGGGCGGCCAGGTGGATGATCACGTCGGTCCCCGGGCTGACGGCCCGCTCCGGTACTCCTGGATCGCACAGATCCCCGGTGACCGAGCGCACCTGCGGGTCGGGGAACGCTCGCAGGTCGGCCACGGTCACCTCGTGCCCCTCGGCCAGCAGAGCGCGGACCACTCTGCGGCCGATGAAGCCGGCGCCGCCGGTCACCAGGACCCGGGAACGATCAGCCATGCGTGCTCCGTTCAGCATGTGAATTGATGTCATGTTGTCGGCGCGCCAGGTCGCGCGCCGACATGCGCACAGCCCGGGCGTTATGTCCGGCTGCCGCAGACAGCGTGAATCGCCATCCGGTTCTACCGGGTTTCCGTTCGCTCACGCTACCCGGAGCCGCTGAGAGTTTGCTGGTGAATGGCTGGCAAACATGCGGCCCAGGAGGAGACTCCCGGATCCCGAAACCCGCCCCACTTTACCCGGCCTGTCCCGCGCACCCGGCCGACGCGGTACAGATGATGACGTGACCCTCGCCGATCCCGGCTTGACATGACCGCCGCCCATCCCGGCGCCGACCCCGGCTCCGATCCCGCCCTGGCCGAGTCGTACCGCATCCTGCGGTCCCGGCTCGACCTGAGCGGGCTGCCCACGCTCAGCCGGGCGGTCACCGAGCACATCATCCACGCC
>Ga0210388_10004861_pt1 | contig 10489 bp, 10 predicted proteins | sample IncBWC19OmetaG_FD_155485 | JGI IMG/M metagenome (GOLD analysis project Ga0210388, IMG submission 155485) | Forest soil microbial communities from Barre Woods Harvard Forest LTER site, Petersham, Massachusetts, United States - Inc-BW-C-19-O ...
GAGGAGTATTTGGGCGAGGAAGCAGAGCCAGCCAAAGAGGATAGTTCGAGGGCCGATGTTGATTGCGGCCAGCAGAACTGCAATCCAGGTTGCGAGCCAGGAGGCACTGATCTGGCCCGAACGACGGTAACAGAGTAGAAGAACTCCGGCGATGACGAGATCGACGGTGAAGAGCATGACGAGGAAGACGCCGCGCTCGGCGAAGACACGGTAGGCGAGGTAATACGGGATCTCGGCGAGCCACTCGGGATTGATCCACGGCTGGCCGAAGGTGGTGAAGGAGTAGATATCGCTACGGATAAAGTGATGTGTGGTGAGGAGAACCTGGGAATTGCGTAGGTGCCACCATACATCAGGGTCGTGCATGACGGGGCCGCCCTGCTGGATGTTGAGCGAGGTAAAGAACGGCGAGACGAAGAGGACACTGACGAGCATCGCCGGAAAACTGACGAGCCGCCGCCAGAGGCTGGACCGCATGCGGGATCACCTTGCGGCGCAGTCTGGACTGCTTGCGCCACTTGGTGGATGGTATCGCTACCGGTGATTAACTCAATGGCTTTTTTGCGGCGTCGCGTTGATTAGTGCGAGACGCTGGCGGTCACATTCTTTGGAGCTTTGGAGTGGTCCTCAAGTGCCTGGGCCTCGGGAAGGTAGGTGATGGCTTTGGCGATCTGCGGATCCCACTGGGCGCGGACCTTCAGGCCTTCCAACTGGCCGAACTGGGAGGTGAAGAGCTCACTCTTGATGCTCTCCTTGACCCAGTCTTGTGCGCCTGCGATGTCCTGATCGGTGTAATCGATCTGGTTGTCCTTGAGGAAGGTTTTGAACTGCTGCATGACCGCGTCATCGACCACGAAGTCCTTCGTGATGGTGTGGGTGGCGAGGTAGTGCTTGCTGAAGTTGAAGAAGGCGTAGTGAATGAGGAGATTGTCTTGGAAGTGATTGGACTTGACGTTGTCGATCTTCTCGTCGGGAGTGATTCCGCCGCCACCGTAGACGGTACGGCCGGAGTCAGTGAGCTTGACCTCGAGGTTGCTTTTGTCCTTATCCTTGGCGTCGTCATTGTCGCGGACGTAGTAGTAGTCGTAGAGCGAGACGTGGTCGTAGTTGCGCTGGATCAGACGGCCTGACGGCGTGTAGTAGTGATAGGTCGTGAGGGCCAGGCCGGTGTTCTCGGTGATCTGGAAGACGGTCTGGACGAGCCCTTTGCCGAACGTAGTTTCGCCAACGATGAGGGCCCGGTCGTGGTCCTGCAGAGCGCCGGAGACGATCTCAGCGGCTGAGGCAGTGTTGCGGTTGACGAGGACGACGATGGGGAACTTCGGACCCTCTTCGCCTCGGGTGGCGCGGTAGACCTGGTCAGGGAAGGCGCGGCCGCGCTGCGAGACGACGATCTGACCCTTCTGCAGGAACTTGTCCGAGGTGGCAACGGCTTCGTTGAGGAGGCCGCCGGGATTGCCGCGCAGGTCGAGGATGAGGCCGTGGATCTCCCCGAAGTTGTCGAGCGCATCACCGATCTCGTGGCTGGTGGTCTCGATGAAGCTGGAGAGGTGGATATAGCCGACACCGGGATGGATCAGGAAGGCGAGATCGACTGAGGGACGCGGAATCTCGTCGCGGACGAGGTCGAAGACGATGGGCCGGGCTGCACCTTCGCGGCTGACAGTTACAGAGACGTGAGTTCCGCGAGCGCCTTTGAGCAACGACGCAACGGCGGCCGAGTCCATGCCTTCGGTAGATTTGCCATCGACGGTGAGGATCTCGTCACCTGGACGGAGACCGGCTTTATAAGAGGGAGTTCCTTCGAAGGGATAGAGGACGACGATCTTGGTTTTGCCGTTAGCGGTGGGCTGAGGCTGGATGGTCATGCCGACGCCGTAGTACTTGCCGTGCTGGTCCTCGCGCATCTGGGCGTAGGCTTTGGGGTCGTAAAAGTTCGAGTGGGGATCGAGGACATGCAGCATGCCCGGGATGGCGCCGTCGTAGATGGCCTTGTCGGTCTTGTCGGTGGTCATCGGCTCGGCGTAGTTCTGCTCGACAAGCGAGTAGACGTTGGTGAAGGAGTGAAGGGAGTCGCGGAGGGTGGACTCGTCGCTGGCGGACTGGGCCGCAACCTTCTGGTTGATAAAGGTGCCGAGGATGGCGCAAGTAGCAAGAAAGAGTGTGGCGGAAAAGAAGGCGCGGCGAGTGCGGGGAGCCATAGGCTTTGGTACCTCAAAATGTGGTGAAACAGCGCATGCAGCAGCGCGAGGACAGATGTCCTCCATTGGACTGAGTATAGCATTCGGAGGTGAGCGAATGCTTGATCGAAAAGGGGATTCGCTTGTTCGGTCGAGGGCAGTTAGAATTGGGTACGGATACCGTCCTAAGCCATGGTTGAGTCCAATAGCTAAGGGCGGATGTTGACCAAGATACGAGAGCCAATGACCTTGAGAATTTCGCAGTTTGCGGTGGTGTGCGGGCTGGGCCTGCTGGCACTGCCGGGAGTGGTGCAAGCACAGGCGCCGCGGTACCAGAGCCCGTTGAGCATGCCTCAGGCGCCGCAGCCGCAATTGACACTGCCGGTAACTCCTCCGATTACGCCGAACGGCGTCGTGGTGGAGGACGTGGTTGCCCACGTCAACGACCTCATCATCAGCAGGAGCGATGTGGAGCGGGCAGAGCAGGCGCTTGTGGAAGAGGACCGGCAGGCGAACGCGACGCCGGCCGAGGTTGCGGAGAGACAGAAGAATCTGCTGCGCGACATGATCGACAAGCAACTGCTTCTATCGCGAGGCAAGGAACTGGGGATTAACGCCGATGCCGAGGTGATTCGACGGCTGGATGATATTCGCAAGCAGAACCATCTGGAGACGATGGAAGACCTTGAGCGTGCGGCACGCAGCCAAGGCGTCTCCTTTGAGGACTTTAAAGCGGGGATACGGGACAACATCATTACGCAGATGGTTGTGCGTGACGAGGTTGGACGCAGACTGCAGATGACCCAGGGGCAGGAACAGGCCTACTACGAAGCACATAAGCAGGACTTCATGCAGCCAGAGCAGATCAAACTGAGCGAGATTCTGATACCGACACCTGCGGATGCGAATGATGCTTCGATCGCTCAGGCGCAGGCGAAGGCGGACGGTCTCGAAGCGCAGTTGAAGTCTGGATCGGACTTTTCGGAGTTGGCGAAGGCGAACTCCGGTGGGCCGACCGCGGCGCAAGGCGGCGAACTCGGCATGTATAAGCGCGGGGCTCTGGGTCAAGTGCTGGAGGACCAGACGTTCAATCTGCAACTAGGACAGTGGACGCCGCCGATCCGGACGAAGCAGGGCTTCGTGATCTTGAAGGTGACGGAACATCAGGCTGCCGGAGTGGCTCCATTGAAAGACGTTGAGCCGCAGGTGCAGGAGGCGATGTACACCGACGCGATGCAGCCTGCGCTGCGCACTTATCTGACCAAGCTGCGGGAAGACGCATATATCGATATCCGGGCGGGATATGTCGACACGGGGGCTAGTCCAAACCAGACCAAGCCAGTGTTTACGGCTTATGCGCCTCCTCCGGTGAAGAAGAAGGCGGTTCAGCAGAAGAAGCGGTTTGACCGGGGAACAAAGTACTCGACGGTTTCGAAGAGTGCTACGGCTCCTGCAGCTACGCCAGTGTCGGCTGTGACGACCTCGGGAACTGCGACCGCAACGACGGCTACGGCGAAGACTACTTCGGCTGCTACGAAGCCGGCGAAGGTGAAGCGTGAGAAGGTGCGGTACGGTCAGGCACCGCGGAACTCGCTGCCGGCGGGGCCGGAAGAGACGGCCACGGGTTCGGATGTGGGGGAAGGCGCGACTTCAGCGGCAGGAGTGAAGAGTCCTGCGGTGACGGAAACTGCGGCTGCTGACGTTGGGCCGAGTCCGCTGGATGTGCATCCAGCGCCTACGGGGAAGACTCGTTATAGTGATCGCGCTAAGCAAGTTTCGGCTCAGAAGAAGGTCGCTAAGGTCAAGAAAGTGAACGAGAAAGTGGCTGCGGGACCGGTTGCGGCGACTCCTGAAGAGAAGGCAACGGAGAAGGCTCAGGCGGCTCCGCTGGGTTTGAACGGGGATACGTCGAAAAAGAAGGCAAAGAAGCAGCCTAAGAATAAGAATGCGCCGAAGGAACCGAAGGAAAGGCTGCAGAATCAGGCACCTAAGCCTGCGGCCCCACCACCGCCCGAGACGCCCGCAAAGGCTCCGGACCGCGGGACGGCGCAGGAGGGCATTTTGCCGCCGCAGAAGCCTGCGGATACGACGACGGTGCCACCGAATACGCCTCCGTCTACGCCGGATGCGGCTCCGAAACCGCCGCAGACTCCGCCGACAACTCCCCAGTAATCAGCAGCTTGATTGGATTTATCACGCGAGGGCTTTGGCTCTCGCGTTTTGTTTGGGGTGAGGGGTATTCTGTTGAGATGAAAGAGTTTTTTGTTGAAGATGCGGTGCGGTTTGAGAATTCCACGGTCACTTCGTATTTTTTGCTGACGTCGATGCAAGTGCGAGAGAAGAAGCAGGGTGGGCAATATCTCGCTTTGATTGTTAGCGATAGGACGGGGTCGTTAGAAGCGCGGATGTGGGATGAGGTGGCGGATCCGATTGAGTTTTGCTCGGAGGGCTGCTACGTCAAGGTTCAGGGCGACATCTCGAAGTACAACGGGAAGTTTCAGATCACGTTGAAAAAAATGAGGTTAGCGGCGGATTCGGAGATCGATCCAAAGGACTTTCAGCCGGCTACGAAGTTTGATGTAGAGGCTATGTGGGGGGAGTTGCGGGGATATGTTGCGGCTTTCCGGAATGAGGATTTGAAGCGGTTAGTCTTTTCTTTTCTTGATGATCCGCAGGTTGGGCCAGCTTTCAAAGACGCGCCCGCGGCGAAGCGGTTGCATCATGCCTGGCTGGGGGGATTGCTCGAGCATGTGGTGACGCTGGTTCGGGTTTGCTTGGCTGCGGTGCCTTTTTATCCGGAAGTCGATTCGGATCTGTTGGTTACGGGGGCGATTCTGCATGATATTGGGAAAGTAAGGGAGTTGGAGTGGAAGTCCAGCTTTTCCTATACGTTAGAGGGGCAGATGGTGGGGCATATCAGCATTGCGCAGGGGATGCTGCGGGAGAAGGTGCGAGAGATTGCGCCGTTTCCGGAGAAGCTGGCGGTGCTGGTGGAACATATGATTCTGAGCCATCACGGGAAGTACGAGTTTGGGTCACCGAAGCTGCCGATGACGCCGGAGGCTATTCTTTTGAGCGCTTTGGATGATCTTGAGGCGAAGATGCAGGCGGTTCGGAATGAGTTTGCGGCTTCGGAGGCGGCAGGAAAAGAACCGGGTGAGGTGACGGAGTGGGTCCGGAGTATGGACCGAGCATTGTTTAATTCGAAGAAGTTTCTGGGTGAGGAATAGGGCTGTTTTTCAAGGGGGTTTTGCGATTTCTTGTCATTTTTGCGTGGTAAATCGTGGTGAAGTTGTGGTTTTTGGATGGTGAAGTTGTGGTTTTTGGATGGTGGGTTTTTGGTGCCTAAAATTTGTCACTCTCTTGAGATTTATTTTTTGAGGTGTGAGGAAATCATCTATTTCGTCACCCTGAGAGATATGGGGCACCCGATTTTGAGGTTCAATTGAGATCGGTGCCACCCTGTCCGGGACCTGTTCTAGCCGGCCAGCTTGCTGCTGGCTCGTGGGGGGTTCGGCTTGGACTTAGTCATGGTCTTGAGCTCGAGACTAAGCGCCACTGCGGCGCGGATGAGATCCTTCAAGGCCGCCTCATCGACCTTGTCGCTTTCGAGGATGTCGATGGCGCGGCGGACATTTCCGTCGAGGCTGGAGTTGAATAGACCGGCAGGGTCCTCCAACGCAGCTCCTTTGGCAAAGGTTAGCTTGACGACGTTCTTGTACGTCTCTCCCGTGCAGACGATGCCGCCGTGGGAGAAGACGGGAGTCCCCATCCACTTCCACTCTTCGACGATCTCAGGGTCTGCCTTGTGGATAAGTGTGCGCACCTTCGCGAGCGTCTTCCCGCGCCAGTCTCCCAGCTCGTTGATCTTCGCGTCGATGAATGCAGAGGTAGATTCCACCGGGACGGTCCTTTTCATGTGTAGGTTCCACTCTCGCACCTATTTTCGCTCCGCTCAGCGTAACCCGCAACCTCCGGAAGTGGAAGTTGGTTGGCGATTTGGCACTAACTGATATGGATAAACCGATACGGGGATGAGGCTGCTTGAGAGGACCAATCGGATTCCTCCTCATAACCATCCGTACGTTTCCGGACAGGACTGTCCGTCATCGGACAATGCATTTTTCATTCTCCGGATATCCATTTCCTAATTTCAACCAGTTAAGGCATGGTAAGAGTGGCCTCTCATGTGCACATACCACAGGAGAGATTTAAAGAATGATTGGGAGGCGACATGCAGACAAGAAACGTGCTCAAGCGGTTGATAAATGTCTTCAAGTTTGTGGGGATACTACTGTTTTGTGTATCGGCATCGCACATATTTGCGAAACAGGTCACCGCGCCGACCCATAATGACCAAGTCACTCAGGTCCTTCCTTCTCCCGGAGCGTACAAGATAGACCCGCGTCACAGTTTTGCTTACTTCAGCGCCTGGCATCATTTAGTCGGGCGAGTGCGCGGCCGTTTCGACAAGGTCACAGGAACCATTGCGGTTTCTCCAGATCCAGCCGCCTGTAGCGTCGACGTAACCATCGACGTGTCGACCATCAGCACTCAAGTCGTTCCTCGCGATGAAGATCTTCGCAGCCCCGCCTACTTCGATGTAGAGAAATTTCCAACGATGACCTATCAAGGTCGAGGAATTCGCCGCGTCTCAGCAAACCAATGGGTGATGGATGGCTCTCTAACCATGCACGGAGTGACAAAGGTTGTGCCTCTCACCTTCACGTTCAATGGACTTTTCCCCTCTTCTAAGCCTGACCAACCGGCGCGAGCGGCATTCCATGGGACCGCAGCAACAAAGCGGGCCCAATTCGGCATCGGCGCACGCGACAATTTGCAGGAAGTTGGCGATTCCTCGGCACCCGATGTAGAAATCGAAATCGACGTGGAGGCGGACGCTATTTCCCAAACTCCGTAGCAGAGGTATTAGTAGCTGTTGAGAACAGAGCAATGCGCCCATTGATTCTTCTGGCACCGGCTGCAGGCCACTCCGACGAGCACCTGAGCGTGTCTATCAGGACTGATCCTTCCGAAGTTCTCGCAGATATCGCGGAACTTCCTACCTTGATTAGCGTAGGGCCAAAAGGAAGGCAATTATGAAGGTAGTGCGTCTTGTATTGTCCATCGTCATGCTGACTACGAGTGCTGTGACATACGGGCAGTCTCCTAGCAAGGCCGCCGCGATTTCCGATGCACAAAAGAATTTCGACCTGATGAAGACGCTGGTCGGAACTTGGCAAGGTTCGTTAACAAGCGATAATCCGGCTTGGTCCACAGACAAGCCAATCGCCCTTTCTATACGCGTTGGTTCGCATGGAAACGCGCTAATTCACGAATTAAATACCGGCACTCCAGAGGTCACTGTGTTCTATGTGGAGAGCGATCGCCTGGCGCTAATCCACTACTGTGATTTCGGCAACAGACCACATATGGTCGCTCGGCCCTCGACGGATGGGAAGACGGTAGAGTTCGAACTTGTAGACTTCTCCGGCAGCAACGCGGTAGGACATGTCAGCCACGGTACGTTCACGATCATTGATAGTGGCCGCCATACGGAAGACTGGACGTTCATGCTGCCTGGTGACAAGCCTGTGCATGCCCACATGGATTTTGAGCGGGTACAGTAGCACGTAACCGGCTAGTTTTCTGACGATGGCAGGTTGACGCCTCCCATCAAGGATTGCAATCCAGCAACGGCCTCTCTTCCAGGGCGCCAACGCTGCTCTCGTGTTTATACCGGCGTGCCGTTTTTCGCTGGAAAGAGGATGCCGATGGTACGGCTTTCGGGTCGCAGCGCCCACGATGCCACGGTAAGACCAGTGATGATGAGCGGGGCGAGGATGTGAAAGGCGTAAGCGCCGTAAACGCCGACCGCAGCGACGGATGCGACCGCACCTGTCAGGTCGAAGAAGATGCCGGCGTACGCCCATTCCTTGAGCCGCGGAAAACGCGGCACGAGTATGGCAATGGCTCCAAGCACCTTCCAAAACCCCAGGATGGCAAAGAAGTACATTGGGTAGCCAAGGACGGGCACGACGCCATGGGGGTTGGCGTGATATTGCCACATCTGCGCGAAACCGCCGCCTCCGATAAAAAATGCTATGAGTCCGGTCGTAATCCAATAAGTAACGTTTTTTGCTTTCATGGTCAGTCGCGCCTGCCAACGACGTGCTCCAGGTTGCCGGTGAACTTCTGCCATCCGTAGGTTGCGCCCTTGTAGGCGGCATCCTCTTCCGACCGGAAGCCGGAATGCTCCATGCGGGGATGCGTGCCGCCGTTGGTCGGCGTCAGGATCCAGGCGACGACGCTCTTCATCCCCATAGTGCCCCAGCTATAAGACAGCAGTGAATTCGGTTCGAGTACCAGGACTTCACAGTCAATGACCCCGTCCCAATTCGGCACGGGCGTGGCGCGGAAGCTGAACCGGTGGCCCACGACCGGCTGGAAATCATTGTTCATCAGCCACTCCTCGATCAACGGGCCTTCCGTGAGGGCCCGCCAAATCTTTTCCGGGGAACGGGGTACTTCCCTTTCAATGACGAGAGTACGTGTCGCGGTTGTATTAGTCATTTGTCCATCCTTTTGAGTAGGTTTTCGAGTTGATCGAGTCTTTCGCGCCAGAACGCGCCATATTGGCTTACCCAGTCGACGAGGGGTGCGAGGGCTTGCGGCTGGGCACGGTAGTGGGTCTCGCGTCCATCGCGCCGGTTGTGTACCAACCTCGCGCGCTTCAGCGCGGCCAAATGCTTTGAGACCATCGGCTGCGAGACACTCGCGCGTTCGGTCAAAGCGTGTACAGTCTGTTCCCCGTCGCGGGCGAGGCGTTCGAAGATTGCCCGACGAGTGGGGTCGGCGAGAGCTTTGAAGAGATTGTCCGCGGCGGCTCGCATTTGAAAACCATAACCATTTGGTTATTAGTTGTCAAGCAGAAATTGAAGAAAAAGTCGATGAAAGGACGGCACGAGACGGTCCTGCTGCTTCGGTCGAGATGACGCGCGTTTGTTGCGGGGTGGAGTGAAAAGCAAAAGGCAAAGGCAAGGGCAACGGCAACCCACCCTTTGCGGTGAGGCTGCAAAGGATGGGCACCCGAGTGCAAAGGATGAGACACCCGAGTGCGATGGATGGTCCACCCTAAGTTGATGCGCTTGTTATTCGTCGAGCTTGAAGACTTTGATTTTTATGAGTTGGGCGATGGTTAGGTTCTGGAAGCCGCGGGCTTTCATGCGCTCGACGAAGGGGGCGTCGATTTTGAAGACGCTTAGCTGGATGAGTTCCTCCTGCGTTGGCGAGTAGCCCATGGCGCGGATTGCCTGGACCTTTTCGGGAGTGACGCCTACGGCCTTCATGCTGGTGAGCTTCTGGGCGCGTAGCTCGGGATAACCGGCTGCGGCCATGGCCTTGACGTAGGTGGGGTCGACCTTGAGGGCTTTGAGGCCCATGATGTTGTGCGAGTTCATCTCGGTGACGCCGGCGTCCTTCATCTGTTTGACCCACTCGGTTGTGACGTCGAGCATGGCGTAGCCCTGTAGCCGGTCAGAGGTTTGCCCCTCGAAATCGAAGCCCATGGATTCCATCTTTTTGACGAACGTTGGGTCGGGGGTGAAGGAGTATGTGCCGCGGAGTGCGGCGTCGTGGACGGTGCCGACGCAGCGCATCTCGCCGGCTTCGGCTTTCATGCGGGCGTCAATGGCGGCACCTTCATGTTCGAGATCCTGCGCGGTGATGCCGGTCCACTTGCTCCAGAGCATGTCGGAGTTGCCATTGTGGCAGTGTCCGGGGGCGGCGCAGTCTCCGCGGTCCCAGCTGATGGACATCTTTTCGTCGGTTCTTCCGGCGCTGATGGAGCAGGTGTCGGCGGTTTGCGCGATGGCTGCGGTGGTGAAGAGGCCGAGCGCGAGGCAGAGAGTTTTGACCATGGTGTGGCTCCTTACGGCTTACGTCTGATTAGGGTTCCGGAAGAAAGGCCCGGGGCTAAACGCCTTGTGTTTGCGTGGTTTTTCGTGGGGCTAAAGCCCTACGCTTCCTCCGAAAGACAACGACAAAGACAACGACCAAGGCAGCGACAAGATAACGGCGACGGCTTCTCAGCAACTCCCTGCCGGTTCTAGTCGTTGAGCAGACCTGACATCTTCAGTCGCAGAAGTTTGTCGAGGTTGTTGTCATTGAAGCCGTGGGATTTTGCGTCGGCGAGGAATTTGTCGTCGAGGTGGAAGATGGCGGCGCGGTGCAGCTCTTCGTCCGTAGCCTGGGGGAAGTGTTGCTTGAGCCAACCGGCGTACTCAGGCGTCATTCCCTGGGCCCTCATG
>Ga0210388_10004862_pt1 | contig 10489 bp, 7 predicted proteins | sample IncBWC19OmetaG_FD_155485 | JGI IMG/M metagenome (GOLD analysis project Ga0210388, IMG submission 155485) | Forest soil microbial communities from Barre Woods Harvard Forest LTER site, Petersham, Massachusetts, United States - Inc-BW-C-19-O ...
GGCGCTTTCCAGACCTTCGAAAAAGGCCGCGGCTCCGACATCGGCTGCGCCTGCCACTGGACCGTGAACGTCTCGGCCTCCGCAGGTCACGGCAAACTCTACGCCGACGCCTACTCTGTCTCGCCCGCCGGCATTTTCGTTCCTCCCGATTCGCCGATCCACGAGCCTTCCGAGCTCGCGAACGTTCCTATTTCCGTCGGGTACCAGTCCGGGAGCCACTACTCTGCAATCCAGGCGCTCGAGCAGTATTTGAAGCCTTCCGACATCAAGCTCTCGTTTTCCGACGGTTTGCTGTTCAGCCGCATGGAGTTGCTCATCGACCGCAAAGTGCCTGCTGCGTCGGTTTTCAGCGGACCCTACTATTTCCTCGAGCAGCTCGGCTTCCGCAAGGTCATCGATACCACCTTCATGATGGCCTCACTGATTCAGCGCGATCCCGACATGGAAGACGTGAAAAAATATTTTCGAGCCCTGCGCCATGCCCAACGCGATATTGATCTCCGCCCCGACCTCTACACGCATCACTACAGGAGAGAATTTCCCGTCCGCTTCCACGCAATGATGGACACCCGCCGCTGGGGCCCCGGTGAGCGCCTCGTCTTCGAGCCCTACACGAAGGACGTCTTCGACAGATCCTTCGAGTGGATCGCCGAGCACGATATTTTCCCCGAAGGCACCATGGGCGCGGGCAACTACGAGAATTCCTGTGTGTCCCTCGTTTCGCGGTAGCGCCGGCATCCTGCGGCCGTTTGTGGCGACATCTTTTGTGCGACGCCAGCCATTCGCGACAGGCTTCTTGTTGTTCCACTCCGGCGAACTGGGCACCGCTTTACAACTGGCAAAGCGTACGTAGCGATCGACCTCAGGCGGGCGGATTTTCTTCTGTTACTATTCTCTTGTGGCCATTGAACGCGAAAAACTCGACGCCGACGTCCTGATTATCGGCGCCGGCCCGGCCGGCCTTTCGTGCGCCCTGCATCTCGCCAACCTGATCGAGCAGCACACGGCTGCAAGTAAATCGCCCGCGCTTACAGCCGAAAACATCTACGTCCTCGAAAAGGCCCGCGAAATCGGGGCGCATCAGCTCTCGGGCGCGATCATGGACCCTTGCGCGCTTCGCGAATTGGTCCCTGATTTCGAAAACTCAGCCCCTCTCGATACTCCCGTGACAGGGGATGCCGCCTACGTCCTCACCGAAAAAAGCTCGTTCAAGCTTCCGATCACGCCCCCGCCGCTCGCTAACCACGGCAACTACGTCATCTCGCTCAACAAGCTTGTGAAGTGGCTCGGCGGCCTGGTCGAAAAAAAAGGCATCAACATTTTCACGCAGTTCGCCGGCAGGGAACTGATCTACGAAAACCACGGCATCGCAGGCGTCATCACGGACGACAAGGGCGTGGATAAAAACGGCAAGCCCAAGGACAACTTCACGCCCGGCTACGAGCTGCGGGCCAAGGTCACCGTTCTCGCCGAAGGCCCGCGGGGCTCGCTCACCAAGGATCTCGTCAATCGCCTGAAGCTCGACGGTCTGAATCCGCAGGTTTACGGCATCGGCATCAAGGAATTGTGGGACGTGCAGCCCGGCCGCATCTCGACCGGCTACGTCGCACACACGCTCGGCTGGCCGCTAACGACGGACATCTACGGCGGCGGCTGGATTTACGGCCTGCGCGACAATCGCGTTTCGCTCGGCATGGTCATCGGCCTCGAATACAGGAACCCACTCTTCGATCCGCACGAGGCATTTCAGAAATTCAAGAAGCATCCGTTTGTCCGCAAAATTCTCGAAGGCGGAAAACTCGTCCGCTACGGCGCGAAAACCGTCCCTTACGGCGGTTGGTATTCCATGCCGCGCAACTACGTTGACGGCGGCCTGATCGCCGGCGACTCCGCGAGCCTCCTGAATTCGCAGCGCCTCAAGGGAATTCACACTGCCATCAAGAGCGGCATGCTCGCCGCCGAAACAATTTACGAAGCACTCTGCGCCCGAGACACGTCCGCCGCAAAACTATCCGCGTATCAGCTGAAAATCGATCGAAGCTGGCTGAAGAAAGAATTGTGGGGGGTTCGAAATTTCCATCAGGGTTTCCACTTTGGCCTGTGGTCGGGCCTCGTCAATGCCGGTTTGCAGTTCGTAACCGGCGGGCGCGGGCTCACGGACCCGCTGCGCGCGCAACCCGGGTACACCGAGTACGAACAGCTTCATCGCGCACGGACGCTCGTCGATCAATCCACGCGCTTCCAGGGCGATGGCAAGCTCACCTTCGACCGCCTCACCGACGTCTATCATTCCGGCACGCGCCACGACGAAGACCAGCCCTGCCACTTAATCGTCACCGATCCGAATATCTGCGGCGACCGCTGCGTACGCGAATTCGGGAATCCCTGCCAGTATTTTTGCCCCGCGGCGGTTTATGAAATGGTGAGCGACAAAGGCGGGCCCAAGCTGAAGATCAACGCGGCGAACTGTGTCCACTGCAAGACCTGCGACATCGCCGATCCTTACCAGATCATCCAGTGGGTTCCACCCGAAGGCGGCGGCGGCCCGAATTACGAGGGGATGTAGAGATCCGATCGGGATCGCTAATTGGAGACGAGCAGCTGGGTGTTGTGCAGGCCGAAGGGCCCGACGCGACCGTCACGTACTCCGTCATCCACCGAAAACCCGCTTGAGCGAAGTCCAGAATCCACCGTGTCTCTTTTTCGGCGCCGGTTCGTCAATGGACGCGGTTTCACTGTCTGCCGCAGGCGCCCCGGCACCTGGATTCTGGTTTTCGGTCATCGCCGCACTCGCTGCGGGCGGCTTTTTCGCAGCCGGGCCCGCCTCGCCCAGTGCATGCTGCATCTCTTTTGCAAATTCCGGAGGCTCCACGTGCCCCGAAAATTCCCAATCCGGCGAAACACGCGCCTCGCGAACCAGCAGCACCATGTCCGACGATGAAGTCGGCGGCGGCGCTGGCCCCCCCGCGTTATAGGTCAGCGCCGGCAGCACCGCCGTGTAAGCCGGTATCGAGCTTGGAGGCGCAGCAGGTGGCTCGTTCCTTGGAGCGGGAGCTAGGGGGTGCTCTTCATTCGCCTGCGCCAGCTGCGCATATTCGACGGGTTTTTCAGCCGGAGCCGGTGTCACCTCCACAGCAGCCGGCGCGGGACTCGCCGCGCTCTCGCTCGCGGCAGGAGGAACTGCGAGCCCCGGCGCGGGCGGCGGCACCGCGTTCGCATACTGCGGCGATGGCGGTATCGACGGACTCGCCGGCCCGTTCGCCGAGCACTTGCAGCTTCCCGGCGTCCCTGCGACGGCCACCAGCTTGCCCGCGTTGAGAAAAAACTCCCCGGCTTGCGGCACGATCATTTTTTCGCCTGTGAACTGATGCTCCATCTGGATCGCCCCGCTCGACGCCAGCACGCAAAGTGAATCGTCCAAGCTCAGCCCCACGGTTACGTCGCGCGCGCCGCCGGAAATATCCAGCGGTGTGCCGATCAGCGTCGGCGTGAAAATCCGCAGGTCGGTCTTCGCCGGCAGCTCCACCCGTACGCGCCCGAAATTCAGCGCCAGCGTAATCGCATTCCCCGACAAAAGCACGGTCAGCTTTGCCGGTCCGCAGATATCCACCTGTCCGCCGGCCACCAGCGTCAGCAGAGCCTGCCCCGAATGCACGGTTACCACCGTGCCGTCGGAAACATCCAGCCGAGTCCCGACGGTCGAATACTGACCGGTTTCCGGCGTTCCGCTTTCGCAGGAAATGTCGCTGCCTTCCACGTGCCCCACCACCGGCAGCCGTGCGCCCTGCGCGTCGGCCGCCAACGGCCAAGCGAGCGCCACCAGAAACAACGCCAGAGGCAGAAGCAAACGAGTCGCGTGTGAAGACACACGCGACTTGATCGTCACGATTTGAAATCGGCGCCGCATCGACTATGCCTATACTATACCCCCGTGAACGGCTCCTCCGCTCCCGCCACCGCTGGCCAATCGCCCAAAATTCCCATGCCGCATCTCTCGCGCTGGCGCCGGATGCAAATTCCGGTGATCGCAGCGGTCGTTTACTGGTTCATCCGCCTGCTCGGACCCACTCTACGGGTTGAAGTTGTCGGCGTGCACAACGCGATCCAGATTCGGAACAGCGGCGAAGCGGGAATCGGGGCTTTCTGGCACCGCTGTATCCTATCGGCTGCGTGGATCTGGCGCAACCGCGGCATCGTGGTGCTCAATACCGTGAATTTCGACGGCCAATGGACCCGCCGTGTGATCGAGCGGCTCGGATTCGGCACCGCACAAGGAAGTTCGACACGCGGCGGCGTCGAGGGCCTGTCCGCCATGGCGCAGGATCTCGAAGCGGGCCGCAACGTCGCGTTTACCATCGACGGCCCAAGGGGGCCGCGCTACGTCGCCAAGCCGGGCGCCGTCATCCTCGCGCGCCGGACCGGCAGGCCGATATCCGCTTTTCACATCGGGGTCCAACACGCATTCACCTTCAACAAAGCCTGGGACCATTTTCAGATTCCGTTTCCGTTTTCGAAAGTGGTGATGTTCGTGGCCCCGCCGATCCGCGTCCCCACTGGCACCGGCAGCGCCATCCTGAAATCCAAGCAGGACGAAACGCAGGCCGCCCTCGAGCGCGTCCGCGATGTAGCGGAAAAATGGTTTGGCCTAACGGAAGACGAACGCGACGCCGTCCGCGCGGAGTGGCGCCAGAAAATTTCATAAGGCGCACTCGCTGCAGGGAGGTTCATGCAATCGAACTGCGCTGTCAGGTAGAGGCGGGCGCCTCGCCGGCCCACGAAAAAACGCAGGGACGAAGCAAGGCTTCAGCCCTGATTCTCTGTGTCACTGCTCAGCTGTCCCCGAGCTTCACCGGGATATCCATTTTCTTCCCGTCGCGCACGATCGTCAGCGTAACCGTATCCCCCGGCCACGCGCGGTTGAGCATCAGATTCAAATCCATCTGGCTGTTCAACTCTTTTCCGTTGATCGCCACCAGCACGTCGCCGCCGATGCGCAGCTCTTGAAGTCCTGCGAGCACCGAACGCGTCCCGCCGCGAATTCCAGCCTGCGCCGCAGGCCCTCCGGGCGTCACGCGCTCGATTAAAATCCCTTGCTGCGCGCCCAGATTCAGGGCGTCAGCGAGATTGGGCCAGATCGCCCGTCCTTCCGCACCGAGCGACGCGTGTCGTACGTGACCTGTTGCAATAAGATCATCCGCGGCGCGTCGCGCCGTATTAATCGGAATAGCGAACCCGATTCCAGCATTCGTGCCGGACGGCGCATAAATCGCGCTGTTGATCCCGATCACCTCGCCGCGACTGTTTAAAAGCGGACCGCCGGAATTTCCGCGGTTGATCGATGCATCTGTTTGAATCGCTTCGTCGATAAACGTATTCTCGCCGGTCTGCACCGTGCGCCCCAGCGAACTCACCACTCCCGTCGTTAGTGTGCTCTGAAATCCGAAGGGGTTTCCGATCGCCAGCACGCGCTGGCCCACCAGCAAATTGCGCGAATCGCCCAGCGGCAGCGCCGCAAGTTTCTTACCTTTCGGATCGATCTGAATCAGGGCAATGTCGTTACGCGTGTCCGCGCCGATGTATTTTGCCTTGTAGCGCGACTGGTCGCCGAGCACGACCTCGATCGTCTGCGCTCCCTCGACTACGTGATAATTGGTCAGGATGTGGCCATCCCCGTCGATCACGAACCCGGAGCCTGCGCCTTCGACCGGCACGGCATCAAAAAAGAAATCGTACTGCACCGCGCGCGTCACAATATTCGCCACCGCCGGCGAAGCCTGCTTGTAAATGCGCACGTTCTGCGCTTCCGTGGGATCCAGAGAGATCGGGCTTTCATCCGCCACCAGCGTCGCCGCCGGCCGCGCATGTACGGCGTTCGGATCGTGCGCGCCCCAGCGCGAGCCCGCCCAGTACGCCCCCAGTCCGATCATCAACCCTACCGCCAGCAGCCGGATCCCCACTCGCCGATTTTCGCCTGGTGCCATCGCCGTGCTCCTCTTCCCCTACTACGCATTCCGCTAGGCAAAAGTTGCTAAGTGGGTCGGTGCTTTGTCCTCGGTGGCACGGCACTCCTGTTGCCCTCACCACTGCCCTTCAGCAAGTTCTGACCGTCATCTCGTAGGAATCATGTCAAGAAAACTAGACCCGCGCCGACTGCTTCAACTTGGCAAGCACAACTTGCACCTGCCGCTGCGTCTCCTCCATTGACCCGGAACAGTCAATCGTCTCGTCGGCCAGCCGGCGCTTTTCCTCCATCGGCATCTGCGCGGCAATTCGAGCTTTCGCTTCCTCCAGCGAAAGCCCGCGCTCCTGCAACCGCTCGATCTGCTGTTCCGGCCGGCACCAGCAAACCACCACGCGAGCCAGGTTCTTTTTCGCTCCTGCCTCCAGAATCAGCGCCGCATCCTCGAACGCCAGGTCCGAACCGCCGGGACGATCCAGCGCCGCAAACCAGCCCGCGACCACTTCCTGGATGCGCGGATGAAGGATTTGGTTGAGCCGCGCCCTTTTCTGCGCGTCGCCAAAAACGATCGCGCCGAGTTTCGGCCGGTCAACCGCTCCGCCTCTGGCGAGAATTCCGTCGCCGAACTCGCGCACCACTTCCTTATAGGCGTCCTGTCCAGGTTCAAGCAGCTCGCGTGCGATCGAATCGGCGTCGAGCACGGGGTATTCGAGGTCGCGCAGCATCGACGCCACGGTGGACTTTCCTGATGCGATTCCGCCAGTGAGGCCGACGCGCAGCATCAGGGGCCGGAGCTTGCCGCAACCGGGGCGCGCGTTCCGCGGCGCATCCGCGCGGCTTTCACCGTGTTGCTCATCAGCATCGCAATCGTCAACGGGCCCACGCCGCCGGGTACCGGTGTGTACGCGCCCGCGACTTCGACTACTTCGGGATGCACATCACCCACCAGCACCGAGCTTTTCTGCTTGAACGATTCGAGCTTCGCGGGAAACTTCGCGAAAATCCGAGCGGCCTCGGCCGGATCCTTCACGACGATTTGTCCCACGTCGATCACCGTGGCGCCCGGACGCACGAAATCCGGGGTAACCATCGCGGCCTTGCCGATCGCCGCTACGATAATGTCGGCGCGCCGTGCGATTCCGGGCAGATCCTTGCTCTTCGAATGGCATATCGTCACGGTCGCATTCGCGTGTAGCAGCAGCAACGCCTGCGGCTTGCCCACGATGTCGCTGCGCCCGATCACCACCGCGTTTGCGCCTTCGATCGGAATCTTGCTGCGCTTCAGGATTTCCATCACGCCCGCGGGGGTGCACGCCACCAGGGCCGGCCGGTTCGCCACCAGATTCCCTACGTTCACCGGATGAAATCCGTCCACATCCTTCTCCGGAATCACCGCATCGAGAATTTTCTTCGAATCAATCTGTTTCGGCAGCGGCATCTGCACCAGAATCCCGTCCACATCATCCCGGCGATTCAACTCGTTCACGATCACGAGCAATTCCTCGGTGGTGGTCGTCGCGGGTGGCGTGATGTGAAAGCTCGCGAGCCCCAGCTTCTCGCATGCCGCGATTTTGCTGTTTACGTATAGCTTTGACGCCGGATCCTCGCCCACGCGCACCGCCGCCAGGCCCGGCTTGATCCCCGCGGTCGCCAGAGCCGCAATTTCCGCCGCCAATTCGCCGTAAATCTCGTCCCGAATCGCGTTACCGTTGAGAATCCGTGCAGCCAAAGTTCGCTCCTTCGTTGCCCGGGGAATAAATTCGGAACGGCCATGATAGCACACGCGATTCCGGCGCCCGCACCGCCTCACCGTTCTGCGCTAACATAGGAGTGTGCCATTCGGTATCGTCTCCGACCGCAGAGAAATCCACCGCGCTATGCGCGACGCCGGCCGCCTGCCGCCAGGCCAGTCCGCCACGATCCAATGGCCCGCGCTCCACGTTGGCGACGTGCCGCGTTTCGATCCGACCAAGTGGTATTTCCTGATCGCCGGCCAGGTGGCAAATCCCGTACGCCTCTCCTGGAAGGAATTCACCAGCCTTCCCATGAAAGAAGTCATCGCCGACATGCACTGCGTCACAAAATGGAGCCGTTTCGACGTGCGCTGGGAAGGCGTCCCCTTCGCCGAGATTTACAAAATCTCAGGCGCGAAGCCCGAAGCGAAATACGTGATGGTTCTTGCCGAGCAAGGTTTCACGTCCAACGTTCCGCTCGAAGATCTCCTGCGCCCCACGACTCTTTTCGCGCTAAAGCACAATGGCGAAGATCTGCCCTCCGAGCACGGCTATCCTCTGCGCCTCGTCGTTCCGCATCTCTACTCCTGGAAGAGCGTGAAATGGGTTCGCGGCCTCGAGTTCATGGTGCAAGACGCGCCCGGTTTCTGGGAACAAAACGGTTATCACATGTACGGCGACCCCTTCCGAGAGCAGCGCTTCAGCCGTTAACCTTTCGCAGGTTTTCCGCTCCGTGATATTCTCAGGGCCTTCATGGCCCTGACGCCGACCGCAAAACTAGGTCCTTATGAAATCAAGTCGCAAATCGGCGCCGGCGGCATGGGCGAAGTCTATCGCGCCCGCGATACGCGCCTTTCCCGCGACGTTGCTCTGAAAATTCTGCCGGAATCCTTCGCCCGTGATGCCGACCGGTTGCGCCGCTTCGAGCAGGAAAGCCAGGCCGTCGCCGCGCTGAATCACCCCAATATCGTCGCCATTTACGACGTCGGCGAGTACAACGACACGCCTTTTCTCGTTTCCGAACTGCTCGAAGGCGAAAGCCTCCGTGCCGTCATCAATCGCGGGCCAATCGCGCCGCGTAAGGTCGTCGACTACGCCGTGCAAGTGGCAAAAGGCCTCGCCGCCGCGCACGACAAAGGCATCGTCCATCGCGACCTCAAGCCCGAGAACCTGTTTGTTTGCCGTGACGGCAGCGTGAAAATCCTGGACTTCGGCCTCGCGAAGCTGGCGGGCAAATCCGGCATCGAAGCCGACGCGGCCACGATGACCAGCTCCCACACCGCCGCCGGCGTGGTCATGGGCACCGCCAGCTACATGGCGCCCGAGCAGGTGCGCGGTGAGCCAGTCGACGCTCGCACCGACATGTTCGCCTTCGGAGCCGTCCTTTATGAAATGCTCTCCGGTAAGCGCGCTTTCCAGCGCGACACGCCCCCGGAAACCATGACGGCGATCCTGCGCGAGGACGTTCCGGAGATCTCCGACATTCAACCGCCGGTTCCTCCTGCGCTGGATCGCATCGTCCGACGCTGCCTGGAAAAAAATCCCGAGCAGCGTTTCCAATCCGCGAAAGATCTGGCCTTCGGCCTCGAAGCCCTCTCGCACATCTCCAGCTCGAGCAACACAGCCGCGCAAGCAGCTATCGTCGCCGCGAAACCCGCGCCTCGCCTGAAAGTGGCGCTAGCGGCCGCGGTAATCGTGATGGCCGCCGCAATGCTCGGCACCGGCTGGTGGTTCGGCCGCGCGGGCGGCACTCTGCCTCCGCCCGAATACAAGCAGATCACGTTCCGCACCGGCTCGGTCGGCAATGCCCGGTTCGCTCCCGACGGCAGCATCGTCTACAGCGCCGCCTGGGAGGGCGCGCCCCAGCAGCTTTACATCGCCCGTGTCGGGGACAATGGCTCGAGCGAACTCGGACTGAAAAACGCCGAGCTTCTCTCCATCTCCAAAAACGGAGAGCTTGCGGTTCGCCTGAATTCCGTATTCCACTCTGGCTACGCCCTTTACGGCACGCTGGCGCGCTTGCCGTTGAGCGGGGGCGCCCCGCGCGAAGTCCTCGACAACGTGCAAGACGCCGAATGGGCAGCCGACGGCGAAGGCATGGCGGTCATCCGTTTCGTTCCGGAGAATTCGCACTGGCGTCTCGAATATCCGGTCGGCAAGGTCCTGCTCGATACGATCAACTGGATCAGCCATCCCCGCATTTCACCCGACGGCAAGTCCGTCGCCTTCGCCGACCACGAAGTTCCCGGTGGCGACGATCGAGGTTCCGTCGCCGTCATTGATCCCGATGGACGCGAGAAAAAGCTTTCGACCGGATGGGATTCGCTCGAAGGCATCGAGTGGTCGCCCTCTGGCGATGAAATCTGGTTTGCTGCTTCCGATAGCGGCGCGTCGGACCAGCTTCGCGCCGTCAGTCTCGGCGGCAAAGTCCGCAACATCGCCAACGTTCCCGGCGGCATGTGGTTCGAAGATCTTCACGGTGGCCATGCGCTGATGATCACTCATCAGCAACGCGTGGACATTCGAGGAATGGCTCCTGGCGAAAAGCAGGAGCGCGATCTCAGCTGGCTCGGTTGGTCCGAGCTGCGCGACATCAGCCGTGACGGCAAGAAAATTCTCTTCGAGGAAGAAGCCGAAGGCGGCGGTCCCAATTACTCCGTCTTCGTGCGCGACACGGATGGCTCACCTCCGGTGCGCGTCGGCGAAGGTCTGGCGGGCGCGATCTCTCCCGACGGCAAATGGGTGTCCACGCATCCGCAGAAAAACGGCGTGATCACCCTGGTTCCCACCGGCGCGG
>Ga0210388_10004865_pt1 | contig 10486 bp, 9 predicted proteins | sample IncBWC19OmetaG_FD_155485 | JGI IMG/M metagenome (GOLD analysis project Ga0210388, IMG submission 155485) | Forest soil microbial communities from Barre Woods Harvard Forest LTER site, Petersham, Massachusetts, United States - Inc-BW-C-19-O ...
CCCTGCTTCCAGTTCGCTGGCGTTGCAACCTTGTGTTTGCTCGTGAGCTGCATCGAGTCCAGCACGCGAATGATCTCGTCAAAGTTGCGGCCGGTGGTCATCGGATAGGCCAGGGTCAGCTTGATCTTTTTGTCCGGGCCGATGACGAAAACCATGCGTACAGTTGCATTGTCCGCCGGGGTGCGACCTTCGCAACTGTCACCGGCATCGCCAGGCAACATGTCATAGAGTTTCGCCACCTTCAACTCGGTGTCGCCAATGACGGGGTAGTTGATGGTCTGTCCGGTCACGTCCTGGATGTCTTTGGCCCACTTGCCATGGTTTTCAACCGGGTCGACGCTCAGGCCAATCACTTTGGCGCCGCGCTTGGCGAACTCACGCTCGAGTCCTGCGACTGCGCCAAGTTCGGTGGTGCAGACCGGGGTGAAGTCTTTCGGGTGGGAGAAGAGAACCGCCCAGTTATCGCCAATCCATTCGTGGAAATGGATGGTTCCGTGCGTTGTCTCGGCAGTGAAGTCAGGAGCGACGTCATTAATTCGAAGTGACATAATCCATTCGCCTTCTTTTGGGGTGTGCCCCAAATTCCCTCTTGAATTACCAGCCCTGCGATTCTACAGGACGTAAAAAACCCACCCGGCTCGATGGCTTCGGGTGGGTCTGTGCTGCTCGAAGATGCTTACTTCGATTCGCTCATCCACGCACCCGCGCCGGGCTACAGCAACAGCAGCGGCAGGCGGCGGAGGTCGAGTTGGGCATCATCGTCATGGCTTATCTTTTGTACCGCCTGCCAGCTGAGCTAGCATGAGGAAGGTTGGCCTCACTGCGGTCTGTCCAAACCATACGTCCCGGGAGACTTTCATGTCAACTGATGCCGGCTCCATTCCGCCTGCAACTTTAGCCGCAGCTCCATCGACGGCTCACTGCGCGTACGACTACTCACAGGTCGATGTCTTCGCCGAAAAACCGCTCGAAGGCAATGCGCTCGCTGTATTCGCCGATGGGCGTGGCCTCTCGACCGAAGAGATGCAGGCGCTGGCCCGCGAGACGAACCTGAGCGAGACCACCTTCATTCTGCCTCGCGCACCCGAGGTGGAACGCGAGCGCGGCGTTCAGGTGCGCATCTTCCTCACCACGACGGAGGTTCCGTTCGCCGGCCATCCGACGCTCGGCACCGCAAGCTGGCTCTACTGGAATCATGCCGTTCTGCGCGGCGCTGAAGAGATCGTCCTCGACCTAGCGATTGGACAGATCCCCGTGCGTTTCAAAACGCCTCAAGGGAACGAGTGTGGCGTCTTCGGCACGATGCAGCAGAAGGACCCAACCTTCAGCGAGGTCCGCACAAGCAGGGAGGAGCGCGAGGCAGTTGCCGCAGCGATGAGTCTTTCGGTCGACGATCTCGATCCCGATCTTCCCGCGCAAACGGTCTCCACCGGAATGCCGTTCTGCGTTGTTGCGCTGCGCTCGCTCGAAGTTGCATCGCGCCTGCGCATCTCACCGGAGGTTTCGCGGCCTTATCTTGATCGCGTGGGAGCGCGCTACTTCCACTGCATCACGCGTGCTGCGGCGGGCTCCGGAGCCGATTGGCACGCTCGCATGCAGTTCGATCGCGGTGAAGATCCTGCGACAGGATCGGCCTCCGGATGCGCGATTGCGTACCTCGTTCGTCACGGAGCGGTCGCGAGCGGTCAACAGATCATCATCGAGCAGGGCGTCGAGATCCTCCGGCCGAGCCGCATTCACATCAGCGCGGCCATCGAAGACGGAGTTGTAAAAAAAGTGTTTGTAGGAGGGCGCACTATTCCTGTTGCATGCGGACGGTTTTTCCTGCCGTGATGCACCCGATTTCAACAGGCACGTCTCGTGAATCTCCAATGAATTCGCGCCGTTTCAAGAAACGGTGGATGCGCAAGGGCAAAGATTGTTCATCTTCGCTCTAAATTCGCCGTTGCCAATCTCGGCAACCGTTCGTACTGTTGGAAAGCGTTGACGACGGCACGACACGCAATGTGAAGCGTCGTTCGAAATGAAAATTGCTTTCGCCTGTTTTTATGACAATTTGAGTTGAGAGATGCCTGACTGCCTTGCAGTCGCTCTCCAGAGTCTCAACCTCTCTGCCTGCACACGCAGTGAGGCCGATACCGTATTCCTTCGGGATCGTCCCTCGCTGTAATCGCAACAGTGGGTTCTCGTCTCCCGGAGTTGCGTGGCAACCTGCACTGCATCGGCTTCTCTCGCACCCCGCGGTTCGGCAGCCTTCGCTTGCCGGACAGGTGGCGCTGATCCCAGGTGGAGCAGACAGGAGAGCCTCGCTCTTTTGTCTGCCAACCCCGAGGAGCAAACGATCCATCACGCACCGACGAGCCGAAATTCGGCCGGGCCACGGGGCATTCTTTGGCCACCCGGGCCGGCGTGTCTGCAAACCAGCAGATGCGCCGGGCTGGCCCATCGGCCGCGATCCGTCACAAGACGGCATCCGGCAGAAGCGAGACTGCATGCGCCCCAAGAAAACGATCCTCTGCGTAGACGACAATGAACAAGTCCTCTCGGTCCGTTGCTTCCTCCTTGAAACACGCGGTTACCGCATCATCGCGGCGCAAACCCCGCAGGAGGCGCTCGAAGTTCTGGAGCGCTCGGCTCCCGGTTCTCTCGATCTTGTCTTGTGTGATCTTCTGATGCCTCAGATGGACGGCAACGAACTCGTCCGCCGCGCGAAACAACTGCACCCCGGCCTTCCTGCGATGATCGTCTCCGGAACAGTCAACGCATTCGATCGCGCTCTGCATGCAGACGTGTTTCTACCCAAAGGCGCTAGTTCTCCGGCAGAGATGATCGAGCGCATCCGCGTCCTCGTTGCACGCAAGCGCGGCCCCAAGAAGGCGATTCCCGCTCCGTCTGCGCAGGCTGCGGACCTCGGATCTTTCGCGCACGCTACAGCAAGCTAACAAGCTCTCCCAACAGGCGGAGCGTATGGAGTACCGAGCATTACGCCTCGACTAACCCATACCTCCGCTGCCATTGCTGCTTCAACCGCGCCCAGACTGCATCGCGCTCTTCGCGCGAGACCGCCGGATCGGGAGACTCGACGAACTTCGCGGCTTCGTTCTTTGCGAGCTCCAGCACTGCGCGGTCTCGAATAAGATTCGCCACGCGAAACTCCGGCAGCCCGGCCTGCCGCGTGCCAAAGAACTCGCCCGGCCCCCGCTGCTGCAGATCCAGCTCAGCCAGCTCAAAGCCGTTCTGCGTGCGCACCATCGCTTCCAGGCGGGCTTCCGCCTGCTCGGTGACTTTGCCGCCGGTAATCAGAATGCAGTAACTCTTCGCTGCTCCACGCCCCACGCGTCCTCGTAACTGATGCATCTGCGCCAGCCCGAAGCGCTCTGCGTGTTCGATCACCATCACGGTGGCGTTCGGCACATCGACTCCCACTTCAATGACCGTCGTAGCAATCAGCACGTCGATGTCGCCGCGCTGAAATCGGCGCATCGTCACCTCTTTGTCATCGGCGCTGAGCCTGCCGTGCAATAAGCCAACTCGCAGCCCGGCAAGGGGGCCTTTTCTCAATTCCTCGTACATATCGGTCGCGGCGCGCAAAGCCTTTTTCGGCTCGAAGAGTTTCTCCGCCTTCGCCGATGGTTTCGCGGTTATACTTTTTTTCCCGGCAGCTGATTTTTTCTTGTCATTCCGCAGCGCAGCTGAAGAATCTGCTTTTGTGTTTGCCGCCGATGCCTCCGGCTCCTCATCAACCGGAAAATCCAGCTCCGGCTGATCGTCCTTCGCGCCTTCAATCACGGGGTAGACGATGTAGGCCTGACGACCAGTTTCGACCTGCTTCCGCACAAAGCCCCACACATCTTCGGCGCGCTCTTCCGTTGTGCGCCGCGTTACGATCGGAGTTCGTCCTGGCGGAAGCTCGTCGATCACGCTGGCGTCGAGATCGCCATAGAGCGTCAGCGCCAGCGTCCGCGGAATCGGTGTGGCTGTCATGACCAGCACGTCGGGATCGAGGGAACCGGGCTTCTTCATCAACCGAAATCTCTGTTGCACTCCGAATCTGTGCTGCTCGTCGACGATCACGAGCCCGAGGTTGCCGAAGTCGACCTTGTCCTCAATGAGTGCGTGAGTACCAATCGCGAGATCGGTTTCTCCGCGAAAGATTCTTCCTCTCGCCTCACGCTTCGCGGGCTCGTCCAACGATCCCGTCAGCAGGGTTACGCGATACGGCTTGCCCGTGCGCGGCGAGAGTACGTCTCCCAGGAGCTTCCGCGCGGAAAGATAGTGCTGGGTTGCAAGAATCTCGGTCGGCGCCATCAACGCCGTCTGATAGCCGTTCTCAATTGCGACGAGCGCGGCCTGCATGGCGACAATAGTCTTGCCGGAACCTACGTCTCCCTGGAGCAGTCGCCGCATTGGCCTCGGTTTGCGCATGTCCTCCGCGATCTCGCCGAGCACGCGCTTCTGCGCTGTCGTGGGATGGAAGGGAAGCACCTGCTTGATCGCCTCGCGCACGCCAGCGCTCGTCGCAAACGCGGTTCCTTCGCGCTCGCGCATGCGTCGACGCTTCAGTTCCAGCCCGAGCTCGAGGTAAAACAGCTCCTCAAAGATCAGCCGGCGATGCGCAGGAGTTCCTGAGGACATCAACTCCGTCATAGGTGTTCCAGCCTCTGGAAAATGCACTGCCTTGAGCGCGGCCAGCCGCGTCGGAAACTTCAGGCGGTGCCGCAGAGCTGTGGGAAGTGTCTCCTCTACCGCGGCATCTACACTCTGAGCTGACTCGCTGACTTGCTTCTCCAATTCGTCAAACAGACTCCAGATCACACGACGCAGCCACTTCGATCCCAGCTTCGCCCCCCATGCTGTCGTGCCGCCCAATGTCTCGTACACCGGCACGATGCGGCCCACTTCGAGCATCGCGAACTCAGCATCCGCGTCGCCATGAGCTGGGAGAATCTCGAACTGTGGTTGAATCATCTTGAACTTGCCGGCGCTCGACCGCGATGGCTCAAGCTTGCCGTAGAGCGCGACCATCCGGCCCACCGGAAACTTATCTCGTAGATAACTACCGTGAAACCACATCGCCTTCACGGTATCGAGCCCTTGCCCCACGGTCATCTCAAACAGAGGCATGTGCCGCGTGCGCAACAGCACTGTCCCTCGCACCTCGCCAATCACGGAAGCCATTGCTCCGCCCTGCAACGCTCTGATCGGCACCGGGTTCAAGCGGTCTTCATAGCGAAATGGCAAGTGGTACAGCAGGTCTTCAACCGTCTCGACGCCGCGTTTAGATAACTCGGCGGCAACACGCTCGCCCACCCGCTTCACAAACTTGACCGGTGTAGAAAGTTCCAGCACATGTCGATGCTATCAACATCGAATCCAACGTCGACGCCCTGCTAAACTGGCAATGACCCACCAAATCACGAGAACCCATGCCCATCGTAGAACTGCAACATGTCCGCAAGGCCTACGACACGAAGATCGCTGTCGCAGACCTCAGCTTTCAAATTGAGCCGGGCAGTATGTTCGGCCTGCTTGGGCCCAACGGCTCCGGCAAGACCTCGACCATCCGCATGATGATCGGCATGACGGTCCCGGACGCCGGCACGGTCAAACTCTTCGACCAGCCTTTTCAGCGCGACCTGCTCACGCGAGTCGGATATCTGCCTGAAGAACGCGGCCTCTACAAGAAGATGAAGGTCATCGATCAGCTTGTCTTTCTGGGCCAGCTTCACGGCCTCGACGCAGCCACCGCCAGCAAACGCGCCTACGCGTGGTGCGAGCGCATGGAGATTACCGAGGCCATCGAGAAAAAGACCGAAGAGCTCTCCAAGGGCATGCAGCAGAAGATCCAGTTTATCGCCGCGCTGCTGCACGAACCCGACCTCATCATCATGGACGAGCCCTTCAGCGGACTCGATCCGGTCAACGCGACGCTCCTGCAGGACACCCTCGTCGATCTCCGCAACCAGGGTCGCTCAATTCTCTTCTCAACGCATCGCATGGACCAGGTGGAAAAACTCTGCGATGCCATCGCGCTCATCAATCGCGGCAATCTTGTCCTCTCGGGCGGCGTGCGCGAGATCAAGAGCCGCTATCCACGCAACCGCGTCGACATCATCTTCGACGGCGATGCCGGTTTCCTCGACCACCCCACCATCGAGTCGGCCAAGAACTACTCCGGCCACGCCGAGATCAAGCTGAACGACGGCGCCTCCGCGCAGCATCTTCTCGCCGCAGCCATTGAAAACGGCACTCACATCAACCACTTCGAAGTGATGGAACCCACCCTCGAAGAGATCTTCATCGAAGCTGTAGGAGGCAAAGCCGATGCGTAACATCTGGCTCATCGCAAGGCGCGAATATCTCGAGCGCATTCACGCCAAAAGTTTTCTCATCATGACGATCCTCATTCCGATCCTCATGGGTGGCCTTCTTTACGGCGCCGCCATCGTCAACAGCCGCATCGGCTCCAACCACATCGCCGTCGTCACCGATAATCCGAAGTTCGCCGAGGACCTCAAGACCGAACTCTCCCCCAAGACCCGCCAAGCCATCGTCGACGTCTACTCCCCCACTGAACCCGGCGTTCGCGACCTGCTCGACCAGCGCATGCAGAAGCGCAGCATCGGCCTCGGCGGCTATCTCTGGGTTACGCCTCCTGCTGCGGGTGAGTCGCGCGGCACCTACGAGTGGGATCCGAAAGCGAAGGCCGACATCGTCACCAAGTCGCGCGTGGCTGACGCCGTCCGCGGCGTCCTCGCGCGCGAGACGCTCGCCCAGAAGGGCATGAGCGCCGCCGAGGTCAACGACCTCCTCAAGCCGGTTGAACTCAAGCCGCCGCCGAAAGATCGCAAGAACTCCGATGCCGCCTTCGCCAGCGCCTACGGGCTCTTCTTCCTCATGTACTTCGTCATCCTCTTCTATGGGATGAACGTCGCGCGGTCCATCATTGAAGAAAAGACCTCGCGCGTCTTCGAGGTCATGCTCTCCAAGGTCCGCCCGGCCGAGATGATGGCCGGCAAAGTGATCGGCGTTGGCTCCGTCGGTCTTACCCAAGTCGCCATCTGGATCGTCGTTGCCCTCGCGGCCTTCAAAATCCAGGGACTCGGCAGCGAGCTCGACGCGCTGCCTACGCCCGGCCAACTCGCCTGCTTCGTGATTTTTTTCATCCTCGGCTACATTCTCTACTCCAGCATCGCCGCGGCTCTCGGAGCGATGACCAACTCCGAGCAGGAACTGCAGCAGATGAACATGTTTCTCATGCTCCCGCTCATCGCCTGTTCTGTCGTCATCTTCAGAGTCGTCACCGATCCCGACGGCCCCATCTCGGTGTTCATGTCCTTCGTGCCCTTCTGCACGCCGCTCATCATGTACACGCGCATCATCGTGCATCAACCGCCGGTTTGGCAGATCGCGCTCAGCATCGTTCTGCTCATCGCTACCATCTACGTCATCCTATGGATTGCGAGCCGCATCTATCGCGTTGGCGTCCTGATGTACGGCAAAAAGCCCAACCTGCCGGAGATACTCCGCTGGCTCAAATACACCTAGCGCCGTGCTCTCTCGCGCTCATCGGCTCGAGAGCACGAACTTATTCTCATCCGCATCCGCAAAGATGGCCGACGTCCCCCAGCTTTCCTTTTTGGGTGGCTTGACGAACTTCACCCCGCGCAACTCCAGCGTCTTTGCGGTTGCAACAACGTCGTCGCACCAGAAGCTGATCGATTGAAACGTCCCGATCCGATCCTCATGTCCCTCCGGAGTGAACAGCGCCAGTCCCGTCTCAGCGCCGGGAACGGATAGCTCAATCCATCGTTGCCCCGGCCCCATCTCCTGGTCGGTGGCTACCTTCAGTCCCACCTTCTCCGTCCAGAACTTCAACGCCGCGTCCTGGTTTTTCACCGGTATACCAACAAACTTCACGCCTCGAATCATGGTCTCTCCTCCTGCCGAGCAGACTAGAACCCGCGAGCGGCCCGGCGCAATTGCCTCTTCATCGCTATAGTGATAATCAATATAGTGTGCAGGCGAAAATGCCAAAACTCGATCCCTACGTAACTCACACTCTGATGCGCGACCTCACGGGACACGACCGCCGACCCGCTAGCTTTCTCGTTTACCTCTGGCTCGCGGCCGAAGCCGAGCAGCGCGGCACTGACGTGCAGATCAGCTACCAGGAACTCGCCGAAAACGTCGGACTCAGCAAGAGCGCCGCGCAGGATGCCGTGCGCTGGCTCATCAAACGCCGCCTGCTCGCGGCGAAGAAGAAAAACGCAACCGCCATCCCCACCTACAAGACGCTCGCTCCGTGGAAGAATCGCTGAAACGCCGTGCTACCACGCCCCCTGCTTCGCCCCGTACCACCAGACCATCCCGATCCCGAAGGTAGGCTGAGTTGTCGCCAAGACTCCGGGCTTGTTCGTCAGGAAGAATGGCACGTTGCTGGCGTCGCGCCGGAACTCAACCCGCGCGAGAAATCCATCGCCGAACTTGTACTCATACGTTCCGGTAAATTCGTTTAGCACCTGCGATGTCCCGGTGTACAGGCCGCCTTTGTCGCTGAGATACTCTCCCCGCCCCGCGAACGCCGTCCGCGGAGTCAACTGGTAGCGGGCGTAGCCCGCCCCTCCATAGACCTCCGAAGGAGCAGATGACTCGCCCGCCGCAGCATTCGCCCACAGGCGTTGAATGACATAATCGCCCTCAAGCGCCAGCGTCAGCTTCGGAGTCGCATTCCAGGTCGCGTAGCTATCGAAGATATGAGCTTTCCCATTCGGCGCCGGAATGATCGGAGCGAGACAAAGCCCGGGTTGCACGGGTGCGGTGCAGTTAGTCGCAGGCGTCACATCCGGATGGTCCTGCCCGACGTAGTAGTTGAAGTTCCACAGGACCGTCTTCGCCGGCTGCGCGGTAAATCCAAATAACTCGTCTTTGTAGCCGTTCGTCGGCTCAGATTGGTTGGTCCCATTCACCAGCCAGTAGTTCAGCGTTAGCTTGTCGTTCCACTTGTAGCCCACGCGAACTCCCTCGTGGTAGAACGGCAGGTAGTCGAACCAGAAGGAGCGGGAATAGTTCATCTGGTCCTTGGTATAGTTCCCTTCGATCCCCAGGGAACTCGCCCATTTCCCAACATCGACCGTTAGTCCTTTGCTCAGCGGAACTACATAGGTTCCATAAGCTTGAAAGATATTTCTGTAGACCTCCGGCCGCGGCTCATTTGCTGGATTGCCTTGCAGCGTCTCGGTCGCCTGGCCGAACTGTAGGTCCAGCCGCATCCCGTAACGCCTGCCGCTGGCGACGTCCGGCTGCCAGTCGAAGATAAAGTCGGCCTGGTTCAGGCTGAAGGCATTGCTCAACACATCGTACGGGCGCAGATACTGCACCCTGCCGATAGGGTGGTTGAAGTCATATTCGTAGTAGCCATCGAGTGCGTAATTCAACGTCGCGCCTCCGGGGAGCGTCGTTGGCAGTGCCGGAATCGCGGGTGTGCTCTGGGCCGTGGCAACCTGCGCATTCGTCGCGGCGACTCCACTGCTTGAAATGCTCTCTACGCTGCTTCGAATATTCGCGGCGGGCAAGGTAAAAACGGCCGGCTTTAGCGAGGCCGTATCCACCACCGCAGCGGATTTCTGCTTGTTCAGCTCCTCTTCCAGTGCGCTCACGCGCGTGGCCAGCTCGCGCACCGTCTGCCGCAACTCTTCCACTTCTTCGTGCGAAGCGGGTTTCGTCTCGGCGATTGCGGTGTTGGCGACGGACACGGTTACGAAAAAAATGAGAAAGAGACGCGGTTTCAGGAAGAGTCGCATGACGGGACCTCGCGTAAGAGTCATTAAGCAGACCATATACGACATCAAGAAATCGTAAATGTGGGCGGCGGGGTGTCCAGTTTGCATACCCAACAGCCGCTCGCTCGTATATATACCTACAGAACGGGAAACCGAGGACTCATCATTGGCAGCGGGAACAACAGCAGCGGGGCCTATCAGCACCAATCAGAACGACACGAAGCGGCGCGACCTGCTGGAGCTCGCAGTGGGCTATTGCCTCATCATGGCGACCATCTGGACCGCGAACCCGACCCAAAGAGTTCTCTACTGGCTCGCCTTCGCGTGGATCGCCGGAACGTCCTGGGCGCGCCGCGACCAGTGGAGCGAGCTGGGAATGGGCCGCAAAGGTCTGGTTGCTTCGCTCTGGATCCCCGGCGTTGCGATTTTGCTCTCCGGGCTCGCCGTCTTTCTCGCGTGGCGAACGGGCAGGCTACACCCGCTCCACGGCAACACGCCGCTGCCCTTGCACGCTGGCGGCTACATCGTCTGGGCGCTCATGCAGCAGTTCATTCTGCAGAGCTATTTCCTGTTACGCCTGTTGCGTCTGTTGCCCGGCAAAGCTCTGGCGGTCGCCGTAGCCACCGCAATCTTCGCCATCGCCCACCTGCCCAATCCCGTTCTCACTCCCATAACGATTGTCTGGGGAGCGATATCGTGCGTTC
>Ga0210388_10004868_pt1 | contig 10485 bp, 9 predicted proteins | sample IncBWC19OmetaG_FD_155485 | JGI IMG/M metagenome (GOLD analysis project Ga0210388, IMG submission 155485) | Forest soil microbial communities from Barre Woods Harvard Forest LTER site, Petersham, Massachusetts, United States - Inc-BW-C-19-O ...
TTTTCGCCCCTAGAGCCTTCAAGGCGATGGGCGCCAGTGCGCTCTTCGCGCCCGCCCCCGCGGCTGCGCTGGCGCCCTCGGCGGCCGCGCTCTGACCCGCCCCAGCCGACGCGGCCGCAGCCGAGCCGTGTGCCGAGCCCACCAGGGCAACCGCCGCGATCTGCGTGCTCAAGCGGGCCCACGCCTCTGCCTTGGCGTGCTCCGGAGGATCGGCGCGCTGAATGCTGCCGAGCAGCTCGCGCTCGAGGTCGTCGCCGTCACTCAGCTTGCTCAGCAATCGGTGAGGGTCGCTCATTAGACTGCTTCCTTGCGCCCGCTGGCGTTGACGGCGGAGAGACGCTTCACTTCACGGCGGAACGTGTCGCGTGCGAGCCTTAGGCGCGAACGCACCGTGCCCACTGACACGTCCAACAGGGTTGCGATGTCCTGCCCGGACATCTCTTCGAGCTCGAACAAGACGAACACGATGCGTTGCGGCTCCGGGAGTTTGTTTAGAATCGCTTCAGCGGTGCGCGCACGTCGGCGCGAATCACTCTTGTCGCTGAGGTCCTCGTTCCAGGTGGCGACCGAGTCCAGCTCGGCGTTGTCCGTCGACACCTCGCGTCGAATCAAGGCGGAACGCCGGTAGTCGCTCGCGACCCGCTGACAGATGCCGAACAGCCAGGTGGAGACGAGCGAACGGCCCTCGAAGTCCGCCAGCTTGAAATGGGCCGTCAGAAACACCTTTTGCGCCAGATCCAGGACGTCCGGCTCACGAACGCCCAGCCGCCTGAGGGAGCGCCAAACGAAGTCGAAATGCGCGTCGTAGATGGCGCGGAAATCTAGGGTCGGCTTGCTCATGACGGGCGAAAGTGCCTGGCTCGAGCGGGTGACGCTTCGCGCGTTTCCCGCAAATTCGGGCAATAGGTCATGAAACGATACCACTTTAGGGGTGAGTGGGGGCCCGCCGCTCGAACGATCAATAAAACGATCGCGCCCCGCAATTTGTAGACCTGCTCGTGTGGGCCCGAAAGCACAGGGGTTTGTGCGGAATCACGGCGTCGGTGGACATTCCAAGCGGAGTCGCGACAATGAGCTGAAGTTTCCGATGGGTGGCAGGCATTGCTGGTTCGTTTTGCTGAGCGTCTTGAGCACGCTGACCAGCAACGCGCTCGCGCAAACCCCTGAGTCACTGAACGTCGATCGCGAGCCCGGAGCTGAGGATTGTCCGGACGCCGCGACCTTGAGCGCGCGCATCACGCAGATTCGCGGCCGCGCCGATACACCGAGCCGCATCGGCTACGACGTAAGTTTCAGTCATACTGCAGACACGTTCACCGCCGTCATTCACGGCGGCGCGAACAGTGAGAGCCAGCGCGTGCTCGAGGGCCGCGGCCTTAGTTGCTCAGCGCTCGCGCAAGCCACGGCTGTGACGCTTGCGCTGCTCTTCGATTCGGAAGTGGACAGCACGCCGAGCGACGCGCCCAAACCGGAGCCGACGCTCGCGCCGCCCGCGCCGGCAAAGGTCGATCATCTGTTGACTGAGCCGATCCTGATCGCGGTACGCAATCGGGGGCCCCGCGTCGACGGCACGTTTTCTCTGGGCGTTTCGGGATTGGTCGGCGTTCTGCGACCACTCTCGCCCGCGCTCACGGGAGAGCTGGGCTTGCAGGTTGCGCGTTGGCGCATGGGCATCGGCGTGCTGTGGAACCCGCCGCAGTCGCTGTCGCTCGAGCCGGGCACGATTCACGAATCCGTACTTGCGGGCACGGCTCGGAGTTGTCTGGCGCTGACTCGCGCGAACGGTTTTCGCTTCGACGTTTGCACCGGGCTATTCGCCGGCGTCGCGACAGCAGACGCGAATGGCTTTACCAGCAACGAACACCACGTCGTCCGAACCTGGCTTGCGATTCCGGTAGAGCTGTCTCTCGCGCAACTTTCGGGACCCGTGGGTTGGGAGGTGAGCGCGTCTGCACTCGGTTCTCTGGTGCATGAAGACTTTTCGATCGATCATTTAGGTCCAGCTTATCAATCACCACGTGTCGGTGGAATGCTCTCACTGCGCATCGTCGGACTCGTGTCGCTCTAGTAAATCTCCGGATTTAACCACGGTTTTTGTGGCATCGCGTGGCGCCGATGATAATCCGTAGCTATGGGATTCCGTTTTGCTTGGGTGCTCGCACCCGTGTCCGTAGGTTTGGGTCTCGTGATTGGCTGCGCGACGCAGGCGACTGATTCAGCCGGTGATGACAGCGGCGGCGGTGACACGTCGAGCATGGCCGGCGCGAGCGGCGCGAGCCCAAACACTGGTGGCGCCCCTGCAGGCGGGGCGAGCGCGGCAGCCGGCCAAAGTAGCGGTGGCTCCAGCGCAGCGACCGCCGGTGCGGGTGGCGCCGCTGGAGTAGGCAATGCAGGTGCATCCGGCAGCTCGGGCGTGAGCGGCAGCGCGGGCGTGAGCGGCAGTGCGAGCAGTGCGGGCGCGAGCGGCAGCTCCGGCGCGAGCGGCGGCGGCAGTGCGGGCGCGACTGCAGGCGGTAGTGGCGGAACCGGCGGCTCTGGCACAGCGGGCAGTGCGGGCACGAGCTCAGGTGCAGGCGGCGCGAGCGGCAGCGCGGGTGCGAGCGCCGGTGGTAGCGGTGGCAACGGCGGCGGCGTGGCAGCGGGTGGTGCAGCGGCCGGCGGCGCCGCGGGGTCGGCAGGCTCCGCAGGCAGCGCGGGTGCCGGCGGTAGTGCCGGCATCGTTGGCAAGATGTACACGCTCAATCACTTCGTGATCGGCAGCTCCGCGGCCTCGGCGACGGTGAATGTCACGTGGAACGCCGACCATATCGAGTTCGTCTTCGTCGTCCAGGACGCGACACCCGAAGGTGGCTCGTCCGACGCTTGGAACAACGACGCGGTCGAGATCTACCTCGACCCGAACAACGGCAAGACTACGACCTTCCAATCCGATGATTGCGAGATCGTCGTGCCGCGTTTGACGGGCACGGTCAACGTCGTCGGCACGGTGAAGAACGCCGCCGCCATCACGGTCGTGAGCACTCCGGGCAGCACCGCTTACACGCTCGATGTGACCGTCCCTTGGACAGCGCTCAACATCGCGTCGCCGCCACTCGGCCAAAACATTGGCCTCAACTTGGCGGTGGATGACGACACCAACGGCGGCGGCAGGGACGCGCAACTCATGCTCGACGGCGATCAGTTCGCCTACAACAACCCGAGTGCGTGGGGCACACTGCTGCTCGATTGACGCCCAGCGTCGGCTGCGCCTGTTTCAAGTGGGCTCCGTGATCGGCTGAAACGGGCCGCAGGCGGCGAGCTTCTGCCGCCGTGATTTGGGTGGGTGGGATTTCGACTCGAGCGGCAATAATTTGCTGTCACTGACCGCTCGCGCGATTTGTGGATTTTTGAGCTGAAATTCATACGGCGATTCGTCGAGCAGGACACGAAGAAGGCGGCGCGCGAGCAGCACCTTGTGTAGGTGGCGCTCTCACCCGCGCGACGGAGCTCACGAATGGCGAACGGTATCGGTGGAGATCGCGGGTCGCGCGTTCTGATCGCGAGTGGCGTGGGCGTAACCCTGGCCGCGCTCTTGATTGGAGCGTGCTCCTCGAAGAGCTTGACCGACTCTGGCGCGCGAGCCGGCGGCGGCGCCACCAGCACCGCGAACGGCTCCGCAGGGGCGCTCGGCAGCACGAGCGCGGGCACGAACGGCAATGGTGCAGGCAGCGCCTCGAGTTGTATTCCGGCCGGAGGGAGCACGCCTATGCTGCCCGCGAGCTTCTTCGCGAATTGCAGCGCGTGCCATAGCGCCTACGGCGCGTCTGCGAACCCCGCCATTCCCAATCTGTTCATGTACACGGACACCGCGGACGCGTTCGTGATGACCGTGCGCCAAGGCAAGAACATGGACATGCCAGCGTTCGCCGCGAACCTGGTCTCCGACGCCGACGTGACGCAGATCTACAATTACTTCAAGGGTGGCGTGTCGAGCAACGCCCCGACCTGCATGACCACTGGCGACGCCGGAACCGAGATGACGCCAGTCGGTAGCTGCTCCGGACAGACCGTGTCCTATTCGCCGCTCTTCAGCGACGGAACGACGACGCTCGCCCCGATCTCCACGGTGGACCCGGCCACGAAGCACATTATTTTCCGCGGGGCCGGCCGCGTGCGCTTCCGCCATGAGATGGAAGACACCTACGAAATTTACCACGACCACTACTTCGAAGGTCGCACGTTCGGTTACACGTTGGACGACAGCATTCCGGCGGGTGGCACGACCATCGCTGTCACGTTCTTGCCCAGCGGGAACCAATACTACAGCAAACAAACCAACGCTCCTGCCCAGCAAGGCGGCGCGGATCTCAACATTCGCGCCTGGAAGATCTACGGTGGCGTCGACGGCAACGCGTTCGCGCTGAACGCAGGCGGCGCGTCGAACAACGTGCTGCCGTTCGGATGCGCGTCCGATCCGAACGCGGTCGGTTGCGATACCAAGAAATATACGTTCACGATCACGCGCAACGATCGCGAGGGCCGCGCGATCCAGATGGGCGATCAACTTCAGATCGAGTTTGGCATGTTCCTCGCGCGCTATCCGAACGCGGCCGGCATGGGCCCACCTGTCGATAGCGCGCACGTGCGCAACATCACACCGCTGCCCAACGGCTGCGTCGTGAATGGCCCACCCTACGACAACGCTTGTTACACGCAGGCCAACTACTATTCCGACTCCTTCCGTTACGTAGTCGGCAGCGGGACGCTCACACCGTACAATCAGGATTGCACCATGACGGTGCCGGTGGACAACGAGGGCATGTTCCCGCACCCCTATGATTGCTCGCCCACGGGTCCGATCGCTCAGGCGGTGAAGGCCGGCACGCTGAAGGATCGCACGGGCCCCGACGAAGCCGGCTGGTCCGGCGGCATCGCCACGGTGCCCTACCTGCACGCGCGCCCGGACCTGTACTATTCGCAGATGGCGCCCAATATTTTGCAGGAAAATGCCGAGAATTTTGGGCAAGGGCGGCGCCTGTTTCACACCGACTACACGACGGGCGAGCACATCGAGGTGAACAACGAACTGACCGCTGCGGAGACGGCCGTGCACGCGAACTTGGCCGGTCCTCTGTACAATCAGGTCGCTTGTGAAGGCTGCCACTCGCATAACAATCGAGGCGTGCCGCCGGTCGCGGGCATGCCCTTCGACTCGATGGTCGTGCGCGTATTTGGTTCGGGTAAGGACGCCAATGGTGGCCCGGTGCCGGACCCGAGCTACGGTCGCCAATTGCAGCCGAACGGCATTGGCGGCGTCGTAGCCGAGGGCACCGCGTCCTTCAGCTTCAGCACCGTGAATGGCATGTTCAAGGACGGCACGCCTTACACGCTGACCAAACCGACGACCACGTTCTCGAACATGGCGGCCGGAGCTCCGGCTTCGTTCTCGACGCGTATGGCGCGTCCACTGATCGGCATGGGCTTGCTCGAGGCCATTCCGGAAGCCGACATCCTGGCCAACGCCGACCCGACTGACTGCAATCAAGATGGCATCTCTGGCGTGCCGAATTTGGTCTTCGACCCTGAGGACGGCAAGACCCACATTGGTCGCTTCGGGTGGAAGGCGGCCAAAGCCTCCGTTCGCCAGCAGGTAACGGAAGCCCTGAATTTCGATCTCGGTGTGACGAGCAGCGTGTACCCGAAGCACGACTGTGGCCCGCTGGAAACGGCCTGTTTGGCGGCCGATAAGCCCACGCCCGAGCTCGCGGACAGTGACGTGAATCTGCTCGTGACATACATGCGCGACCTGGGTGTGCCGCCGCGTCGGGACCTGACAGACCCGCAAGTCATGCAGGGGGAAGCGCTGTTCACCAGTCTCGGCTGTGTGCACTGTCACGCTCCGAACCAACACACCGGCGATACCAGCCCGTTCCTCGAAATGCGAAATCAGGTCATTCACCCGTACAGCGATCTGCTCCTGCACGATATGGGTCCCGACCTGGCGGACAACAGCGGCCAGACGGATTTCGCTGCCGGGCCGAGCGAGTGGCGCACGCCCCCGCTCTGGGGCATCGGCTTGTGTGACGACGTGGCCGCGGGCTTCCAAGGGGATGACACTTTGAATCCCGCGCCAAACCTCGGTCCTTGTCACTACCTCCATGATGGCCGCGCGTCACAGCTGATCGAAGCCGTGCTTTGGCATGGCGGGGAAGCGCAGACCGTGAGAGACAAAGTGGTCGCCTTGGCGAGCATGGATCGCGATGCGCTCGTGGCATTTCTGAAGTCGCTCTAACCAGCGAATCGACGCGGCCCCCTCGATCAGTGCTCATCTGTCCTGCGTGGCGGCCGACGGGTGCTCTGACCAAAGCTTCGGGTGCTGCCGAAGTGGGCAGTCGATCGGGGGGTGAGCGGATGCGAGGTGTGGGTTATCGGGCGGGAATTTGCGCACTATTTGCGCTTTCGGCGTGTAGCGCTGGGACGACTCCAGCAGTGGAGGTGAGTGATTCTGCGGCGGTCGACGAGCAGAGTGAAGCGCTCACCAAGAATGCGCTCACGGCAGCCGAATCGAAAACCGCGCTGCGCTTGATCGACGACATCTGCGGCGACACCTGGTGCGACGGTGACTACGATTTTGGTTTCCGCCGCTTGACGTGCGTCAAGGCTGCGCACACCTGCACCCTCACGTTGCAGGTCTTTCCGAGGGAAGGGGTGCCGAGCGCGGCCCGCAGTTACTGGCGTTCCTGCAAGACGAGCGGCTTTACCGGTTTCGCTTCGCTCGTGAGCACGACCGCGAGCGGCTATCAATCCTTGCAGAGCGACTACTACGACGCACTCACTGAATGTGTGTCGCGTATCGAAGCCAAATTGCGCTAGCTCCGTTGCTGTGCGCCCGGGGAGCTACTTGACGACCACCGGTGGCACCGGCGGATCTTGATCCGACTGCACACAAGAGGACAGATCGAAGAGCATGAATTCGAGCGCTTTTTCCTGCGGTGTGAGCGGGCTGCTGCTACAGCCCGTGGGAAAGGGCACCTTGGTCGTGTCACCGCTGCCGGTGGACACGTGCAAGTCGCTGAACACCATGCGGCCGCACTCTGCGCCGGCCACGGGCGTGTTCATCGAGAAGTATTGGACGGTCGGGGTCGGCGTGCTGAGCGTGGTGTCCGTCCCATAGATCCATTGCTGAGCGCCCGGGCCCGCGGCGTAAGTTGGCACGGCCGGATCCATCAGCGCCTTGGGCAACACTGAATCGATGCTGTGCTCCGCGCCTTGGATCACGATTTGGCCGGGCGTAGTCGAAGCCCCGACGTTGGTTAGCCAATCCCGAAAGCTCATGCCTTTGGGAAAGCTCACGTCGATCTGAGCCGTGAACGGGTCGGTGAAGCCGTGCGCGCCGGATGAGAACTTGACGACTTGGGGATACCAAAGCGGGTCGCTGACCGTGTCTGCATCGGTGCGGATCCAGTCGTTGTGCCAATGCGAGCCGAAAATGCGGCCGCCCTTGTCGGCGTAGGCGCGCACGTTCTGGTAATCGACGGTTTCTGTGCCGAGCTTCGACTCTCCGGTGCAAGACAGCAGCATCAAGTCGTAGGCCATCAACGCGTCGAGGTTGCCCCACAACGTGTCTGCCGTGGGCACTGGGCTCGACGCGCCGTTGACTTGCATCGTGGTCGCCGCATTGTCACCCCAACGGTAAAGGTGCACCCGACCGCCTTGATCGGGCGGAGTGAATTCGCTGTCGTCGACGCCGATTCGCCGCAGTAGGCACTCGAGGGAGTCCGAGCCACCCAGCGCGACCGCGATGTGCGGGATGTTGCCTTCCGTCTGATTGCGCGGCAAACGCGTCATGTCTTTGTCCATGATGGCGTTGTCCATGCAGGCATTCACGTGGGCAATCGTCACTTCCCTGCGCCACTTGCCGACCTGAATCACGAGCGGGATGTTGTCCCCTGCAGGCACGTTGTCGATCTCGAAATGGCCCGCCGAATCGCTCAGCGCGACCGCTTGTGGCTTGCCGGAAAAATCCCCGTCGCAAGTTTGGCAGGCCGCGCCAGTGGTGATCGGCGACAGGGCCTCGCCCGGCACGAACAGCACTACGTTGTATAGCGGCACCGCGCCGGCAGGGTCGTACACCGTACCGCTCAGAGAGGTGGGCGGACCGGACCCGCAATCCGTGAGGGTGCCGCTGCCCGTGTTGCCGCTGCCAGCGACCGAGACATTCAAGCCGCTGTTGCCCGCGTTGCTTCCGCCGACGTTGAGCGTCCCCGGAGAGGTATTGCCGCCACCACCGGAGCCCCGAGTAGTGCTCGTTGCGGGGCTGCCCGCCGAGCACGCCAACGCTCCGCTCAAGAACAAACCGGTCAGACCGCCGGCTATGGGGCGTGTGAGGAAGATCATACGGCTCGCAACTCCTCGGAGGGAAAGTCCCCTTCCCGTAATGCGCTCGCGTGGCCATTCGATCAGCTTGGCTGGCAAAATCCCGCGGTTTCGGCACACAGAAGCGAGCTTCAATCTTGTGTAGCCGCGGCTGTCGCCGGAAACGACGCCGCGCGTTGAACGAAAACTGGATTGCCGGGCACCCAGTGCTGAAAGCCCAGGGCTCCCATGGAAAATAGTGCTGAGATTCCGAAGCTCGAGGCAAAGCCTCTCGGCGCGCGCCTGAGCCGCGGCGAGAGCTCGAGTTGGCGCTGCGTTTTCAGCGCTCCGGTGATCGGCGCGCAGCCGACTTGCTAGCTCGAGCGCAGCAACGCGACGTGTTCGCTCTGGCCTGGAAGTACCGTCACTACGGGCTACCGATCGAAGAGCTCGTGGCCGAAGGCAATTTCGGCGTAGTGCATGCGCTCCACCGTTTCGAGCCGGAGCGCGGCGTGCGTTTCGTGACCTATGCCGCGCACTGGATCCGCGCCTGCATCATCGATCACATCATTCGTTCCTGGAGCATCGTGCGGGGTGGCGGCGGAGCATTGCGCTCCAAGGTGTTTTTCAAGTTGCGGCGCGAGCGACGACGCGCAAGCGCGCTACTCGGTGAAGGCCCGCTCGCCGATGCCTCGCTTGCCGAGCGGCTCGGGCTGAGCCCGGAACGGCTCGCGCTGATGCTGCAACGAGTCGAGCAACGCGACGTGGTCCTGGAGTCGACGCACGCGGACGACGCGCACACTGAGCTCGCGAGCCCGGCCGAGCAAGAGCAGGTTTTGCTCGAAAAACAGCGATCATTGCGGCTCGGGGCAGCGGCGCACGTGGCGCTCGCCGCGCTCGACGAGCGCGAGCGTTTCATCGCCCAGCAGCGCTGCATGGCCGACCCCGAGGACGCGCTGTCGCTGGCCGAGATCGGGCGCTACTTCGGCGTGTCGCGAGAACGTGCCAGGCAGCTCGAGGAGCGCGCGAAGCGAAAGCTCCGCGCGCTCTTGACCAGGGAAGCGTGGGAAGCTGAGCGACTAGTCAGCACTCGGGGCGAACACGCGTAGCCGGTGACCGTCCGGGTCGAGCGCGACGAAGGTGTGCCCGAAGTCCATATCCGTGGGTGATTGAATCACGGCTAAGCCGCGCTCGGCCCACGCGGCGTGCGTCGCGCGAACGCGCTCCGGGCTTTCCACGGTGAAGCAAAGCTCGCTGCCGCCGTTGTGGGCTGCTGGGGCCGGCTCGACGGTGTCTTTGGACCAGAGTCCGAGCTTCATGCCGGAGCTCAGCACGAAAAGTGCGAAGTTTGGCTGCGACTCGACTGGTGAGTGCCCGAGCAGCTCCGCGTAGAACGCGGCACTTTGGGGCGGATTGTTGACGTAGAGCAACACGAAATTGGGATCGAACATGTCGCAGAGGGTGCCAGATGCTAATGCCAAATTTTGTCAGTATTGATCGCTTCATAGCGAAATAGGCGAGATCCATTATTGGACGCTGCTGACATTCAGTGACAACCTGGAAAACATGTCGCGAGCCGATCGACTGCTGCGCTTGATTCAGCTCCTGCGGCGCTACAGGCAGCCGGTGAGCGCTGCCCGGTTGGCCGAAGAGCTCAATGTGTCGCTGCGGTCCATCTACCGTGACATCCAAACGCTGCGCGGTGAAGGCGCCTCGATCGACGGTGAACCCGGCGTGGGCTATCTGCTCAAGCCAGGGTTCTTACTCCCGCCGCTAATGTTCACGGACGAGGAGATCGAAGCGTTGGTGCTCGGTTTGCGACTCACCGTCGTGCACGCAGACGACATGTTGGGGCGGGCCGCGGCGGAAGTCGTCGCCAAGTTGCGCGCCGTGCTCCCCAAAGATCTGCGCGCCGTAGTCGACGAGACGGCCCTGCTCGCCGGGCCCGCCTTGGCTCGCCCCCCTGAGACGGTCGAGCTCGGCGAGTTGCGCCGCGCGATCCGCGAACAGAAGAAGGCCAGAATCGTGTACACCAACGACCGCGGCACGCAGAGTGAACGAGTCATCTGGCCGCTCGGTTTGGCGTTTTTCCAGCGCGTGCGCTTGCTCGTGGCGTGGTGTGAAATGCGTGGGGATTTTCGCTCCTTCCGC
>Ga0210388_10004870_pt1 | contig 10483 bp, 7 predicted proteins | sample IncBWC19OmetaG_FD_155485 | JGI IMG/M metagenome (GOLD analysis project Ga0210388, IMG submission 155485) | Forest soil microbial communities from Barre Woods Harvard Forest LTER site, Petersham, Massachusetts, United States - Inc-BW-C-19-O ...
GAAAAACCGGCCCGGAGATTCGTGTGGCGTGCAGCGGCGATCGTCGTCGTCATCATGATTGGTGCATTCGCTGTGTATAGGGTTTCCAGCCGAGGTTCCGCGGTAGACGTCGAGCCCGATGCGAAGGTTGTTGCGGCCGACGCTCAGCCGCCATCGGCGCCGGCTGAATCGAACGCACCGGCGAACTCGAGCTCCCGCGAGACGGTCCCGGCGACCACTCCCGCGCCTACCGAGACTCTCGCTCCTGCTGCAGCTCCGGCTGCTGCGCCAACGGCTGCTATGGGGAAGGCTGTCGGTGCGGGCGGCGGCGTAGCGCGTCAGGTGTTGCCTAACGTGCCGGCGACGGCTAGTGCGACCATTCAGGGGACGGTGCGCGTCGGCGTGCGCGTTCAGGTGGATGCGACGGGAAAAGTTGTGGGCGCCGATCTGGAATCGGCTGGGCCGAGCAAATATTTTGCGGGACTCGCGGAGAAAGCGGCGCGCGCGTGGGAATTTGTGCCACCGACCGCGGATGGGCAACCGACTCGGAGCGATTGGATTGTGCGATTCGAATTTCAACCGAACGGCACGAAGGCTACGACAGTTCGGGCTGGGCAATGATCCGCATTCACCTCAGCTGCTGACGACCGCTGAGGTTATTTTTTCGGGGTTAAGCGGACGATGTTTCCCGCGTCGGTTAGGACCAGGAGCGAGCCGTCGGGGGCTTGTTGGACTTCGCGGATGCGCTGGCCCAAGTCAGTGAGCAAGTGTTCTTCCGCTGCTACATGGTTGCCGTCGAGAACCAGGCGGATCAGGAATTTTCCGTAGAGCGCGCCGATGAAGAGATTTCCCTTCCAGTCGGGAAACATGTCTCCCGTGTAGAACATCATTCCGCTGGGGCCGATGTCCGGATACCAATAGTAAACGGGCTGCTCGGTTCCATCCTTTACCTGAGCGCCGGTGCCAACCACGTCGCCGGAATATTGGCGGCCGTAGGAAACATTCGGCCAGCCGTAATTTTTTCCGGGGCGGATAATATTGATCTCGTCGCCGCCCATGGGACCGTGTTCGTCCTGCCAGAGTTCTCCGGTTGCGGGATTGATCGCCAAGCCTTCGGGATCGCGATGGCCGTAGGAATAGGTTTCCGGGAGAACGGCCGATACACCGAGGAACGGATTGTCCTTGGGGATCGAACCGTCGGGATTGATACGCGCGATTCTTCCCGTGAAATTACGGAGGACGTCGGGATCATTGACCTGGTGATCGGCGGGATCGCCCTTCGTGTCGTACAGCAACGAGCGGTCGGCGCCGCTGACGAACAGAGTGCCGTCGGGAGCGAAGGCGAGGCGGCGTTCGAGACCGTCGACGAGAATTTGGACGTTCTCGAGGCGCTTTTCGTCGTCGCTCAGGCGGGCGCGGGCGGCGCGCTCGGTGCCGATCGAATGGGCGCGGCGCTCTGCGAGCGGGAGATTCACCTGTTTTCCGTAGTAGGAGCCAGGCCAGACGGCGGGAGGTTCTCCCGGTGGCGGCGCGAAATAGGTGAAATATACGAGGCGATTCTGGACGAAGTTCGGGTCGGCCACCACGTCGTGCAGGCCGCCGGCGCCGATTACCTTTACGCCGGGAAGTCCGGCGAGCGGCGGGAAGAGGAGGCCGTCCTTATTGACGAGGCGCATTTCGCCGGTGCGTTCCGTTACGAGGATCTCCCCGCCGGGAAGTTGGGTCATGGCCCATGGATTATTCAGGCGGGTCACGACGGTGTCGACTTTTAGAGAAGGCGATGATTTTTGCGGGGCCGGGGCGCCGGTCTGGCCTGGGAATGCCGGTTTGGGCGGAGGGTAATCTGTTGCTTTCGGCTGTTGGCCGGGTGCTGGCAGCGCGAGGGCGAGTATGGATACGAGCGCAGCAGCAAGGAGCACGGCCTTTTTCATAGAAATCCTCCGTGGAATCGTGCGGGCGAGATTACCCTGCACCGAACGGTTAGGCAACCGGCACGCGTAACAGATCAAGGCGCGCCCATCAGGACACTGGCAATCCCACGGCTGCGGCGCGCTCGATTTCGGCGTTGATTTCGCCCCCGATCAAGAACACAAGACCCGTTACATAAAGCCAGAGCAGGAGGATCATCACGGCACCCAGCGAACCGTATGTGGTGCTGTAGGTATTGAAGAAATGAAGATACACGCGCAGGACAACGGAGGACGTCAGCCAGAGCAACATGCCGAAAAGCGAGCCGGGCGTGATCCAGTGGCGGCGGTGATATTCAAGATTGGGGCCGACGTAGTAGACGAGCGAGAACGAGAGCAGGACGAAGAACGCGGCAGCAGGCCAGCGCAAGGCTTGCCATGCGACCAGCGCCACGGAGCCGCGCGCAAATTCAGAAGCGAACCAGTCCGCGATGTAATTGCCCAGCAGCACCATCACCAACGCCGATAAAAGCAGGACGGCCATGACGAGCGTGAGACCCAGCGCCGTGGCGCGAATGCGCAGCCAGGAACGCGCTTCGCGGACGCGATAGATCACGTTGAGCGTGGAAATCATGGAGCTGACGCCGCCGGAGGCGAACCAGAGGCCGGCGACGATTCCCAACGTGAGTTTTCCGCCGCCGCTGTTGCGGGATAACTCGTCGAGAATCACGGCGACGAGTTGCGAAGCGGAAGGGGGAAGAAAATCGGTGAAGTAGGAGATTAGAATGTCGAACTGGGCGGAGCCGCGCGCGGCGAACAGGCCGAACACCGAAAGAATGAAGAGCATCAGCGGGAAGAAGGCCAGTACGAAGTCGAAGGCGAGGCCTGAGGCGCGATCGAGGAGATCGTCGGTTGAGATGGAGTGGAATACGTTGACCGTTAGGCGCCACGGGGTTAGACCGCCGAATCTCCAGAGGGAGTCGAGTTGGGTTTGGGCGGGATGGGCGGCGGAGCTCATTTTAGGTGTGATGAAATGTTCCGGCATCCCGGTCAGCGACGCGTGGCCGGCGCGCAGCCAAGCATTGGCGCGGTTCCTAGCCCGCCGGACACCCTACACTCTAGCGAGAAGCCAAGAGCTTAGGTAGCCCGGGTAGCCGCTTGCGCGCGGCGTGGTTGCTGTGCTCGAGTGCGGGGCCACCGTTTTGGTTTCCGCTGAGTCGGGTAGGCGGGCCAGGGCTTCGGCCAGTTGCGTGGGCCAGGACTCGCTTCCAATGGAGGCTGCGATATCGGTGTCGTCGCCGCGGGTACGCAGACGATGGGCGAGACTCCGTCGCGAGCGGCGGCCGTCGTGTTCGCCTTCGAAGCGAATGACATAGCCCAGTTCCCTGCCGCAGGCCCAGGATGAAGAAAAATCGGCGTAGGTGGCCAGGCCCGCCACACGACCGGGATTTTCCTGGAGATGGGCGCGGAGCGGACCGTACCAGAGTTGGACAGTATCTTGACTCGTGGCGAAAGACTTCGCGCCGAGGCTGGCCAACGAATCGGCAAACGCCCGGCAGTCGGTGTAGCGTTCGTCGTAGAGTACCGCGGTGATTGGCGACATGTTGGGTACAACAATGTGCGCGCGATCTTCACCCGCTGCGGGCGAAGTGGCACTCCACATCGCGCCGGGTAAAGCCGCGGGTACGATTGCGGCGCCGGCATTTTTCAGAAAATCGCGTCGGTTCATGGCTGGCCCCCAACGTCTGGTGCGGTTTGCGTGCGCGCGGATGCAGGCCGCGCGATGAAGGCGGCGATCAGTTCGAGCTCGCTGTCGGGAACTTCGATGCGCGTGTGAGGTGGCATGCCGTTGATGCCGACGCGCGTGATTTTCTTCACGTACTCGGCTGTAAGGTCGGTGCGTTCTCCGAGTAGGGCGCGATCTTTGCCAAGGCGGCGGCCCAGCATGATCGTGCCGGTGCCTCCCGCGAGATGGCAATAGCCGCAGCGCGCGTGGAAGAGTTTTTCACCCTCCGCGTAATTCCGCGCGGAATCGGCGACGGGTTTCGATTGGGCGGCGCGAGGATGGCCGAGGCCGATCGAGATGGCCAGAGTCATGAGCCCGGCAAAGCTGAGATACGGAGCGATGGCACCGAGCGGGGATCTGGCGATCATGCGCGGCTCCCGCGATAGACCTTGGGCCAAATGCCTTGTTTGCCCGGGGCGAGGATGCCGTTGGGGTCGAGAGCGTCCTTGACGGTTTCGTTGAGGCGACGGAGGGCGTGATTGTTGTAATCGAAGCTGAGCGCGACATCGTCCATGAAGGAAATGTGGGTGCGATATTCGCTGTAACCTTCTTTGGCGGCGTCGGCGACCAAGACTGTGAATAGATTGCGGACTTTATCCGTCAGCGCCTTGTCGTCGCGGTCGTAGATCATCATGTTGACGTTGATGGCGTACCGATCGAAAAGGGTGAAGGAGCCGTAGTAATCGACGCCAATTTCCTCGTAGCGCTTCTTAGTGCTGTGGAACTGTTTGAGGACATGCTCGCCGCCGGCAGGCAGGACCGGCGAGAACCCGAGATGACCACCTCGACCTCCTCGCCAGTTGATGATCTGAAGCGGGCTGGTCGTGGGAACGCCGGCGCCGGAATTTTCGATGGGATCGCCGCGATGCCATTTCACTACTTCGAATTCCTGCTTAGTGTGCTTCGCGAAAGCAGCTTTGATCAATTTGGCGTTGGCTTCGTTGACCTCATCGTAGCCGAACAGCCTGAGGTTGACTCCCCACCAGCCGAGATTCCATTTGTCGAGGATGGAGCGCAGAACGTCGTCAGGCAGCGCGCCATCGCCGTCGTACCACTGGCTCCGCGGCGACCGGGTGGCTACGACGCGCAGCGAATTTCCGATGCTGGGGTTCTGCTGCAGGACGCCATTCAGGCGCAGCGGCTGGAGGGCGTCGATGGCCCAACCGATATCGTCGGGATCCGGGAGCTGCATGTTCAAGCCCAGTGTCGCCTCGGGCTCGGGCATCAGCCACATTCCCATCTTGGTGACAATGCCGTAATTGGATTGGACGAAAACCTGGTCCCACGAGGGGCCGAAGCCGTATTTGAACAGATGCCAGTTGGGACTGTTGGACATGGCGCCGGTGCCGGTGCGGACCATCTCGCCATCCGGCAGGACGATTTCCATGCCGCAGATGTTTTTCGTGTTCTCGCCGTAAGGCGTATAGCCGTAGCCGCGCTCAAGCGCGTTGCCGACGACGCTGCCCCAGGCGTTGGCTGGGACCGACATCCAGAGCGGAATTTTGTTTTCCTGTAAATGCGCGAAGAGATCGAAGAAGCCTACGCCTGGCTCGATGAGGCAATACCCATAGCGTTCGTTGACTTCGATGATGCGCTTCATGCGGCCGAGGTCGAGGACGACCGTGCCGGGCATGTTGGGAGCGGCGGCGCCGTAGCCGAGATTCTTTCCCCGGGAGATAGGCCAGAGCGGGATTTTGTATTCGTTGGCGAGGCGGACGATGGCCTGGACTTCTTCTGAGGAGGCCGGGCCTACCGCGGCGCTGGGAGTGTGCCGATCGGCGTCACCGGGAGCGTAAATGTCCATGTACGTGTAGCGGTCTTCGTCAGTGGCCAGGACCCATTGACGGCCGACTACGCCGGCGAAGGCGTCGAGGGCTTTTTGGAAGGTTTTTTCGTTTACGTTTGGGGGGAGAACCAACGACGCCATTTCTTGCTGCTCCTTTTGACTACCGAGCCTGGATTGGCCGAAAGGCGGCCCCTTTCATATCACAAAGGCGGGCGGTGGAACCACCGTTGAGGCTGATGGCTGCGTCGGTACCGAGAATTCTTGCCGGCCATCCGCGCGGCGGTGCCCCCCGGGAAATCTGAACAACTGTAAGGGCTAAGAGCAGGCTAGACATCCACGGCTGCCGGTTTTGCAGTAGCTGGTTTGCCGAGAAAAACGCCAGCAGGATACTCGCGCTACGGTACTTCTGAACAGCTGTACAGGTATTGCACTTGTGGACAGGGGGGCGCAGACGAATCTCCGCAGTATGCTGGCGGAGGGTAGAATTTAGTCGTACGGAGATTGCGAACAGCACTTATTTCGCTCCCCGGCGGGGGGACCCTCGCGTGTTCTGGAGGTGCGGCGGGCTGAATTCGCTGGGGCATTCTTCAGTTACTTTCGAGGCGGGACGGGTCTCACGATGGTGCCGCTGTTTCAAAGACTGTTTCCAACGGTGGAGGAAGAAGAGCGCCCGAAGGCTGTCCTGGAGGCGCCGGAAGGCGCTGTGGCGGAGGCTGCCGCGACTGTCGAGAGTGGAGGGGGTACTGGCGTTGAGTCAGCGAGCGCGGCGGTGACGGAAGTGATCGAGACGAGTGCGACTGCTGCGGGCCATCCGGCGGAATCGCACGACGGATTGATTGATGCCAGTAAGTTGCCACCTGCGGCGGATGCGCTGGCGGAGCTCTTTGCTGATGCGCCCGCGGTCGAAGCTGGCGCGCCTGAAAAAGCTGGGACTTCAACGGACGCTTCGCGGGTTCCCGACGACAAAGCGGTTGCTGCGGCTGGTGTCGCGCCCAAGAAACACGGCTTTCTGGCGCGATTGTTCCGGTCCAAGCGCGCGCCGAAAGAAACCGTTTCCGATATCAGCGCGATCGAAGCTCCTCCGCCGGTCGAGTCGGCGAGCGAACCTGAGGCCGCGATCGCGAGCGAGCCACTAGTCGCGGTTGTTCCCCAGAACGAGGCGGAGCCCCAAGCTCTGGCTCTGGCAGAGAATTCAAGCGATTCGTTTGTGTTGGCCCAGATACCCATAATTCCCTCTGCAATTCCCTCTGCGACGGGTGCGAGTGCGGAGGCTTCGCCGGAGGCGCAGCAGGCAAGGATTCCCGCCGAACAATTGCCGCCGGCTGCGGAGGAACTCGAGAAGCTATTTTCTGAGGACGAATCTGGCGTCGACGTTCGCCAGGATGCTTTTATTGAAGAGGAGACGATTGCCAGCGCCGGGGCGTCCGGGTCAGCGGACATCGAGGACGAGGGCCCGGTTGAACTTGAGGATTTCGACGAAGTTGCCGACGAAGCTCCCGTCGCAGTCACGATCCCCGCCCCGAATCTTGCCGCAGGTGAGTTGAGCGACGCCGAGGCCGGGGAGGCAGCGCCCACTTCTTTCGCGAGCGCGATTGACGAGAACGATTCGAGTTTTGGCGTTGGGGCGCACGGTCAAATTGATTCGCGCGATGACGAGCCGACGGTTTCGCCGGACGTGGTGCGCGAGACGGCTCGTTCCATCGAACGCGAGAGTGTTGCGACTCGTGCTTCCGCTCCTTTTGCCGCAACGGAGGTTAGCGACGCAGACCACGTGAGCGCGTCGCAGGCTCACAATTCAGAACTCCACCATGTAAATACGGAAACGGAACCGGCTCCGACAGGGAAACCCGTTCCGCTCGTTGAGACACAGAGGCTCTACAAGGACTGGGCTTTCGACGAGAAGCTGGCGAGCCATGCGGAGTGGGTCGAATCGCACGGCCGGACGGGCCAGCGAGCGGATCTTTCGGGGGCGGAGTTGGAGGCGTCCGATCTGATCAGCGTGAACCTGCGGCTCGCGGACATGCACGACGCGAATTTGCGGGCATCGGATTTGCTGCTGGCGGATTTGCGCGATGCGTGCCTGGTGCGCGCGGACCTGGAGGAGGCGTGCCTGGTCGGCGCAAACCTGGAGGGCGCAAACCTGGAGGGCGCTTCGCTGGAAACGGCGATGGGACTAGTGCCGCGGCAGTTCGCGGGTGCGAACTTGCGCGATGCGCTGCTTGCCCCGCATCTGATGGAGTTCGACGCGGTCACGGCGTTTGCGCGCGAGTCAAGAAACGCATTCCGGTATTTCTGGATGATGACGGCGGCGAGCCTGGCTTCGTGGCTGCTGATCGCGAAGACCCGCGACGCGCAGTTGCTGACGGATTCGGCGATCATTCCTTTCCTTCATTCACATGCAGCCGCCGCTGCGCTGCCTACAGCCGAATCTTATTTAATCGTGCCGGCGGGGATTTTCGTGCTCTACGTGCTGTTTCATTTTCATCTGCAACGGCTGTGGGACTCCGTGGTGGAATTGCCGGCGATTTTTCCGGACGGGCACACCCTGGGGGACAGCGGGCCGGGGATTATTTCGGGGCTGCTGCGAACGCATTTCCGATGGATGAATCCCGATCCTTCGTCGACGCGGATGGTGGAAAAAAGCTCTTCGCTGGCCGCGGCCTACTGGATCGTGCCGGTGACCCTGCTGCTTTACTGGACGCGCTATCTGACGCGCCAGGAAATTCACGGAACGATTTTGCAGGCGCTGCTGACCACGGCGGCGGCGGGAATGGCGACCTACGCCACGTTGAAAGTGGGGCGCCCGCAGGAGCGATGGGCGCTCGACAACAAGTGGGCGAACCGCGCGATTGCCAGGGTTAGGGCGATCCATCCGATTTCCGGGGCCGCAACGCTTGGACTTGCGCTGCTTTTGCTGTCGGGCGGTGTGATCTTCGGCGTGCCGCACGATCGCGAGCGCGCGCCACAATACGGATTGACCAACATTCGACGGTGGGCGCCGGACGCTTTCTGGTGGTTGGCTTACGATCCATATGCCGATCTCACAGAGGCTTCGATTTCGCAGCGGCCGGCTGGATGGAACGGATCGGATGAGCAGGTCGCTTCGGTCGACGGGCTGCGCGCGAATAACGCCAAGTTCCGCTATGCCCAAGCCTACGGAGCGTTTTTCGCGAACGCGCATCTTTTCCAGGCGGATTTTCAGGGAGCGTTTCTGTCCGAGGCGGATTTGCGCGGGGCGGACCTGGGTCAGAGCAACATGCGCTACGCGGTTATGGATCACGCGCAGATGAACCGTACGAATCTGGACCGGTCGAATCTGGACGGCGCAGACCTGCGGCGGGCAGATTTGCGCGGGGCGAACCTTTCATACACCTCTCTGGAGAACGCCGTGCTGGTGGATGCGCGGATGGATCAAGCGAGTCTTTATACGGCCAGGGCGCTTGGAGCTACGCTGACGCGTGCGGTGCTGGAGAAGGCGGACTTACGGGAAGCCTATTTTGTGGGCGCGCACATGGATCACGCCGATCTGCGGAATGCGTATTTGTGGTCTGCGCGACTGTCGGACGCAGACCTGGGCGGGGCGGAACTCGAGAGTGCGATTCTGATTGATGCGGACCTGCAGGGCGCGAACCTCGGCGGGGCGCAGCTGGCTGGGACTGTGTTGAATGGCGCGGTTTTTACCCGGTCGAGCCTTGAGGGAGCGGATTTGCGCGGAGCGCTGGGCTTGAGCGCGAGCCAGATTTGTTCGGCGAGGTCGCGGCGGGGCGTGATGCTTGACCCGGATATGGAGACGCAGGTTGACGCACTGTGTGGGAAGCCGTAACGAGTTCAACGGGAGTCGCCCCAGGCCCTTGGCCTAAGCGGCGCCGACAAACTTTAATTATGGTTCGTGCCTCTAGGACGCCGACCACGGGGTGGCGGCTTTCAGGCGATCGTTCACGTTGTTAATGTTTTTCACGCCCTGGTCGGCTAGCCAGTCCTCAAGAGCTTTCACGCCTTGCTTCGCGTAGACCGGGATTGCGTCCTTCCAGGTGGCGCGTCCGCAGAGAACCCCCGAAAATTTCACGCCGGATTCGGCTGCAAGCTCAAGCGTCTCGGTAAAGACGTCGTTGCTTACCCCCGCTGAGAGATAGATGAAAGGGAGCTTCGCGGACTGCGCGGCTTTCAGGAAAAGCTCCTTGGCCTGGTCGCGCGTATAGGCGGATTCGCCTTTACAGGACCTCGTGCCGGCGACGAAGGCCATGTTTACAGGAACTTCGACTTTCAGAACGTCCACGCCGTATTGCGGCTTCGAGAATTCCGCCATGCTTTTTGCGACGATGTCCGGTTTCTTGCGGGCAAAACCAATTCCCTTCTCGTCGCCGCCCTCTTCGTAGCCGACGAGCTCAAGGAAAAATGGAACGTCGACAGCAACGCATTCCGAGCCTATGCGCTCGACCCATGCGTGCTTCTGCTCGTTGATCGCGGGAGGGTCGAACGGCGTGTAGTACAGCAAAATCTTGATGCAGTCTGCACCCGCGGCTACGAGGCGGCGGACGGACCAGATATCGAGAAGATCGGGCAGGCGGCCGGGACGCGTGTTGTCATAGCCGCTGTTTTCGTAGGCGAGCAGCAGACCGGCGTTCTTCGCGCGCGCCAGTGCGGCGGGCAGGCCGTATTCGGGATCGAGGAGGATGGCGCTGGCGTGCGGCGTGAGAACCTTCACGACGGCGGTCTTGAATTCCTCGAGCATCTGCGAGGTTACGGCGTTCTTGTCGCCGCCTTTTTCTTTGGCAATGGCACTTTTTAGCGAACCGCGCTGGTCCATGGCCGCAGCGGCGATCACGTCACGAGAATTCGACACGGCCTTGAGGCCCTTTTGTTTTCCTGGCGTGAGTTTCATCGTGTGCGCCCCCCTGTGCGAAGCTTCGACGGAAAGAGCGGACATTTTAACACGCGCAGAAAGGCAAGTTGAGCGTTAAGAGTTGAGCTCGGCAGGCAAACCGAAACCGCCGCAGTCATGCAGAGGGCGCATCGCAAACCAGA
>Ga0210388_10004872_pt1 | contig 10481 bp, 7 predicted proteins | sample IncBWC19OmetaG_FD_155485 | JGI IMG/M metagenome (GOLD analysis project Ga0210388, IMG submission 155485) | Forest soil microbial communities from Barre Woods Harvard Forest LTER site, Petersham, Massachusetts, United States - Inc-BW-C-19-O ...
TGTGGCAGTCAAAGACGCACCACGGGATTCAAGTCGCGCAGGTGAACGGAACATTGTGCTGGGCGGATTTGAGCACCGGCGATGCGAAGCGGGCTGAAGAGTTTTATGGGGGATTGTTCGGCTGGAGATTTATGCGCGACGAGAAAGATCCGTCGGGATACGTGCACATTCAAAACGGCGAGCATCCGATTGGCGGAATTCCTCCGGTCGCGCACCGCAAGCCCGGCGTGCCTCCGCACTGGCTGGCTTATTTTCAGGTCGATGATGTGGATGCGGTCGCGAAGAATGCGAAAGCCATGGGCGCGATGTTCTATCTGGAGCCGATGAGCATGGAAGGTGTGGGCCGCATGGCGGTCTTGGCGGATCCGCAAGGAGCGGCCTTTGCCGTGTTCAAGTCGGCACGGTAATTGTAGTCCAAGGAAAGCGAACGAAACTATCGCAGATATGCGCTGTAAAGGAGAACACTTCCTAAACCGGCCGTGGCGAGCGTGAGAGCGGCGAGAAGCGCGCGCGAGAAGCGCTTGCGGGCCGGTTGCTTGGTCGAAAGCTTGGTTCGATAATTCTCCACCCAGTCGTATTCCGGGTGATTCTGCGATAAAGAAGCGCGGACGACGCTCTTCAGGCGGGTGCGGTTGGTTTCGTCGAGCGCGACGAAGCGGAAGGGCTGCAAATCCCACGAAATGGGTTTGAGCATTTCGGCGTTGCCGAGGACGGTACCGTTCTGCGTCAGGAACATCAGCATGACGCGGGAGCCGCGATCGATGGGTTTGGGCAAGGCAACGAGGCCCCCCGTAACGGAGATGACTTGCAAGTCTCCGCGGCTGCTGCGACCGTCAGCCAACCGGAAGACGGCAGGAGTGGAGGCTGCGAGCCGGGCGCGCGGACTCCGATGCGGCATGGATGGGGGGAGGCTGCTCATGATCGTCGAGGGCAGTATGTTACGAATGGGCCATGAAGTGGAAGTTACGGAAGGGCGTTTTGAAGTACAGTTACTTCTGTAAAGACGGCTCTATCCGGCCGATTTAGGCCTGATATCTTGAAAACACGCAAAGTAAATGGCGACCCCGGAGGGAATCGAACCCCCAACCCTCAGTTCCGAAGACTGATGCTCTATCCAGTTGAGCTACGGGGCCGCTCAAGGAGACTTTACCATCAAGGTCGAGCGAGTTGGCAACGCGTTTGTTGCTTCGCGTGCGGAACCTCTGCAAGCCCACATTAGCGGCCAAAGGCATTAGGGTTGATATTCAGGCCCTGGTTAATCCACCACTGCCTTGTCCGTGATCTCCAATCCACGATCGATGATGGCGAAGGCCTCGCGGAGTTGCTGCTCGTTGATGCAGAGCGGCGGATTCGTGTAGAAGCTGTTCCAGCGGACCAGAGTGTAGAGGCCGTTCTCGCGGAAGAAGCGGCCTAGAGCGGCCATTTCTTCGGAGGTGCCGTTGAAGGGCGCCATGGGTTGGCGCGTTTTGCGGCTGCGAATCAGTTCGAAGATTCCAAACAGTCCGATGGAGCGATAGTCACCGACCGATTTGTGCTTGGCCTGCATTTCAGCGCCGAGCTGCTTCATGATCGCGCCCATCTTGCGTGTGTTCTCGATCAGCTCGTCTTCTTCGTAGACGCGGATGGTGGCGAGGGCTGTAGCGCATCCCATGGGATGGGAGTTGTAGGTGAGGCCGCCGTAGAAAACTTTGTCCTGGAAATGCTGGGCGATGTGATGACGCATGCCGACCGCGCCCAGCGCGATGTAGCTCGAGGTAAGGCCCTTGGCCATACAGATCAGATCGGGGACGACCTTCCAGTGGTCGATGGCGAACCACTCGCCGGTGCGGCCGAAGCCGGCCATGACTTCGTCGGCGATCATCAGGATGCCGTATTTGTCGCAGAGCTTGCGAACGCCTTGCATGTAACCGTCGGGCGGGATGAGGATGCCGTTGGTGCCCACCACGGACTCGAGGATGAAGGCGGCGATGGTTCGCGGGCCTTCGAGCTGGATGATTTCTTCGATCATGGCGAGCGAAGTGTCGGCTTTTTCCCAGCCGCGCTCGATGCCGTGGTAAGGATCGAGGACACGGACGACGCCAGGGATGCCGGGTTCGGCGGCCCAGCGGCGCGGGTCGCCTGTGAGCGAGATGGCTCCGGCGGTGGCGCCGTGGTAGGAACGGTAGCGGGCCATGATCTTGTGACGGCCTGTGAAGAAGCGGGCGAGCTTGATGGCATTCTCGTTGGCTTCGGCGCCACCATTGGTGAAGAAGAAAGTGTCGATGTCGCCGGGGGTGATTTCGGCGAGCTTCTGGCCCAAGCGAGCGCGCGGCTCGGTGGCCATGAAGGGATTGGCATAGGCCAGCGTTTGGGCCTGCTCGGTGATCGCGTTGATCACGCGCTCATCGCCGTGTCCGATGTTGACGGACATGAGCTGGGAGTTGAAGTCGATGAAGCGCTTGTTGTCGGGCGTGTAGAAGTAGATGCCTTTGGCGCGGGCGACCGGGATGGGATCGACCTTGGATTGCGCGGACCACTCGAAGAGGGTGTGCTTTTTGGTGAGGTCGATTATTTCCTGGGAGGTCATTGGGGCGGCGGTCGTGGCGGTGGTCATGGGTTCCTCTTATGAAGTCATGAAAAGCTTTTAACCGCAAAGGACGCGAAGGTCGCTAAGCTTGCTGCCGAGGTTCGCTCGGCCTGGGCGGCCGAGTTCGGCCGTCCCCACGTGAGTCTGCGTTGTCCCAAGTAAGTCCCGTTTAGAACTTACGGCTGTGCTCTTTGGCCCAGCGCTCTACTACTACTTTCTTTTCGGTATAAAACTCGATCGCGTCGCGGCCTTGGCCGTGCATGATGCCGAAGAAGCTGTCTTTCCATCCGCTGAAGGGGAAGTAGGCCATGGGGGCAGCTACGCCGATGTTGATGCCGATGTTGCCAGCGGGGGCTTCGTAGCGGAAGCGGCGGGCGGCCGAACCGCTTGATGTGAAGAGTGAGGCCTGGTTGCCGTATGGGTTGCGTTCGAGGAAGGCCAAGGCTTCGTCCATGTTGTCGGCATGGATAAGACTGAGTACCGGGCCGAAGATTTCGGTGTGAGCGAGTTCACTCGTCGCGGGCAGGCCGTCGAGAATCGTGGGCTTCACGAAGTTGCCGGATTCGTGCTTTGGGATTTTTGCGTTGCGCCCGTCGAGGATGACCTTCGCACCTTGCTTTTCGCCTTCGGCGATCAGCGACTCGATGCGGTCTTTGTTTTGTTTCGTGATGACGGGGCCCATCTGGACGCCCTCTTCGAGACCGTTGCCTACTTTGAGTTTCGAGGCGTTGTCGGCGATGGCGTCGCGGAAGGTTTGTTGGGCTTCGCCTATCGCAACCGCAACTGAGACGGCGAGACAGCGCTGACCGGCACATCCGAAGGCGCTGTCGCTGATGATTTGCGTGGCCATGCTCATGTCGGCGTCGGGGAGGACGATCACGTGATTTTTCGCCCCGCCCTGGCACTGCGCGCGCTTGCCGTTGGCCCCGGCACGGGCGTAGATGTAGCGCGCGACAGGAGTCGAGCCGACGAAGCTGATGGCCCGGACGCGTGGGTCGTCGAGGAGCGTGTCGACGACAGGTTTGCCGCCGTTGACCAGGTTGACGACGCCTTTCGGGAGGCCGGTTTTTTCGAGCAGTTCGTAGCAGTAGCGCATGGTGAGCGGTACGCGCTCGGAGGGCTTGAGGATGAAGGTGTTGCCGGTCGCGACCGCGTAGGGCAGGAACCAGAACGAAATCATTCCCGGGAAGTTAAAGGGCACAATGGCGGCGGTGACGCCAAGCGGCTGGCGAATCATCATTTCGTCGATGCCGCGAGCGACGTCTTCGAGGTTGTAGCCCTGCATCATCATGGGAATGCCGCAGGCAACTTCGACGTTCTCGATGGCGCGGCGCATTTCGGCTTTGGCTTCGCTGAAGGTCTTGCCGTTTTCCTGGGTGATGATGCGAGAGATCTCGTCGAGGTGTTCTTCGAGGAGCATTTTTAGTTTGAACAGGGGCTGGATGCGGTCTTCTGGAGGCGTGCGACGCCAGGCGGGATATGCAGCGGCGGCTGCGTCAATCGCCTTCGTGGTCTCAGCAGCGTCGGCGAGCGGAACTTTCGCGATGGGTTCGCCGGTGGCCGGGTTGATGACATCCGTCCATTCTTTGGCCGTGGAGTCGAGCCATTGGCCGTTGATGAATTGTGGAACTTTGGTCTCGGTGAGAATGGCGGTGTTCATGTCGTAGCCTCGGCAATCGTGAAGAATCGTTAGCGTTGCAAGCGATGACCGCCGCAGCAGCATCTCGGATCATTGTAGTGCAGCCGACGGAAGTGAAGCTCTGCCGATGTTGTGCCCTCAGCGGCTAAAGCCCCTCTCAAGCCGACTGCTTTAACGCAGCGTTAAAGCGCTGCGCCACTCAAAAACCTCGCCCTTTTCACGCGGCCGCGGTTCACACGGCCTGGGCTTCGTGTTTCTTTTCGTAGACCGCTTTAAGTGCGCCTTCTAGAATGTCGAGAGCTTCGTCCATTTCTGCGTCGGTGATGACGAGCGGCATCAGCAGGCGAATCACGTTGCTGTAGGAGCCGGCGGAAATCGTGATGACGCCGTGCTCGTAACAGTATTGCGTGATCTGCTTTGTTTCTTCGGCGGCGGGTTCGCGCTTGTCCTGCGACTGTACGAGTTCAAGCGCCTGCATTGCGCCGAGACCGCGAACATCGCCAATGATAGGCCATTGCTTCTGCCAGGCGCGGGCGCGTTTCTGGAAACGCTCGCCGAGGTCGTTGGCACGGACGTTGAGGTCTTCTTTCTCGAAGAGATCAAGGACCGCGAGCGCGGCCGCGCAAGAAAGCGGATTGCCGGCGAAGGTGCCACCCAGGCCACCGGGTCCGGGGGCGTCCATGATTTCGGCTTTGCCGGTCACGGCGGCGAGTGGCAAGCCTCCGCCGAGCGATTTCGCGGTGACGAGCAGATCGGGTTCGACGCCGTAATGGTCGCAGGCGAAGAGGGAGCCGGTGCGTCCGAAACCCGATTGGACCTCGTCGGCGATGAAGAGAATGTTGTGCTTGTGGCAGAGATCGATCAGGATTTTGAAGAAGTCTTTGGGCGGGGCGACAAATCCGCCTTCGCCGAGAACCGGCTCGGCGATTACTGCCGCGACGCCTTCCTGCGCAACCACGCGCTTGAACGTGTCCTCGAGATGGCGCGCGCAGAAGAGATCGCACGACGGGTATTTGAGATTGTAGGAGCAGCGATAGCAGAAGGCGTACGGAATGCGGTACACCTCGCCGGGGAACGGCTGGAAGCCAGCTTTGTAAGGATGCGTTTTGCTGGTGAGAGCGAGCGTCATCATGGTGCGGCCATGGAAGGCGTCTTCAAAGGCGATGATGCCGGGCTTTTTGGTGTAGGCGCGGGCGATCTTCACGGCGTTCTCAACAGCTTCGGCGCCGGTGTTAAGAAGGATCGTTTTTTTCGACGACTTGCCGGGGGCGAGCTTGTTCAGGCGCTCAGCGACAGCGACATAATTTTCGTAGGCCGTGACTTGGACACAGGTGTGGAGAAAATTCTCGAGCTGGTGTTCGATGGCGGAGACGACCTCAGGGGTGCGTTGCCCGACGTTGAGGCAACCGATGCCGCCGGCAAGATCGATGTAGCGATTACCGTCCACATCTTCGAGAACAGCTCCTCGGGCTTTGGCCACGTAGACGGGCGTGGCATGGGAGAGGCCGCGTGGCACGGCTTGGGTGCGGCGGGCAGACAGCGCTTTGGATTTCGGACCAGGGATCGGAGTTTTCAGTTGAATCGTTGACATCTCAGTACCATCCGATTGGAGCTTCGTTCAAGTTGATATGGACCTGCTTGGTTTCTAGATACTCTTCGATGCCCCAGGGGCCGAGTTCACGGCCAAAGCCAGACTGCTTGTAGCCTCCCCATGGCGCTTCGACGTAAGTGGGTTGCATGTGATTCACCCAGACGATGCCGGCGCGAATTGCCTTCACGGCACGAAATGCCTTGAAGATGTCGCGGGTCCAGACAGCGGCCGCGAGGCCGTAAGGGGAGTCATTGGCGATCTTGATCGCGTCTTTTTCATTGTCGAAGGGGATCACGGTCGCCACGGGTCCAAAGATTTCTTCGCGAGCGATGCGTGCGGAGTTGTCGACGTCGTAGAAGATTGTCGGCTGCACGTAGTATCCCTTGGCGAAGTCGGAAGACTTGCCACCGCCGCTGGCGACTTTTGCTTCTTTCTTGCCAACGTCGAGGTAAGAAAGCACGCGATCGTATTGATCTTTGCTGACGAGCGGCCCCATCTTGGTGTCGCGATCGAGCGGGGCACCAAGTTTGATCTTCTTCGCTTTCTCGGCCATGGCGTCGACGAACTTCTTGTAGATCGACTTTTCGACCAGGATGCGGCTGCCGGCAGAGCAGACTTCGCCCTGATTGATGAAGACGCCGAAGAGTGCTCCGTCGATGGCGGCCTCGAAATCCGCGTCGGCAAAGAAAATGTTCGGGGACTTGCCACCGAGTTCGAGGGTGACGCGCTTCACCGTGTCGGCCGCTTCTTTCACGATGATCTTGCCGACGGCGGCGCTGCCGGTGAAGGCGATCTTGTTGACGTCGGGATGCTTGACCAGCGGCGAGCCGCATGTTTCGCCGAATCCGGTGATGATGTTGACCACGCCTTTGGGCAGACCGACTTCGTCGAACCATTTGGCGAATTCAAGCACGGTCAGCGGAGTCTGCTCGGCGGGCTTGAGGACGCAGGTGCATCCGGCGGCGAGCGCGGGAGCCAGTTTCCATGCGGCCATGAGCATGGGGTAGTTCCACGGGATAATTTGTCCGGCGACGCCGATGGGTTCTTTGAGAGTGAGACTGACGGCGTTGTCGGGGACGGGATTGACGAAGCCGAGAATTTTGGTGGCGAGGCCTCCGTAGTACTCGAAGCAGGTCGCAGTGTCGGTGAGATCGTACTCGGCTTCGACGATGGGCTTGCCAGTGTTGCGCGCTTCCAGTTCGGCGAGCATGGGCAGGTTCTGGCGAATCTTGTCGGCGAGTTTGAACAGGATGCGGCCGCGCTCTTGCGCAGTGGTTGAAGCCCAAGGGCCGTCTTCGAACGCGGCCTTGGCGGCCGCGACGGCGCGGCTCACGTCGTCGGCGTTGGAGTCGGCGACTTGCGCGAGGATCTCTTCGGTCGCAGGTTCGTAGACAGGGAAGGTCTTGTTGGATTGGCTGGCTACCCACTCACCGTTGATGAACATCTGGTAGGTTTTCACGTCGGTTTTAACTCCGCCGGGCATATAAGAGCCTCCTGCTTTCGGTCTGCTTGCGCCTAAAGGCGCATTGAAGTCGCGGTGATTTGGACATCGCTAACGCGATGCTCCGATACAAAGAAACTTCTAGGCCGCTACAAACTCCTCCTAGCCGTGCAAACCGCGCTCCGCAGATACTGCCGGAACTGCGCCCCTCTCTTCGAGCGGCTGGACTTTCAGGCGGCCATAGACGAAGAAAAAGAAGGCGGCCAGCGCGAGAAAGCCCAGGGTGAATCCGAACATCTTTAGTTCGTATTTCCAGACCGATGTGATCTGCTTCGCGGGAAAGAAAGCAAGCGCGATGCCCAGGGTCGTCGTGAGAAATCCGCTGATGCCGGCGAAGAGCATCATCGGTTTGCCATAGTGGCCGCCGGAATCGTTCCTGCGAAACGCGAAGCGGATCAGGGCGGCAAAGACGTAAAGAAATGGGACGAGTTGCAGGACGACCGCCAGAGACAGCATGGTCTGAAAGGCTTCCTGGACGCCGCCCGAGGCTGAGAAATTGATAACGATCAATGTGAGCGAGACGATGCCCTGCACAATGAGCGCTGCGTAAGGTGTTGCGTACTTGGGGTGAATCTTGCCAAGCCAACTTGGCATGTAGGAATCGAGGCCTGCGACGAAGGGAATTCGGGCGGACCCTCCCATCCATGCAGAGCCGATGCCGGCAATGGAGAGCGAGAGCATCAAGGCGAAGGGAGTGATGATCCAGCCGACGCCAACCCTCGTGGCCATATGGCTGACCGCTTGCACGATACCTTGGAGCACGCTGATTTCATTTTTGCTAACTGCGACGAGGAGGGTGAGCGTGGCCCCGATGTAAAGGGCGCCGGAAAGGATGCCGCCCCACGCGACTGCGCCAGGGAGGGTCTTTTCGGGGTCGCGGATTTCGTCGCCCATGATCGAGGCGAGTTCAAGTCCGACCAGGCCAAAACAAATTACACCGAAGGAATTAAGGACGAAGCGCGGGTCGGCCGGAATGTGGAAGTCGGCTGCGGTGACAGTCGTGCCAAAACGCAGATAGATGGTGAGACCGAGGCCGATGAGGACGGCGGCGGCAATGCCGGTGCCGATCGCGCCAACGTTGTTGAGCCACTTCCCTACCCCGAGGCCGACAATGTTCAGGATGGTAAGCAGGGCCAGCAGCGCGATGGAAGCAGCCATCGCGAATAACTTGTTGTCGGCGAGTTGCTGGTGACCGGCACCGAGCGCGAAGACCGAAACCCCCACGAAATAGAGCATAACCGTGGGGACATAGAGCATGTTATTCGTCCAGTAACACCAACCGGAGAGGAAACCGTGGAAGTCGCCGAAGACTTCCTTCGCCCAGAGATAGACGCCGCCTTCACCGGGATAGCGGTGGGCCAGTTCAATCACGGCGATGCCCTGCGGCCAGAAGAAAAGCAATAACGAGATCAGCCAAAGCCAGACGGTAACACCGCCGTTGGCAGCGATGGAGGGCACGACATTCAGATTGAAGACAGCGACTACAAAGAGGAGGACCAAGTCCCAGCGGCCGAGGACGCGTTTGAGGTGAGGCTGGTCGGCTTGGGTGCTTTCGGACATTCGATGCCGCTAATCGTTCGAGGTTGATCACAGCTTGAGACTCTGTAGGCAAACAGCAGGTCCTTCGCTGCGCTCAGGATGACAAATCTTAAAACAAATCGCTCGCGTTACGGTTTCTCAGGAAGCAAAATGAGGCGGGCAGAAGTGCCCGCCCCACACCTGCTTGTTCCTAATGCGTTGCCAGAGCCGGAGCCTTTTCGGAGTGCTCCTGCTGGGCTTTCGCCAATGCGGGAGCCAGGTCTTCGAAGGCAGCGACGTGCTTGTCGATGTCGGCTTCGGTGTGTTGTACCGACATGGTCCACTGTTCGTCCCACCAATAAGGTTGGGCCATCACGCCGCGGTTGACCATACCAAACCAGTAGTGCTTCCAGAGTTCGGTGTCGACGTTGAGCCAGTCGCGATAGTTGATGACTTCTTTCGGGGCGAACATCAGCGCGCCGTTGGCGCCGGCGACGACGATATAGGACTGCAGATTGTTTTTCTTGATAGCGCGGTTGTAGCCGTCCACCAGCTTCTTGCTGAGTTTGTCAACGTGCGCGTAGTTATCGCGCGTGAGGACCTCGCGGAACGTTGCGAGTCCGGCGGCCATCGAAACCGGGTTCGTGTTGTAAGTGCCGCCATGGAAGACCTTGTGATCAGAAATCAGGTCCATGACGCGCTTGTGGGTGCCGAAGGCAGCGAGCGGGAATCCGCCGCCGATCGACTTGGCGAGGCAGATCATGTCGGGCTTCACGTTGAAGTATTCGGAAGCGCCTCCCCAGCCGAGTTTCGCGCCGGTTTTGACCTCGTCGAAGATCAACAATGCGCCATACTTGTCGCAGAGCGCGCGCAGGCCTTCGAGGAAGCCGGGCTGCGGCATGCAGAGGCCCACATTCATCATGATAGGCTCGAGGATGATGGCGGCGATCTGATCGGGGTTTTCTTTGAAGCATCGCTCGACGGTTTCGAGATCATTGAAAGTGGCGATCGCGACGTTATCGATGGAGGCTTTCGGAACACCGAGGCCGCCCGGAACGGGCTTCGGATTCTTGATGTCTCCGAAGTCGTCTTTTGGAGGATGCGGCTTCACGCTGACCAGTGCGGCGTCATGGAGGCCGTGGTAGCCGCCTTCGAACTTGATGATCTTGTCTCGGCCGGTCGCGGCGCGGGCAAGGCGCACGGAGTGCATTGTGGCTTCAGTGCCGCTTGATCCGAAGCGGACCATCTCGACCGGGAAGCGTTCGCAGATTTTTTCCGCGAGCTCCCATTCCATGTCGTGCGGCATGCCGAACATGGTGCCTGTCGAGAGGCGGCCCTGGACGGCTTTCATGACCGCCGGATGACAGTGTCCGGCCATCAGTGCACCAAAACATAGATTGTGGTCGATGTAGTCGTTGCCGTCAACATCGCGGAAATGAGAGCCGCTTCCCTCTTTTACAAAGATCGGATAGGGGTCGTAAGCGCGATAGTTGCTGGCGACGCCCAACGGGAGGCGCTTGAGGTTCTTTTTATGGGCTTCGGCGGATTTCGGCGTGCGGCGCTCGAAAGTTTCGAGCTCCTTCTTGAGTTCGGGGTACATCGGGAATCTCCAATAATGCTCAGGCCGTAGTATCGGCCATTAGATTGTGCCCGGGCGGCGGGGAGA
>Ga0210388_10004873_pt1 | contig 10479 bp, 12 predicted proteins | sample IncBWC19OmetaG_FD_155485 | JGI IMG/M metagenome (GOLD analysis project Ga0210388, IMG submission 155485) | Forest soil microbial communities from Barre Woods Harvard Forest LTER site, Petersham, Massachusetts, United States - Inc-BW-C-19-O ...
GCGGTTTCGGTGGTGAATGTGCAGACGGGCGGAGTAGCTTACCTGGCGCATGTGGGCGGATTTTTGTTTGGGGTGGTGACGGCGCGGTTTTGGAGGCGAAAGACAGCTGCTAGCTACTAGCTGCTAGCTTTCGGCGCGCGAGGTAACGGCTAATGCTTTCCTCGGTCTCAAGATCTAGGCTGCGGCGACGCGGCGGAAAGACTGGGGCGGCCGGCGGTTATGGCGATACTCTGCGGTAGCCGGCCGGGGCGTCCTCTTTGCTAAAGACACTGACCCTCACTCTAGCTTTGACGCCGTCGAAATCACCGACAATCACGGCGTTGCCCTCGTGGAGCGCATGGACCTGTCCATTTGGGTCAACCCGAATTACCTGATCGTCCTCGTTTTGCTCGACCGAGAGCTTTATTTGCGTTGAATCCTCAAGATAAATCGGATATTTCACCCGCTCATAAATGACGACGGGCCTCATCCAAAACTGACGATCCTTTTCTTCATCCTCGAGCACCAACACCAGTGCGCCCCACCCTTTTGCATCCGACCATTCGTTAAGGGAGAATTTCTTGAGACCCTTTGAAGACGGGACCACGTTGAGCTTAATCGTCTGCTGAGCCGATGCATTGTCGGCGTAGACCGCTCCAATGTGCAAATCAACTGATCCCAATTGCATTGGAACGACCTCGATCGTCTTCGTTTGTCCTTCTTCGCGGACGATCTGAAAAACATCCTCGCTCTGTTCTATCCCTCCATTTACCGGCCCGTGCGGTTGGAACTGGGCTACATGCATTTCGGCTATCTGACCGGGCGCAAACGTGACATCGATATCAATGGGACTGCCTAACGGTACGTCGCTTTCCGGGGCGCTCGCGGAGATTCTTTCGTTAGCCAAGGAGGCTCGGTGACTCATACGCTCCGCAGCCTGTTCGGGAGACTCTTTGGGAATTGGTACCGGCGAGGAATTGCTACTCTGCGTATCTTCTAGAGTCGCCTGTGCCATGCAGGAAAGCGGGATGACGGAAGACAAGACCATCAAAAAAGACACTACGTATTTCATATGGGGATAGTAATATCAAACGTCGCTTCGCCAGGAAGTTCCTGGGGCAGCCGCGACCTTTGGCCCACGGCTTCTATGATCGGATGTATGCGGTTCGACATTGTCACGATCTTTCCGGGGTTCTTTGAGAGCGTGTTTGCGCACGGGATTGTGCGCCGCGCAATCAAGGAGGGATTGGTGGCTGTGGAGGCGCACGATCTGCGCGAGTACGCGCACGACCGGCACCGCACGGTGGACGATCGTCCGTTTGGTGGTGGCGAAGGAATGGTGCTGAAGCCCGAGCCGCTGGCGGAGGCGCTGCGGGCTCTTGGGGTGAAGGCGAAGGCGGACCGGGGGACGGGCAAGTCAGCAAGTCAGCAAGTCAGCGAGTTGGCGCTCGGAAAACAAAATGCAGGTCCTTCGACTTCGGGCGCGGCTGCGACCTCCGCTCAGGATGAAACCCCCAAAAAGACAACGGTGATTTTGTTATCGGCGCAGGGGCGGCTTTTTACTCAGGCTGTTGCGCGGGAGTTGGCGGCAGTGGAGCGAGTGGTGCTGGTTTGCGGTCGCTATGAGGGCGTGGACGAGCGCGTGAGTGAGCTTTATTGCGACATGGAGCTTTCCATTGGCGACTACGTGCTGAGCGGGGGCGAGCTGGCTGCTGCGGTGGTAGTGGACGCGACCATGCGGCTGATTCCCGGCGTGCTGGGCAACGACGCATCAGGCGAGTTTGAAAGCTTTGGCGTGGCGGATGCGGAGATTTATATGGATCAGGAAGGGGTTCCGCGGTCGCAGCATGGAGCTGGAGGGTTGCTGGACTATCCGCAGTACACGCGACCGGCGGAGTTTGGCGGTTTGCGCGCGCCGGAGGTGCTGATGAATGGAGACCACGCGGAGATCAGGCAATGGCGGCGGGAGCAGCAACTGCGCAAGACGTTGAAGAATCGACCGGATCTGCTGGAGCGCGCGGCACTGAACGCGGAAGACCGGAGGCTCCTGGCCGACATGAATGCCGGAAAGAAATAAGTAGGTATTCCATGACACTGCAAATCGCTGCGGTTGTAGAACTCGTTGTCGGGTACGCGCTTTTCTCGCTGGCACTCTACAAGCCTTCGAGGCTTTCAAAGGGTCAGAAGAAAGTGGTGCGGGCGCCAGCGTCACGTTGGGGCATCGTTCTGCAGACGTTTGGGTTCACGTTCGCTTGGATCTATGTCAGGCCGGATGGCTTCAAGAAATCGGCGCCGGAGTTGGTCGCCTCAATGATTCTCGTTGCGGTCTCGGTCGGGCTGACGTGGTGGGCCGGAATTCACCTGGGCAAACAGTGGCGATATGAAGCCGCGCTAAGCGAAGATCACGAGCTGGTTCGCACGGGGCCGTACCGCTGGATCCGAAATCCAATTTATTTGGCGATGCTGGGCATGACGCTGGCGACATTGGCCGCGTGGACGTGGTGGCCGATGGGAATCGCGTCCCTGATCTTCTTTATCGCCGGCACTGTGGTGAGGGTTCGCGCCGAGGAGCGGCTGTTGGCCGAGCGGTTTGGCGCTGAGTTTGTCGAGTATCGGAAGAAATCGTGGGCCTTCATCCCGCTTCTTTGGTAAATGCACTTCGGGGAACGAGCCATAACGGCAGCAAAATTGGCGAGGCTGAACGTCTGGCCGGAAAATCCAGGCTGAATTTCGGGGTGAACTTATGTGGGGCCGAAGGGATGCTGGGCTGAAGGTAGGGCTTTCCTAAGGACGGGCCGGTTGGACTCGACCGTTTGGAAATTCAGACAGCATCCCGACGGGTTGGCGCGGATTTAGCGGGCGATGTTGACGACCAGGTTCATGTCGACAGGCGTGGGTTGGTTGTCGACGGTGGCTGGCTTGAAGTGGAACTCGCGAACGGTTTCAATGACGCGAGCGTCCCAGAACTTACTGAAGGACTTAGTGACCTGGATGTTTTCAGGCTGGCCTTTTTCGTTAATGGTGAGGGAGAGGCTGACCTGGGCATCGGTAGGAATGGCGTCAATGGAATAACCCGACGGAATGTCGAGGAAGGCGGAGTTGACGAGGACCGGCTGAGTGACGCCGGAGCTTACGCGGATGGGGGTTGGGGCAGAGGCGTCGTCCACGGGTGTGCTGGCAAAAGCCGCTGCAGGGAGAACAAGCGAGGAGAGCAGAGTGCTGATCGCAAGTATACGGCGCATAAAGTACCTCCATGGCGACGATAGTCACCGTCACTATTTTTATCCCAATCAAATACGATTGTCAACGACAAAATCTGAATTTTTATTTTTCAACTACTTAAATGCAATAGAACAGTCGAATTGTTAAATTCATCTCACAATTTGATGTAGTTTTCCACAGGCACAGGCTGGATGTTGAGGAAGCAAGAGCGTCCCTCAGCGGCTAAAGCCGCGTTGATTTTGCGCTGATTGCGACACGAGTAAACTCGTGCCCTGATACTTCATGCTTTTCTGAGGGGTTTTTTCTACCGGTCCTGGAACGGGCCGATTTTGTTAAGTGTGTTTCTCCGGGGGCTTGTTTTTTTCGGCAGCCGTTCGGGAGAACGGCACCATAAAGAACAGGAAGCGTCTGCAGCAATGGTCCGGCGATGCGGCTGGACTAGAAGGGCTTTACCGGCTCGGGCTGGACGGAGTTGATCTGGCCGATGGTGATGGCTGCGACGTAGAAATTTTCCCCGCGTGTTGGCGAGCCGGCGAGGCGGCGGAGCATGGCGAGCTGCCCGGCGTGTGTGAGGGCGTCGGTGACGGGGCCCTGCATCAGACGCTCAATGGGCGCATGAACCTTCGAGGATGAAGCAAGATAGGCGTCGAATGCTGACAAGGCGGCGAAGAAGCGCTGCTGCTCCTGCGGCCACGCGAGGGGTTGGGTGTTGTGCCAGGCCGGGTTGCCCTGAGCCATGGAGAGCGCCCAGAGGAAAAGATCGCCCATGTGGGCGAGGATCTGTACGGGGCTGCGGCCGGCACTGTCGAAGTTGGCGAAGGATTCGGGAGCATATTCCAAGGCGCGAACGGTGCGGTAGGCAAGTGTGGCGAGGGTGTGACGCAGCAGATCCCGTTTTTCATCCATGGCGGAACTATAGCGCACGGGATGGGTGCCTAAACATATGGAAAATGAAGGGGCAGCGCATGAGGCAGATGGCGGCAATCTTTGATAAACTAAACATTCTGACTTCAATCGCAGGAAAATAACATGTCAATTCATCCCGTAATGCAGCGCCTGGCCGACAAGCTGAAGCGCACCGATTTGCCGGCGTTTGTGCCCGGCGACCAGATTCGCGTTCAAGTGAAGATCAAGGAAGGCGACAAAGAGCGGCTGCAGGCCTTCGAGGGCCTGGTGATCGCCATCAACCAAGGGCCGCAAGGCACGTTTACCGTGCGCAAGATGAGCTTTGGACAGGGTGTGGAGCGCATCTTCCCCTACAACTCCAAAGTGGTGGACAAGGTGGAGCTGGTGCGCAGCTACAAAGTGCGCCGGGCGAAGCTGTTCTATCTGCGAGGACTGCGCGGCAAGGCAGCGCGGCTGAAGGAAGTGGACCGCGTGACGGGCAAGGTGCGGGTGTAGTTGCAGTTCTTAGTTCGTAGTTCGCAGTACATCGTTTTTGGTTGACCCGTGATCGTTGGGAGAGACGGAATATTTGTGGTGCAAATAGAACCCCGGCCTTGGCCGGGGTTTTTTGCTGTGCTTAGCTCCCTGCTCCGCGAAATCGACTTTGAAGGATTGGGCCGGCGGGCTCCTTTGCTGGTGAGCTCGATTATTGGCGGCAGTGGCCGGGTGCGGGAGCGATTGCGGGACTACTCGCCGGTGGTGGGATCGATGACGGAGCGGACCTGGGCAACGGAGTTTGCGGGGAAACCTCCCTGTTTGGCGTGCTCGCGGACGGTTGCCTCGTCCGGGGCAATGTAGACGCAGTAAATCTTGTTGTCGGTGACATAGCTCTGAAGCCACTGGATGCGCGGCCCCATGGATTGGAGCACGCTGCAGGATTTCTGCGAGATGGCTTGCAGTTGGTCCGCGGTCAGTTTTCCTGCGCCGGGAATTTCCCGCTCGATGACGAACTTAGGCATTGTCCATGACCTCCTAGATTGGTATTGGGTTGGTGTTTGGCCCGTATTCTCTAACGTCCTGCCACGGACACCATACGTCATGGCCGCGAACAACTTGATTCTCTGCTTGCCAATATAGACCACGAGCCGGGAATTCGCGCAGAAAGCAGAGGCCCACGCGAGATCCCGTTGCGGGGATCTACTTGCTGCGAACCAAACGAAGGCCCTGATCGGGGCCGGTGCCGTTGGCCGCCAAGTGGCCTCGGAAGGCCGACTCAGTGAAGGGAGCGTCGCCGATCCAACCACCGCCTCTCCAAACGCGGCCGTAGCCACTTTGATCTCCTTGCGGGTCGGTTGCGTTTGTCGCCAGTTTGTCTGCGTACCAGTCCCAGCACCATTCCCTGACATTGCCTGACATGTCGTAAAGGCCCAACTCGTTGGGCTTCTTGCGGCCGACAGTTTGCGGTTGATCATGATTCTGTTGAATTTCAGACCAGGTCCAAAATCCTGTCAGTTTTATGTCTCCGGCATTTCTCCAGTACCATGCAACGTCGTCGACATTATCGCTCCCGCTAAATCGGTAACTCGCACTCAGCTGACCACCGCCAGCGGCATATTCCCACTCGGCTTCTGTCGGCAATCTGTAACCATTCGCTCGCGGATTGATGGTTACTGTCCATTTGATCTTGTCGAGATCCCCGAACTTCGGATCTGGCAGGTTATTCGGATCATTCTTGGTCTTGTCTATGTTGTAGTACGGAGTAAGCCCTTCCTTAGTGCTCCTTTTATTGCTGTAGTCAACGGCGTCATACCAAGTTATTGTTTCTACCGGCGCTTTGTCGTCTTTAAATTTAGAGGGGTTGCTTCCCATCACATCAGTCCACTCCCTTTGAGTGACTTCATACCTTCCGATATAAAAAGTCGAGATGGTTACACCTTTCCCGTAGTAGTTCGATTTTGTGTTTTTGAAAGTGCCGCCTTTGACCAATACAAAGTTATCGGGAACTTGCCCCAAACAGGCGGCGGCGGCAAAGACCAAGGCCGATAGAATCAAGATTTTTTTCATTGAAAAGTCTCGATTGCCGGGATTCGAAAATCCCGAAGATGCGAATTGCAGATTTTCAGATCGGTCCACTGTTTGCAAACCAGGATGGCCTCGCACTCCCGCGGCTTATTCGAATCGATCGTTGAAAGGCGCAACGCCGGCGGCTTTAAGGCCAGCCGGCGTTAGCGATATTAACCGGTTTGCGATGCGTTTTGTCTACCAGACGGTTGCGTTGACGGACCCACTCCGGCCGCTGTATGCCTCTGTCCCGAGAATCTGATAGTTGAAAGCTCCCATATTCATCCCGAGATTCTTCCAGTGGTTAAAGTGGTTGGCGGTGGTGACTGTGCCGTTCGATCCGATCGATGCGCCGCCCCAGTTATCGAGATACTGCTCGAAAGTTGCGGTGCCTTGGATCGAAGGCTGATTGACCTGTTGATGCTCATAGGTGGTGTAGTTGTGGCCATCGCTGGAGACACTGCCCTTGTTGGTTCCGTTCGCCACTGACCCAAACTCGCAGATGTAATATTCGACGAGCGGGCTTGTGGTCCACCCATAGATTGAGATGTTGTTATAGCCGGTGGCCTCGCCGACATTGTAGCCAATGGTCTGAGCGCTTCCCGTCTGCCAGCCTTTGCCGCCAACGACATCGTTGACGTTGGACCAGGTAATGGCGTAATTGCCGGGGTATTTCGACGCGTCAGGGAATGTCATGGTTGCGGATCCGCCGCTGGAATACAGCGAGTAGTAATAACCGCTGTTCGTGCCGGTTCCGTTGCCGTTTACGGTCTGGGCGTTTGCCGCCGTTGCTGTGCAGGCCGCCACAATAAGAGCGGCGAGAATTCCGCGTACAACACGAGCTGAAACCAACTTCATTGATTGCATGCCTGTCTCCTTTTGGGATTTTGGGTTGAAGTTTTTTGCGATGTTCCGAAGATCACAGAAGTGAAGCTTTGGAACGCTGCACTTGAATACTTTCTTTACGGATGTAGCCGTGAAGTATGGTTTCGTCAGAGTCATTGCGGGTCCGGTTCGAGCAAAGGGTTCGAGAAAACGGTTCGAGCAAACGGAATCATTCCGCAGGCGCCTGCCCGGTCATTTGGGGATCGCCATTTTTCGAAACGCGTAATTTGGAGGGGTCACCACGCTAGACCCCAGCGGCAGAGAGCCAAGGAAAACGAGGCGCGGGGAAGAACGGCATCAGAACTGCACGGTGCGTGTAACAGGCCCGAGTGTTACTTGTGTAATCAACTACGCGGGTCCAAAGATCGCTCTTAAAACAACGTCGGGAAAACTATCGTAATTCCAACTTGGATGCAAGAAGAAAATAAATGGATTTACTAAAACGATTAAATTGTGCCGGTTGAATTAGGAGCTTGTACCGGCTGCTAGCGAGCGGGCAATGAATCCGCTTGAGTTATCCACAGGATTTGGGCGGTTTTCCACAGCGGGTGCTCGCGACCCTTGTCTTCCGTCGTCTTGTTTCGGCCTTTCCATGCCCTGATCCAGTCGCGTTTTCTCGCCGCGATTGAGGTTTTTGCCGACCGGAATGTGGCGTGGTAGCCTGACTTTCCCTTACTTGGAATTGCATGCTCTTGAGGGCTGGGGGCTCAAATGGCAATTGCAGCAACACCGGCGGCGCCCTATTTTGCCGTTATCTTCACTTCCCTGCGCATGGATGGAGAGAACGGCTACGGGAAGATGGCCGAGGCAATGGAGAAGCTGGCCGCGAGCCAGCCGGGATTTCTGGGGATCGAGTCGGCGCGAGAGGGACTGGGGATCACCGTGTCGTATTGGGAGAGCCTGGAGTCGATTGCGGCGTGGAAGCAGAACTCGAGCCATTTGGTGGCGCAGGAGCGGGGGCGCGAGATGTGGTACGAGGAGTTCAAGGTGCGGGTGTGCCGGGTTGAGCGCGATTACGGGTTTGAACGTAAATGATGAATTGACGTGCGGATTTTTCCACCCAAACATTCCACGGAGAATTCTTATACTGAGTAAATGATCAGGTCTCGGAGTGTTCCGAGGGCACCGGTTTGCGGATGGACGCTGGAGAACGCGGCGCGGCGCGGCGGTGCGCTGTGTATTGCCGGCCTGGACGAGGTGGGACGCGGGCCGATGTTTGGGCCGGTGGTGGCCGCGGCGGTGATTTTTCCTGAGCGGCGCCGGCTGCCGGGATTGACCGATTCAAAACAACTTACGGAAAAACAGAGGAACGAATATGACGCGGCGATCCGCGACTGCGCAGTGGCGTGGGCGATTGCTGCGGTGGACGTGGAGACGATCGACCGCATCAATATAAGGCGGGCGTCGCTGCTGGCGATGCGGATGGCGATGGAGCAGTTGTCGGCGGCGGAATTGGCGCCGGACTATCTGCTTATTGATGGACGGGACACGATCGAGTGGCCGTGCGCGCAGCAGGCGGTGGTGGGCGGCGACGCAAGAAGCATTTCAATTGCGGCGGCAAGCGTGCTGGCAAAGGTGCATCGCGACCGGATGCTGGTGGAATTGGATGCGGTTTATCCAGGGTATGGGTTGGCGCGGCACAAGGGCTACTGCTCGCAGGAACATTTGGAAGCGCTGAGGCGGCTGGGGCCGACGCCGTTGCACCGGAAGAGCTATGCGCCGGTCGCGCAGCAAATGTTCGATTTTTCGCTCACGATGGAGATCCGAGAGGTTGTGGAATGAAGTGCCGTTCCGCCCTGGCGGTCGTGCTGCTCTGTTTGGCCGCGGCACACACAGGCGGGGCGCAGGAAGCGCCGCCACCGGAAGCGACGGCGGCACCTAGCCGGTCAGCTGGCACGAGCGGGGGCAGCACGATATCGGGTGAGACCGGGTCGATTACGGGCGGGACAATAACGGGGACGGTCTACTGCGCGGATACGGATTTGCCGGCGCGGCTGGCGACGATCAACCTGATCGAGAGCGCGGAAAATGGCTTCGCCATTTCAGACACGACAACAAGCGACCTTAATGGACGATTTACATTCAATCGCGTGCAGGAGGGCAGCTACTACGCGGTGGCAGTTTTGCCGGGCTACGAAAATCTGATGAGCGTGATGACGAAATCGCACCTGGATGCGATGACGGCCGACGATCGCAAAAAACTTTTGGCTCGGGTATCGAGCGCAACTGTGACGTCCAACCTGCCGGGTCAGTTGACGATTCGCATGGAACGCGGCGCGGAGATTGACGGCACTGTTGTCTATGACGACGGGAGCCCCGCAATAGGTCTGCATGTGAGCCTGAAGTTGAAAGCAGATCAGGTGAACGACGGTGTGGGAACACAGATGACGTCAGCGCCACCGATCTACTCCGGAGCGGCACCGACGACGACGGATGATCGTGGACATTTTCGGATTCCCGGAGTGCTGCCGGGAGAATACGCCGTGAGCGTTTCGGTTCCGGTGCGATGGGCTGAGAGCACGGACAAGAATCCATTTGCCGAAATGATGGAAGCATCGAGCGGCGCGATGGATGTGTATGTAGGCGGCGGACAACGCGCGAGTAAAGCCGAAGTAACCAAAGTGACTGCGAGCGGCGCCTCAAAAGACGCCGACATTACGATTCCGTTGAGCAGGCTGCATACCATTCGCGGACAGGTGTTGCTGAAAAGCACTAATCAACCACCGAGGGCGGCGACGGTGCGACTGCTTTATGTGGATACGAGGGAGCCGGCGCGGACGACGGTTGCGCCGAATGGGGAGTTCGAGTTTCATTACGTTGCGGAAGGCAGCTTCATTCTGCATGCGGCTTCGAGCCCTGAGCTGTTACCGCAGGTGGATTCCGGAGATGGGGACGACTCCGGGTTTGGATTCCCCGCTGGGCGATTTTCGATGAGCTTGCAGCCGAGTGGCGACGTAAGCGGACAGCGGGGAGGAGATTCCGTTGGTAGTAACCGGCGACATGGATGGCGTGAGCATTTCGGTACCTGACCCGCCACCAAGTAATCAGGGTGCACCGAGCACTTCAAATCCCGGAGACTCCCCGTAGTAACTGATCTCGAAAATGCGAGGTTCAGATCGCAGCGATGAAGCCGGATGATGGGGCTATTCTGACTGCGCAGACGCGAAGGGCCACTGGGCGAGATGGTGGGCGCGGACGAGATAGATGAGCGTGCCGCTGATGGCGATTGCGATGGCACCGTAGAGCTCGAAGAGGCCGCTGCCGCCTTTTGCGTGGGCGCGCCGCGGATCGAAGAGCATGAAGGCGAAGCCGGCCATGGCGACGAGCGGCGGGAGCGGGTAGAGAGGAATTCGGAAGGGGCGCGGAAGATCGGGACGGAGGATTCGGAGCAGGATCACTCCTACCTGTTGCAGAGAAAACTGGAGCAGGATGCGCGTGATGACGAGC
>Ga0210388_10004874_pt1 | contig 10479 bp, 10 predicted proteins | sample IncBWC19OmetaG_FD_155485 | JGI IMG/M metagenome (GOLD analysis project Ga0210388, IMG submission 155485) | Forest soil microbial communities from Barre Woods Harvard Forest LTER site, Petersham, Massachusetts, United States - Inc-BW-C-19-O ...
ACCGACATGCTCGCTCCTTTCGAATCCCAGATTTCCGCAACATCGAAATCCCACTCGACAGGCAACGCCGGCCGCGTTCATCGCACGAGATCGCTTCTCATGTCAAATTCGCTTGAGACCAAAAGCACCCGACGCTACTTCCAACCATGAGGCAATTCAAGATCCATTAAAGGGTTGTTTCTTGGTACCACTTCCGCAGTTGGCTCGCTGGTTGATGGTGTACTGCAGGGATACTCGGAGTTCGTGGTTACTCGCGATCGGCGGCACAAAGATCGCGAATCACGCTAGATGTGCGGCAGTCAGCGGCTGATCAGCAACTCAAGCATCTCGAGCATTCCCATCCCGCAGCACTCAGCTGGCCAACGCTTCGGCCGCGATCTCAAAGGAGCGAAGCCGAGCCGCATGATCAAAAATTTGAGAGGTGATCATCAGCTCATCCGCGCCGGTCTGCTTGATGAAATTGTGCAGATCCGTACGCACCATCTCCGGAGTGCCGATCGAAGCGCAGGACAATACCTGATCGAGGATGGCTCGTTCCTGGGACCCGAGGCCCTCGACGTAACCTTCGGCGGGCGGCTGCAGCTGCGAAGGACGACCGCTGCGCAAATTCACGAATGCCTGCTGCATCGAGGTCGCAAGGAATTTTGCTTTACCCAAAGAATCGGCACCGAATACGTTGAAGCCAAGCATCACATACGATTCTGCAAGATCCCGCGAGGGCCGAAAGCCAGTGCGATACATCTCGATTGCCGCCATCATCTGCGCGGGTGCAAAATGCGACGCGAACGCAAAGGGGAGTCCGAAGGCTGCGGCAACCTGCGCACCGAACAGGCTCGAGCCCAAGATCCATAGTGGCACGTTAAGACCAGTACCCGGCACCGCGCGCACCGCCTGTCGGGGCGTTGCCGAGAAGTAGTCGGCCAGCTCCTGAACATCGCGTGGAAACTCATCGGGGTCTGAGGACAAATTGCGACGGAGCGCCTGCGCAGTACGCTGGTCAGACCCAGGAGCACGACCTAATCCTAAATCGATGCGCCCGGGATACAGTGATTCCAGCGTGCCGAACTGCTCGGCAATAACGAGCGGGGAATGGTTGGGCAGCATGATGCCGCCGGCGCCGACGCGAATCGTGGAGGTGCCTCCCGCGACATGGCCAATCAGCACTGCAGTTGCGGCGCTCGCAATTCCCGGCATCCCGTGATGCTCCGCCAGCCAAAACCGCCGATAGCCCCATCGCTCGGCGTGGCGCGCCAGGTCGAGCGTGTTCCTAAAGGAGTGCGCCGCATCGCTTCCCTGCGTGATGGGCGAGAGATCCAAGACGGAAAAAGGAGTCATGCACGGTAGGTGGGGGCACCTCCACCATTCTCAACCAATCCAGTAAAATCGGTTGCGCTGAGGCTCGTTTCGGACGGCGCCGCCGGCCTTTCAGAAGCATGCGGAATTTTTGATCGCTCACGCCTGGCGGCAAATCAATCTATCAGAGAGCGTATTCACCCTGAGCGACTTCCACCGCGTGGCCGCCGACGCGGACGTTTGTGATCTTGTCGCCAAGTCTTTCGGCGCCGGCATAAATATGACTGGGACGCTGCATCTCTACGCCTTGCTCAATGTGCAAGGTCTCAGCCGACTTCTGCAGTCCATAACGCACTAACCAGGATGCGGTGCACCCCGATGCAGACCCTGTGGCAGGATCCTCACCCAGGGAATCAATGCCGCGAGCGCGCAACCCAACCATCGCATCGCGCGTATCGCGAGTGACGTAGAAGAAGTCTGTCGAGGTCGACTCCGCCGCGAAATACGTTTGGATTTCCGCCTGCCGCGGCCGCAATGTCTTCAGCGCGTCGAGACTATTCAGCAGCACGATGACAAACGGCAGACCCGTCGAAACAGTTTGAATCGGGGCAGCGTCACTAATATCCGTGGTTTTGAGGCCCAGCAGATTGGCGACAGTGGTGCGATCGTGGATTTTACCGAAAGTGGGATCAACCTGTTGCATCTCGCCAAACAGCCGACCCTCCACGTCGCTAAAGGTCACCGGAATCCTCCCAATTTTTAGATCCAGGACGATTTTCGAAATCGCCGTGGCTCCCTTGGGCTCGTTCGCTAATCGGTTGTGCAGAACCATCGCGGTACCCAAGGTCGGATGACCACCGAAGGGAGTCTCCTCGTTCGGTGTAAAGATGCGAACCTTGACTCCCTGTTCGCGCTCAATTGCCGCCGGGCGCGGAAGGACAAATGTGGTCTCCTGGAAGTTGACCTCGCGCGCGATATTCTGCATCTCTGCATCACTTAGTCCACGCCCATCGGTGAAGACCGCGAGCTGATTACCTTGCAATCTCCTGGATGCGAATACGTCGATCTGCACAAAGTGCAACCGACGGTTTGGAGTCCGCTCGACCCGCTCTCGGCCCGGGCCTTCGGCCGCCGCAGCACCGCCGATCAGACCCGCTGCTGCGATTTGCAAGAAGATACGGCGCGTCGACCTCATACAGAACCTCCAATTCGAACTCTAGCATGCGCACGAGACGGAGCCGGTGTCCACCCTGTCGCCGCCAACAGATATTTAGGTATTGACCGATACCATCGTACGATCGACTTTCTCCTTCTCCTGCGGTTTGATGTGCGTTATCCCGCGTTTGCCTTTCAACTGCCGCAGGACTGAGCCGGAGACATTGCAATGGGCAGAACGCCCGAAGATATCGATCAGAATCGCCGCAGCTTTTCCAAGTTGACGGCTCTGAGTCTTGCCGCCGCATCATTTGGCCTCGCTCGCGCCGCATCTGCGGAATCCAAATTGCCGAACGAACTGCCGGTAAGGGCTGGCGGGTACTTCCCAGGCTTCTCGACTGAATTGATCAAAACGAGCGGAACCACCATCCATGTATTGCGAAAGGGCGCCGGTCGTCCGCTGCTGCTGCTGCACGGTTACCCCGAAACGCATTTGACGTGGCGCAAAGTGGCGCCAGAGCTAGCGGAGCAATTCTCTGTAATCGTGCCCGATTTGCGCGGCTACGGGAAATCCGGCAAACCACAAGACGGAAAACGTCACGAGAACTATTCATTTCGCGCAATGGCGCAGGATCAGGTCGATGTGATGCGTCACTACGGTCACGAGCGCTTCCTGGTCGCGGCGCATGATCGCGGCGCGCGCGTAGCGCACCGTCTATGTCTCGATTATCCCGAAGGTGTTGAAAAAGCTTGCCTGATGGACATTGCGCCCACCCTCACGATGTATCAAGGAACGAACCAAGAGTTCGCCACGAAATACATGTGGTGGTTCTTTCTGATTCAGCCGTTTCCGCTCCCCGAACATATGATCGGGCGCGACGCGGAATTTTATTTGAAGGAGGTTTTCGGGGGTCTGAACAAAACGCCTGGCGCCATTGCGCCGGAAGTGATGAAAGAATATGTGCGTGAGTTTTCGAATGCAGATGCGATCCACTCTACTTGCGAGGATTTTCGAGCTGCCGCAGACATCGACCTGGAAATGGACAGAGCCGACGATGCGGCCGGCAAAAAGATTAAGTGTCCACTTCATGTTCTCTGGGGCGGAAAGAATGCAATCGGCTCTGTGTGGGATGTACTCGCCACTTGGCGGGAAAAGTGCGCCGCATCGGTGACGGGGAAGGCGCTCGATTGCGGTCACTTTTTGCAGGAAGAACGTCCTCAGGAATTACTATCGGAACTGCGCCGATTTTTGAGTTGAGGCGGGGGGCACCAAATAGTGTCTGTTTGCCGATAGATCAGTAGTAAAAAGGAACCGAGGATGTTCACGACCGTTTTGCTCACCTTCTCCTGCCTCTCCCGCCGAGTAGCGGCCGGCTTCGCAACCCTGGCGCTGGGAGCCGTGTCGGCGCACGCCGCGCCCACGGCCTTCCCGGCCGACTTCCGAAGCTCACAGGTGGTGAACGCCGACGCGACGATCAACGTCCGCGTCGGCGGCCACGGGCCCGCGATCGTGCTTATTCACGGCTTCGGCGAAACCGGTGACATGTGGTCGCCGCTGGCCGCCGAGCTCGCGAAGGACCACACCGTCGTCGTGCCCGACCTGCGCGGCATGGGCCTGTCCTCACACCCCGCCGGCGGCTACGACAAGTGGACGCAGGCCGGCGACATCCGCGCCGTCCTCGACAAGCTCGGCATCGACCGCGCCGACATCGCGGGCCACGACATCGGCGTGATGGTCGCGTATGCCTACGCTGCGCGCTATCCGGACAAGACCAGCCGCCTGGTCGTGATCGATTCGCCGATACCCGGCATCCCACCCTGGAACCAGATCGTGCGCCTCCCCGCGTTGTGGCACTTCAACTTCGGCGGCCCAGACGCCGAGCGCCTGGTCGCCGGCCGCGAGCGCATCTACCTCGACCGCTTCTGGAACGAGTTCGCCGGCGACCCGTCGAAGATCGACGAAGCGACCCGCCGCCACTACGCCGCGATCTACGCCAGACCCGGCGCGATGCATTCCGCGTTCGCCCAGTTCCTCGCGATCGACCAGAAGGACGAGGCCGACAACCTCAAAGCGATGCAGACGAAGCTGGCGATGCCGGTGCTCGCCATCGGCGCCGAGAAAGCCTTCGGCGCCAACGTGGCCATCGTCATGCGCAACGCGGCGACCAACGTGCAGGAAGTCGTCGTGCCGAACGCCGGCCACTGGCTGATGGAAGAAGCGCCCGGAGCGACGATCGCAGCGGTGCAGGGCTTCCTCGCAGCGCGCTGAGTCCGGCCTGGACCGCTAGGTCTTGGTCTTACGCACCGCCGGGATCGAGGCCACGATTACCCCGGCGGATCCGATCAAGGCGAAGTTAACCGCATTCTCCGCCCAGTTCATATGAGTATGGGGATCACTGACGATCCTGGGAGCATGCACCAGGATGGCGAATACGATGAACATCGCCGCCAACAACATGGCGGCGGGGCGCGCGCGGATACCCAAAATTAGTGCGATGCCGGCTGCAATATATATATCCCGCGGCCTTCGCATACGCCCAAAACGTTTGACCTGGCGGCAGCCACGCAGGAACCATGCTGACGGTGTTTGCCAGGTAGAAGTGATGTGCCAAGCCAAAATAAATAAGGCATATGCCAAAGACGAGACGGCTGATCTTGGATAGCCGCTCGACGGTCGCCGGTTCGAGTGGCGCGCTGTAGGCGCAAATGATCACTGCTGTTGCGAGCGCCAGATGTTCGAAAACTCCGTACCAAGCGACGAAAACGGATAGGTGCGCGAAGCCACGGGGAACGTCCAAGGCGCTCTTTCCGGGAGTGACATCCGGTTGCCACACCACCGCGAATTCTCCCCAGACCAGGCCCGTAAGACCCAGCAGGACCACGCCGAGGCCCGTTCATGGTCTCAGGGCAATACTTTGCCCTTGCGCATCAACGATGCGGGCTGACGGCGGTTGCCACGCCCAGAATCGGTCCCATGTCGGATCCGCGATCCTCGCGATGCAGGCTCGGTACATAAAGGCTGGAGATCGTCCCATCCAGGTACAAAGCTTCCCGGCAATGCAACGACTCACGAAAGAACCCAGCGAACTCATAAAAGGTCACCGGTGATTCGCTGACGACGAACATGACCACCTCAGGAGAGGGTGCGCAAACCCCGTTGCGGATCTTGCGCCAGGTCGAGTTAGGATTCATGACCGCGGAAGTGGTGACCTTGTCTTCGTGAACCAGCATCGGTCCCGATTGCGTCGCGAGCAAGGGCTTGGGAGTTTCCTTCGCGTAGTCCTCCGTCGTCATCACACGAGCAGAACTGCCCTCCACCAAGAAAACGCCATTTGGCTGCTGCGAGAAATTTCCCGAACCCAGGTGACGGTTCAACGGCACGAGTTCCCGCCCCTCGGTCACAAAGAGACCCACCGGCGAAAAATCAGGACGGTACATGCCTGCGTTTACCGCAAATATCAACCGCCTATCCTTGGCCTCCAGCGCTTCGCGCAGCGCGGAAAATTGGCGAAAAGGCCGGCCAGCATCGTCCCGCCAGAACAATTCCAATTGCTCGGCTTTAAGATCCACGCGGCACACCGTAAAAGGCGTGTCGCCCACGGTCTTTGTCCCGCAGTCCACCGCCTGCGCGACGCCACAACAGAGCAGCGACGCGCCGATCAGCGACAGCAGTACCCTGTGAATCACGAAGCGTGTCCAGTATTCGCCATTAGCCGCGTGCCGTGGTCCAGCGGACACCGGTTTTCCCGTGAACACGACAGTGCTCGTCCGCGAGATTCATTTCACGCGCTCGAAAAGCAGCGTGCCGCGACTTGGCGGTGAACCCGGGAAGTTCACGGCCGCCTGCCACGTCGAGGTCACCGTGAGTCGATTGCCGACAATCTGAAAGGAGCGCACTTGATCTGTCCCGTCCCACGCCGGGTTCCATGCAGTATCGATGCTCGCGATCCATTGGTCGCCTTCGATGCGGTATTTGCCCGAATAGGCCACCAACGATTTCAATAAGGTCGCGCGGTCTGAGTCGGTAGACGGAGTTTTGCGGCCCTCGGCTTCGATGACGGTCATCAATCGGCCCTCGCGAGTGAAAATGATATACCCCGTTGGGTGTTCGCCAAACATCGCGCGTTTCGGACTCCCATCTTGGAATTCGGTTTGATATGAAATCAACTGCCATACGCCGATCAATGCTTTTGGATCCGCAGCATGGCAAGGCTGCGTCGAGAAAATCAATCCGAGAAATAGGACTAGCGTCTTCATTTCGATTTTCCTCAGCTGCCGAACTTATCAAAGGCAGTTTTGATGAACTCTACCAGGCGGCGTCGCGCATCAAATCCGTGCCAGGGCTCGGTGCTCGGGAATCCGTACATGTTCATTCCTAGGGGACCATGATTATCCCGAGGATATTGCAGCATCTGCACCACTACGCCTTGCTGGCGCAATGCCCGATACATCTCCAAGCTTTGGCCGAGCGGGTCGGTGGTGTCTCCTTCTCCCTGTATGAGCATAAAAGGTGTCTTTGCTTGGGCCACGTAAGCGAGGGGACTTTGGCGCCAGACATCCTCGGAATGTTCCCAGGGCTTGCCGTAGAACCAGCGGTCATACCAAGAGTCATCCTCCGTGCCATATTCGCTTTGCTGATCGATGACCGGAGCCGCGCTGACGATCGCCTTAAATCGGTCGGTTTTGCCCTCGACGAATGCTGCCATCTCGCCGCCATAGCTATAACCCATCAACGCCAGCTTATTCCGATCGATCGAATACTCCGTGACCACGGCATCGACTCCCGCCATGATGTCTTTGAGGTCGCTGCCACCCAAGTCATTCTTGTTCGCCGCGGCAAAGGCGGCGCCATAGCCCGTACTCCCGCGCGGATTCGTCATGAACACGGCCCACCCTTGTGCCAATAGGTGGGCGGTCATCGGTGAAAACGAATCGATGAATGCGCCGGTCGGGCCGCCGTGTACCTCAACGATCAATGGAACCTTGCCGGTGGAGGCTTGAGAGGGAAGATAAAGCATCCCCTCGATGTCGAGACCCTCGTTCTTCCATCGAACCGCGTGCACGGTGGGTGTTTCCCATTTGGCCGGCAGCAGACTCGGCGTGTTGAGCAATCGCACGACCTGCCCGGGTCGCGACGCGACGTACAGCGCCGGCGTTTGCGTCCCGCTCTCACCAAGCCATGCGCACCCGGCCTGCCTAACACTGCACCGCAATCCGCGCACGACGGGGCGCTCGAAGGCGATCTCTGCCGACTTGCCCTCGCTGATGCGCAAATACCCTCGGCGAAAGCCCCGTTGCGTCGCCTGAAACACGCTGCTGCCGATCGACACGGGATCCTCGGCGCTCACAGAACCACTGAGACCTGCCGTCAGATTTCGAATCGAATGATCGCCGAGGTTTAAAACGAAAAGATCCTCGTACCCCGGTGGTGAGTCCAACCCAGCCTGTGCTCGATAGAAAAAGCGCGAGCCGTCCTCGGACCAGTTGCCCCCTCGAATCGTTGCGGGCAGCTCTCTAAGTTGCGAGGGATGAGTCGGATTCAAGGGGTCCACGAGCCATGCACTCATGGCCGGCCCGAGATCGCCGGCATGGTTGGGGCCCTCGGTCAGCGCTATCAAGCGGTCGCTCTTCTTTGTCCAGGCAACCTTGGCGACGTCGGGCGGAACCTCAACTGCTGTCAACCTACCTGATTCTGCATTCAGCAGGTATAGCCGCTTGCCGTGCCTATCATGGTCGACCCAAAGCGCATCGGCCTTCGCATCCTTCTGTTTCTTCTCACCGGGCGTCTGTGGATCCTGCGCGATGACGGCGATCGTCTGGCCGTCGGGAGCGGGTTCATATTTCTCGATGTCCAGCGGTACGGGATCTTTATTAGCGGGCGCATCTCCGGCCTTCTTAGGGGGGATGGCATCCGGTGCTTCCGAATCGTCGATGACCGGCGCCACGCTGAGCTCGTACGCATGCGCCTCGCCGCCCGACATCGGTAGCCGATAGAGCTGAACGTGCTCGGTGCGCTTCGCCAGGAACGCAATGTTGCCGCCATCGCCCAGCCAGCGACCGTCGTGCTCGCCCAGTTTGTCGGCCGTGGGCGAAAAGGTCAGTTGGCGCGCAGTGTTGGCGCCGACATCCACGAGCCACAGATGATGCCGCCCACCATCCGCCGTGGCGTCCGTCATCCGAATGAGTACTCGACTCCCGTCGGGCGAAACCTGGGGCTCAGCGAGTGCACGCACATGGCGCAGATCTTCGTTTGAAGGAACCCCGGCGTCTGCGGCGCGCAACCGGACGCTTCCTGCGCCTGCGAGAAGGACCATGACCACGAAGTAGATGCGCTGTCGCCGCTCAAGACGCGCTGCCCGCATGCCTTAGCTCCTGCTTTTGCAGCAACTATACGCGATCTCGCACTGGGCACCCTCCGGGAAATCTGCCTGGTTCAGGCATGCAAGACGTCTTTAGTCAGATGCGCCTTACGGATTCTCTGGAATAAAATTGCTCACCAGCCGGCGCACCTTCGCGGCGATCGGTGCATCAATCGCTTCCCCGGAATCCGTCACTTCCTCGTAACTGAAAACGGCGGCCTGCGTTTTGCCATTGGCTGAAATGGACAGATTCGCATTGCGTTGTGAACCCTGTTCGGCCAATTGCACCGACTGCGCTGCGATGCCGCGGTCACGCAGCGTCGCATCCACGAAGGCTCGTATGATGCCCAAGCCCTTTTGATACTGATCGTGTGACATGAGAACTCCTGCGGCGGCAACAATGCGGCGGCAACAATCGAGTGTGCAGCGGCCGCGGCGGCCCGTCGCCCGTCAAAACCCGCATCAAGGTGTCAGAGAAATCGCACGAACTAAAGTCAGCGGCCCAATCCCTCGCACGTGACATAGGTTGATCCGCTTACGGAGCCCACGGACGCCGAAATGGTCGCGTGGCCATCGTAGTACGAGTGAGGTGCTTTGCAACTCACCAGTCCCGCCGATACTGTCGCGACGCTCGTGTTGCTGGAAGTCCAGGTGGCCGTTGCGGTGACATTCTTGGTCGCACCGGATGCAAAGATTCCGGTGGCGGCGAGCTGCAGTTTCCCGCCGGCCCTAATCTCGCAATTCTTCTCGGGCGTCACTTTGATGTACTTGAGCTGCGGTGCCTGGCAGGTCACGCCGATCGATGAGCTGATGTTGCCGCTCGTTGCGCTGATTGTCGCGGAGCCGTTCATCGTTGCAGCGGCGCTGCAGGTCACCAGACCCGTGGCCGACACCGTGGCGACACTCGAAACGCTGGAACTCCACTGGACCCCGTTCGTAATGTCTTGTACGGGTCCGGAAGAGAAGTTACCGGCCGCCGCCAATTGCGCCGTGCCTCCGGTCGGGAGTGTGAGTTGCGTGGGTGCAATCGTGATGGACTTGAGCACCGGGGCCAAGCAGGTGACCGTCGTCGAACCGGTGGTAGTGCCCGTTGCGGTGGCGCCGGCCGCTGAAATTGTCGCGGATCCGCTCATCGTAGCGCTGGCGCTGCAACTCACAAGGCCCGCCGAGACCGTGGCCACGCTCGGCGCGCTGGAAACCCAGGTGGCGGTGGGCGTGAGATCCTTCGTCGAACCGTCGGTGTAAGTACCGGTGGCCGTCAATTGCGTCGTGCCGCCGGCCGCCACTTGCGGCGCCGGGGGCGTCACGCCAATGGATGCGAGCGCAATGACCTTCACCGTCGCTTGCGTGAAGCTCGTGATGCTGTTGCCCGCGGCCGCCGAGCACGTGAGCTGAACGGAGTAAGTTCCCAGCGTCGTCAGCGTGCCGGTTGAAACAGAACCTGAACCGGACACGCTCGCCGGCGTCAGAAATGTACCGTCGCTCCCCGATAGCGTACATTGCGTGGGCGGAAACAACAGTGGAAACGATGTGATGGCGGGACCCCAGCTCAGCGTCGCGGCGGCAGGGCTCACGGAGCTGAGCGTGACGGTTGCCGGCGAAGGCGTGAGCGTGACGCAGGGCGGAACATTGGTCGTCGGCCACTCGGCATTCGCAGACTGCATCAAAAAGA
>Ga0210388_10004876_pt1 | contig 10477 bp, 7 predicted proteins | sample IncBWC19OmetaG_FD_155485 | JGI IMG/M metagenome (GOLD analysis project Ga0210388, IMG submission 155485) | Forest soil microbial communities from Barre Woods Harvard Forest LTER site, Petersham, Massachusetts, United States - Inc-BW-C-19-O ...
GCCGGCACATCCGGTGCGGCCGCGCGCAGGCGCTGCGCCAGCGCCTGGCTGCGCGGATTGCGATTCGCGGCGGGGTTCGAATCGAACTTGCGGGCAATACGCGACAGCTGATCCGGCGACCGTGTCGTGGTGTAGGAGACGGCCGAGTAGGTGACCGCATCATGCACCGGCCGAAAGGCCTGCAGCTGTCGGTCGGGCGTCAGGCGGGTGCCGCGCGCATCGACGCTCTGCACGGTGTCCAGAGCGGGCCACCACGGAGTGGAATCCGGCTCCAGCCTGACCTGGTAGCGATAGACCTGCCCCAGGTAGGTCAGGGCTTCAGCGTGAAAGTTATCGCCGTTGGCGCGGGTCCAGCTGTAGCCGTCGAAGTCGTGCAGCACGGGGCCGCGCCAGTAGCGCTGCTGTGGCGGCGGCACGGGCCCCGTGAACCAGACCCGGAAAACCGGGTCGAAGGAGTCTCCCAGCTCGGAGATGCTGCCCGGACTCATCGTGTCCGACAGGCCGGTCTGCGCCTGACTGGATCCGCCCAGCGACCAGAATGATCCGGACAAGCGCGGAAACAGGGTAAACAGCAGCAGCGCCAGCGGCAGGGCGAATCCCAGGCTGCGCACGCTGATCCAGCCGGCACGCCGCGAGGTCAGCGGTGCATCGGGATGGGCCGCATACAGCAGTGCCGTACAACACACCCAGGCCTGCAGCAGGTACAGCGGTGCGCGCAGCAGTTCCTGGGAGGCGAGGCAGGCCGCGAGCAACAGATAGAACGCCACGCCGACGACGATCAGCCGGTCGCGTCGCGCGGTCGCCTCCAGCAGCTTGATTGCGCCCATCAGCACCAGCAGTGCGGAGCCCGCGTTCAACCCGTTGAGGGTATGAAACATCGCCAGCACCGTGCCGGTGAGCGCCACGGTGAGCGACACCTTGAACACCCGGCCGGGCAAGCGCGCCCGACCATGCGCGGCGGCCAGCGCCCATGCGGCGCCCGCGCAGGCCAGCACGATCACCCACAAGGGCACCTGGCCCAGATGCAGCAGCGCGCCCATGACAAAGGCCCCGACCATCCAGTGCGTGGCGCGATGCTGACCTTGGGGCTGAGCGCTCATCGGGTCGCCGACTCGCTACCGAACAGGGCCAGCGCACGCAGGCAGCGCTGGCGATGCACCATCCCCTGGTCCAGATCGATGAGCTGCTGTGGCAGGCGCACGCCGAAGGCTTCACCATCGGCCGCGCAATTGAGGATCCAGCGCGTCAGTTGTGACAGGCGCTGCTCGGTATCCAGGCCCACAAGCGTCGCGAAATCGAACAGCCGCTCGATGCTGCCGCTGGCCGTGTATTCCTTGACCAGCAGCGGCGCGCCGCGCGCATAGGCCTTCCAGGCCACCTGACGGGGCGAGTCGCCATCGCGAAACGGGCGCAGCCTGGCCCATTCGTCGATATCAGCGGATTCGCGCGGCACCGTGCCATCGCGCGCGCCGTCCGCCACCGGCATGGCGCGCTGTCCCGCAGGTTGCGGATATACCGTGACGGCGTGCGCCACATGCAGCCAGGTCCAGGCGCGAAACAATCCGAACGGCCAGGTGCTCAGGATGCGCAGCCGACCGATGGGCTGCAGGCCGCGTCGCGGGGTCGCGATGCGCAGGCTCACGATCACCTCGCCGTTCGCCTGCGCCGTGCAGCCCACCGCGGGCGCACCCAGGCCATCAATCTCAATACCGAGCCGCGGTTGTGCGCTGCTGTTGGCCAGGCGCAGCTGCAGCGGCGCGTGTTGACCGGCGAAGCTGTCCTGCGCCGACAGGTCGGCGACGGTGAGCCCGAGCAGGTTGCGATGACAGGCGTGCATGGCCACCAGCGCCAGCCCGGCCAGCAAAAAGGTGACCAGCAGCGCCAGGCTGTTCGCGTAATTCAGTCCGGCGATGAGCATGAGCAGCAGCAAGGCGCCGAACGCCAGGCCGGCACGGGTGGGCAGGATGTACAGACGCCGCCGCTGCAGCGCGACCGGTAGCTGGTCGATCCCCTGGCGGCGCCTGATCCAGGCCGCCATCCGGCGTTGCATGAAGGCGCGCATCCGGATGCCTCCTGCGTGTCAGATCGGAACGGGCACGGCGCGAATGAGTTCCTGGGCCAGGTTCGGGCTCGCGCCGGGCGCGGCTTCGCGCCGCTCGAGGCGGTGGGCCACCACCGCGGGCAATACCGCCTGGACATCCTCCGGCAGCACCGTGTCGCGGCTGGCGATGAAGGCGTGTGCCTGCGCGGCGCGCAGCAGGCCCAGGGCGGCGCGCGGTGACAGCCCCAGTTTCAGATCGCTGCGCGTGCGCGAGTGCTCGACCAGACGTTGCACGTAGTCGAGCAGCGGTGCCGAGCGGTGCACCTGCCGAACCGTCTGCTGCATTCCCAGGATCGCCGCTGGATCCAGCGCCGCTGCCATTTGCGCCAGCTGTTCACGCGGTTCATCGCCCTGCAGCAGGCGGCGCTCCGATGCCGCATCCGGATACCCCAGGCTGACCCGCATCAGGAAGCGATCGAGCTGCGACTCAGGCAGCGCGAAAGTGCCGCGCTGCTCGTGGGGATTTTGCGTGGCCACGACAAAGAACGGCTCGGGGAGCCGGAAGGTCGTCAGGTCCACACTGACCTGGCGTTCCTCCATCGCCTCGAGCAAGGCGCTCTGGGTGCGGGGACTGGCGCGATTGACCTCATCGGCCAGCAGCAGCTGGGTGAACAGCGGACCGCGTTTGAAGTGAAACTGCTGGGTACCGCGATCAAACACCGACACCCCGATGATATCGGCGGGCAGCAGATCACTGGTGAACTGCACCCGCTGCCAGCTAAGTCCCAGCAGATGGGCCAGCGCATGGGCGAGGGTGGTTTTGCCCACGCCCGGGACGTCCTCGATCAACAGGTGACCGCGCGCCAGCAGACAGGCCATGCACAAACGCACCTGGGCGGGTTTGCCCAGGATGACGCGCTCGACGGCCGCCAGCGCCCGCATCAGGGCCTGACTTTGCTCCGTGATCGCGCCCGTGCTCACGGACCCAGCTTGCGCATGACTTCGAGCTGCGCCCGGATGTCGGACAGGGTGCGCTCCTGTTCGACCTGCCGTTCGCGCTCGGCCTTCACGACCGCCTCGGGGGCATTGCGCACGAAAGTTTCGCTGGCCAGTTTCGCAAGCGTCTTCGCCAGGTCCTGGGTGGCCTTGGCCAGGCGCTTCGTCAGCCGGTCGATCTCGGCCGCGGCATCGATGAGGCCGGCCATCGGCACCAGGATGTGCATTTCGCCCAGCATGGCCGTGGCGGATTGCGGCGCCTCCTGGTCGGGCCGCAGTCGTTCGATGCGCTCCAGTCCGGCCAGATGTTCCAGGGAGGCGCGGTTGCGCACCACGCGCTGCCAATCCGCCTCCTGGGCACCACGCAACAGCACCGCCATGCGCCGCGCAGGGGCGATGTTCATCTCGGCGCGAACCTGGCGCACCGCAAGGGCGAACTGCTGTACCCAGGCGATGTCCGCTTCGGCCGCCTCATCGGCGGGAAAATCGCCGGCCTGCGGATACGGCTCGATCATGACCGACGGACCACTGCGGCCGGCGAGCGGGGCCACCTTCTGCCAGATCTCCTCGGTGATGAAGGGCATCAGCGGATGCAGCGCGCGCTGCAGGGCCTCGAGAATCTGCAGCAGCGTCGCACGCGCGCCGCTGCGGGCGCCGGGGGACGCATCGGGTGACTGCAGCAGCGGCTTGGTGAGCTCCACGTACACGTCACAGAACTCATACCAGGTGAACTGGTACAAGGCGCTGGCGGCGAAGTCGAAACGATAATCCTTGAAGGCGCTGTCGAGCTCACCGAGCAGGCGGCCGAAGCGCGCGCGAATCCACCGGTCGGCGGTTGAGAGCTGCGGGGCGACGCCCTCCACGGTGGTGTGCTCAACCATCAGCATCACGAAGCGCGCGGCATTCCACACCTTGTTGCAGAACTTGCGGTAGCCCTCGACACGCGCCAGATCGAAGCGGATTTCGCGCGTGGGCGTGGCCAGTGCCGCCAGGGTGAAGCGCAGCGCATCGGTGCCGTGTGCGGCGATGCCTTCCGGGAACTGGCGGCGGGTGTGCTTTTCGATGGCCGGCTTCAGATGCGGCTGCATGAGTCCGGTTGTGCGCTTGGCCAGCAGCGCCTCGAGCCCGATGCCATCGACAATATCGAGCGGGTCGATGACATTGCCCTTGGACTTCGACATCTTCTCGCCGAACTCGTCCAGGATCAGGCCCGTGATGTAGACGTCGCGAAACGGCACCTCGCCGGTGAACTTCAGTCCCATCATCATCATCCGGGCCACCCAGAAGAAAATGATGTCGAAGCCGGTCACCAGCACGTTGGTGGGGTAGAACCTGGCCAACTCCGCCGTCTGGTCCGGCCAACCCAAGGTTGAGAACGGCCACAGGGCCGAGGAGAACCAGGTATCCAGAACGTCGGTATCCTGGGTCAAGGCCATGTCGGGTTCCAAAGCGTGGCGGGCACGTACATCCGCCTCATCGTGACCCACGTATACATTGCCCGCCCCGTCATACCAGGCGGGAATCCGGTGCCCCCACCACAGCTGGCGACTGATGCACCAGTCGTGGATGTTCTTCATCCACTCAAAATAGGTGCGCGACCAGTTCTCGGGCACGAATCGGGTGCGCCCGTCGCGCACGGCGGCCACGGCTTCGGCCGCCAGCGGTTCGACCTTCACATACCACTGATCGGTGAGATACGGCTCCAGCACCGCCCCCGAGCGGTCGCCGCGGGGCACGATGTGACGGTGCTTGTCGATGCGCGCGAGCAAGCCTGCCTGCTCGAGCTCCGCCACGATGCGTTTGCGCGCCTCGTAGCGATCGAGGCCCACGAAGCGCGCCGGGGCGTTGTCATTGATCCGTGCCTGCGGCGTGAAAATATTGATCTGGGGCAGGTTGTGGCGCTTGCCGATCTCATAGTCATTGAAGTCGTGCGCCGGGGTGATCTTCACGCATCCGGATCCGAACGCGGCATCGACGTAGTCGTCCGCGATGATCGGAATCAGTCGGTCGCTCAGGGGTAATCGCAGGTTGCGGCCGATGAGATGCTGGTAGCGCTCATCCGTCGGGTTCACCGCGACCGCCGTGTCACCGAGCATGGTTTCGGGGCGCGTGGTGGCCACGATCATGTGGCCGCTGCCGTCCTGCAGCGGATAGCTCAAGTGCCACAGGTGTCCGTCCTCCTCCTCGCCCTGGACCTCCAGGTCCGACAGCGCGGTCAGCAGCACGGGGTCCCAGTTCACCAGGCGCTTGCCGCGGTAGATCAGCCCTTCGGCATGCAGGCGCACGAAGGCCTCGACGACGGCGCGCGACAGGCCCGGATCCATGGTGAAGCGGTCGCGTGCCCAGTCCACGGAGTCGCCGAGGCGGCGCATCTGCGCACAGATGGTGCCGCCGGACTCCTCCTTCCACTCCCACACACGTGCGACGAACTGTTCACGCGACAGCTGGCTGCGCGGCTGACCCTGTGCTTCAAGGCGGCGCTCCACCACCATCTGGGTCGCGATGCCCGCATGGTCGGTGCCCGACTGCCACAGTGCCGCGGCGCCGCGCATGCGCTGATAGCGGGTCAACGTGTCCATCAGTGTGTGCTGGAACGCATGGCCCATGTGCAAGGTGCCCGTGACATTCGGCGGGGGGATGACGATGCAATACGGATCACCGGACCCACGCGGCGCGAACCAGCCGCTGCTCTCCCAGCGCTCGTAGATGCGCCGCTCAATGTCCTGCGGGGCGTAGACCTTTTCCATCATAAATCGTGTTTTTCCAGGGCGTAGCCGCGGTCGCGGTAGGCCTTGAACCGCTCCCGGCCTGCGGCGCGCCGGCCCGGGTCGGCATCGATGATTTCGATGATGCGGGTCGCCAGTTCCGGCCGCTCGGGCAGCTGTGGCCGCAGATTGATCAGGACATCAACCGGTGCGGTGGGTCCGGTGCCGGTGTTGAGGACCACGGGGGTTCCGGTCAGTCGCGGCGCTTCGCTCGCAATCTCGTGCGGAATGAAGCCGTGCTCGTTGCCGGCCGTCCACAGCAGCGAATCGAGCCGGCCCAGTTCGGTCGCATCGCCGTGCTGGATCAGCACGGTGCTGCCGGCCTTCCAGGCTTTCTCGGTGATCCGACAGGCGATCGTCAGTTGCGCGGTTGGCGAGGAATCCTCGACCACGTAGAACGTGACTGACGGCTGCGCGGCCAGGATGGTCTACCCGCCGCCGGCGCGCTGGACCAGGAAATCCGTCAACAGCGGCATCGGGCGCCCGGTGGCGCCTTTGTGCACGCCGCCCTGGTAGGCGGTGCCGGCGATATCCATATGTGCCCACTTCATGCCCTGCGTGAACTTGGACAGAAAGGCCGCTGCGGTGATCGCACCACCCTCCCGCCCACCGATATTGGCCATGTCGGCGAAGTTGGTTTTCAGTTGTTCCGCGTACTCTTCGGTCAACGGCAGCTGCCAGGCGCGGTCATCGGCCCGCACGCCGGCGGCAACCAGCTCGGCGACGAGCGCGTCGTCATTGCCCATGACACCGCTGTGGTGCGCGCCCAATGCGATCACGCAGGCGCCGGTGAGGGTGGCCATATCAACGATGATCGAGGGATCGAAGCGCCGCGCATAATGCAGCGCATCGCACAGGATCAGCCGGCCCTCGGCATCGGTGTTGAGGATTTCGACCGTCTGGCCCGAGGCACTCGTGACAATGTCACCCGGCTTGATGGCCATTCCGTCGGGCATGTTCTCGCAGGTGGCGACCAGTCCCACGACCCGCAGCGGCAATTTCGCCTCGGCGAGGAACGACATGACGGCGATGACGGAGGCGGCACCCATCATGTCGAACTTCATCTCGTCCATGGCATTGGGGTCCTTGAGGGAGATGCCGCCGGTGTCAAAGGTGATGCCCTTGCCCACCAGGACGATGGGCGCGGTGCGCGCGGCGCGGGGGCCCTGATAGTCCATGACGATGAAACGTGGCGGCTCGGCACTGCCCTGGGTGACTGCCAGGAAGCAACCCATCTTCTCGCGCCGGATCGCGGCCTCCTCGAGCACTTTGACCTTCACCGAGCTGTGGCGCTTGCCCAGGCCCTTCGCGCGCTCCGCCAGATAGCGGGGCGTGCAGATATTCGCGGGCAGGTTGCCCAAGTCACGTTGCAATGCGGTGGCGGTGGCCAGCGCGCGACCGTGCTCGAGGCCGCGTTTGGCTTCCGGGGTGCCCGTGGCGCGCACGGGCCCGGCCACGATCATATTGATCATGGGTACCGGTGGTCTCTTGCCGGTTTTCAGATCGTTGGTGCGATACAGGACGGCGCCGGCAATCTCGGCCACGCAGCGTCCAAAGTAGTAATCGTTGAGGTCCTTGGCGGGCGGCCGTTCGATGGCCAACGCGACAGTGCGGATGTGGGTGCGCCCGACGGTGGTCAACGCCGCAGCGCAGGCGCGGCGCCAGCTCTTGCGACCGTAGCTGCGTTCGGCCCCGAGGCCGACCAGCACGACGCGCGTGGCGTTGAGGCCGGCCTCCGAGAGCAGCAGCGTTTCACCGGCCCTGCCGTTGAAGTCGCCGCGCTCAACGACGCCCTTGATGCGCCCGCCCGTGGCCTTGTCGAGCGCCGCGGCTTCGGCGCCAAGCTTGCCGTCTTCGAACACTCCCGCCGCGATACATTCCACGGACAGGTCAGTGAGGGTCTTGGACCATACGTCAAACTGCATCATCGACCTCCACGTTGTACCGCGCACCTGTGCAAGGTTCCGAACCAGGGTTCTGAACCATTGTGGTGCCGGACAGTCTGCTCTAAGGTTGGCGGTTGAACGTACAAGTCTAACCGAATTCAGCCAGCAGGTAGGGTTTTGGGTCGCCTTCTCGAACGCTATATTTTGCGGGAAATGATCGCCAGTGGCTTCGCCGTGACACTGGTCCTGGTCCTGATCCTGCTGACGAATGAGGGCGCACGCGTGCTCAGCCGGGCCGCGGACAGCCAGTATCCCCATGATGTCGTTTTCACATTAATCGGGCTGGGAGCCGTGCAGCACCTGCCGATATTCGTGGCCGTCGGATTGCTGCTGGGCATGGTCATGGCTTTCGGCCGGCTGTATCACGACAGCGAAATGACGGCGGCGCTGGCCTGTGGTGTGGGTATGGCGCGCATTTACGCACCGGTGATCGCCATCGGCATCGTCGTGGCGGCCGTCCTGGCCTGGCTGTCGCTGGAGGTCGGTCCCGCGTCCATGGCGCGCGTACTCATCCTGCGCCAGCAAGCCGTGCACGCCGGGCAGTTCGCGTCCCTGGCGCCGGGACGGTTCCGCACTTTTGGCGGTGGCAGCACGGTTGTCTATGCCCAGGATGCGCTGCCGGATGGCACGCTGTCGGATGTGTTCGTCGAGCGCGACCAGGGCGGCCGGATCGAGGTGGCACTGGCCCAGCGAGCACGCCACATGCTCGCCAAGGATGGCCAGACCCTCACCATCATTTTGTACGACGGGGAGCGTTTTGAAGGGTTGCCGGGCAGTGCGCAGTTCCGCATCATCAAAAAATTCTCCCAACTCACGATTCCCGTGCAGCTGCCGCGCATGCGCGATGCGGCCGCGGACCTGGATGCTGCCCCGACGCGTGACCTGATCGGTGCGGCCGCACTGGATCGGCAGGCGCAGCTGCAGTGGCGCATCGCGCTGCCGGTCATGTGCCTGGTGCTGGCCGTGCTGGCCGTGCCGATCAGCCGACTGCCGCCGCGACGCGGGCGGCTGTCACGGGTGTGGCTGGCCGTACTGGTTTTCATTCTGTATTTCTATCTGCTCTCGGCCGGGCGGGCCGCAATCGAGCACGGTACGCTTCCCGCCGCCATCGGGCTGTGGTGGACGCATGGGGTGGTGGTGATCACCGTGCTGCTGATTGCGCGCGCCCCGAACTGGCTGGCGCGAATGCGCAACCGCAGCGCAGCGGGTCCCCAGGCGTTGAGCCCCGCATGAACATTCTCGATCGTTACATCGTGCGGCGGATACTGGCGATGACCGCACTGGTCATGGCCGTGATCATCGCGCTGGCGGTGTTGATCACGTTCATCAATGAGCAGGGTGACACCGGCACCGGGCATTACGGCAGTCTCGACGCATTCTGGTTTGCGCTGATGAGTGTGCCGCAGGAGGCCTGGGAGCTGCTGCCGATCGGCGCGCTGATCGGGTCCTTGCTGGGACTGGGCACCCTGGCCAGCGGCAGCGAGCTGACGGTTGCGCGGGCAGCCGGGGTCTCGGTGCGGCGACTGGCCGTGTCGGTGTTCATCGCCGGCATGGCGCTGGTCGCCGCCGAAGTGGTGCTGGGGGAACTGCTCGCACCGCCCCTGCAGCATATCGCGCGTCAGCAGAAGGCCTTTGCGCGCTTCTCGGACGCCAGCTTCAGCGGTGGGTCCGCCTGGGTGCGCGATGGCAACCAGATCCTGGGCGTAGAACAGTCCCAGGACGGTGAGGTGCATGGCGGGATGCTGATATTCGAGGTATCCAGCGATCATCACCTGCTGGCCATGGGGCGGGCGGAGCGCGCGTTGCCCGGCACCGATCATCATTGGGTGCTGCGCGGCTATGCCGAGTCGCGCTTTGCGGGGGATCAGGTCAAGGCCACCACGCAGGGCATACGGACGCTCGAATCCAATGTCAGTGGCGAGTTCCTGGGCCTGGCCAATTCGGATCCGGGCGAGTTGGCCAGCAGCGCGCTGTGGAGCCTGATCGGCTACTACCGGGCCAACTCCCTGGATCCGAAGCTCTATGTGTTCGCGTTCTGGTCACGCATCGCGCGCACCGGCGCCATCGCCTTTGCCGTACTGCTGGCAATTCCCTTCGTGCTGGGCCCGATGCGCTCCTCGGGTACCGGCGCGCGCTTGCTGATAGGCCTGCTGTTGGGACTGGGATTCTTCTTCCTGCAGCGATTCATCGAAAGCGGCACGATCGTGTTCGATCTCGACCCCGTGATACTCGCGTGGCTGCCGACGACGGTGCTGGTCGTCGTGACGCTGGGCTTGGTGGCGCGGGTGCGGTAACCCGGGTATCAGCTCTTGAGCACGCTGATGACGCGCGGCTCCATATAGCCCTTCAGGCCCAGCGCGGCGTATTGACGCCCCATGCCGGATTCCTTGGCGCCGCCGAACGGCACCGTGGCCGAAGTGGCCCGGTGCTGGTTGATCCAGGCCGTGCCGACTTCCAGGCGGGCGGCCAGGCGCGCGGCGCGCTCCGGGTCGGCGCTCCACACGGAGCCGGACAGTCCAAAGCGTGTGTCGTTGGCGCGGCGCAGGGCGTCTTCCTCGTCCGAGAATTTGAGCACCGGCACGATGGGTCCGAACTGTTCCTCCTGCACCAGGCGGCTGTGTTCGTCGATATCCGCAACCACCGTCGGGGGGAAGAAGTAGCCCGGACCTTCGGGCACCCGTCCGCCGCTGAGGATGCGCGCACCCTGCGCGGTGGTGTCATTGAGAATA
>Ga0210388_10004877_pt1 | contig 10477 bp, 7 predicted proteins | sample IncBWC19OmetaG_FD_155485 | JGI IMG/M metagenome (GOLD analysis project Ga0210388, IMG submission 155485) | Forest soil microbial communities from Barre Woods Harvard Forest LTER site, Petersham, Massachusetts, United States - Inc-BW-C-19-O ...
GAAGCCACTGTGCGCCAACACGATTTGCGAACTCTTCAAAAAACCTCCAATCCAGACGCGGACTGCAGACTTCGAGACCTTTCGAGCGGGCTGCGCCTAACCATTCCGCGAAGCCGTCGACGGACTTCACTTTCGCCAATTCAGGAAGGGAAATTATCAATGGAAGCATAGCCTCGTGGAGTCCTATGTCCGAAGGTGCAAAAAGAGCTTTGAGTCCGATATAGTTCAAGAGCGTTGTTTTTCCGGACCCCGCGTCGCCCGTGATCAATAGTTGCAGCCTTCCGCCGTCAGCGCTGGACTCACCGACTACCTCAGAGAAAGAAGTGTCGTGAACGCCATTTTTCGACCCTTGGGAGAGTCGGCATCCGTTCTCGTCGGTCCAGAAGTCATGGACATCCGAAATCTTGAAGAGTGTCGCTTGGATATAGGTGCTATCCAAAGCCGATCCTTCCAGCTTGCCAGTTGTGCAGCGCGGCGTCCTCACAGCTTGTTCATGAAACGAGATGCCACGCCTGCGCAGCGAGTCTAAATACTTATTCAGAGCACGGTCACACTGATCGAGCCCAATTACTTGAATGGCACCAAAAGCAGATTGAAGAATCTTGACGTGGGCTTCTCGATCATCTGAGACGTCAGTTTCTAACGAACGAAAGAACGCGGAAAAAATGTCCTCCAGCAAACTTGCATAAACGATCCGTTGTTTAAACAGCTTCGGATTTCGGCTAATGATCCCGACCGCGTGACCATTGACGGTCACCGGGGCCCCGGAGGCACCTTGCAGCCCACTACCCTCGGCTCCAAATTGATCACACGTGAGTTGCAGTCGACGGACGCGCGTGCCATTTTGTATCCCAGCAATGACCCCCGTGAGATCCATACCCAATTGTTCGGAGTCTGCTATAGGATAGCCGAATGAATGCCAGTGGAGTTCGCTCGGGAGCTGTTTCGGGGGTAAACTTCCAACAAGCAGCCGCGAGCCCTCGAGCTCTCTAACCGGATGCGAACAACCAGTTATATTAAGAATTGCCGCATCGAGACCGGAGTGATCAGCACTCAGGTGATCTTCCCAAATGGTTCTCGCTGTGTACGTGCATCCAGCCAACTCCAGGTTCACCTCAGACGCCCTAACGTCTCCATCGTAAACGCAGTGCGCGGCCGTAAGAGCATATCCCGGTTGCAACAGAAAAGCAGTACCCCGGGTCCCACTTGAAGTGGACAAACGGAAAACGGTAGGCGTGAGAGTGTTCATAAATTCAGTCGAAGATTTTGTTGAAAATGCCGCGGAGTGAACCGGTCAGCTGCAAACGTGGCGATTTTCGGGACGGTGTCTTCAAGCGCCAAAGACGCGCGCTCCACTGGCGGAGACAGTGGACATAATTGGCGCAGCGAAAATCGTCCATGTCTGGAAGCAGCACAATGTCGAATCTCTCGTAAAGCTCGTGCGCCCACTGCCACTCATGGGTCGCGAGGCCAACTGTGCTCACCGTATGCTCCTCTTAGGAAGTCACCAATTGCCAGACGATCCAGACCAAAATGCCAATCCCTGCCATAATCATTAGAACCTTCGAGCGACGTGATACTCCGCTTCGATTCTGGATCAGTTTTGGAGGCCCTGATTTCGGCCTGCCGCCGGATTTAAGTACAGCACGCAGGGGGTATAACGGACGCTTCTCGTAGATTCGACTGCCCCTGACATAAAATTGATCGCCGGATGCAGCTATTAGGCGCGATAGCGGCGTGTCGATTGTAGAATGACCATATATCGTGACTTTTGGGTGGCGGAGAGAGCCATTGCAATAGGGCGCGCCCGTCGACGTCAATGAAAACTGATAGTCGGGAGACCAACCACTCGTTTTAACACTCTGACCTCGCAACTGATACTGAGTGACGTCCCAGCGGTCTGACTCTATTACAAAAAGGCTCTCTTCGATTCGCGGTTCGTTCAAGCGATAAAAAACGTCGGCTAGAGACCGAGGACCAACGATTAGCGAGGCGACGTTGTATTCTCGCAGAAACTCCACGACGGAGCCTTTGGCCAAAAAGGTATTAATCCCACCGGCTTCCTTATAGCTGTGATCATGACGGGGATCGCTTTTGAAAGTACATTGCGCATAAAGTAGTTCTGACCTTAGGCCGCTTGGAAAGATAACCACCGCAGGCCATATAGGTCGATTTCGGTCGAGAATTAAATCAGCAATTGCTTTCTCTTTGTCACAAACGTACGAACCGCCGTCCGGAAAACTGAAACTAATGTATTCCCTGGCGCACCCGATCGCTTGTTGATCCGCAACGGTATCCGTTCCCTTCGGCGACCGAGAGAATCCCTGCGTGATCATTCTGAACATCGGGAATTCCTCCAAACCGAGGAAACATTGCCAATTCAGTGAATGGAGCATACTATCTCTGTTGCCATGTCGCAACTACTCGAATTCGAATCAGAATCAGGCGAGAAAATCTTTATCGAGATAGCGGTACCCTCAGAAATGCAGGCGCTGGCAGCTGATGGTTCAGACATAATCAAGAAAGCGTCTCAGACGTTCGAGACTGCGCTCTCCGGCATACAGCGCGCGGCAAGCGTACTAGTGGAAAGCGTCAGTAAGCTCGGAATGCCAGCAGATACTATTGAACTTCAATTGGGAGTTAAGGCGAGTGCCAAAGCTGGCTTCTATTTAGCCTCAGCGGATAGTGAGGCCCAGATCAAGATCAAACTGGTGTGGAACAAGAAAAAGGAATCCCCGAGCTCCATTCCCTCAAAGATCGCATAGCGGTTACGTTGAAGGCGATTCACCGAGAGTTTCCTTGTGAGCTGCCCGGTTAAAGGCAGGTCGCCTGCTGTATAGACTTAATAGACTTTAGGACCAGCTACATGTATGTCTTTCTCCATCAAAGGAATAGATCGTCTATTTCTGTTGCAACGCGGAACGATCTTGGACTGCTCGGACACCGTCGCCGAATATCACCAAGGTGGCGATTACGGAGCTTGAGGCTTGTTTCGGGAAATCTATCGCAAGGACAAACGAGCCAATGCATTGAATCGGCAACGTAGCTGCCGCTAGTTACGGAACGTTCGCATTCGCGAATGGCTACACGGTGCTTCCAGCCGAGTTAGGCCGATCGTTGATACGGACGCCATCGGAGCAGGAGCGGTCTGGCCAAGGAAGCGGCCGTTCGAGCGGCGATCGGTGAACCTTCGGGAGAGGACAGTTCTTCGCGGGTCTCAAGCGCGCTTTCGCGCTGCGCTCAGTTTTTCTTGTCCTTCGGCTGAGTGGAGGAAGGGGCCGTGACACTCTGGCCGTCTGCGCCGTTAGATCCTGCTTTTTGCTCCTTGCTCGAATTGTTGGCCGGTGGGGCGGCCTGCAAGGATTTGGGAAGTTTGATCGTTCCAGTAACCGTAATCGAATCTGAATTCTTGTCTTGATTACTATCGGTCTGGAGGGTGTTCGCCCCAACATCAGAAATTGACACGCCGATGTTTTGCTCCGCGTCTGTGAGCGCTTTGCCGACGGGACAGATTGTCTGGTTGGCAATCATATACTGCGAATAACTGGTTTTGATGTAGCGCTGCTCCTGCGTGAGCGAAAACTTGACTTCTTTTGACGGCTCGTTAGCGGCGGCGCCAGTCTTTGTCGCGATGCCGGCGGCGGATGTAATCAACGTTGAAATTGGCAATGCAGAGAGGATCGTGGAAAAGGTGTTATCTTGCACTTGACCGCTAGCCTCGTTCAACGTCCCATCAGCACTAAGTTTAAAATCGGCATTGGAACTCCCCGAAAATGGCTTGCTCTGGTTTATGGAGTATTTAGTTGAGTAGTCGACGACGCTCGTTAGAGAGCTCGTATTTTCGAGGAGAAGGCGGTCCTCATTTTGCTTCCAGGGATCGAAGCGAGCTAGCTTTTTCAAGTTGTTCCATGCGTTCATCACGGAATCTTGATCCGGCGCGGCTTTTTCCAACTCATGGAGCAGCTCGTTGAACTCCAGCCCACCGTGATCCGTATTGTTGATGTTGAGAGTCTCCATTGCGAGGGTTCCGGAATCATTGCTTACCTTGAGTGTGAGGCGCCAGTAAGGATTGCCGTATACAGATTGATGGTTACAAACTCCCTGCTTGATGAAGAAAGGAATCCCCTCGGGTTTGTTCGGATCAAACGGCTTTACTCGTAACAAGCTCCCGCACCCGCAGACAAAAGCGCAAACAAGTATGACCGAGGTGGCTGCAAATGTTCGCATGTGACGAATCCCGTGCAGATGAGGCGTTAGGTCGGAGAAGCCACGACTCAAGCACCGGCGCTAGGGTCATCTCCGCTTTTGACGGAAATGAGGATATGCTATCGGTACTTTGAGGTCAATAATCATGATTCCACTTTCTGTGAAAATGCTTGTCGGCGGTATTGTTGCTGCTTCGATTGTGGTGTTCGTGTTGGCACGATTTCGGCGCCCGCACATATACAAACACTTTCCAGGGCTATTGACCAAGGGCTATCGACAGAGACTTAGGCTTGGCGACGAGCAGGGGGGAGCAGAGAGCGAATCCATCGAAGAGCTATCCGCGCTGGGGAAGTTCCTGACGAGCAACAAAACTTGGATGTCGACGGCCCTATTAGAGGTCTTGCTCATCAGCGGGATTGCGATTTTTTACTTGAGCGCCACGCTGATCGTGTGGCGAATTCGGCGAAATATTGTGAATTCGGGAACTGCACACTCGTTGGACGTTTCGATCATTAGTGGAGATGCGATTTTAAAGGGACCTGTTTCAACAGAAGACCTATACGTCGAGGCGTCGAGAAAGGCGGCTGAGATCGTAGGGGCAGGCCACGTGATCAACCGGCTGCAGGTGGAATGGCCCGAGATCCTTGGGGAAGCTAGCGATCAGATTGGGGAGGCCCAAATCACGATCGACACGCTGTATGACGATTCCCCGGAAAGTATTCGACAAATTGAGGCGGTCGTGAATCTGCCCCTGTTCGAGACTGTAAGACAGGGAGGAAGTCTCCAGAATTTTATGGTTTCCCGATATGGCATAAACCTTTCCGAACTCCCGAATTCTTATCGAGTAGTGGGTCATAGGATCGCGGATCTGAACGACCCGCATCTCCCAGCTCCCCCGCCTGGATTGATTAGAATTCCGATCCTGCCGACGCGATTTGCAGCCCACGGCGATCAATTGACTACCCGGTCGCGTAACAGGAGCCAGTCGATCATTCGATTTGAAGCTAATGGCATTTTGGGCTCTTTGTCGCAGGTGAAGGTGAGCCTCCGACCTCACCTGACGTTATCAAGGACGGTTCTACTTCAGATTCCATTTACGCGCGGAACCGCGGCGGAAACCCAGGAGAGCGCCAAACTCTTGCAATCTTCGATGACTATTCAATTTGCATCTTCAGGATCGACTAATCCTGCACACACGTCATTGGTGGATAAGGAAGACAGTAAAGCAGTTATCGACGCACTTAAGAGGCAGGCGCGTAGGCCCGCGACGGTGTATGTCCTCGATAGCGGATGGCCCGACGAATTATCTTACCGGAGTTCAATCGCGGAGATGCGAAAGCTTGTCGATACTGCAATGAACGTTTACAACCTTGGAAAGGTTCAGTGGGTGGACCAGGACTATGTTCCTCTTTCCCAAGACGCCAAGTCGCAGCATTGCGTGTATATCAGGAACTCGCTGAGCGAGTTCACCGATCTCGACTCCCTCCACATAGTGAAAGTGGTCTATGTTCCCTTAGATGCCAAACAGAATGCTCACCAGATTCTGTTTGAAATGCTTCGTCTCTATCGCATCAGGACAGTGATGCAGGGAGACGCTCCAGTTGACGACGATACGAAAAAGGATGCAGAAGATTTTGCGACCCGAACCGTAAACTCGATCGCGTCCGGTGAGCCGTTCGATCTCGACGACGAAGGCAAGCCTACCACGTCGGATTCGAAGTATCGCCAAAGATGGAGGACGAATTCTGCGATCGTTGCGGCGGTGTGGCGTCTGGCCGAATTAGCGGCTGAACAAGACAAGCAACATCCAGTGTTCTTTCTCAACGAGTCATGGACGGTGATACCCGACAGGGTCGAGCTAGGCGATCCGGGCGTGTCGTCGGGTATTGTAGTGGCAGCAGCCGGGAATACACCCGGGAAGGAGGTAAATTCAGATACAGGCAAGATCGATTTTGCTCGAAACGCAACTCCAGCGAAGGACGTCTTAGCGGCCCTTGATACCAAGCCTGGTCTCGACGCGCCATTCTGCGACAGCTCTCAATTGAGCCGAGATCCACTAATATTGAGAAATACCATGGCCGCGGCATACGATGGCGAAGCAGTAGACGGGGGCCTTTGCGGCACGAGCTTCTCAGCCCCGCGGATAGCTTGGCTACTTGCGCTCGGGGAAGCAACCCGAACGGAGGATCTGCAGCAGAGCGAGTGGGCGGCCCGGCTGCAGCAGAAACTGCTTGGGATTCGCAAACAATCTTCCAGCATGTTTGAAGGATTATATTTGCATCCCAAAGACCTTCTGCAGTGAAAGCGACTCACAGCGTGTATAAATCAGTTACAACAAGAAGCGATTGGCCTTCGGAACTGCGTCTAAAATCCAGCCCAAACGCTCAGCGAATCCGTGTCGAGCTTCCAGGCGAGGATAGGTCCTTGGAAGCCTACATGGCGGAAGTGCGCTGTGCCGATGCTCGCACATCCGTTTGATTACTTTGGGATCCAGGGCAACTCGGATGCAATCTACATGATGCCAATCGAATGCGAGTTGCTTGGCTTGTGCCTTCAACAGGAGGCGTACGATAGTTTCCAAATTGCTTCGTCTGCATCACTCGGAAACGAAGTCTATCCTGCCGCGGAGCTTGCGAGTGGCGGGAGCCATTTTGTGGGCGGCGTCCCACGTGGCCAGCTGTGTAAACTCATCGTTCATTCTAGCCATTGCCCAGTGATAGATTGTGTCATTCGGGTCAGCAGGTTCAGCGATTTGTATGTGATTGACCGGAAAGCCCACAATCGGAAAACTCACCAAATCAGAGATGGGCGTTCGAGCAATATCGTATGGACTTCTTCTTTGATACTTCATAAATACCTGTAACCGGGCGAATACGTTGGGATGATATTTAGTACTTTATGTTCATAGCAATTTCTCAGCTATGTTAACATCCCCTCACTTTAGAAATTGCTTACTCCACAGCCTGAGGAGGATTAACCGTGCCTCGTAATGTTGGACCCACCCCCCAAGATCCGGACAAATATCCTGAGGCAAAGCTCGACGGACCAGGTGGTTTTACTCTCACTCTCCCGCTCCCCAAATGGGCGGTCGGGCTGCTGGCCGCGATTCTAATCTTGGCGTTGGTTTTGGGTAGCGCGTACTGGGGATACACAAAGTTCAGCGGCAGCATGCTCATTCCGCAAGAAGACGCAAATGATTACAAGGAAACCACAAAACATGATCTAGAACCAGATGACACTAAGGAATCTCAAGAAATCACCTTCCATGATGGCGTGAAAGTAACACTCAGACATTTTCATACTGATGGTTGCGTTGAGGTTCTCCGTACTAGCCAGGCACTGGTAACCGACAAGCATTGGCTGCGCGATCTCCGTAGGATTGCTCCTCCTCCGACGTCAGCAGCGACACCCTACGAGAACCACGGAAGAGCCGTCAGCGCTGGGAATGGATTATTGCTGCCGTTTTCGGTTGGTATGCCAATAGCAACAGTCAGCTTCTTCCCCACGGATTTCCTTCTGCCGCCTACAACGAGCGGACTGCTTCAGGGACTTAACCCGCGCCTTACCCCCACTGGCGGCGCGCCTCCCGCTGGTGGTTGCATAAATCCCCATCCTGGTCAGTTTCAGACCTGGAACGGCGCTGTCAACGGGTGCTGGACCCAAGTATGGCGGCACTTCGAAGACGGTTGCACGCATTATCAATGGTACAACCGATGCTATAACGTTTGGGATACGAACCCCGACGGGTCAGCTAAAGTTTTTTGGACATACTGCGTACATTAGGAAATCTGAGTTCGCGCTGCTTACTCCAGCGCTCGTCTGTCGCACGTTCACTCAGCATTCGCACAATGTGACGCGAACCGCGTCGTGCCAGTTTGAGGTCGTACCGACATCGTGAGCATCAGAAAGTTGGCCCGGAACAGAGCGAGATGCGAGGCACGGATTCTGTACTAATAGACGATCTTGCGATCTCGATTAGTCAGTCGAATTAGACTTCCCTGAGTTTTCGAGAGTACGGGAAGTTGTTCCACATCGGATGAAGGCCGGTCTCGAGAGCCTCCGGGGAACGTCGCTGTAGCCAGCATTTGGAAATCAACTATGAGGGAGCAGAGAATAGCCAATGTTAGTCATCATCAGCGATTTACATCTAACCGACGGCACGTCAGGCGAAACCATAAGGCCAGGGGCGTTCAGAGCATTTCGAGAAAGCCTTCGCGAGTTGGCCTACGATGCTTCCTGGCGCGATGAAAAGAAGTATTTCCCGGTTGACGGCATCGACCTAGTGTTGCTTGGGGACATCTTAGATGTCATACGCTCCACCCGTTGGTGTACCGCTCCGGCAGAAGTCCGTCCCTGGGGAGATCAGAATGACGCTCGACTTTCCGACATGGTGGTCGGCATTACGAAAGACGTGATTCGAAATAACGAAGAATCTTTGAGCATTCTTAGGAGCCTGCACGACCCCGAAATACTGAGCCTTCCACCCGCCGCCGCGGATGGTGGGGTGATGAGAGAACCGCCCCATCGGGTGCCCGTGCCCGTCCGCATCCACTATCTTGTAGGCAATCATGACTGGTTTTTTCATTTGAAAGGACCAGCTCACGATGCCATAAGAAAAATGATTGTTGATGCCCTTGGCCTCGAAAATTCCCCTAACCTTCCCTTTCCGCACGAACCGTTCGAATCGCAAGTGATAGAGAAGATTTACCGTGATCACCGAGTATTTGCCCGGCACGGAGATATCTTCGACCCTAGCAATTATGAGCATAGCCGCGATGCCTCATCACTGGGCGATGCGATCGTAATTGAATTGCTTGACAAATTTGGGGTCGTCGTAAGGGAGCGGCTAGGGCCCAGACTTCCGGATGCGTGCGATGCAGGACTTAAGGAAATTGATAATGTTCGCCCTCTATCGATCATCCCCATCTGGGTAGATGGACTTCTCGAGAACACGTGCGTCCCCTCACTCGCCGAAGAAGTTAAGAGGATATGGAACGAATTGGTTCGCGAGTTCTTAGCATTGGATTTTGTAAAAGCTCGACCATTTGGCAGCTCATTGCTAGTCAAGCTTGGTTTCGAAATCTCGAGCGAGTTGCCAATGTCTGGCTTGAGCGATTTAGCTGCTTGGTTCAGCTCGAAATTTGGAGGAGCACGGACCGAGAGCTTTTATCCGTACGCTATGCATGAAAAGGGTTTTGTCGAGGGGTGGGCGAAATTCATCGTCTACGGCCATACACATCATTACGAAATCGTCCCCTTACAATCGCTACTACAGGGTAATGCTATGACGAATCAGATTTACATCAACTCTGGAACGTGGCGGCCCGTACATGAACTGGCAAGGTTCCATCCCGGCCAGAAGCATTTTGTTGGGTACCATGTGATGTCATATTTGGCTTTCTTCAAAGGTGACGAACGAAAGGGAAGGGCGTTCGAAAGTTGGACAGGGGCGCTCGAGTCGTCTTTATAGCAAACAACGTCGATTTCGCACCGAGGACGGTCCATGAGCGACTCTAAGCGCCCAGCCTCCGAGTTAATGGCTGAAAAAGAGCTCGAGAAGATAGAACTCGAGATTACGGAACTGCGCGATAACCGCTCGAAGTTCAGCAAATTGGCGAAGATTACTTTGCCTTTCATTGCCGGACTAATTGGACTCATCATCAGTATCGCATCGTTTGTTATTTCGAACGCTACAAGCAAGAGACAAATGGAATTGGAAGAACACGTTAGGGAGCGCGAAGCATTTCGCTCGGCGCTCGATTTGGCCTTTGGTGATAAGGTCAACCAGAGCGGCCATGTCGCCGGAATTTGGGCGCTATCAGAATTTTGGAGGAAACCTGGATACGAACAGCAGCTTGCAACAATATTATCCTCGATTCTATCGTCCGGCGACCAAGACGGCGACGCGAGCAGGTTCGCAGCCGCGGAGGTCATCGGAACTGCCATCGAACCCGAAGATCTTCAGTCCGCCAAGGACAAGGAGCGCGTCAAACGAATCGCAAAGCTTCTATACGGTAGCCACGCCACATGGAGCGTGGGCACAGTTAGCTATCAAAACTCTTCTCTCCGTAATGCTTGCCCCATCAAAAATAATGATTGCGCCGATCAATTGGAACAAACCAAACAGGCAATTCGGAAGAATTGGGAGTTTTTGGAGGACGCCAATTTCAGCCATACGGACTTGAGCTGGATTCAGCTGTACGTCGCGGATCTAAAGGGGGCCTCGCTGTACGATGCGCTGGTGCACGACGCTAACTTCACTTGCTCTGAT
>Ga0210388_10004879_pt1 | contig 10476 bp, 26 predicted proteins | sample IncBWC19OmetaG_FD_155485 | JGI IMG/M metagenome (GOLD analysis project Ga0210388, IMG submission 155485) | Forest soil microbial communities from Barre Woods Harvard Forest LTER site, Petersham, Massachusetts, United States - Inc-BW-C-19-O ...
CCATATTGCCGGTGAGCGCTTCATACATGCCAAAAGCGATCGGCTCGATATCAACGCCGCGCTGCATGTCCGCAGTCCAAAACAGGCGCTCTTGCCCGCTACCATCGATGCGCTCTGAGACAAGCTGCAAAATATAATCGCGGCGCGTCTTTGACTCTTCGCCCGCGCGCTTACCCTTCATTAAAATTGTATGGGCCATCGAACCCGTAAGCCTGCCCGCGCGCGCCTTGTGCCATTCGGGCGAGCGTTGCGGCGCGTCGATAACATTAAAATTAGTCATGAATGATTGACCAATGGTCATTAACGATTAAATGCGGCTGGTCATCGATCCAAATGTTCGCAAGATAGAAATTATATTTAGCCTTGCGCCCCGTATAGATCACTTCGCACGGCGCATCCTTGATTGTTTCCTTATAGTTTTCGTAGCGCATTGTTAAAATTTTCACGACATGCCCGCGCGCTTGCGCGAGTTTAATAAACTCATCCCACAAGCCCTTATCGGCCGTATAGGTGCCGTCGTAATCAAGCGCGAAATATAGCTTGCGCGCTTTGCTCATTTCTTCGCCATGAGCGCGGCGGCTTTTAATTCATTCCATTTCTCGCCGTAGTGAGTCACGATTATTTTGCGCGTGTCGTTACTCAAGTGCCGCCAGGCGTTGCCTAACTCATCGGTGCCGCCATGCACCGCGTCTTGCAAGCTTACCCAGACATCGGGGTCCAGCTCGGGCGCGGGGTCTTTATCAATGGTCGGCCGGCCGTCATCGTTCGGCATATCTTTGGTGCTGGTGCCCGTGACTGCTAGCAGCGTGTAGCGCTGCAGGTACGAGTTAGCGCTCGCAATCGCCTGTATCGAATTCTTTCCGCCGCTACCATCATTGATTGCGGTTAATTCCGCCGAGCCCTCATGGCCGCCCACATGCGTAATCGTGCAAATGACGGTTATTTTGTTTTCCGTTTGCAGCATGCGCCAAGCGTGCGTAAAGCCGTACTTGGCCAGCGCGTCGCTTAATTTATCGGTTACCTCATCGTGCGTTGCGTGGTCATAGTTTGTTTGGCCATAACTGACATGTTTGTTCTTAAATATTTCCGGCCGGTCTTTTTTAAAATCGACCATGGCGCGCGCGTAATCACGCAATGCCTGCATGTCATCCCATTTTTGTTTAAGCGCTAGCAGCTTCTCTAGCCGATCTAAATCAAATTCAGGCAGCGCCGCCGCCCGCTCGATAATATGCATTAGCGCGGTGCCATCGCCGGAAGGCGGAAGCGCTACCGCGTTCATAGCTTCGGCTCCTTCGGGGTCTGGCTTTGAAACTGCGAGCGCGGCGCATGCGGTATGCGGCGGCTATTGCGGCGCGAATCATTGATGCGCTCGCCCAAGATCACGGCGCCAATCCATAAGCCCCAACAAACGATAAAAGCGCCGGCCGCGAAGGCGAGCAAAATAACGGCTTGATATAGGTAATGCGTCACCGTACGTCCTCCCTTGTAGGAATTACAGGGTGACGTAAAGTTGTACAGTATGCTTAACAGTTGTCAAGCATGCTGTCATGCGCTTGAAAAATTGTATTAGTTAAGTATGCTTGATTACAGCGGGATGTAAATAATACTGATTTGCTTGCCAAAGGAACGGGGGCCGCGATGCGTCAAAACTTTATAACGGAAGAAATTTTCCGCGTCGAAAACGTTTATTGGGTCGATTTTATTGCCCACCATTGCCGCCGTTGCGGCGGTTCTTCTCGTACTCGGCAACCTCATCTTCAAGCCAAAATCCTGCAGGCGGCGTTTCCCGACCAAAAACAAGAAAGTGCGCCGACACGTCGAGCGCGCGCAGCAGCCGCAGCCACGGCGCTAGTTTAATATTCTCCGATTCGCCCGTTTCCCATTGATGCACGGCGGAGCGGGCGACCCCACAACGTTTCGCTAATTGGTCTTGCGTGAGGTTTCGTGCCTCTCGCAGGCGCCTTATGCGCTCTCCCATTGTTTCGTGTTTCGGCATATCCAAAAGTGCCAGTTGTTGGGCGGGCATGTAGTTTAAATATCCCCTACTGGATAGCCCGCTGTACTTTTGCGTCTTGTTAAGCATACTGGCAGCCTTGTTAAGCATACTGTCTAAATATATTCATGCTTAAAACGACTGTCAAGCGTCATTTTGGATCATTAGAGGCCATTGCACAAGCACTCGGAGTCACGAGAAGCGCTGTAAGCCAATGGCCCGCCCGCGTGCCAGAAGGCGCCGCCTACAAGCTGCAGTTTGTGACGGGCGGTAAGCTGCGCGTCATTCAGTCCATGTATAAGCCGCGCGGCGCCAAGGCGCTTGAGGCATTAAGGCAATGAGCGGCGGCGGTTGGATAAAGTTTGAAAAGGACTTACTCACCGATCCGCGCGTATTGGCGATGGCCGAGCAACTGCGCAGCAACGATAAAATCGAAGCATGCTGTAACGCTCATGCGTTACACCATGTAACGCTAGTGCTAGGCGGCTTGGCTCAATTGTGGTTCTTGTGTGATACACACATTGGTCAGGATGACGTTTTGCCCATCGGGGTAAACGAGATAAACCAGTTCGTCGGCATCGAAGGATTCGCCCAAATACTGCCCCAAGATTGGCTGCAAGTTATCGACGCGCACCACGTAAAACTTCCGAATTATCATATCCATAACGGCACCGTTGCGAAAAAAACCGCGCTCACGAATAAGCGCGTCAATCGGCACAGGCTACAGCGTAACGCTGATGCGTTACAACCATGTAACGCTGATGCGTTACCAGACCAAGACCAAGACCTATACCTAAAAAAGAAAAATACTAAAAAGAAAATTGCGTGCAGATTGCCGGATGATTTCACGCTCACGGCGCAGCGCAGCGACTACGCGGTTACGCACGGACTGAGCGCGGGAGAAACCTTTGACGCGTTTTGCGATTACTGGCGCGCGGCCAATGGGCCGAATGCGATCAAGCGCGATTGGGACGCCGCCTGGCGCACATGGGTACGAAGTCCGTACAACGCGCCGAAGCTAAACGGCGCCGCTGCACGGCCGGCATTGCCCGCGCCCGCCGCCGTGCTGCGCGATTCGGCCGAATGGTCGGAATTGCTCGCAGCGGGCCGCGCCGAGGGCTTGGGCGAGCCGTACAAGCTCGAAACCCCGCAAGCCTACGCCGAGCGCTTGCGCGGCTTTCGCGCCAAGCTGCGCCCGAAAGTCGATACCAGCGCGTTGACCAACAAACTGCGCACGCTGCTATGAAATCGCCCGCCGCCTCAACGCTCGAATTTGCGCGAATCTTGGGAAACATCCGCCCGCTTGCGGAGTTTTATCGCGCTCACAAGCCGCAGCAGCAGCATATTTTTTTATTCGCAAACGATTACGCGCTGATCGCGAAACATCCGAAAAAAGCGCAGCGATTTGGCTTTTTGTTTCACGGGAAGCAAATCAAATTCGGCGAATTCACGTTATTGAGTGAGGCGCAAAATGGCTAATTATGTTTGTGCGAGTTGTTGCGAGCCGTTTAATTCCTTTCATGCCTACCAACGCCACCGAATCAACAAAAAATGTCGAAGCGTGACTGAGATGCAAGCGTTGGGAATGGAGCGCAACAAAAGAGGGGCTTGGGTCGCACGCAGGAATGCGTTTTACCGTGTGACGTCAGTGCCTTTTTCCGGCGATCGGTTGAAAGTAATAGCTGAGTAGCGGGTAGGTAGCAATCGTGGCGTATAAGCGCGCTCATCGCGTCGATAATGTTCAAGCCGAATTATTCGCAGACCTTCGCCGTTTTGGTTTCACGGTGGCGGATATCTCAGGGGTTGGCGATGACATCCCCGATGCGGTCATCGGCCGGCAAGGCATCACAACGTTTCTGGAGGTAAAAACCCCGCGCGGGCTGAATGATGCTTACCGCATTAGCGTCGGGCAGCAATTGTTCGCGCAAAACTGGCGCGGCAGCCCGATTATTTATGGCCACAAAGCCGAAGGCGTCACGCGTGATTTTGTCAAGCTCTTGAAGCACTTAGGACAATGGAAGTGAGGGAGCGCGAGGCGTTGTTATGGCTAGCCTTGGGGCTTGCGCTGTACGCGGTGATTGTGTGGGTATCTGCGCGTATTATGTGCGGCTGAATAAGGCAGCAAATGCGCGCGGGTTCGTGATTGCTCCGCGCGCGCAAATGCGCGAAGGCTTCCGTATGCGCTAGGCGGGCACTGCCGAATAGTCTAGCGATTTGATAGGCGCGAGTTATCAACAAGTTGCGAGCCTGATAAGCAATGCTTATCAAAGCGGGGCGGGGCTCGGCGCCAGCCTCCATACGCGCTGGCCACGCTGGGGCGATCATGCCTATTCGTTATGTTGCGTGGTGTTATGTGATGCTGCATGGCAGCGCATAGCCATTCGTTACCATGATTCGTTACCAGGCTAGCTAACCCCATGTCAGCGCTCGCGTTATTGCTGGCGTCCGCTCATGCCTCATGCGGTTGGAGGGTATTGCAGCCAGGGAGCGCCAGGGAATCGGGCGGCGGGGGTAGGGGTTAACCTTAATTTTCGACCCCCCGCCCCTAGTATGGGTGTAGTCCCGAGTAGGCAAAAATCCTCATCGCTGCTTTGTGCGCCGCACAACGTTTTACATCGGTCGCGTCATTTTTTTTTAAGACTTCGCGCCTTAATTGCTGCATAGCAGCGGTTCCTATTATCTCCCTCTTAATCACCTAAGAGTATTTCTTACGCGCGGGCGCACGCGCGCGCAGGGGGGTACTGGTTAGTAACACTAACGAATTTATCCACAGATTTTTTAATCCGCTCTGCGGCGCTTTCTCGCCCGCTCTTTCCTGTAGACCCTCTTACCTGTTTTGCGTGATTGCAAAAAAAATTGGATTATGTCGCACGGTTAAGTATGCTTAACATGATGAGGGGCGAGCAAATGAAATACTTCGGCGGGCGGCACTCGGCGATTTGTGCTGACTTGGAGCGTATCGAGGCGCCAACTTGTGCGCCCTGCGCGCACTGCGGCGAGTTGATCCGCGCCACCGATGACGGCTTTGCTTTGCCGGTCTTGGGCGAGCCGATCCTTGCCGCCTATCATCGCGAGTGTTTTTTGCGCGCTATCGTCGGCAGCGTCGCGCACCAGCGGCGGCTATGTTCCTGCTACGTGCCGGGCGCAACTTGCGGCGATAATCCTAAACTCTCGACCCGTGAGGCGGCGCGCTACGCGGTACAGATGTGGGAGCGGCGCGGATGAAGCATCCGCCACAATCGATGATTCAAGGCTGGGCCCTGTATGAAGAAAATAGCGGCGAGATTTTTAAATGGTCGAGCGGCCCGCCGATCTTTAACACGCGCAAAGGCGCGAGCAATGCGGCGGCAGAGTTTTTAAAAACTTGGGGCCGCGCGTACTACGTAAAAGCAGTGAGGATAACGCCGCGATGACGCATCATGAATTCTGCGATCACTGCCCAGGTTGCCGCCCGGCGCTGATTGACGGCGAGACGGGCAAACGGTACGCAGAGGATTCGCCGCTGATGCTGGAAATTAATCGCATCTGGGATAAAGAAACGACTTACGCCGAGCGTAAAGCCTTCATCAATGTAACGCTGCATAACAGCTATGACGCTGAAACCATTAGGCTGGCCGCAGGCGTGGCTCAGAAATTTTCCGGCGCCAAGCTATGACGCACTTTAAACCCATGGATGAAAGCGAGGGCGACTTTACCTCGGAATCTGTCACCGAATATTTTTGCGGCAAGTGCAAAAAAAAGACCCCGCATACGGTGCTTACCTGGGAGTCGAAAGACGGCGGGTACGTTGATTACAAATACACTTGCCAGACTTGCGGCAAGGTGTGTTGGATCGATGGGATTGATTCATGAACGCCCCTAACTCGAAATTAATCGGCCGCATCGGCGCGAAGAAAGTGCAGCAACGCGCGCGCGAGTGCGGCGATTTGGTTATCTGGGTGATTTACGAGCGCCCCGCCGATTTTCCTGAATTCTACGTTGCCCGCCCCTTTATCGGCGAGCGCGGCTTGCCGGTGCATATGCTGGCGAAGGAGTTGGCGATTTTGCGCCAGCGCTTGCCGGCGCACTTATACCCGATGATGCGCAACGCCTTCGATGACCCCGTAATTCTGGAAACTTGGATATGAGCGATTTGCACGGCAAGCGTAAATATGCTGGCGCGCCGCCTTCCGAGCGGCGCCGTATGGGTAGCGATGCGATTATCGATATTCGCAAAGCGGCGCCGCATAAGGTGGCGCGCGAGTATGGCTTTATTGCCGTGACCACCGTCACCACGGTTACGCGCGGGCTCTGTCGCTTTAAAACGCGCGGCCAAATGGAGCAGGCGAAAATAGATATGCGAAAAAAGGGCCGCGACCCGTACTTTTATGCTTGGGGGCGCGACCGAACTAAAACCGTAAAAATCGAATTCGAGGACATGCCGAATGGCTAAAAAAATCACGCCGCGTAAAAAGATTGCGCCGCGAATTACTAAGTTAAATAAAGCGCTGCAGGATGAGCCGCGCGGCGAGGTATACGATGATAAAAACCCGCGCGACTTGCCGCGCTTAGTTACCGCCATGTCGAATTTTATCGGCGCGTTGTGCCGTGATGCCCTGGGCTACACCAATGAATCACACTTTGATACCAATAAAAACGGGCCGCTGAATTTAAACAAAGTCTATGATGAAATTCTCGCGCTCAAAAGCGACCGCGACGCCTGGCGCACCAGATGCGAATCAATCGAGGCGGCGTTTAATACGGTGAGTTTAGGCTCTGAATTTGCGCCGGCCGCCGCGCCTGAAAAAGTTACCGCCGTTGAGGGCGCATGACTGCTAAAAAATACACAGTCGACCCGCACCGCCGCCAGCCCGACACGGGCATTAAGGTGCGCGCCTATCTTGATGATGAAATTGGCAATTGGGATATCGCCGATTTGGATCGCGATTCGCTCTTGCGGTTTCTGCGCTCGCGCGGGGGCCAAAATGAATGGGCGGAAAATACTGTTTTAATCATGCTGGGGCATACCTGCCAGGCGCCCCCCTATCGGGTCAATCAATGAGCGTCGAATTTACCGAGCGCACGCTAGCAATCTGGTACGCCGATATTGAGGCGAACGGCGCCACGGTTGGCAATTGGATTGCATCGATTGAGCAAGTTCTTGACGGCGCGGATTATTTGCTTACCTATCGCTTTCGCTGGTATCGCGACGAAAAAATATTTGATTCCGACGACGAACGCAGCGGCGCCACGCTGCGCACGCCCGAACTTGAAAAACTTATTGCATGTTGTCGCGCCATGATTGAGCACCACGCCGCGCGCGGCTCGAAAACGTACGAGCTAATGCGCGGCAACGATTCTATGCAGCAATTTTTTGACCGCTTGGTAGATTCGCCGTTTGCGCATGCCAAGCAAGTTAGCCCGGAAGAGTATGAAAGTTTTCGACCGAAAAAGAGGCGCGGCTAATGGCGGCAGGACCAGGCAAGTACGATGATGAGGTAACCGCATTGCGCGAAAAGTTGCAGGCGGACGGGATTATTTTAGTGGTTTTCGGCGGCATTAAGGGGCATAGCTACTGCGCGCAAATCGATGCGCGGATTTTAAATACAACGCCCGCGTGGTTGCGCGAAATTGCCGATAGCATTGAAAAAAGCGAAGGGCGCCAGGTATGAGGGTTACTTACACGCCGGCAGAGATACGCGCGCAGATTGCTAAAGTCCGCGCCCTTGCCTGGCAGGTTGCCGATGCGCGGCAATTCAGCTTGGAAAGCGGCAGAGCGTGCGGCATGTTGGAAATTGCCGCCGAGCAAATCGAGAAATTGACGGATGAAAATGCGTTTTTAACCCGCGCGCTGGGCTTGAATTCCGGCGACGCGGTTGCGCTGAAATTGGCGCACGCCAAAATAGAAAACCTAAAACAGAGTTTGGAGCTAACCGAAACCGCCTATAACGCTTCGCTCGATTTGCAAGCCGTCTTACTAGACCGATGCGAAAAACTGCGGGCGCGTGCGAAGTGATTTCAAATTTACTTCGCAAGGGGTTGCCCCCGTTGCCCGCGCGCATGCAAAAATTAAATGTCGATAAGCGGGGCTACCCCGTGCCGTGGTTCGTACAATGGATTAACGGCGAGCCGAATTTTCAAGTCGTCAGCCCGAGCGCATTTCGTCAGGCAATCCGCTTTGGTTCGTGTTGGATCTGCGGCGAACGCTTGGGCGCGCGTAAAACTTTCGTGATGGGCCCGCTCAATATTTTAAATCGCGTCACTTCCGAGCCCGCCTGTCATTACGATTGTGCGCGCTTTGCCGCGCAAGCCTGCCCCTTTCTGATTCTGCCGCAAGCGCAGTACAAAGAGGCGCCCGAAGGCGCTACACGTTTAGCCGAAGTGACAAGTCGCAATCCTGGGTGTTGCGCATTATGGACCACCAAGACTTTCAAAATGCAGCCAGCGGGCGAAGGGAGAAAATTAATCGTGGTAAGTGACCCCGTTGCGGTCGACTGGTACGCGCAAGGTAAGCCCGCGAGCCGCGCAACGGTGCTGCAATCGCTAGATGATGGCTTGAATTTGGTATGGGCGCCGCTCGCCGCTGAGCCGCTGCGCCGTGCGCGCATCGATGGGCTGATAGCCTTTGAGGCATCCTATGCCAAGGCGCTGCAGTACTTGCCGAGCGCGGATAATGCGATGTACGCCGATGGCTTCTAAGGAATTAGATTTTTTGCGCCAGGCGCTCGAACGGTGGGGCGCGCTACCTAAAAGCGTCTTTGAGGTTTTAGACACACTAGACCCTGACGTACGCTGGTACATCTTGGATGAGAATAATAAACCGAAGCGCGCGACAATCCGTCAATGGTCGGCATGGCGCGAAAGTAAGCCGCCTAATTTCCGTGTCGGTTCAACCCGCAAGGGCAAGGTATGGGTAAGCACGGTATTTCTTGGGCTGGATCACGGGCACTCATCGCGCAAAGACGCGCCGCCGATTTTATTTGAAACGATGATTTTCGATATGAAACCGCGCGCCAAAAACCCGCGCGATAGGCAAAAGTCGCGCAGCTATCAAACCCGCTGCAGCACTTGGGATGAGGCGCTAAAGATGCATGAGGCGGGTTGCGCCGCCGCCTGGGAGCCCAAAATAGTATGAAATTCGAGCTAGAAAGCGAAATAGCGAAAATCTTAGGCGTGAAGGAATGGCGCGGCTATCTAAATCCCTTCACGCGCGCGCAAGCGCCGCAGGCTAAGTTCAAAAATGGCGCGCGCGTTACCAAGGCTTGGCATGACCCAACGGGCGATGTAACCGCCGATGGCATGCAGGGCACGGTATTAGGCTCGATTCATGCGCCAGGGATCGGCTGCGCCTATTTTGTCGAATGGGACGATAAGCCGCATGTAGCGCTTTTTGTGGTTGAGCAAAAGTTAAAGTAATGACGCACCCAGGCGAATTAATCGCCGAGTACCTAGAGGCGCGCCGCATGTCGCAAATTGAATTTGCCTGCCGCATAGACGCAACCCCTAAGTATGTATGCGAACTACTGGCGCAGCGCGCCCGCGTTACGGTGAAAATGGCGCTACGTTTCGAGCCTGTCCTGGGTCGGCCGGCGCATTTTTGGATAAATTTACAGGCGCGTTACGATTTAGCGAAGGCGCGCAAGTGAAAGTGCTAGTTTGCGGCGGGCGTGACTACACGGATAGCGCGCGGGTTATCCATGTTTTGGATCGCATGCACGAAAAAGAGCGCATAACCCACCTAATACACGGCGATTGTCGCGGCGCGGATCTCTTGGGCGATGCCTGGGCGATATCGCGCGGCGTGCAGCCCGTGCGTTGTCCCGCACTGTGGAAATATCACGGCAGTAAAACGGCGGGCCCGATTCGTAATGAGGCAATGGCGCTATTAAAGCCTGACGTTGTGGTGGCTTTCCCTGGCGGCTCTGGTACCGCCGATATGATGCGCGCCGCACAAAAGCTGCGCATAAAAATAATCGCAGTGCCGAAGTAAATTAATTTCAAAAACCCCTTGCGCCTTGTTAAGTTTGCTGTACAACTTTCAGGCGGGTAAAAAATTCACATGAGGGGCAAATCATGAATATTTCGCAGGCGCTTAACGCCGCCGCCGATCATATCGAGCAAAACCCATCTAGCTATCGATTCAATAACGCCACCGTGCCGCGCGACGGCGAGCAAGGCTGCATGCTGGGGCATTTGGGGCGCGTCGCGGGCTTGCCCGTTGGCCTGCCAGGTCGAAACCCTGGCGCTTACCGTGTTGGGGCAACCTGCCAGTGATTTTTACGAGGAAATCTCGCGCGATGCGCAGGGTACGATACACGGCGATTTGGTGCATTATGCGCACCTAGTGGCCCCCGCCATGCGTGCCGTCGCAAAAAAGTATGAGGGCATCCCGCAAGATGTGCGCGACATTTTCAACGCCAAGGCGGCGGGCGTGCCTTATCCGGTACTGTCGGCGCCCTTTTACATGCACTTCGCGACGCTAACGGCGCGTCGCCAGATTGAGG
>Ga0210388_10004880_pt1 | contig 10475 bp, 12 predicted proteins | sample IncBWC19OmetaG_FD_155485 | JGI IMG/M metagenome (GOLD analysis project Ga0210388, IMG submission 155485) | Forest soil microbial communities from Barre Woods Harvard Forest LTER site, Petersham, Massachusetts, United States - Inc-BW-C-19-O ...
ACGCGTCATGGAACGACGTGAGCGATTTCGGAACCGGCGATTTTATGTTTGCCGAAAACAATGTGGTCGTAGGCGGCTGGCTGAATGACTGCACCGCTGGCGGCCGTTTTGTCGCACGCTACAACTATCTCGGCCCCGGCTCGAAGATGCAGACGCACGGCCTGACGACTGACCAGCATCGTTCCTGCCGCGCGATGGAAGTTTATAACAATTCGATGATCTACAGTTCTAACCCCACCACGACGAATTTCGCTTTTATGATTGAGTTGGAAGGTGGGACTGGGCTGTTCTGGGGAAACACGATCACAGGATTTATTTCATTCATCCATGAAGACACTGTACGGACGAACGACATCACCTACGGACCCTTTCTCGCGCCACCGAACGGCTGGGGAAATTGCGGAACCGCGCAAACTGGAATATCGAGCGCTTGGGACCAGAACACGGATTCAACTGGGCACCGCTGTCTTGACCAGGTGGGGGTAGGGAAGGGCGACTATCTAACCGGAAACGGTTTTCCGAACATCGTTGACCAATCGACAGGAACGGTCACTTGGCCGAATCAGGCTTCCGATCCCGTGTATGCGTGGGGAAACACCTACAACGCAGTGCCACAGGAAAGCCAAGACCACTACTGGTCGAATACCGATAGTGTTGCCGCCAGCAACCGAGACTATTATTTGGAACTCCCAAACTTCGACAATTCCGCAACGTTCAACGGGACGGCGGGAGTCGGCACCGGCACTCTTGTTCCGACTAACTCCAGCGCATATTCCGGCGCTCCGAATTGCACGGTTCAGGTCGGTTACTTTGACACAACCAATCAGACACTTTACGAATGCTTGACAACGAATACCTGGACCGCGGCTTACACCCCGTACACCTATCCACATCCGCTTGTGACTGGCGGCGGTGGAGGGTCGGCACTCTCGCCGTCTTGCACTCCGACGAGCGGAGTCGTGCCGCAGACGGTGACTTGCTCGAATCCGAATTCTGGCACTACGGTAATGGGTTACGCCGCATCGCCCACGACACCCGTGACAAACGGTTCCGGGACTGGAATGACTGCCGGAACGACGTACACAACTTCGATCACGGTATCGAGCGCCGAAACTCTCAACGTGGTCGCAGGGACTTCAACTCAATCCGATAGCTCTGTCGTTTCGTACACATACACCTCCGCGGCTGTACCGCCAACCGTTACCACAACGACCGCATCGAGCATTTCATCCACGGGCGCAACTTCTGGCGGCACGGTTACGGCGACCGGCGGGGCTTCAATTACTTCCGAAGGCACATGCTACGGAACTTCGGCGAATCCAACGACGCCCTGCACGTCGAATGGAACTTCGACGCCGTTCACCAGTCCGATCACCGGACTTTCTCCGAGCACGACTTATTTCTATCGTGCGTTCGCAACGAATTCCGCAGGCACGAGCTACGGTAGCGACCTGTCGTTCACCACTCAAGCTGCGTGCGCGAATCCCGTCGCGGTTGGAGTCTATACATCATGCAACGCAGGGTATAACGACATTCCTTCGACCACGACGACGACGGTAAATCTCGCGCCCTATCCTAGCAATGGAGTTGAGATTTTCGTTCATTATTGTGCGAACGATTCGTGCAACGTCGCTCCGACGCAGACGGCCACCATCAGCGATAACGTAAACTCACCAGAAACCTGTTTCGTGGGGGCGCCTCATTCTCCCTACGCGTTCGACAACACATCCGTCCCAGACCACGAACGCATCTACGCGTGGTACTGCCCTTCGATTCCTTCTGGCGTTACCAGTTTCACCGTCACGACGAGCGCCACCGTAAGTTACCTCCAGTTAATCCCGATAGAATGGAAGGCCGGACAGATTGCCTCTACAGGTTATTTCGAAAGCGTGGACAACGAAGCGAATGCTGGCGCAACGGCTGGCACCACGGCGACCATTCCAACCAGCGCGACCACGACGCACGCGAACGATCTCATTACTGCGCTAGTTGTAAATTGCGGCGCATCCATCTCGGCAACGGTTGGTACCGGTTACACAGGTCTCATCGTTAATCCAACCGCGACACCGGGCCTTATAGTTGAAGCGATGGGTGTAAGTAGTGCCGGAACGAAAAACGCCACATCCACATGGTCAACCGGATCAGCGCCAACGAGTTGTGCGCTAGGCGCTGGCGGTAGCAATGACACTTGGTTTGGCGTGATCGTGCCTCTGGTGGGAAACGGAGTAGTGCTCTCGCCTTCGTCTGAGAGTTACGGAGTTTTCAATGTGGGCGCGTCTAGTTCTCCCGCTACATTTACAGTCGCGAATAATTCCACTACGACGGTAACGAGCATAAGTATTTCAGACACAGACTCGGCGGAATTTCCGATCACGAATTCCGGCGCGGGATCTTGTGCGGCTGCTGGAGGCTCACTTGCCGCGAGTGCTTCCTGTACTTTTACTGTGAAGTTCGGTCCAACTTCCGCCGGTGTGAAGAATCCTACTTTGAGCGTTTCTTATAGCGGTGGAGATGGCGCAAGTCCGCAGACTGCAGCGCTTTCGGGAACCGGCGTGAGCGTTACGGCCCCGGCGGCCGCGATCATGGCGATTCTAAAACCAGATCCGATACCGGGCCACGCGCGGTTCTCAGTTGCTCAGTAGACGCCGTCGTGCAAGCAGTCCTACAAGACCCATCATGAGCATGGCGTAGGTGGTTGGCTCCGGCACGCCGGCGGCCGGATCGGTTGCTGTCCAGTTCACATAGTTCGATTCAAGAGAACTCGACACGATGAAGTTCTCAAAATCGTAGTAAACGCTCCAGGTGACCCCTTCCGCAGAGAAGTAAACAATTCCGTCGGGGATGCCGCCGTCCATGAATCCTTCGCCCTCCGGGGCCTGCACAAGCGTCATGGGGTACTCGCCGTCAAAAAGTCCTGACAACGCTACGACGATAGGCTCTTCCGACGCCGTTCCTATCGGACCGCCGTTGTAAACTACCGGCTCAATTTCCGTGGTCATCTGCGCGGTGAAACTGATCGGAGGGCACGGCAACCCGTTAGAGCATAGCTGCGCGCTGGAGGAATCTGCGGGAGTCGCAATGACGTTCCAAATGGCCGTATTGCTGTCCGCGCGCGCTGCGCTTGCGAGTAAGAGGGCCGCGAGTGCAACCGCGAGTTTCACTTTCATATTCGTACTCCTTATCCTAAATGGGTTTCACGGCTCGCATGTACAGCGTGCCAGGCCCTCTCTCTGCGCTGTCCGTCTCGAGATCATGAGCCCGCCGCTGGACGGCAGTAAATCCCGCAGCCTCGAGTGCCACTCGCATCGTTTCCTCGTCCCAAGCCCACTTATGCTGTTCTCCCTGCCGGAAGTGGTAGTTGATGTGGTCAAGCTGCGTCTTGCAACCAGAGGGATTCCAGTTTGGGCCGGGCGTCCACCACGGATGCTGCGGATTGCCGTATGCCTCTAGCGCCTGCTGCGTGTCAGGCACGCCCACGTCGAACACTCCGCCAGGGCGAAGAACACGCATGGATTCTGCGAGGAATCGCGGTACCTCCCCGTAGAACTCCAGATGCTCGAAGATATGCTCGCTGTACACGTAGGAAGCGCAGCCGTCCGGCAGTGGCCAGCGCTTACGCACGTCGAGATGCAGCGGGGCACGCGAGTCAAACAGATCAATGTTCAGCCATCCGGGACGCGAGTTCGGGCCGCAGCCGATATTGAGCTTGACCGGCTGGCCATTAACAAGATGCCGGACTTTCCTCGCGGCGCGAATGTGTCGGGGAATTACTGTGACTTCCTGAATAAGTTGATGGACAGCGAAGCGAAGAGCGTAGGTGGTGTGCTGTTTGACGCTGCTCTTCAGAGCTTCTTTCATAACTACTCCGTGGTGACTTTCTATAACATAACCGTGCTGCCGTTGTCATCTTTTACTTATGTACGAAACCAGTAAACACATAGAGCGGCCGCCACGATTGCTACGACCGCACATCCAACGCGAAACAAGAAAAATAATCTTGGAGGCTCGCTTTGCCAACACCCGCGTTCCTGGTGTGCTCATGCGGCGCCGCACAGATCGCCGCTCCTACCGGCTCTACGAAACATACGCGTTACACCTGCCGGCGGTGCTGCGCCCGGATTCAGCGACAGCGAAATATCGAATCGTTGATGGCAATTCGTGACGGACGCGCGGCGAAGCTAAGGCCATACCCCGCCTCATTGGCAGAAACGGCGAGACAGCGAGTACATTTACGCGTTCAAATCCGTGACGGATGTGCAACTGGCAATGAAACATTCTCGCGAATAGCAGGAATTGGACGGATGGCAGGCGGGCGTTCAGGCAGGTACAGGCGTTAGTACAGGTACCGAAATCTGTCACGACGGGCAGTTGTGGTGACGTCCCAGAGGCATCACACTTAGTGGTGGAGAAGTATGGAAACCAGGCTAATAGCGCTGCCGGCGCGGCCCGCAGCAGCAACTGAGCGCGGCGCGATTGTTGCGCTTACATCTATCAAAGTAGTAGACTTCGCGCGCGTGGCAGGCAAACCGAAAAAGCCGAACGTTCTCCCGTCACCCGTCGATGTGCCAAAGCACACCAAGTACGGAAATTACGCGCAGTGGGCAGCAGTGGGCGTCGCTGTCTTTCTCGGAGCCTTGAACGTGTATCTGTTCGTGTCGTTTCACAACGAGGGCAAAGCAGGAAACGCGTCCGACGAGCACATCGGCAAAGTAATCCGGGACGAACTGAAGCCCTTGAGCAACACCCTTGAAACTAAGTTCGGCGACATCAACAAACAGCTAAGTGATTTATCAGGGCGAGTGGGGCACGTTCAAGGTCAAGTTGACGAGTTGAACGACCGTGCGAACAAGTTGAAAGTCGCGCAGGACGGGCTGAGCAAGCGCATGAATGGGCAGGAAGCGATTGTTCGACTCGTAGACCCCAACAGGATTCTTGCGACGATTCAGGCAGAGATTAAGGCGGCCGCGGCCCAAAAACGTGAATTGCCGGCGGCGGATTTAGCCGATTACAGGAACGCACTTCGGATCTTGCCTGCATCCGCTGCTAACTATTGGACGACGGTTGCAGCTATTATCAACTACCAATCTCTTATCAACCAGTTGAGTGGCGAGGCACCTGATCCGACAAAGGTCGCAAGAAACTGCCTAGCCACGGGCTCGATGAGTTACAACAATGTTTTCAGTGGTGGAGAGCTTTCGGACTGTGTGGTTGAGTTGGAAAGAAACGTCTTTCACAACGTTGTCTTCAAAGACTCGGTGATTCGCTACCGTGGTGGGATCGTACATCTTGAGAATGTGCGTTTCGTCAACTGCCGGTTTGTATTGGACCTGCCCGAGCGCCAGCAGGCGTCGCCGGCAGGCGCGCAGCTGCTGATGGCACTTCTCGATGCACCCAATCAAAAAGACGTCCAAGTCCAGAGATAGTATCGCGATCGACGGCTATTTTTTGTCCGCGCGCTCTTTCTGGACGGCTGCATTCCTTGCTTCGTTCCATCGCTTATGTGTACGAGGGGCGCGAGTTGCGCGCGGACGCACTGTGTAGCAATCACTCAAGCAGCTGAGATTAGTTTGGTGTCACAGAGTGTTCGTGAACCAGCTACAAGACGCGTGCGCTGAACGGCGGCGGTTATAGTCCCGGCAAGGAAAGGATTGCCGCGCCGCGTTTGGGGCTTGGAGCGAAAGTGGCAATCAGTGCTACGCCGTCCGACGGCGCATGAAAAGTCCCGCGATCGCCGGGCCCAAGAGCAGCAGAACACCGGGCTCGGGTGTGGCGACCGAAACGGAGCCTGTATCCAGGTCGATGATTGGTCCGTCCATGGCTATTATGAATGCACTTGCGACCGAACCACCGCCGGGCCCCAGAAAGCACGCGGGGATATAGTCTTCCCCGCAAATTAGTCCGCCGGTGTAGCCCTGGAAAGAACCAGTATTCCCAGGAAAAACGAGAGCCAAATTCAACAGATCGCCCTGGGCGTCAAAGGTATTGAACTCAAGTATTTCTGGAAACGGTTGAACGGTTCCAATTGATCCGAATAGATCAACATTAAGCGTCTCGTTTGGATCCTCCAAGGTGACAAACATATCGACTGCAGCTACTTGGGCGGTCGTCTCGTCGATCGTAAAGCCGCCCGTGAGGGTGAACCCCGGACCGAACGAACCGGTAGTCGTGAACTGCTGGAACGAGTCAGCGTTCGCGCAAGGAACGATTGCAAGCACAGCGAGAAGCGTGAATATCGTCTGCCTCAGTCCTCCTAGCGCAAGACTGAGCGTTGTCGCGTCCGAGCGTTTCATCATTTCCTCCACTCAACTTCCTGAAAGGTGCAAACATTTACATTTATTGGAGTGCTATCGCGTGTATGATGCACGACTGTGCACGTACACTGCCAATAATGGACTAGATGTCCACGCGAATTTCAGAAAGCCTGGCACTGCGCCAGGCCCTTTCTCATCGGACTTCACGCGCGCTTTCCGATCTCAAACCAATCAACCCCAGGTCGGCCTTGTACCAATGGGTTACGACACAAGAAATTACTCGCCCAAAATACCGAAGGCACTTACACTCTCGCCCTGGAGGCAACCAAGATGATCCCTTCTCTTGCGATGATCGTGGCCGCTTACGTGAATTTCCGGATGATCGAAGTTTTTCTATCTCCCGCTAGCAGATATTCGAGCCATGGCTCGCGAGTTGTGGCGTGCATATTTGCGGCGTTGGTTCTGATCGTGACCAGCTTCTGCGCCCTCGATATTTTGGTGAGCGGATCGAGTGTTCCGAACCTGCGGTGAGCGGCTCGTAGCATTGCAACTTTCTGGCGGAGTTCCTAGTGATGACTAAACCACGGCTCGCTATCGGAGTTGCCCTCGCGCTTTTTCTCATGATCGCCGGCGCTTCCCTATACGAATATGAATCCGACAAGGCTGCATGGGACACCGTCCAGGCGAAGCTGATTCGGCTGGACTCCGGCCTTCAATACGAATCAATTCTCGCGATTCGTTCTCAGATCGCGGATACGGACGCTGCGGTCAGGATGTTTGCGAGCGAGCCTCACGCTTTTCCACCCGACCGTATGCAACGCGTTCAATACTCGAAGAAGGCTATCGCTTATCTGGCGCTCGCAACCGACCTTCAAATCAACGGGGCGTCCGATACCGAATTAAGCTCAAGTTCAGCGGACCTGGAGCGACTGGCACAATTCCCTGATGTTACGACCTTCGTTCGCCGCTCATGCGAATTCGGCTATCTGGCATTTGATCGCAAGGGGGCTGCCGCGGCCTCAGCGCAGCTCGGCCACTTCATGCTCAGTCGGGCTGAGGGCGAACCGCTAGCAAGTGGTGATGCGCTCAGTCCCAAAGGGAATTACGCTGCCCTGGATATAACCATGGAATCCGGTGCGTGTAGTTCCAAGGCCCGTCACCCCTGAACTGCAAAACGCTCGAAATATTGCTTGACATGAGGTGTCGTTATGGTGTATATATGGTATCGCGATGAAGAAGCGAACCAACATCTACCTCCGACCAGACCAAGCCAAGCGGCTGAAGGCGATCAGCCAAAAGGCCGGTTCGTCATCTGCTGAATTGGTCCGTCGCGCGGTGGATGCGTACTTGGAGACGGAAGAAAAAAAGAAGTAAAGCGGAGCGCGCCGGTGCTTCAACACCGACACGCCCCTAAACACCACGCGGAGGTAAGTCCGATGGCATCTTCACCGAATCTATCAGTCCCGCACTCTCGAAACAATCCCCCGCCAGCGTTATCTAAATCCATCCTGCTCAGTCGTCAGCCGTTCTCCGATCGCCAGGTATCGCTCAACGCCCGCGCGGGCTCACTGAGCCGCTTCGCCGCAGGAGTCCTTCTGGGCTTCGCCTGCGCCTATGTCCTTCGCTCACCGCTCACGGTCGGGCAAATCACCATCATCGCGGCCTTCGGCATTCTGTTGCTGGCGAAGGGGTACTTCCATCGCGCGTACGAGTGACATGAAGTCCGAAACGCCGAATGGGCGTCCAGTCGCATTGCGCATCGCGTCGCGGCTGCTGATGAGGAAGGCGAGCGCAGGGGAGAACGAAGATGAAAACGGGAACGGTCAAATACTTCACCGCGGCGGGGGTCGGGGAGCAAAAGCGGTCACGATTGGAGGAGCGCGGCGTCGAGATAATCCCGCAGTCGGAGATTTTCGATGAAAGGATCAGCTACCAAAAAGCCGCGCGCGCGATTGAGCGTTGGGCCGTAAAGCGCAACGCCATTGCTGACAAGCTCAAGAGTGGCGCGGTAGTTGAAGAAGGACTCTATCGAGCCGAGTTTGTTGACAAGGAGTTCCAGAGCGAGTTTTTTGGGTTCGCCTACACGATGCAAAAACTGGTTATCAGCTAGCCGGAGCCGGGTACTTCGGCTCCGAAATCAAGCCGCTTACAGTTTTGCGGCACGGGAGAAACGAAAATGAATGCAGGCGAAAAACAAGCACCGGAGCAAGGCAGCGTCACACAATCGGCACCTTTCCACGTTCCAGCTTCCGTAGAGGAAGCCTACGAACTCGGATGGCAGTGGCGTCGCGAATCATTTGCAAACCTCATGACGTTCGGACACACCATCGGAGGATTGACACGTCGGGAAGGTCTGGCGCTCTTTTACGGACCGAACGACAGCGAACTCGTAATTCCCTTCGTCGCGACCTACGCCTTCGGCGAACCGCGCGTTCCGAAATATCCGTACGCCGGTGGCTCGGTACTCTCAGTCGATGACGAGCCAGAACTACCCGAAGTGGAGACTCCCGAGGAAGAAGAGGAATCCCTGTGGAAGATCGAATGCCTCTACAAAGAGCGAGTACTCGAGACGTTCGAAATCCGAGATAGCGAGGAAGGAGCGGTGGACGAGGCATGCGAAGCCTTCAATAACTGGATCGGCTTTAGAGCCTCCAAACTCTCAGATAAACCGTCCGCCGAGGAGTCCCCGAAGCCATAGGTGCAGTCAATCTCAAATGAAAGGAGGCCGTGAATGGATTCCGAACAGGTCGCCAAGCGAACAACGATGGACGACGGGCGCGAGAGTGGCGCCGCCGAACCCTACAGTTACACAAATAACGAACGAGTGAGACTTGAGCGATCGCTCAATTCGATCTCTCAACTCATGAACGCGTTTACCCAACTCGGTAACGAAGATTTGGAAGGCAGGATCGCCCACGGGCTAGCCATTGCTCTCGAAAAACTAGCCGACGAGTCTCAGGGGCTCTACTCAAGAGAGGAGGTCGAGGCGCTGGGCGGGACCCACTAGAGGCCTGGGGACAACCGTGCGTACAACTACGGCCCACACGCCGAAACCCAATCGAAGAGTCCCTGACGATCGCGTTTGGGTGGAGTTGGGCCTTACAGTCCGCAATCTGACTGGACACCCGATTGAGGAGCTAAACGCTGCCGACTGGGTCTCGCTGGGGAGATCGCTTTCGGCGCCCGAGCTTGAGGCAGTCGCCGAATACGCCCGGCTTATGCGAGTGGCGGTGAGTTCGTCGCGTTCCTCGCCAGCAATCAGATCAGGGCGAGAGAACAAAGACGAGCAGCTGGGGATTCGACTCGACGCTGTGTTGAAAGCTCGCTTGGAGGAAATTGCTGAACGGGAAGAACGCTCAGTTGCGCAGCTCGTTCGGCGCGTCTTGAAGGATTTTGTATCTAAGAATATTCCGCGGCCTGACGGCGGCGGATCGGGGGAAGGAATATGCGAACAGGAACGGCAGTGAACGCCGCAGATCAACACGCATTTGCACGCGTCCTGGGTAAACGCCCCAGGCTGCGAGCCGCAAAGTCGTCCACGGTGGACCAGTTTGGTCTCTTTGTCGAAACGTTCGGACCACCGGAACGGGCAAAGCGAAGGAATGGAAACCTCTTGTTTTGGAACTTTGTCCGAAAGGACGCGGCCGGCGGCTTCTCCCTGTACGCGAAGGTATCGCGCCAATCGAGGTTGCACCCGCGTTCCGAGGTGGAAGTCCAGCTTTCTGCTGGCGCTGGTGTGACTTCGTTTCGCAACTGGACGGCGCTTCGTCTCGCCGGCGTCGAGAGCGGCGAGGACAATCCGTTGTTCGTCGGCGGCCGAGTGTTCGTGATGGAACCGACCAACTAGGCTCGGTGGCCCTTCGGGGCCACACGGGTTCTTGAGAATCGCAAAATAGGAGAGGTGAAGAGATGGAAGCTGAAAAACCAGAGAAGGGTACGAATAGACGGGGCAACGGCCATATCTTCAAACCCAAGTACAAGACCCGCTCGGGAGAGGTTCGCGAGAGCAAGTTTTTCTACATTCAGTTTTATCGAAACGGTATCCGGTACGTGGAGAACACGCGCACGGACAAGATCACTCCGGCGAAATCTCTGCTAAGACGACGGCTCGGCAGTGAGCAATTCGTTCCGCCCAAGCTCGAGAAGCTGACATTCGATGAGCTGGCGGCCGGTGTGTTGACCGACTACGAAAAGAACGAGCGCAGTTCCCTGCCCCGCGTTAGG
>Ga0210388_10004882_pt1 | contig 10470 bp, 11 predicted proteins | sample IncBWC19OmetaG_FD_155485 | JGI IMG/M metagenome (GOLD analysis project Ga0210388, IMG submission 155485) | Forest soil microbial communities from Barre Woods Harvard Forest LTER site, Petersham, Massachusetts, United States - Inc-BW-C-19-O ...
CAGGATGAACTCGACCATATAGTTCTCGCCGGTCTGGTCGGCGAAGGTATGCCAGTAATAGCGCCCATAGCCGGCTGCACCCTCGTGAAATTCAGGATACGAATTCTCGGCCATGGAGACGCCCGCCAGCATTCCCGCAAAGATGAATGACGAATAGTCGAAGCTGTCTTGGGTTGCGCCTATGAACTTGTCTTTTACCGACATGGGCGGCAGCTTGGTGTTGGCAGATACAGAACGAAAGTTCGGGACGATGCCGAGAATACGCTTCGTCTGCTTACCCTCGACTGGGGAGGCCGGAGTGCTCTGGGCCGCTGCCGTGCCGTTCTGCTGCTGGGCTACATCGGGAGCATCGGGAATCTCTTCCGGGCTGGTGTTCGCAGCAACGGCTGTTGGGGGTGGTGTGGCGTCCTGCGCTCGGGCGGCGTGGTTGCCAAGCGGCAACAGACACGCGAGCAGAACAGCACATCTCCAATTCAAGGGAACAATAGGTAAATTCATGAGTGTAAAGATTCGCCCCGGAGGCAGCAGGTTTCATTTCAATTGCCGCAGCCTCATGATTGGACGCAAGAGATTGAATTAGGACGCGAATCTTTGCTTCTAGGTCCGAGCACATGAACAAAACTTCATTCGGACCTCAACGCCCGGTCTTGGGACGCTGCTTCAAATACGACTTCAAGGCCGTTACCCCGGCTGCGATGGCCTCTTTCGGCATCGCATATCCAAAGCGCACGTGTCCTTCGCCCTGTGCTCCGAAAACGACACCGGGGATGGTTGCAACGTGGGCCTTGTCGAGCAGCATGGCAGCTACTTTGCGGCTGTCCTTATTGAGACTTGTCACGTCTGGGAAGGCGTAGAACGCGCCTTCGGGCACCTCGCACTTCAGGCCCGCTTCGTTCAATCCTTCCACGAGCAGATCCCGCCGCGCGCGATACTCCTCGCGCCGTGCGTCGATCGTGCTCTCGGGAATCAACAGCGCCTCGAGCGCAGCCCACTGCGTCGGCGTCGAGACACCGTTCACGGAGTACAGAACGAGCTTACGCAGTCCGGACATGAAAGGTTCCTTCGCGACCGCATAGCCGATGCGCCATCCCGTCATTCCGTACGATTTCGAAAACGTAAAGGTGGTAATCGTGCGCTCGGCCATTCCGGGCAGCGATGCGATGGAGACATGTTCGCTGTCGTAGACAAGGTCCTCATAGGCTTCGTCTGCAATGACGATAAGGTCGTGCTTTTTCGCGAAGGCGGCGACTTCCTCGGCTTCGGACCTGGAGAAGACAGTGCCCGATGGATTCTGAGGCGTGTTGTAGTAGATGGCGCGGGTGTGCGGCGTAGAGAATTGTTCCAGCGTCCTGGTCAAACCATTCCTGCGGCCGGGCTCAGTGGGAACCAGTAGCGCGCGGGCCTCGGCGCCGGTCACCATATCGCGGATAGGCGTCCAGTAAGGAGAAAATAGCAGCACATCGTCGCCCGGATTCAGGACCGCCTGAAACGCGACGAAGAGCGCATGAGCGCCGCCCGCGGTCACGATAACGTCATCGGCTTTTGCGTTGATGTGATTCTTCGTCTGCAGCTTCTTTGCGAGGGCCTCACGCAGAGGCTCAATGCCGGACGACGGCGCATACCGGGTCCGATTTTCCACGAGAGCCTTCATCATGGCGTACTTCACGGTTTCGGGCGTATCGAAAAAAGGCTCGCCGCCGTGAAAGGAGTGCACGATCTGCCCGGTCGCCCGCAGCTCGAGCACCTTGTTCCGGATCTGCACGATGTCCGAGAAGCCGACTTCATCCAGCCGCTTCGCTAATTGCAACGAACTCTTTTTTGGTGTCATGGTTGTTTCTCGATTTCTCAATCTCTCGCCGGAGCGGGCCGAGCGCGACCAATAAGCTTAGCTCATCCCGAGCCATACGATGCTATTCTGCGGTGAAATGCGCAGTTCAAGTATCTGGTTTTTGATAGGAAGCCTGTGGCTGATCGATGTTTTGGTAGACATCGCGCGAGGCCGCGGGCGTCAGACGTGGCTGACCGCGGTGATAGCGCTGGCTTTTTTCGTCCTCGGGCTCGTCCACCGTTCACGCGAAAGCAGATTGATGCGGCGCCGGGAGCTCAAGTAGCCAGCAGCCCGCTGTAGACCGCCATGCCGGCTACCGCATCGACTCCGATGGCGTCCAGTGCATCAATTTCGGACTGATCGCGAATTCCGCCAGCCACGATCAATTGCCGGGTGGTGAGAGACCGAAGCGTTTCCGCGCGTTCGAAAGGGAAGCCCTGCATCGTGCCTTCGGTATCCACGTGCGTATAAAGGAAGGCTCCGCCGAAGGGGTCGAGTTCGAGAACCGCCCGCTCCGGAGTCAACTCAACCTGCTCCTTCCATCCCTTCACTGCCACGCGGCCGCCTTTGGTGTCGATGCTGGCGATGAACTGCTCGCGGCCGATCGCATCACAAAACGCAGCGGCGATCGCGAGGTTCGATCCCTGAGGCTGGAACAGAACGGAGCCCACGATCACGCGCCGCGCACCTGTCGCGAGGATTGCCTGTGCACGCTGAACGTCGCGGATACCGCCGCCCACCTGGCAGGGCAGTCGCCGGGCGATCTGCTCGACGAGCGCGGCATTGTCGCCCTGTCGCATTGCGGCGTCCAGGTCGATCAACTGCACCATTGGATACGAAGAGAAGCGCTCGATCCAATACTCGAAGTCATCGAATGCGAGCTTCAGCTTTTCACCCTGCACGAGCTGCACAATGCGGCCACCCATCAGATCGATTGAGGGAATCAGCATGGCAGCCTCATGGGAACGCCGTCGCGCGCAATCTGCTCTTTGAGAACGCGGGCATCGGCAATTCCGAAGTGAAAGATGCTTGCGGCGAGCGCAGCATCGGCCTTTCCGCGCAGAAATACATCGGAGAAGTGCGCGGCATTTCCGGCTCCGCCGGATGCAATCACCGGAATCTGTACGGCATCGCTGACCGACGCGGTGAGCTCGCAGTCAAAGCCGGCGCGTGTTCCGTCCGCGTCCATCGAGGTGAGAAGGATTTCGCCGGCACCACGCTGCTCGGCCTCGCGAGCCCACTCCACAACGCCGCGACCTGTAGCCTTGCGGCCGCCTTCGACGAAGACCTCGGCATGATCTCCATTGCGGCGGCCGTCGATTGCGACAATCACGGCCTGCGCGCCGAAGCGCGATCCAATCTCGCCGATCAGCTCAGGCCGCCGCAGAGCTGCTGAATTGACGCTTACTTTGTCCGCGCCGGCTTCAAAGACGGCCTCGGCATCTCCGAGCGTGCGGATGCCTCCGCCGACCGTGAAGGGAATGAAGAGGCGGCGTGCGGTGCGGCGAACGGTGTCGATCAATGTTCCACGGCCTTCGTGGGTCGCGGTGATGTCGAGAAGGACAATTTCGTCTGCGCCGGAGAGTGCGTGGCGTGCGGCCAGCTCAGCGGGATCGCCCGCATCGACGATGTCTACAAACTTCACGCCCTTTACGACTCGGCCGTCGCGTACATCGAGGCAGGCAATAATCCGCTTACTCAGCATGGAAGCTCCACGAAGTTACGCAGGATGCGCAATCCCATCACGCCCGATTTTTCTGGATGGAACTGCACACCCATCACATTCTCCCGTTCGGCGGCTGCGGTAAAGTGGCCGCCGTATTCTGTAACAGCTACGGTGTCATGAATCACGGGAGCCCGGTAGGAGTGAGTAAAATACATGAAGCTGCCCGTGGGAACTCCGGCAAGCAGCCGCGAATCTTCGCGCACGCTTAGGGCGTTCCATCCGACATGCGGAATTTTTCTGCCCTCGTCGAAACGCGCGCACGCGGCATCGAACGCGCCGAGACCGTTCACATCGGGAGCTTCCGTGCTGCCGTTAAACAGCCACTGAAGTCCGACGCAGACGCCGAGGAAGGGAACGCCCGCTTTGATTCGATCCGCGATTGCATCTTTCAATCCGCGCTCCGCGAGAAATTGGGTTGCGGCGAAATGGCCAACACCGGGCAGCACGATCTTCTCTGCGCGCCGCACGGCTTCGGGATCCTCGGTGACGGTGACGTGCGCGTTTACTGCGCGCAGAGCTTTCACGACGGAAGTTAAATTGCCCGCCTTGTAGTCCACGATTGCGATCACAGCAGCCCCTTGGTCGAAGGCAGCATCTTGCCGAGCTGTTTGTCGCGCGAACAGGCCACGCGCAAGGCTCGCGCGAAGGCCTTGAACAGCGCTTCGACCTTGTGATGATTGGAACGGCCGTAGATAGTCTTGAGATGCACATTTGCGCGTGCTCCGCGCGCGAAGCCCTCGAAAAAATCTTCGACGAGCTCGGACTGCAGATCGCCGACGAGCCGTGTTTTTACTTTCGTCTTTACGACAGACGCAGTGCGCCCGCTCAGGTCGATTGCGGCGAGCCCGAGCGTCTCATCCATGGTCATGAGGAAATATCCGGCGCGAAGAATTCCGCGCTTGTCGCCGAGCGCCTGATCGATGGCCTCGCCCAGCGCGATGCCGACATCTTCGACGGTGTGGTGCTGATCGACATCGAGATCGCCCTTGCAGGTGAGCTCAAGATCGAAGGCGCCGTGCCGTGTGAAGAGCTCCAGCATGTGATCGAAGAAACGAATGCCGGTTGAAACCTTGTATCGCCCGGAGCCTTCAATGGTCAGCTTGAGATGGATCTCCGTCTCAGCCGTTTTGCGATCGATTGTGCCAATTCTCTTTCCCGCAACCTTTGTCGCCATTCAAACTCTTCTCCCGTTCAACCTAATTCCTGAAGTGATGCTTCCATCGCCTCGATGCCAGCGGCCGTGTGTTCGCGCGTGCCGATCGTAATGCGCACGCAGCCGTCGCAGCCCGGATCATTCGATCTGTCCCGCACCAGCACGCCGCGTCGGCGCATGGCAGTTGAGAATGCGGCATGTTTTTCGCCGATGCGCGTGAGCACAAAGTTGGTCTGCGAGGGCCAGTACTGCACGCCCATCCGCGAAAGCGCGGCAGTGAATTGCTCTCGTGCCGCGAGCACTTCGGCAACATACCAATCGAGGTAGGGCTGATCTTCGATCGCTGCGGGCAGGCATGCCAGTGCGAGCGAATTTACGCTGTAAGGCGAGATCACGCGCCGCAGCCATTTCATTGCGCTCTCGTCCGCGGCGAGAAGGCCCAGCCGTAGTCCGGCGAGACCGTACACCTTTGAAAATGTGCGCGCCACGATTACATTTGGAATGCGCCCGACGAGGTCCAGTACCGTCTGCCCGTAAAAGTGGAAGTAAGCCTCGTCCACTAGCACCATGGCCTGTGGCGCGGCCTCTACTACCTTCAGGATTTGATCGCGGCCGACTGCCTGTCCGGTTGGGCTGTTGGGGTTCGCGATGGCGATGATCTTTGTTGAAGAGGTGATTCGTTGCAACAGCGTCTCGAGAGGGAAGCGGAAGTCTCTCTCCGCCGGCACTTCGACGAGCTTCGCTTCGGTCCCTGAAGCATAGACGGCGTACATCGAATACGTAGGAACGGGCAGCAGCATCTCGTCGCCCGCGCCCAGATATGCCTGGCAGAGAACGTGGATCGCCTCATCGACGCCATTGGTCAGCAGAGCCTGCCCGGGTTTCAGGCCGAGGTGTTCCGCGACCATGCTCTCCACATGCTCGCCCTCGGGATACATGGTCAAATCGGCACGCGAAACGCGGGCGAGAGTCTCCAGAACTCTAGGTGAGCATGCGAAAGTATTCTCATTGAAATCCAGACGGATGCCACTGCGGTCGCCCAACGGCGGGTGATATTCCTTCATGCGGCGGATGAGTTCACGCGGCTCGGGAGGCGAGAGTTTATTTACGCTGGTCATTTCTCCTCCCTGCTGCGCTTCGCACGCGAATTGCGTCGGCATGGCCGACCAGGCCCTCGGCTTCGGCCAGCGCGATTGCGGATGGGCCGAGCGTTCGCAGGCCTTCCGCGGAATACTCCTGCACGGTGATGATCTTTACGAAGTCCATCGCGCTCAGGCCGCCGCGCACGCGCGCCAGACCGCTGGTGGGCAGGGTATGGTTAGGGCCTGAGACATAGTCGCCTAACGGCTGCGCGGAATGGGGTCCAACAAAGACGGACCCTGCGTTGTTCACCCAATCGAGATCTTCGACTGAGTCCACCGTCAGGTGCTCGGGAGCTAACGCATTCGTGATCGACCGCGCTTCTTCGATTGAGCTAGCAACGATGGCGAGACCGTTGCGTGCAATGGCCTCACGCGCGATTTTATTGGTGCGGGCGCGCTGCTTCACATCCGCGACAACCTCGTTTGCCAGTGTAGGATTGGTTGTAACGAAGATTGCCAGCGCATCGGGATCATGTTCGGACTGAGCAACAAGGTCGGCGGCGATTCCGGCGGCATCGCCGCGTTCGCTGGTGACGACAATTTCGGTGGGCCCGGCGAGCATGTCAATGGCGCAATCGAAGGCCACCAGTTTCTTCGCCGCGGTGACGAATGCATTGCCGGGACCGACGATCTTATCCACGCGCGGCAAGGTTTCGGTGCCGTAGGCCAGCGCTGCGATAGCCTGCGCGCCGCCCAGACGGTAGATCTCAGTGACACCCAGCATTGCAGCGGCAGCAAGAGTTTCCGCGGCGGGCCGGGGAGAAACCACGACGATGCGTTTCACGCCTGCAACCTGCGCCGGAATTACCGTCATGAGCAAGGTCGAAGGCAAAGGATAGCGTCCGCTGGGCACGTAACAGCCAACGGAAGAGAGCGGACGAATGCGTTGTCCCGTCGTTACTCCGGGAGCGGGCGCGTAATCCCAGCTCCTGGGCAGTTGCCGCTGCGCGAAGCGGCGAATGTTCTTCGCCGCAGTCTTCAGCGCCTGCTTCAACTCAGCGGAAGTGGATTCCCACGCAGCCTGAATCTCATCTTCCGGAATTCGTAACGGTGTCTGTGGCGAAATGCCGTCGAATTGCGTGACGTAGCGGCGCAGAGCCTTGTCGCCTCCTCTGCGCACGCCGTCCACGATCTTTTTTGCCGCGGGCAGAGCTTTCTCGTAGGTAGCGCTGCGCCGGTCAAACAGCTCGGTCAGCCGTTGTCGAGCGGACTTCGCGCCGCGGCCGGTTGTGGAGATCACCTTCATCGCTAGAGCACCACCTTGTTCAGCGGATACTCGACGATGCCTGTCGCCCTTGCCGCTTTGAGTTTGGGAATCACCTCGCGCACGACGCCTTCTTCGAGAATTGTGTTCAGCGCAACCCATCCCGAGTCGCTTAACTCGGAGACGGTGGGAGAATTGAGGGCGGGCAGCACGCTGAGCACCGTTGCGAGATTTACCTTCTCCACATTCAGCATGCGCCCGACCTGTCCCTGTGCGGAGATCGCGGCGTTGAGCATCAGCGCGAGGCTGTCGATCTTGTGTTTCTTCCAGGCGTCGGCGTACGCGGAGTGGTTGGCGATGAGGCGCGTCTCACTCTCCATCACGGTGTCGATGATCCGCAGACGGTTTGCACGGAGTGAGCTGCCGGTTTCGGTTACTTCGACAATGGCGTCGGCCAGCATCGGAGGTTTGACTTCGGTTGCGCCCCAACTGAACTCGACCTTGACGGGAACGTTCTTCGCGGCGAAGTAGCGTTTGGAGACCTCGACCAACTCAGTTGCAATGACCTTTCCGCGGAGGTCTTCGGCTTTCTGGTACGGAGAGTCTTCAGGAACAGCGAGAACCCAGCGAACCTTCTGCCGGCTCTGCTTGGAATAGACGAGGCTGGTGACGCTCTGCACGTCGAGGCCGCTCTCGACGACCCAGTCAATGCCGGTTAGTCCGGCGTCGAGGACGCCTTTCTCCACGTACCGCGACATCTCCTGCGCGCGGATCAACATGCATTCGATCTCGCTGTCGTCGATGGTTGGAAAATAGGACCGGCCGTTGGCGTAGATGCGCCAGCCGGCGTGCTCGAAGAGCGCAATGGTCGCGTCCTGCAGACTTCCTTTGGGAATTCCCAGCCGCAGCTTGTTCGCCATTAGCGCACCTCCGCCGCAGTTGCGGGAGCGGGTAAGGAAATCGGCCGCGTGAAGCAGCTTACTGTGCCCTCGTGACAAACGAGGCCGTCGCCTTCCACTTCCACGCGGAAGAGCAGCGTGTCGTGGTCGCAGTCGGTGGAAGCGGTGACGACGCGCAGGCGGTTGCCGCTGGTCTCGCCTTTCATCCACAGCTTCTGGCGGGTCCTGCTCCAGAAGGTTACGAAGCCTGTTTCCAGAGTTTTCTGATAGGAGACCTCGTTCAAGAATCCGACCATCAATACCTCTCCGGTGCGGGAGTCCTGCACGATTCCCGGTACCAGCCCATCCATCTTCGCGAAATCAATCGTTGTGTCCGCCATGTCCTCGTATCCCTGTTTAGAAATCTGCCTGGACGCAAAAAGCCCGCCGGTGCTGGAGCGCGCCGGCGGGCTTTTTTGAGATTCTGTGATTCGGCTGCTAACTCAAGCCGGACAGATCCGCCGACACGCTCGTCACGTGATGATGGTGGTGATGACGATGGTGAACGCAAATCTGCATCTACATGCAACCTAACTTTTTCCTTAGATGTTGTCAACCCGGGATTGGCTGACCATCGGCCCCGCTACTTCGAGTGGGCGCTGCCGCGGAGAAGCTTGGATACGGTCTTCGCCAGTTGGTGAAGGCTGAAGGGCTTCTGAAGGCAGACCGCATATTCGGTCGCCGGCCCATGGATCAGAGCCTGTTCCTGCCCGGAGATGAGGATCACTTTGGCCTCGGGATGCTGCAGTTTCACCTGCTCCACGAGAATTTCTCCGGTGATGTCGGGAAGAATGATATCCGAGATCACAAGGTCCAGCTTGCGGGCAAGGGAACGAGCCCATTGCATTGCGGCCTCGGCGCTCCCGCAGGAGATCACTTCGTATCCGCGTCCGGTGAGAAAGTCCTGCATCAGCTTGCGGAGTTCGTCGGCGTCTTCTACCAGGAGCACCAGTCCGCTTTCCAGGTCAGTGCTGGCAGACTCCTGTGCAGGAATAAAGATGTCGAAGCGGGCGCCTTCGCCGGGAGCGCTGGTGAGCCGGACTCCGCCTCCGCTTTGGCGCACGACGCCGTATACGGATGCCAGGCCCAGACCGCTGTTCTTATCGCGGGATTTTGTCGAGAAATAAGGCTCGAAGGCGTGGAGACGCGTTTCGGGAGTCATGCCCACGCCGGTATCCCGGATCACCAGATGGACGTAGCGTCCGCGGGGAAGGCCCAGCTCCGGATCGTCGATGGCCAGCAGCGCGCGTCTTGTCGACGCGATGAATTTGCCTCCTTGCGGCATTGCATCGCGCGCGTTCATGGCCAGATTCAGCGCTACCTCGCGCCATTGCATGGCGTCGGCGAATACCGGCCAGAGATCCGCATCGAAATCCATTTCGAGGCTGATCTCTTTACCGAGGACTGCTGTCAGGACGTCCGCCTGTTCTCGCAGCACCGAATTCAATTGGATCTGTTCCCTGCGCGACTGCTGCTGGTAGCCGAGAATCAGGCGCTGCTGCGCCAGATCCTGGGCGTTGCGAACGGTCTTCGCGATCAGTTCAGCCTGCTGCTCAGGATCACCCTCACCCTCCTGCATCTGCTCGGCAACCGCGAGAATGACGGTCAGGAGGTTGTTGAAGTCGTGGGCCGTCGTTCCGGGGATCGCCAGCATCGTCTCTCCACCCGGTTTTGCAGTTGCGCGAGGGACGGCAGTGAGTTCGGGTTTCTTCCGGATGAGCTGCAAGGCGTCGCGCACCATGGAGAATCGCGCCGGGCGCCCGTTCCATGAGAGCGGGAATGAAGTCACCTCCACGGTGACCCTCGTGCCATCGGCCAGAAGATGCTCCACTTCATACTCGCGGGCCGGTCCGTTGAGGCCCTGCGCGAGCATCTGCCGCAGGTCAGCCTGATATTCGGGAACGACAACCTCTTCCACGCCTCGTTCCAGGAAGACGCGGCGGCTGTAGCCATACTTCGTGATCGCAGCTTCGTTTACTTCTACAACCCTGCAGGTTTCGCAATCGATTACGAACATGGGCCAGGGGGAAGATTCGATCATGCGTTTGCACATCTCCGCGGGCCAGAGCATGGATTCGGCGTGCTCCCGCGGAAATTCGCCGATCACCCTCTCCGATGCCGCGGCCTTATTCATAGCGGTTCGATCTCCCGGAAGAAAAATATTGTCCTCCTTCCGTTTTCAGTCTCCGGCGGTCCCTGTCCCCTGGCATGACCTTCACCACGCATTCCGTCCGCCATCGCGTGGTCGCCTGGTGTGGCGCAATATCGCAAAAGCATACTTCAGGCTCACACGCTGGAAGCACCAAGGGCATCAACTTTTACGGGAACACGCACTCCGTCGTCCCGAATCGGGATATTCGTTTCGCCATCTGAGGAGTGGTGCAATGTGCTCGCAATAACCTGACTACTGCGGCTTTTTCACTCGTTTGGCTGGAGCCTTCTTGGTCGCTCTCTTCGCCGGTGACTTTGCCGTTTTCGT
>Ga0210388_10004883_pt1 | contig 10469 bp, 8 predicted proteins | sample IncBWC19OmetaG_FD_155485 | JGI IMG/M metagenome (GOLD analysis project Ga0210388, IMG submission 155485) | Forest soil microbial communities from Barre Woods Harvard Forest LTER site, Petersham, Massachusetts, United States - Inc-BW-C-19-O ...
ATCGAGCGCCTTCTTGTCGCGGATGGTCTTCAGTACGTTCGGGTAATTCGCCTCAACGAACGGATACAGCTCGCGTTCGAATCGCTGGCAGTCGGAAACTGCGACGTCGTCGAGATACTTGTTCGAGCTGGCGAAGATCAGCAGGACCTGCTTCTCAACCGGCAGCGGCTGGAACTGATCCTGCTTCAGGATTTCCATCAATCGTTGGCCGCGCGCCAGTTGCGCCTGCGTGGTTTTATCCAGCTGGTCGGAGCCGAATTGCGCGAAGGCGGCCAGCTCGCGGTATTGCGCCATGTCCAACCGCAATGACCCGGCGACCTGCCGCATGGCTTTGATCTGCGCGTTGCCGCCGACGCGGCTCACGGAAATGCCCGCGTTGATGGCCGGACGAATGCCGGCATTGAAAAGGTCGGCTTCCAGGTAGATCTGACCGTCGGTGATGGAAATGACGTTCGTCGGAATGTACGCCGAGACGTCGCCCGCTTGGGTTTCGATCACCGGCAGCGCCGTCAGAGAGCCCGCGCCGAGTTTGTCGTTCAATTTCGCCGCGCGCTCGAGCAAACGTGAGTGCAGGAAGAATACGTCGCCAGGGAACGCTTCGCGGCCCGGCGGGCGGCGCAGCAGCAGCGAAATTTCGCGATAGGACTGCGCATGCTTGGAAAGGTCGTCGTAAAAGCAGACGGCGTGACGCTTGCTGTCGCGGAAATACTCGCCCATGGCGGCCGCGGCGAACGGCGCGATGTATTGCATCGTGGCGGGTTCGCTGGCCGTCGCGGCTACGACGATGCTGTAGTCCATCGCGCCGTGGTCGGTCAGCGTCTTCACCACCTGCGCGACGGTCGAGCGCTTCTGCCCGATCGCGCAGTAGATGCAAATCATGTCGCCGCCCTTTTGATTCAGAATCGTGTCCAGAATGATGGCGGTCTTGCCTGTCTGGCGGTCGCCGATGATCAGCTCGCGCTGTCCGCGGCCGATCGGAATCATCGAGTCGATGGCCTTGATGCCGGTCTGCACAGGTTCGCGTACTGGCTGGCGATCGACGACGCCGGGAGCAATGCGCTCCAGGGGATTGCGATGCTCGGTTTGCACGGGACCCTTGCCGTCCAGCGGCTGGCCCAGCGGATCGACGACGCGCCCGATCATTGCTTCACCCACGGGAACGGACATAATGCGGTTCGTGCGCTTGACCGTGTCGCCTTCGCGAATCTGCGTGTAGTCGCCCAACAGTACCGTTCCGACCTGATCCTCTTCCAGGTTCAGCGCGATCCCGAAAACGCCGTGAGGGAATTCCAGCATCTCGCCGGACATGCAGCGGTCCAGCCCGTGCACGCGCGCGATGCCGTCACCGACCGAAATGACCGAGCCGACTTCATCGACTGCGACCGTCTGCTGGTAATTCTCGATCTGTTCGCGCAGAATCTTTGTGATCTCGTCTGCTTTGATTTTCGCCATCCCTGGCTCCTATTCCGATTCCAGCTGTTCGCGCATGCGGTCCAGTTGCGCGCGTACCGAACTGTCGTACACCGTCGAACCTACCCGCACGACGGTGCCGCCCACGAGCGATTCGTCCTCGTGGAATTGCGCTTCGATTTTCTTCTTCGTCTGACCTTCCAGCATCTCGATCAGCTTCTTGCGCTCATCGGCGCCCAGCGCGTGGGCCGACGTCACCACTGCCTCGGCGATGTTCTGCCGCCCGTTCAGGTCCACGCGAAACATCTCCTGAATCTCGAACAGCAGCTCCGTGCGGTGGTGATCGACCAGCACGCACAGGAAATTCCGCACCGAAGGCGCCAGCTCCATCACCGCGCCGAGCTTCTGGATCACTTGGAGCTTGGATTCGCGGCCTACCGACGGGCTTTCCAGCGTGTTGCGCAGATCGGCCGAATGCGCGAACGCTTCGGCGAACGCCGCGAGATCACTCTTCACGCGATCGGCGTTCTTCTGATCAAGCGCCACGTCCACCAGCGCCGCTGCATATCGTGATGAAACCGCCCCGTTCAAATCGACGTCCTCTGTTTTCTATTAGCTCTTCGCTTGCCGCTGTCCGACCAGCGATGCCATCACAGTCACAAATTCGAAGAAGCGAGTGGATTCAACCTTCGGCTGCAATTCCGTCCGCAGGAGCGCTTCGGCCCGCTCGACGGCCATTCCCGCAGCCAGCGTCTTCAATTCCAGCCGCGCGGCGTGTTCTGCGGCGGCGATTTCCGCCTGCGCAGCGCGTTCAATCATTTCCGCTTCGGTCTTGGCCAGCGTCTTGATGCGTTGGGCTTCCAGCGCCGCGGCTCTCCGGGATTCATCGCGCATCTTGGCGACTTCGGTGTCGATCGTTGCCAGCTTCGCTTGCGCCTCGGCACGCCGCTCTTCGGCAGCCTCGCGGGCGCGCGCGCCTTCGGCGATCTTCTGGGAGATTTCGTCGGCATGCCCGCGGAAATAGGCCGGCGCGCCCTTGAAGAGATAAAGAAGTATGACGAGGACGAGAACGAAATTGATCCAGCGGAAAACCTGGCCGGTCGGCGAATCCTCGAATTTGGGCTTGGCTGTTTCCTGCGCCAGCACAGGAGCGGCGAACAGAAAGAAAGCGATCGCAAGCCGCGCCGCCGAGCTCATCAGATTTCGGGCGGAGCGAATCATCTCGCCGCGCCTCGTCCAGCGTCGCCGGTGGGTCTGCGCAGAATGGCTTGGGCGATCTGGCCCGCCAACTCCGGCGTCGAGCGCTCGACTTCCGCTCGGGCTGCTTCCAGCTCCGCGGCGATGCGCTTCTTGGCGGCGTTTACGTCGTCCTGCGCGTGCGACCGCATCGTTTTCAGCAGTTTGGCGCGGCTATCGAGGGCTTCCTGGCGCGCCGCTTCCTGCTCGGCGTGGATTTCCACGCGCGCCTTGCGCAACGCTTCGTTGTAGGTGTCGAGTTCCTGCTTGGCTCCCGCTTCGGCGGCAGCAGCTTCGGCGCGCGCGCCTTCGATCTTCGCGCTGCGCTCTGCCATGGCTCTCATGATCGGGCCGAAAAACGCCCAGCGCATGAAAAAGTAGAAGAGGAGAACGACGATCACCGTCGGAACAGCACCGAGAAACAGTTTTTCGAGCTGGTGGGCGATTTCCATCGTGGCGGAAAGGTACTGCGGTCAATCTCCTGGCTGTTTTTTCGAATCCCGGCGTGCTTTTCGCCGCCGCGCCACGCGCGCGAGCGGCAAAACTAAGGCGAGAAATTATCGCATCGGCTCCGCCGCGCGTCAAATCCTTTGCCGCAGGACGAAAACGGCGAAGATTGCGCCGGGGCGCCCCTGTTTCACGGTATGTAAAATGCAATTCGTGCGGGCTACGTCCCGCTTCTAGCACCCGCGGCCGACTCCGTGAGCAGGGCTTTGAGTATTTCCGCGTCCAAAACCGGGGGGAAGCAGGTGGTTTCGACGCAGACGTAGGCTTGCGGCTTGGCGGCGTCGATGTGCGGGATCGTTTCGCGGAGGGCGGCGGGCAATCCGGCGCCGGCGAGGGTTTCGGGCGTGATGCGCAGGACCGCTTTTCCGTAGCGATACACGGAGTGCGCGGCTTTTTCGAGCGTGGCGGCTTGGGCATCGCCGGACGTGCCGGTGATCACCACTTGGATCGGATGGCGCGAATGGAGCAGCGCGGCGAGGCCGTACGTCGCGGCGAAAAGCCCGTACTGGGGAATCAGGCCGACGAACGCCTCAAGAGTTTTTTCGGCCCATTCGCGGTAGAGATGCTCGCCGGTGAATCCGTGCAGGCGGTCCAGCACGATCGCGGCGACTGAGTTTCCGCCCGGCGTGGGCGAATCCTGCAGCGGCTTGCGCCGGACATCGAGGCCGCCCATCGGCGCGGCGTCCTTCGCGCGATCGAAGAACCCGCCGCCTTCCGGATCGCCGAACCGCTCAATGGCCAATAGCATGGCTCGCTCGGCGATTTCGAAATAGCGGCGGTCGAGCGTCGTTTCGTATGCGTCGAGCAGCGCGGCGACGGCGAAGACATGATCGTCGAGCGAACCTTCCAGGCGCGGGCCGCCTACGCGGTGCAGGAATCCTTTTGATGGATCCCAGGCTTCGGCGAGGACGCGATCGAGCGTCTTGAGCGCGAATTCGCGGCAATCGGAGCGGTGGAGCACGTGCGCCGCATCGAGATACGCCGAGACGAACATCGAATTCCAGCCGACGTAGAGCGTTTCGTCGATCGCGGGAATGGGACGGCGTTCGCGGCGCGCCGCTAGCATTTTGCCCTTCGCGCGGGCGAGCAAAATGCGCGCGTTCGCTTCGTCCATGCCCAGCTTTTTCGCGAGCGCTTCGATGTTCGATCCGATCCAGAGGACGTTTTTTTCGGCGTTGTGGTGCATTTCACCGCGCGGGTCGATGTCGTAATACGCTTCGGCGACGCGGGATTCGTCCGGCGCAAGGACCGCGCGGGCCTCTTGCTGCGTCCAGGTGAAATAGTCACCGTCGTCGTCGAGCGTCTGGTCGGCGTCCTGGCTGGCATAAAATCCGCCGCGCGCGGGATCGGACAGCACTTCGCCGACCCAGGCGATGATGCCTTCCGCCGTCTCGCGGAACAGCGGTTTGCCCGTTACTTGATATCCGCGGAGGTAATTCCGCAGAAGCTCGGAATTGTCGTAGGTCATTTTCTCGAAATGAGGGACGCACCAGCGCTCGTCGACCGAGTAGCGGTGGAAGCCGCCGGCAATCTGGTCGTAGACGCCGCCGAGGGCCATGCCTTCCAGCGTGCGGTCCGCAATCTGCAGCAGCTCGGACGCGCGCGTGGATTGATACCGCTCGAGCAGCAGATCGATCGTGCCGGCGTGCGGAAATTTCGGTTGATGCCCGAAACCGCCATGGGTGGAATCGAATTGCCGGTGCGCGGAATCGATCACCGAATCGATCACGCGCGCGTCGAACACGCCGCGGGCGCCGTGAAAAACTTCCGACTTGGCGACGGCTTCGGCGAGGGCGTCGGCCGACTGATTCACATCTGCGCGCCGCGATTTGAAAGCGTCGGCGATCGCGATCAGAATGCGCTTGAAACCCGGGCGCCCCCCCGCGTCGTCCGGCGGGAAATATGTGCCGCCGAAAAACGGTTTGCCGTCCGGAGTGAGGAACGCGGTGAGCGGCCAGCCGCCCTGTCCGGTAAGCGCGCTGACGGCGGACTGGTAACGCGCGTCGACGTCGGGGCGCTCGTCGCGGTCGACTTTGACCGGAATGTAGAGCTTGTTGATCATTGCTGCGATTTCGGGATTCTCGTAGCTCTCGCGGTCAATGACGTGGCACCAGTGACACCAGACGGCGCCGATATCGAGAAGCACCGGCTTTTCCTCCGAGCGGGCCTTCTCGAATGCTTCCTCGCCCCATTCGTTCCAGTCGATCGGCTGGTGCGCGGCGGAGCGCAAGTAGGGGCTCGCGGAGTTTTTCAGGCGGTTTTCTTGGGCGTCAGACATGGCGCGGGACTCCGAAGCAGAGTGTCAAAAGTGTCCCACCCAATGCCGCGGCTGCTCGAATTTTTCCTTCATTTAACATTTTCTCCAGCCAAAGAACCACAGTAGCAGGATCGCGGAGAAATAGAACCCGGTGATTCGGACAGATGAAGGACGCGGGCGACGTACTGTCCTTTTTAGACGAATCAAGGGAAGTACTGGGCGGGCTGAAAAAGTCTGTAAGAAGGTGGCCGCGGTTCATTCGGCGGTGAGTTGGCGCCGAAGCCGCCGGGATTTCGGGCCGGGCAGCCCGCGCGATAGAAACTCAGTCAATTGTCCCGCCGGGACTTGGGTTATTCGTTTTCTTTCCTGGCGCTGCTCTTCGCTTCCTGCCGGGCTACAATCGCCGCTTCGCGGCTTGCGTGAAACACGAGGGCTACTTTGTGGACATCAGAATCAAGGAGCGCTGGGCGAACGGGGCGTAGAGTAGGGCAGCGGTGGCGGCGAGGGCTAGGCCGAAGCCAATTTTGTTGATGAGCAGGAATGGGGCCAGGGCCCAGAGTACGTCGAGCAGGAAAATCATCGGGAAGAGCTTGAGGTAGTTTACGCGCAGGCCGGGCGGGCGGAAGGCTGCGCCGGAGATCAGGTATAGGCGGATGGGAATGCCTACCGCGGCTGTGACGATCACCAGGATGACGACGCGCAGATAAGCGGTGAGCACCATGCTCACGACATGCTCGACGCCTCGGAGGCGCGCCAGCGCTTCGATGTAGAAGACCAGGTACATCACCTGTAAAAGCAAGAGCAGCAGGCGGACGACTACCTGCGGAGCTTGCGGGGTTTCGTCCGGCTGCGTCAGTAAACCTCGAGCGAAGCCTGATGCGGACTCCCCTGCGTTTGCCGCCGCAGCTCCCGGTGCGGATCCCTCAACTTTTTCAGGCACTCCAGCCCCCGCGGCGGTGGCGCTGGTCGCGCCTGTGTTCACCACTTCGACTGGAGTGATGAAGCGGTAGCCGCGCTTTGCGAGTGTCTCGACAAAAAACGGGCTGGCGGCGGAATCGCCCAGGGCTTCGCGGATTTTGTTGATGGCGGTGTTGAGGCCATGGTCGAAGTCGACGAAGGTGCCGTCAGACCAGAGGGCTTGCTGGATCTCGGTGCGTGTGACGAGATCGCCCGGGCGGCGCAGGAGCATCAGCAGCACCTGCAGCGGCTGGCCTTGCACAGCGAGGCGGCGGCCCTGCTTGCGGAGCTCGCCTGTTCTTTCGTCCGCTTCGAATGCGCCGAAGCGATACAGCCTTGGAGAATTATCAGCCATTTCGACGGCCTGAGCGGGACCCTTCCCGCGGCGCGCGCTTAATTTTACCGGCTAAGTCGCTCATTTGCCGCCACTAATTCGGTGAGATGGGAACGATGTGCAATAGAGGGGCTGTGCATTGCCGCGCGCGACCGCTCGCCGCATTCTCCCTGCCGGAAGGAGGTGGACCGTGATTGTTCTGATCGTGCTGTTTGTGGCGGCGACTCCGGCGGCGGGGCCCTCGGTGGCCGCTTCGAAGGCTTTTGACGACTATGTTGCGGGCGTCGAGGAGCGGGTTCGGCGAGAGGAATCTTCGGTGGCTTCATTCGTGGTCGAGCCCGATGGCTCCGCTGCCGTGCGAGAGGCGACGGTTGGACGCGGCGAAGTGGTCGTCGATCCGGGCGGATCGGGAACGGCAGAAATTCATGGCGGATTGATTCATCACTGGACCGGGAGCGTTTTCGCCCCGGGGGCGACCGTCGGTGAGGTCCTGTCCGTGGTGCAGGACTACGACCATTTGCCGCGCTACTACTCCCCGGAGGTGATGTCGTCGCGGCGGATCTCGCGGGACGGCGATGATTTTCGGATTGCGATGCGTTTGCGGGAACACAGGGTCGTGGCCGTTGTGATGGACACCGAATACGACGTGCGGTATGGGCGGCTGGATCCGGAGCATCAGTTCAGTTTTTCGCGGAGCACGAGCATTACGGAGATCGCCGATGCCGGCGGGCCGCACGAACGCGCCGGGGCCGATGCGGAGAACCACGGCTATCTCTGGCGATTGAACGCGTACTGGCGATTTGCGCAGAAGGGCGATGGCGTCCTGGTGCAGTGCGAGGCGGTTTCGCTGACGCGGGATGTGCCCGCGGGCCTTGGTTGGCTGGTGGGACCTTTGATTCGCGGGATTCCGCGAGAATCGTTACAGGCGACGCTGGGCGCGACCCGCGATGCCGTGGTGGCGCGTGTGAATTCCGAACGCGTGACGACTACCGACGACCGCTGAATGCAGAGCAAGACTGATGGATTTCAAAACCGGACAAAGGAGCGAGACATGGATGCGAACGCGGGAGCTTTGAAAGCGCGGACGGCCGGATTTCGTGACGCAGTGCGCGTGCAGGAGGCGTTGACGGCGCCGCTCGAGAGAAGGGTGCTGGCGTGGCTGGCGCGGCGGACTCCGGAGTGGATCGGGCCGGATCATATGACCCTCCTGGGGTTCGCGGCGCAACTTCTGGCGGGGCTTTGCTACGCGGCGGCTCGCTGGAGCTTATTCGGCTTGCTGGGCGCGACGATTTTCATCGCGATTAACTGGCTGGGTGACAGCCTGGACGGTTCGCTCGCGCGATTTCGAAATCGGCTGCGGCCGCGGTACGGATTCTACGTCGACCATATGGCCGATACTTTTGGCGCGGTCTTCCTGATGGCTGGGCTGGGGGCATCGGGGTATTTGCACTGGCAGATTTCGGCGATGCTGTTGACGGCGTTTCTGGCGCTTTCGATTCAGTCGTATCTGGCCGCTTACACGCTGGCGGATTTTCAGCTCGCGCATGCGTGGTTCGGACCGACGGAAATACGGATCCTGATGATGGCTGGAAATGTGGCGCTGCTGTTCTTTGCGCGGATCGAATTGTTCGGCCGCGAATTCTTTTTACTCGATATCGGTGGGGCGGTCGCAACCGTAGCGATGTTCGGGATGGCCACGGCGGCCTCGATAAAAAATACGCGCCGGCTTTACCACGAAGAACGGCTGCCCCGATGAAACTTGTCGCGTGGTGCGATGAGAGCGGCTGTTAATTCGCCTTCTGCGCGGGGATGAAATCCTCAAAGACAGCGCGGCGCATCAGCGCCGGCGGCAGCAAGCCCTGCGAGAGGATGAAATCGTGGAATTTCCTCTGATTGAATTTTGGGCCGAGCGCTTTCTCGGTGTCCTGCCGCAGCTGTAATAGCCGGGTATAGCCGTAAAAATACGAATTGGCCTGGCCGGGCGAGCGGAACGTATAGCGTTCGACTTCGGATTTCGCGAACGGAACGCTCAGATTCACGTCCTCGGTGAGCACGCGCATGGCATCTTCGGGCTTGATCTTTCCGGACTGAAGTTCGGGATCGAGGAAGGCGCGGGCGGCGCGTTGCAAGCGCATCTGGAGCGAGATCAACTGCCCGTCGAGGGGCATGTAGGGCTTCATGATGTACTCGGCATAGAGTCCCCAGCCCTCGACGTTGGTGCTATTGAACGCATAGAGCGCGCGGGCGAGTGAGACACCGTGCTCGACCATCGAATCGAACTGAAGCTCGTGGCCGGGGCGCGCTTCGTGCGAAATCAGCGTCCAGGTGACCGCATCGTAGGAGAAATCGTCGTACTTTTCTTCTTTCTTTTCGCCCTCAGTCGGAGGCAAATTCAGCGGCAGCACGAACTCGCCCTGCTCACCGTGATTGTTCAGCAGGGGCGGAGGCACCATATGCGGGGCGGGCTGCGCGGAGCTTTCCGCTGCGGAGGCCAGGCGGATTCGCGCGGGGCGGTCCGGCAACGTCACGAGCTGTTGCTTGGTGATGATCTGTTCGATTTCGCCGAGACGCTTCTTGTAAAAAGGCAGCACAGCGTCGCCGGAAATCTGGTCCTGCTTTAGCCGGCGGCAAACGCTGCGGTAGTCAGTGTCCTTCCATCCGTGCTCGGCTGCCACTTTGCCTGCAATCACCTGCATTTCGGCCTGATAGGCCTTGAACTCATGATGAGCTTCTTCTTCGAGGTGTGCGATCGGAATGTCGATGCCGTAGTTTTCGAGGTTGAGCGCGTACTCCTCGGGCGGCTCCCGGAAATCCGTGCGCGATTTCGGCAGCAAATCCGATTTGACCCAGGCGTCGTAGTCTTCGAGCTCGGTCTTCAGCTTTGCGTACGGCTCTTCCCATCCTGTGATGCCGTACTGCTTGAAGAGCGGCGGAATCCCGTCGACGAAATTCTTATTTCGCGAAAGCTGTGTCTCGATGTCGACCTTCGCGGGGTAGATCATGTTCGGCTTGGCGATTTGCTCGGCGTCGCGCTGTTTCAGGATTTCCGTGAGCGGTTTGTATCCTGGCTCGACGCCGGCGTATTTTCGCAGGCGTATCAGAGCGGCGTGGCGGCGCTCGGGCGCCACCTGATCGTCGAGGAGCCCGCGCAACCCCTGAAAGACGTCCTCACTCGCATTTTCGTAGGGGACTTCGCGCGAGTTGGTGAAGGCGTAGCTCCTCAGCGAAAGCGAGATGGAGTGGAGCAAAATCGAAAGATCCTGCCGCACGCGCTTGTCGGGCTCGGTTTCAAGGGCGCGGGTCAGCTTGGCCTGCACCTCTTTCGTTTCGGCGATTGCCGCGTCTTGGTCCTGCTGGGTCGGTTGCGAGATTTGTTCGTCGTACTGCGCGAGTCCTTCGGCAGAGGCCGTTTCGGGCGAGTGTTTCTTGGTGACGTCGAGTAGCAGCTCCGTGTGGGCGTTGCTGCGCGCGATCCAGTCCTGATCCGGATTCGCGGCGGGCGCCGGAGCAGGCGCCTGGGGAGCCGCCATTGGACCCGGGGGCACGGCCGCCGCGCAAGCCGAAAACAAAGCCGCTGCCTGAAGAATTCTGATCAGTTTTCTCAAAAGGCGATCTCCTGGCCGGGATAAATACGAGCGGAAATCATGGCACGGTTTGGACGGGCTACGCGAGGATTTGTGAGCCGTAGCCGGCGCCAATGGCTGCGGATCCTGTCGGTAGCGCAGGTTTAGCGAGTCGTGATATAGCTCGAGGCCATGGTGCGATTCC
>Ga0210388_10004884_pt1 | contig 10469 bp, 3 predicted proteins | sample IncBWC19OmetaG_FD_155485 | JGI IMG/M metagenome (GOLD analysis project Ga0210388, IMG submission 155485) | Forest soil microbial communities from Barre Woods Harvard Forest LTER site, Petersham, Massachusetts, United States - Inc-BW-C-19-O ...
GGGCGCTGTAAAAGAGAAATACAACTACCGGGGAAGGCTCGCATTGATCACGCGCCGGCAAATGGCGATACCGCTCGCTCTATTGACTTGGCTCATGGCGCCGCTCTGCGCGCTGGGCGAAGGCACGGAGGAACCATCGTCCGTGGTGGTCACCGCCACCCGCATCGCCGAGGACAGCCGCGATTTGCCGATATCGATCAATCGCGTCGATGCGCAGACCATTCAAAGCGGTCAGCTGCAAGTGAATCTGTCGGAATCGCTGGTGACGGTGCCCGGGGTGTCGGCGCAAAACCGGCAAAACTACGCGCAGGATCTGCAGCTGTCGGTACGTGGTTTCGGCGCCCGCTCAAATTTCGGCGTTCGCGGCGTGCGCTTGTATTCGGACGGCATTCCGGGAACCATGCCGGACGGCCAAGGGCAGTTCTCGCAATTCGATTTGAGCTCCGCCGGCCACATCGAAGTGCTGCGCGGACCGTTCTCGGCGCTGTACGGCAACTCCTCCGGCGGCGTGATTTCAATATTCACGGAGGATGCCAAGCCCGGATACCTTTACGGGGCCGAAGTGGAGTACGGCGCGTTCAACACTCAGCGCTACGACCTGAAGACCACGGGAGACAACGGCGCGGTCAACTATGTGGTGGACACCTCGCACTTTCAAACCAATGGCTATCGGGTTCACAGCGACGCGCAGCGCAATCTCTTCAATGCCAAGCTGAGTCTCGCCCCGAGCGACACATCGAAGTTGACGATAGTGGGCAACGCCATTGAAACCCCATTTGTGCAAGACCCCTTGGGTCTGACCCGCGCGCAATTCGAGGCCAATCCGACCCAGGCAGGCGTCAATGCAATTGCTTACAACACGCGCAAGAATCTTGATCAGGAGCAACTGGGCGTCGCCTACGAAAACAATCTCAGCGCGACCGATGAATTGTTCGCCACCACCTATACCGGACATCGCGGCACGGAACAGTTCCAGGCCATACCCATGGCGCAAGAGGCGAATCCGCTTTCCCCCGGCGGCGTCATCGATTTGGACCGCGCATATTGGGGCGTCGACTTGCACGTGGCGGATCAGCGCAGCGTCGCAGGTACGCCATTGCTCGTGGTGGCCGGTCTCAACTACGACGATCTGGCGGAAACCCGCAAGGGTTATTTGAATTACGTCGGCACGGAAACCGGCGTGCAAGGGGCGCTGCGCCGCTATGAAACCAATTATGTATACGATTTCGACCAGTACCTGCAGGCGCAGTGGGACCCGGCGGCTCGTTGGCGATTGATCGCCGGCGTGCGCAACAGTCTGGTGGACGTGACTTCTCATGGTCACTTGGCGGTGATCGACGGCGCGGATAGCGAAGTTCACTATTCGGCGGTGAATCCGGTCGCAGGGGTGACGTACCGCGCCACCGAGGCGGTCAATATTTACGGTTCGTACGGCAAGGGATTCGAAACGCCCACATTGAACGACCTGGCCTATCGTTCGGTCGACGGCAGTCTGCCGGGCTTGAATCTAGGATTGAAGCCGGCGCGCAGCGACAACTATGAAACGGGCATCAAGGCGGGCAACGACCGCGTGCGTGCGGATCTCGCTGCCTTCTACATCAGGACCCGGGATGAGTTGGCGGTGCTGCAGAATTCCGCCGGCCGGGCGGTGGATCAGAATATCGGCGAGACCACACGCCGCGGGCTGGAACTCGGCACCGAGGCGAATTTTACGGGAGGGTTCAGCGGCCGGTTGGTGTACACCTACATCCGCGCCGTCGTGCAGCAGCCCTACTTCACGTGCGTGACAACGCCTTGTAACCCGCTCGCCCCAGGCCCGCCGCCGCCCAGCTACCAGCTGGTGCCGGCGGGTAGTTATCTGCCTGCGCTGGCGCGAAATGCGCTGTACGCGGGAGTGACTTGGCGCTATGCGCCGCTGGGTTTTTCCACCACCTTGGACACGGTGGGCCGCTCGCGAATTTATGTAAATGACCGCAACTCGGACGCCGCCGACGGCTACTGGGTGGTGAATTTGCGCGCCGGTTTCGAACAGGAGACGACCCACTGGCGGTTCAGCGAATTCGCTCGCCTTGATAACCTGGCTGATCGAGCCTATGTAGGTACTGTGATCGTGAATGAGACCAATTCGAGGTTTTTCGAGCCGGCGCCCGGGCGTACGGCTTATGTGATGTTTAATGCAGCGTGGCGTAATTAAGGTCGTGTTATGTGCACCAAATGCCTTGAACCGCGTTGAATGGGTAGGGTCTTATAGATCAGTAGAGGCGAGGAGAGACACATGAGCATCAAGGGCAAGGGCGTTCTACTGGCGGTCGGCCTGCTGGGGTCAATTCTCGCAGCCGGGACGCCGGTATGGGCTCAATCAGGCCATGGGGGCGGCGGCGGTGGCCACGCTTCGGGCGGCCACGCGGCGGCCGGGGGGCATTCATTCGGTGGCTCGCACGGGGCTCCGGCGCATGCGTCCGTAGGGGCTCATTACGCGCCAAGCGCTCACTACGCCGCTGCGTCGGCCCATGGTTATCCTGCCGCCTATCATGGCGGGGCCTACGCGGGCCATGGAGGCTACGGATACGGCTATGGAGGCCACAATTACGGTTGGCACGGCTACTCGACGGGCGCCTACTGGCGCGGCGGGTACTGGCATGGCGGCTACTGGCCGCGAGCCTACTACGGCCTCGGTTTTGCCTGGTTCTTGCCGGTACTGCCTTTGGCCTACGCGACCTACTGGTATGGCGGTATTCCTTACTACTACGCCAACGACGTGTACTACACGTACAACCCGTCCTATGACGGCTACGTAGCGACGGATCCGCCGCCGGCGGCCGATTCTTCGGGCGCCGCTGCCGGGGCGGGTGCCGCGCCGGATGCGGGTGCCACGCCGTATGCCGGGGCCGCGCCGAATGCGAGCGCGCCGGCGCCCCTGTCAGCCCCGAGTGCTGGCGCGGGATTTGGTCCAGGTGTCGGTCAGATCTTCATGTACCCGAAGAACGGCCAGAGCCCTGAGCAGCAGGCCACCGACAAGGCCGAATGCCAGAAGTGGGCCTCGGAACAGGCCGGACAGGTTGCGCAGAATGCCCCGGATTACCAACGCGCCATGGTGGCGTGTGTCGAAGGCCGCGGATACAGCGCGCGCTAAGCCAACGCAAGCTGCAAGCAAAAAAGCCGCGCTGGAAGCGCGGCTTTTTTGTTGGGACATTCGACCAGAGTAGTCTGCGCGAATGCTGCGGCCGACAGCTATTGGCCCCAGCAGGTTGTCGAGGTATCGATGCCCCCGGCATTTTGGGCGGTTTGCTGGCCGATCTGATTCACGGTAAATGTCGCGCAGGTCGTGTCTCCGGCCTGGACGCCGATCGGCGTGGCGGTGACGGTGAACGACGGCGGGTTCGCGCCAGCGGGGGCCACTACGCTAACCGAGTAATAACTGTTGGGGGTGACATTCTGCGGCCATGCGGCGCCACCGTAGCCCACATCGCTGGGCAGCTGGCTGTAGGCATTCGAGACGCTCAGGAATCTCTCCTCGCGTCCGGCAATGTCCAGCAGCGCGTTGCGCGCATCAGTGCGCCGCGCCTTCTGGGTTTGCGCTTGATATGACGGCAGCGCGATCGCGACGATGATCGCCAGGATGACCACCGTGATCATCAGCTCGACCAGCGTGAAGCCGCCGATGCGCGGGCCGCCCATGCGGGACGAGGAGAATGAACTGCGGTTAGTCATTAGATGTCCTTTACCGGCGCTCGATCCAGGTCAAGCGCTTGGAGACCAGCGAAGCCTGTTGAATGTTACCAGAGCAGAATTTCGCGCCTGCGACGCAGTTCAAAGGTCCTGTGGGCGGCGTTGTCTGGTTTGGCGTCGTAAAGGCTGCATCGCCCAGGGATTGCGTCAAAATAAACGTGTTGCCGCCGGCTTGGGCGACGAACGGCGTACCGGTGCCATTCGTCAGGGAACCCGCCGCATTGGTGTCCGTGGTGTTCCTGAAGAAGCTCCCGGTCGTGCTGTTGCCAAGCGCGCCGCCGGTGGCCAAGGAGATGGCTATCGTATTGCCGGTGTCGTGATTCACGGTGCAGCTGGTGGGCGAGTTGACCGCCGGGATGGTGGTATTGACGATCAACGCATTTTGATAAACCAACGGGTTGAACACGATTTGTTCCTGGGCCCCCGGCAATGCAACCATCCAGCCGAACTGGTTATTGCCGCTGGTGCAGGTGGCCGAACCGCTCCAGCACACTGCGTTGGAAGTGATGTCGAGTGCACCGGTGCCGAGCGGAGTCAGCGTCTGCGTGGTCATATTTGCCGGCGTCACTACCGCACCCGCCGCGAGGCTCAAGTACTTGGTTGCCGACATGCTGTTCCAGTTGGTCATGTTCCAGTCCCAGACGCCGTACAGATACTGGGTGCCCGGCGTATACGAAGTCGGGACCAGATTGGTCGGCGGAAATTTCTGTCCGGTTCCAAAATCGATCATGACCATGGCCGGCCCGGCTATTTGCGGCACGCTGATCACCTGGACTTTGGTGGTGATCGGCTGCCCGGCCGGTGCGGAGAACAGCGGCGTGGCCGCGGCAGCCCAGGTGCTCTCGGTGGCACTGGTCAGATCGAAGCGCCACACATTGCCGAGCAAATCACCGGCATACAGATAGTCGGTGATGTGATCGCCGTCCAAATCGGCGGAGGAGACGTAGGCGATTCCATTGTTGGTGCCGGGTGTCCCGGTCGACAGATAATAATTACTGGCGGCATGCGTCTGGCCGTTCGCGTCGATGAGCAAAATGAAAACGCCGGCATCGCCCGAAGCGCTGCCGAAGCCATTGCCGAATATGATCGCCCAGTTGCCGTCATGCAGACGGCGCACGATGGGTGTGCCGTAGGTGTTGCCCATGTTGTTGCCGCAATTGGCGACGTTGTTGCAGCTGATGGTCGCCGAGGACCACTCGCCCATCACCAGGCTGCTGGCGTTGGTTTCGGCGAAATTGCCCGGATTGGTGATATCGAGCGCGTAGATCGTGGCACCGCCGGCACCCAGTCCTCCCACCAGCCAGGTGTGCCAACCGCTCTGATAGAAGACATCGTCGGTGTCGGGCGTCGCATCCACGTAGAAATTATGGGAGTACTGGGGACCGGAGTAATCCAGAGTTCCATCCACTGAATTGTGAATCGTGTTCAGCACCGCGGCCGGCATATAGGCCAACACCTCCTGGCCGTCGTTGGGAGTGGCGCCGTTGTTCACGTAATTGCCGTTGACATCGAACGATCCGCTGCGGAAGCCGTGCAAGAAGCCGTCGTTGGCGCCGGTGTAAACCACATTGAGCCGCGTTTGCTCCGCTGTTATGAATTGGCCGAAAGTCTGCGCGGCCGTATTCTCGGGTGTGGGGTCGGTGCCGACCAACCGATCATTCCAGGTGATTTGATAGTGCGAGGTCGGCGGTCCCACCCAGGTCGGACTCGAGTCGACGATATCGCCCAGCACGCCGTCGCGTGCGCGGTACAAACCGACGCCGAGGGTGTTGATCTCATCGATCCTGGAGCCGCGCAAATACCAAAGCCGGCTGGCGTTGATCGGCGCAGGATCGCCCGCGTCCAGCGTGGCTTGTTCAGTCGCGTTGATCGATGAGCCGCTGGCGAGATTATTCCAGCGGAATGCCACACCCACATTGTTGATCCCATCCCAACTCAGCATCACGCGGCTGGCGACGGGAATCTGCGGGGCCAAGGGCCCGGCAACGCCCGTGGAGGGGCAGCTCTGTCCGCCGGGAATGCCGGTCAAATTGCAGGACGCGTCCCAATTCGACGTGGCGCTGATGCCGATGGATTGAGTCGCCGCCGTATAGATCAGGTCGTTCGCAGTCAGGGTGCCGGTATTGTTGCTCGGGTAGTAGTAGGCCAGATAGGCCTGGGTACCGCTGGCGATCTTGGTAGCTTCCTGCTCGTTCACGCCCACGCCGGTGCCGGAAACATTTGACGGCGCCGCCTGGAAGCACAGAATCTCGTGAACGTTTCTGCTGCCGCCGGTCGAGCCCGTGAAACCAAATCTGAAGCTGGCGGGCAGCGCGCCATTGGCGACCGTGATGTCCTGCTTGGTGATCACCGGCTGATAGTTGCCGCCGTTGTAGCTGATGTTCAGGCTCAAGATGCCGTTCTGGGTGATCTTCAAGGCGTAGGTGATGGGTTGCGCGGCACCGCGTGTCGTCGCGCCTTCGTTGGCGATATTTTGTCCCGGCAATATGCTGGAAAGAATTACTGGTGCGCCTACGGGGGCATAGTCGAGCACCGGAGTCGTGGTCTGAACCGGATTCCCCGGAACCGAATAGTCCCAAAGAAATCCGCTCTGGCAGGTGTTCTGAACGGCCTGCGCTTGCGCGTTACGTGACAGCGTGGCGGGATACAGCGCGGGAAAATTGTTGGTCAGCGGCCCCCAGGCGACGCTGCCGGCGCCGCGCAAGCCGATGCGCCCGGGCAGATAGCCGAAACCGGTGGCGGTGTTGTCGCCCTGATTCAAGAAATTGCCGTACTCATCGATACCCAAGCCTAGATACGCGTGCGCCAGTCCGTCGTACTGGCGCGGCGTGCCGTCGGCGCGAAGGTTTGGGTCGTTATTTACGTTCGAACAGGTGTACCCAAGACTGCCGCCGAAGGCGCCGGTGTCGTAGGGGGTGAAGGCGCCGTCCATGAGAAAGAAGCCCATGCCGTCGGCGCCGTCGCCGCCCGCGCCGCCGCGATCGCCGTCGTAGCTGATGGTTTTGAAAACCACCTGCAACCCGCTGCCGGTCGGAAATGGCGCGCCGTTGGAGATGATGCTGCCGGCCTGCCCGTACCAGTTGGTGAAGCGCAGCGCGCCCTGCCCGGGAGCATCGCCGGCTTGGCCGGCGCCGGTTCCAGGATTCGTTGGCTGGCCCAAGAAGCCGAGGCTGCCGCCGATCTGTACTTGATTGTTGTAGTAGGGCAAGCCCACGCAGGCAGGAATGCTGCCGGTACCGTCGCCCGCAGTCAGGCAGGCGCCGTCAAAGGTCTTCCAGCTATTGGTGTCGTTGGCCTGGGTAAAATCATCGTTCGACGTGACCTGGGCGCGAGCGCCGCAGGAAAACCCAACAGCAATTGCGCCTGTCAGTATCGCCGTCGAGATCGAGTATCCGTGTTTCATAGACCCGCCCTGCTATTGGCTTTCATTAGGCAGTCACCTTAGCGATCGAAGCCTTCGTGAACCTGACGGGTCACACTATGTATCCCAGGAGTGCGACCTGGTTGGCAGAATTTCACGCTTTATGGTTAGTCGCCAAAGGTGGCGGTGAAGGCCCCAGGCTAATCCAAACGAATGCGGCGCGCCTAAGCGCGCCGCAAGTGTGCCGCTAAATCTGAGATCCCTAGCGACGCTCGACCCACGTCAGGCGCTTGGAGACCTGCGCGGCGCCTGCAATCTTGCCTTGGCACATATTAGCCCCGGCGGTGCACGAGAGCGGTCCCACAGCTGGCGCCGCGCCGCTCGGTACCGTGAAGGCCGCATTGCCCAAGGATTGGGTGAGGATGTAGGTGTTGCCGCCGGCCTGCGCAATGAAGGGCGTACCGGTGCCGTTCGTCTGGGATCCCGCGGCATTGGTATCCGTGGTGTTCCTGAAGATGTTGAGCGCGCCGCCGGTGGCCAGCGAGATGGCGATGGTATTGCCGGTATCGTGATTGATCGTACAACTCGACGGTGAGTTGATCGCCGGGACGGTGGTATTGACGATAAACGCATTTTGATAGATCAGCGGGTTGTAAACGATCTGTTCCTGGGTTCCCGGCAATGCAACCATCCAGCCAAACTCGTTATTGCCGCTGGTGCATGTGGTCGAGCCGCTCCAGCACACGGCATTGGACGTGATGTCAAGCGAGCCGCCGGTAACCGGCGTCAGCGTCTGCGTTTCCAGATTCGCCGCGGTCAAGGTCGAGCCCGATGCGAGACTTGCGTATTGAGTGGCCGACTTGCCGTTCCAGCCGGCCATGTTCCAGTCCCAAACACCGTACAAATACTGCGTGCCGGAGGCATAGTAGGCTGGGTTGATATCGGTTTGCGGAAATTTCTGTCCGGTGCCGAAATCGACCATGACCATGCGCGGACCCGACGTTTGCGGTACGGCAATCACCTGGACTCGGGTGGTGATGGGTTGCGCCGCCCCTGCCGAGAACAGCGGCGTGCTGCCGGCCGCCCACAAGCCTTCGTTGGCACTGGTCAGATCGAAACGCCATACATTGCCGAGCAAGTCCCCGGCGTACACGTAGTCGGTGATGTGATCACCGTCGAGGTCAGCGGACGAGACATAGGCGATACCATCGTTGGTACCTGCTTTCCCGGTCGACAGATAATAAGTGCTGGTGGTATGCGTGAGGCCATTGGCGTCGATGAGCATAATGAAAATGCCCGCATCGCCCGACGCGCTGCCGAAGCCATTGCCGAAGATCACCGCCCAGTTGCCGTCATGCAGCCGGCGCACGATCGGCGTGCCATTGGTGTTGCCCATGTTGTTGCCGCAAGCAGTGACGTTGGTGCAGCCGATGGTGGCCGCGGTCCACTCGCCCATCACCAAGCTGCTGGCATTTGCTTCGGTGAAGTTGCCCGGGTTGGTGATATCCAGCATGTAAATGGCCGATCCGCCGGCACCGAGCCCGCCCACCAGCCAGGTATGCCAGCTGCTCTGATAGAAGACATCGTCGACGTCAGGCGTCGCGTCCACATAGAAATTGTGCGAGTACTGCGAGCCGGAATAGTCGAGCAGTGGAACCGTCGAATTGTGAATGGTGTTGAGCACGGCCGCGGGCATATAGGCCAGCACTTCCTGTCCGTCATTGGGCGTGGTCGTGTTGTTCACGTAGTTGCCATTGACATCGAATGATCCGCTGCGGAAACCGTGCAGGAAGCCGTCATTGGCGCCGGTGTAAACCACATTGAGACGGGTTTGCTCGGCGGCGATGTACTGCGCGAAAGTCTGGGTGGCGGTATTTTCGGGAGTGGCATCTGTACCAACCAATTGATCCTTCCAGGTAATCGCATAATGTGAGGTCGGCGGCCCCACCCAGGTCGGGCTCGAGTCGACGATGTCGCCCAATATCCCGTCGCGTGTGCGGAACAAACCGACGCCCAGAGTGCTGATCTCGTTGGTCCTGTCGCCGCGCAAGTACGACAGCCGGTTGGAGTTGTACGGGTGAGCATCACCAGCGTCCAGAGTGCTTTCTTGAGCGTTGCTGATCGCGCCCCATTCGAATGCGACGCCCTGAGAGCCATTCCAGGTCAACATGACGCGGCTGGTGATGGCTATTTGCGGGTTCCCTGTACCGGCAAGACCCGTGGAGAGGCAGTTCTGTCCGCTCGGGGTGCCGGTCAAATTGCACTGCGCATCCCAGTTCGATACGGTACTGATGCCGATGGATTGGGTGGTCGCCGAGTAGACCAGATCGTTCGCGATCAAACGGCCGGTATCGTTTTGCGGATAGTAAAAGGCCAGATAGGCTTGAGTGCCGCTGGCGATCTTGGTCGCTTCCTGCTCGTTGACACCCACCGAGGTACCGGAGACATCGGACGGAGCCGCCTGGAAGCACAGGATCTCGTGAACGTTTCTGCTGCCGCCGGTGGAGCCGGTAAAGCCAAATCGAAAGCTGGCCGGCAGCGCACCATTGGAGGCGGTGATGCTCTGCTTGGTGATCACCGGCTGATAGTTGCCGCCATTGTAGCTGATCATCAGGCTCAGGATGCCGTCCTGAGTAATCTTCAGCGAATAGGTAATGGGCTGGGCGGCACCGCGGGTCGTCGCGGCTTCGTTGGCGATGTTTTTTCCCGGCAGGATGGTGGACAGAGTCACGGGAGAGCCGACCGGCGCGTAGTCCGCGATCATCGTCGCGGTCTTAACCGGCGAGGACGGATTGGAGTAATTCCAGATGTAACCGGTTTTGCAGGTGTTCTGCACGGCGCTCGCGCGCTGCGCGAGGGTGAGCGTCGAGGGATACATCAATGGGTAATTGGCGTTCAGCGGCCCCCAGGCGATGCTGCCGGCGCCCCGCAGGCCGATGCGCCCGGGCAGATAGCCGAAACCGCTGGCGGTATTGTCGCCTTGGTTCAAGAAATTGCCGTATTCATCTATCCCCAAGCCTAAGTAGGCGTGGGCGAGTCCGTCGTACTGGCGGGGTGTACCGTCCGCGCGAAGATTTGGGTCGTTGTTCACGTTCGAACAGGTGTAGCCAAGACTGCCGCCGAAGGCGCCGGTGTCGTAAGGTGTATAGGCGCCGTCCATCAGGAAGAAGCCCATGCCGTCCGCGCCGTCGCCGCCCGCACCGCCGGAATCGCCGTGATAGCTAACGGTTTTGAACACCACCTGCAAACCCGAGCCGGTCGGGAATGGGGCACCGCTGGAGATGATGCTGCCGGCCTGCGTGTACCAATTGGTAAAACGCAGGGCGCCTTGGCCCGCGGGATCAGCCGGTTGGCCGGCGCCGGTTGAAGGGGCTGTACT
>Ga0210388_10004885_pt1 | contig 10466 bp, 11 predicted proteins | sample IncBWC19OmetaG_FD_155485 | JGI IMG/M metagenome (GOLD analysis project Ga0210388, IMG submission 155485) | Forest soil microbial communities from Barre Woods Harvard Forest LTER site, Petersham, Massachusetts, United States - Inc-BW-C-19-O ...
GGGCACCGGCCAGGGTGCCCACCAGCAGCAGCAGTGCTGCGCCAAGGCCCACCGCCATCCGTCTGCTGGTCATTCGCATCATTCGTCCCCCGAAAATTTTTGAATTCTTGTCCCGATCAGCGCTGCTGTTCGCCGCCCAGCACCTTGCCATCGGCCAGAACGATCGACACATATTGTCCGCCGGGCGTCCCGTCGCGCAGCGGCCGTACGGTCACGGTCACCTTGTCGCCGGGCTTGAGCGTCGTGCGCTTCCAGCCGTCGCGCACCAGGTTGTTGGGGCTGTTCATTTCGACTGCCCAGATCTCCGAGGCGCCACCGGCCTTATCAACACTGACCTTGAAATTGGCGTGCGGATTGCTCCAGTTGAAGTCGACGATGGTGCCGCTGACATCGACCTTCTTGGAAGTGTCGAACATGGCCCCGGAATGATGCGCAAATGCGGGACTGAGAATGGCTGTCAGACCGACAAGGACGCTGAGGGCGGCAGTATGGAGGCGAGGCATGGGGTTCTCCTTGTGAACCGGTCGGCGATGGTATCGCCGCAACAGTTGTCGGCGCAACCAGCTTGAGGCACGGCTCATTTGCCGGTCACCGGATTCACGTAGTGAAACGGCGGCAGGAATGAGCGCGGATACATTTCAAAATGGACCGTGGGTGGCGAGTCCGGAGGATTGGATCCCGTAATGCCCGGCGCGTCGCGCGCCGGCAGATCCTTCCAGCCCACGTCATAGGGCGCGAAGTAGGTGTTGATCACGTGATCCGACTCGATGCGCCAGATGCCGTCGCGCTTCACATAGGTGTTTTCATAGACGCCACCCATCCAGGTGCCGTTCTTGCCGTAGTTGCCCATCATGCTGAAGGCGCGCGAGCGCATCTTCGCCGTCTGGCCATCCGCGGCCACATCGATTACCGGCTGGAACTGCATGTGGTTGTGCAGCACCCCATCGTCCAGGCCCTGCTGCCCATACAGATTCAGATTGCGACGCACGGCGGGCTTGCCCGCATAGACGCCGCGAAGCGCAATTTCGATGGTGCCTTCCGGGGCCCACAGATCGGTGAGCGCATCCCATTCCAGCGTCGCCAGGTAGTAGCCGTACATCGCGTGCAGGTTTTCGATGATGGCCGCATCCTGCAGCAGGCCTAAGCGATGCTCGAGACTGACGGCGGTCGCGGCCATGGCAGTGGGCGTCACGCCCGTTGCCGCCAGGTCCGCGGCGGTGGGTGTCCATGATGTGGGTGCCGTGCCGGTCACCGGGTTGGCATAATCAAATGGCGCGGGTACTGGAGCGCTCACCGGCGCGGCCGCCGCTCGATCGGGCTTCAGCTCCGGTTCCATGCGCGAGTAGGTCGCAACGCGCTGCGCCCAGCCTGACTCATAGGGCGTATACAGCGTCGGATAGAAGTACAGCCGGCGGATCTGCCACACCCCATCGCGCTTCACATACTCGTTCTCGTAAACCCCGACACCCCATTCATGGTATTGCCCGGCCTGTGCGATCTGCGCGAACACATGCCAGCGGGCGCGCGCCGTGGTGCCATCGGCGTTCACATGCACGATGGGTTGCAGCTGCATGTTGTCGTACAGGCGCCCGGCGACCGGCCCCTCCGGACCGATTGCGCGCAGGTAGGCCAGCACATGAGCCTTGCCCACGTAGGCGCCGCGCCCGGCCAATTCGAATTCGCCATCCTCGGCGAACAGATCCGCGGCCTGACTCCACAGCCCCTTGTCGAGGTAGTACCCGTAGATGCGCTGCAGCTTCTCAATTGCGTTCTGGTCTTCCAGCAATTGCACCTCATGACTGAGGTGGGCCAGCTGCTGCCGCAGCTGCGTGTCACTGCCGGAAACGGCCGCGATGCTACCCACGCTGCCCTGTGCGCCATCGGTACGCAGACTCGGCGCCTGGTTCTTGAAATGAAACTGCGGAACATGCGCGCCGGGCCAAACCTTGTATTGCTCGGTCGGTGGCGCATCCGGCGGCAGCGATGCCGGGGCATAGTGGCCGCCATTCACATCCGGGTTGCGCACCCAACCCCCATCGGCGTAAGGGGTCATCAGCGTCTGGTACCAATGCAGCGCACTGATCTTCCAGACTCCCCCCTCCTTCACATACTCATTCTCGTAGGGACCTTCGCCCCACCACGCACCCTTGCCGGCAACACCCGCCAGAATGACCGCGCGCCAGGTTCCCTTGGCGCGCATGCCATCGGGCGCCAGGTTGATGACCGGCATCAGTTGCAGGTATTGATTGGTCTGCCCTGGCGCGAGCCCCAGGTGTCCACCGCCCACGGCCAGGAAATACTGCCGTATGCGCTGCTGACCCCGGTATACGCCATCCAGGCCTATTTCCAGCGTGGCATTGCGCGAGAACAGGTTCGCGACCTGATCCCACTGCCCCACATCCAGGTAGTACCCGTAGGCGCGCTGCAAGCGCTTGATGGCGTCGATGTCCTGCAACGACTGCGCCTGTGCCTGCAAGACGGCGACGGTGTGCGGCAGCGGTTCGGCATTACACATACCGGTCCACCCGCCGGCCAAAGCCACTAAACCAGCCGCCATGGCGGCAACGCGCCTGCCGCAAATCATTGTCGTCATTGTCGATTGTCCCCCCCACGCTATCCCCCGATGATACGTGAGTCCTCCCATCAGCCCGGGAGCTGCAGTGCACAACGGGCGGGGCGTAACGAAGAATTGGCGAGGATGACCGTCGTCGCGATGGCGACGAGGGCATGCGGCATTGTGGCCGGGTCCGGCTGCAGGAGCCTCTAGACCGAGGTCTTCTCGGTGGTGGAGGCTTTCTCGCCGGCCGCGGCCTTGTCGCGTTCCTGGGCGGGGAGCTGGCGGGCTTCGACCGGAGCCGGCGGCGGGGTTTCGCCCTCGCGCTCGCCCTCCTTCATGGATTCCTTGAATCCACGCACGGCCTGGCCGAGATCAGAGCCAATGGTGCGCAGCTTCTTCGTGCCGAATACCACCAGGACGACCAGCAGGATGATCAGCAAATGCTTGGGGGAGAATAGATCCACGTCGATTGAAGCCTCTAAAAAGCCTGACCTTGCATGATACGCCTTTGCGCGGGATGGCACCGAGCAGCGCCACACACCACAGCCTTAAGGCTACGCTTGCGCCTTAGAAAGGGTCGCCGCACTGTTTGCGAGTTTGCCTTAAGAATCAATAAATGTGTGCCGATACCTAAGACACTGCCTTGAGTATATACCTCCACCATGCCAAAAATGATTTGACATTGTTTTTCGTAGTATGGGGCGTATATTCAGCAATGAAAGCGGGACGATGCAGGATTTACTTGTCAAATAACAGCAATACGTCAGCGTTGCCGTCACTTTAAGCCAGCGGCAGCTGCCAGGCGTTGATCCAGCCCAAGAAGAGGTCGCGATGAGCACTACGTGGGAGAAGTTTCAGGGGGCTACCGTGTCCCTGGCGCGGTCCGGTTCGCTCAAGGACCGGCTGGCCGATGCCTACCGCAATCACCTTTCTGCGGTCGCCGAAGATGAACTGCCGCGCGAGATCCGCGAGCAGTTTCACAATGTGCGGTGCTCGTTGACCCGCGAGCAACCACAGCGTGGCGAAGATGCCATCCGCGCCACGATACGCAAGATGTCCAGCCATGAAGCCGAGAACATCGCCGAGACGGTGGTGCAGATGCTGTCGGTGATGGCCCGCTCGCCCCAGTCCGGGCGCTCAGCCTCTGCCGTACCCCTGTACCTGCTCGAGGCCTAGCCGCTAGTCGAGTTTGAACTCGATGGTTTCCCAGCGATTGGTTTCCTCGTGCCGTGCCTGGCGCTTGATGGCATCCACCAGCGCCCGACCGTCCCAGTCCACCAATTCATTGGCCATGTCGCTCAGCGCCTTCGCCACCGGCGTCGCGCTGCCGAAATTCTTCATCAGTACGACGGGCTTGTTGCAGGCCTGGGCAAACACGATCTGAAACTGCAGCAGATCGCGATTGGCTTCGGCAAGACTCGGCAGCGCGATCACCACTTCGGCGGGCGCGATCTGCTTGCGCAGGCTCTCACGCAGCGCTTCCTTGTCACCGGCCGGCATGTGATCAGGCGTACTGCAGTTTTTGTAGAAGAAATTGTTCGAGCTTTCCAGGTATTCGAATACCCGCAGGTAATCGTCGCTGTTGTCCCAGCCGTGGGTAACGAACAGTTGAATGGGATGCGCCTGCGACATGGCTTTAGTCTGGCACAGCGGCCAGCCGGCCGCAAAACCCGCTGCCGTGAGAGTACAATCCGAAGCCTTCAACACCTGGAAAGGCATAAAGAGCGGCAGCCGTTGCGCCTGGTCGTCTACAACATCCGCTACGCGACGGGCACCGGGGTCGCCTTTCACCTGCCCCTGCCGGGGATGGGATACCTGCGTCCGAATCGGCGCGTGCTCGCCGGTATCACCGAGTTCCTGCGGGTGGAGAAGCCGGACGTGGTGGGCCTGATCGAGGTGGACACCGGCTCGATCCGCTCCGGCATGGTCAATCAGGTCGAACACATCGCCCAGCAGCTGGGTCACTTCTCGACCTATGAGTGCAAGTACGGCGTTGAGTCGTGGAACCAGTTCCTGCCCATCGTTCGCAAGCAGGCCAATGCCTTCCTCGCCGCTCCGACCGTGCCCGCCGGACGCTTTCATTATTTCGACACGGGGATCAAGCGCCTCATCATCGAGCTGGAGCTGGATGAGGTGTGCGTGTTCCTGGTGCACCTGTCGCTGAAGTACCGGCATCGCCAGTACCAGCTGCGCTCCTTGCATGACCTGATCATCAAATCCAACAAGCCGGTGATCGTGGCGGGTGATTTCAACACCTTCTGGGGCAGTCACGAGATCTACCTGTTCATGCGCGCCGCGGGGTTGCGCAGTGCCAACACCCGCGAGCTGCCTTCCTTCCCCTCGCGCGTTCCGCGTGTGGAGCTGGACTTCATCCTGGTCAGCGCCGACATCGAGGTGACCGACTTCCGGGTGCCGGATGTGCGCTTCTCGGACCATCGCCCGCTGATCTGTGATTTCAATGTTCACCCCGGCGCACTGCGCCGCGACAGCGCCGCATAGAGAATATGAGCAATTCAGCCTGGAAAATGGACCGCGACAGTCAGAGCATCGCCTGGCTCACTCTCGATAAGCCGGGGACTTCCGCCAATACGCTCTCGCAGCAGGTCATGCGGGAGCTGGACGCGCTGCTGCAATCCCTGGCCCGATCCCCACCCCGTGGAGTCATCATCCGCTCCGGCAAACCCTCCGGGTTCATCGCCGGCGCGGACATCAACGAGTTCACGACGCTCGCCAACGCCGCCGCCGGCTACGAGCTCACGCGGGCGGGCCAGATCACCTTCGGGCGCCTCGAACGACTGCCCTGTCCCACCGTCGCGGCCATTCATGGGTTCGCCTTGGGCGGTGGTCTGGAACTGGCGCTGGCGTGCCGTTATCGGGTGGCCGTGGGTGATGAGCGTCTGCAGCTGGGTCTGCCGGAGGTGCAATTGGGCATCCACCCGGGCTTTGGTGGCAGTGTGCGCGCCGTGCGCCTGCTGGGTGTGCGGCCGGCGATGCAGCTCATGCTCACGGGCCGACCGGTGCGGGCCGACAAGGCCGCGCGCATCGGCCTGGTCGACCGACTCGTGAGTTTAAGCGAGCTGGATGACGCGGCACGCGCGATGGTGCTGCAGCCCCCCTCACCCCATCGGCCGCCACTGGTCGAACGCCTGCTCAGCCTCGGTCCGGTGCGCCCCTTCATCAAGCCGGCGCTGATCCGACAGGTGGCCGCGAAGGCACCGCGCGCGCACTATCCGGCCCCCTACGCCATGATCGACCTGTGGGCCCGCAATGGCGCCCACGGCGAGACCGCCTTCGAGGCCGAGGCACGCTCGATCGCGGCCATGTTCGAAACGCCGACCTCGCACAACCTGATCCGCGTGTTCCTGCTGCAGGATCGGCTCAAGGCCCAGAGCACCAAGGCCGCGGCGGAGGTCAAGAATGTTCATGTCATCGGCGCCGGTGTCATGGGCGGGGACATCGCGGCCTGGTGCGCAGTGCGCGGCTTCAATGTCACGCTGCAGGATCGGGCGCTCGAGTACATCGAGCCGGCGCTGAAGCGCGCCGGTGAACTGTTCGAGAAGCGGCTGCGCGATCCGGAAAAGATAGCGGCCGGCCGCACGCGGCTGCGCGCCGATGTGGCCGGCGATGGCGTCGCCGATGCCGACGTGGTCATCGAGGCCATCTTCGAGAACCTGGACGCGAAGCGTGCGCTGTACGCGACGCTGGAGCCGCGGATGAAGGCCACGGCGCTGCTGGCGACCAATACCTCGAGCCTGAAGCTTGAGCCGCTGGCCGAGCAGCTCGCGCGACCCGAGCGCCTGGTCGGGTTGCACTTTTTCAATCCCGTCGCGCAGATGCCCTTGGTGGAAGTGGTTTGCGGCGAACCCACCTGTGCGGAGGCGCAGGAGCTGGGCGTGGCCTTCACCCGCCGCCTCGACAAGCTCCCCATCGTATGTCGCAGTGCGCCGGGCTTCGTGGTCAACCGGGTGCTGATGCCCTACCTGCATGAGGCCATGCAGCTGGCCGAGGAAGGCGTGCCGCTGGCGGCGATCGATACCGCCGCCACCGATTTCGGCATGCCGGTCGGCCCCATCGAGCTGGCCGATGTGGTGGGCCTGGATGTCGCCAAGGATGTGGGCGAAATCATCGCCCGCGAGCTGGGCCGACCGGCGCCGTCGCATCCGCAGCTGGCGCAGCTGGTTGCGGCGGGTAAACTTGGCCGCAAGAGTGGCGCGGGCTTCTACGCCTGGCACGACGGCCATCCGACCAAGCCCGTGGCCACCACGGCGGCGCCAGCCGATGCTGCCGACCGGATGATGCTCGCCCTGGTGAATGAGTCCGTCGCCTGTTTGCGCGCCGGGCTGGTGGCCGATGCGGATCTGCTCGATGCCGCGGTGATCTTCGGCACCGGCTTTGCCCCGTTTCGTGGCGGACCGATCGCTTATGCACGCGCGCGCGGCATCAGCGATTGTGTGCGCCGGCTGACCGACCTGGCTACGCGGCACGGTGTGCGCTTCCGGCCCGATCCGGGCTGGGATCTCCTTGAACCGGGACTGCAAACCGTGAACGGCGTACCGGGGAGGCTGTGATGCTGTGCTACCATCAAAAGCTTAGCCGAAGACCCTGTAATCACCCATTGATCAGCCGTGCCAATGACCGAGGAACGTGAAGCCAGCGTTCAGGTACTCAAGACCTTCGCACCGCTGGATGGCCTGAAACGCGAGAACATTGCAGCGCTGGCGAAGAAAGTCAGCATCCGCAAGATGTCCGCGGGTCGCTACCTGTTCAAGGAAGGCGACACCGACAAGCGCAAAGTGTGGCTGGTGAGTGGCATGGTCGAGCTGCGCGAAGGCGAGCGCACCGTTGGCATGATCCGCGGCGGCACGCCCGAGGCACGCAATCCGCTCTCCCCGACTCTACCGCGCGCCGTCAGCGCCCGCGCGGTCGATGAGATTTCCTATCTGACCATCGACAGCGAACTGCTCGATGTGATGATCACGTGGGACCAGACCGGGACCTACGAGGTCGAGGAACTGCAGGCACAGCTCAATGGCGGCGCCAACGGCGATGACTGGATGACGACGCTGCTGCAGACGCGCTCCTTTCATCGCATCCCGCCGGCGAACATCCAGGCCATCTTCATGCGCATGCAGCGCGTGCCGTACCTGGCCGGTGATGTGATCATCAAGCAGGGTGATGAAGGCGATTACTTTTACGTGATCGTCAAGGGCCAATGCGTGGTGACGCGCGAGACGCCCCTGAACCGCGACGGCATCAAGCTTGCCGAGCTGAGCGTTGGCGATACCTTCGGCGAAGAAGCACTCATCGCGGAAGCCAAGCGCAACGCCACCATCACCATGCACACCGACGGGGTGCTGATGCGGCTCGCCAAGGATGATTTCCGCGAGCTCATGAATGAGCCGCTGCTGCAGTGGGCCAACTATGACCAGGCCCGTGACATCGTCGCGCGCGGCGGTCGCTGGCTGGACGTGCGCCTGCCGAGCGAGCACCAGAACATGAGCATCGAGGGATCGCTGAACATCCCGCTGTACTTCATCCGGCTGAAGCTGTCGACACTGGATCCGAAGACGCCCTACGTGTGCTACTGCGACACCGGGCGCCGCAGCTCCGCGGCGGCCTACATCCTGGTCGAACGCGGCTTTGATGCCTACGTCCTGCGCGGCGGCCTGACCACCGGCGCGGTGGGACTGCACCAGTCCCGCTAGCCGTTACGGCGCCGGCGGCTCCACGCCGCGCACCGCCGCCACCGTCACCACCGCAAAACGGGTAAACAGCGGCGTCAGCGAGCCGCCTTCGGCATCACTGCCGCGGCTGCTGATTCGCACCCGGGCGTGCACGTCGAACGCGGGCTGCCCCGCAGCCGCGCCGTCCTGCACCTGCACCGTGCCGTTGAGCATCACATTGCGATAGGTGTAACCCAGCACCTTGGTGTTGCTGGCCAGCGCGTTGGTAAAGTTCTGCACGATGATGGCCAAGGAGCGGTGGACATTGGCCGCGGCGGGCGCGTACAGCTGGTGCAACTGCAGTTCGTGTTCGATCGCAATGGCCACGGCATCCGGGGTCAGCCGCGGATCGGTCGCCGCCAGTTGCTGGGCCTGCTCACTGAAGGTCACCGTCACGGCACTCACGGCGCCGAACTCACCGCTCTGGGGCGCGGCCGCCAGATCGCGCTCGGAGTCGGCCTGGGCCCGGCCGGCGCCCGTGCAGGCACATAGGCTCGCCAGCGCCACAGTGATCACGGTCGCGCAAATGATTCCAGGCGTTCGCATCAGGGGGCGACGATTACATCGTGTGCGTTGCTTTGTCGCCGGAGAGTGCTCCGGCCAGGTAGGTCTCGATTTTCTTCTGGGTCTGGCCGCGATCCTGCTCGCTGAACTGCACGCCAATACCGGCGGTGCGCTTGCCCTGTGCACCCTTGGGCGTCACCCAGATCACCCGGCCGGCCACCGGCAGCTTCTCATCCTCGCCCATCAGGTTCAGCAGCATGAACACCTCATCACCCAGGCGGTAGTTGCTGTTGGTCGGGATGAACAGGCCGCCGTTGCGCACAAAGGGCATGTATGCCAGATACAAGGCACTTTTGTCCTTGATCGTGAGCGTGAGAAGTCCGGGTTTTGGTCCCATTGCCGTGTTGGTGTATTTAGACAGTCAGTGAGCGTAACAGGCTCTCCAGCACCAGCGAACGATTCACCGGGGTGGCCAGGGCCGCCCGCAGGGCGCGCAGCTGCTCAAGCAAATCGAAAAGCTGAGGGGCATTTGACCTCGGATCGGGGCGCGCCGGGTGCGCACCATCCCGCAATTCCGTGGAATATGTCCCGGCGCCCAGACTACGGCGGATGCGTTCCGTGAGCCAGTTCTCAAGACAGCTCAGGCGCAGGGGAAGTTCGGTGCGGCTCCAGGTATCGGCCAGCTGCGCGGCATCCGCACGTCGGGCGGCCAGTTCGCCCAGCCCCGATAGGGTCTCATCACGGATCTGCAGCACCGCCCGGGGGTCCAGCCCCGCGGCCAGCAGCGGCGCATTGCCGATCACATCCAGCACCGCGTCCCAGGGCCCCTCCCCCACGAATTGAGTCAGCCAGGCGAGCGCCGGTTCGCGTTCGGGCCGGCCGATCCGCAGGCGTTGGCAGCGACTGAGGATGGTCGCCGGCAACCGCGAGGGCTGCTGTGCGACCAGTATCAGCACGGTGCGCGAGGGCGGCTCTTCGAGTGTCTTGAGCAGGGCATTGGCAGCATTCCAGTTCAGGGCGTCGGCCGGATCGATCAGCGCCACCTTGTAGCCGCCCTGGTGACTGGCCAGGGCCAGGTGTGCCGACAGATCGCGCGCCTGCTCGACCCGGATCTGCTTGGAGTCTTCGATGAGCGAGATCTGCGTGAAGTCCGGATGACGGTGCTCGCGCAACCGCGTGCAGCCCGCGCAGGCTCCGCAGGGACCCTCAGGCCCGGGCGCCAGGCACAACAGCAATTGTGCCATCCACAATGCCAGCTGATCACCGCCGGCTCCCGGCGCGTCCTGGATCAGCAGTGCGTGCGCCACCCGGTCCTGCCGGACCGATGCGGCCAGCTGCGTGCGCGCCGGTTCGAGCCAGGACGCCCCCGTCACTGACACCGCAAGACCTCCAGCGCAGTGGCCACGGCAGCCTGCACCGCCGGCAGTTCACGGCCGGCATCCACGATGCAGAACCGGCGCGGTTCGGCGTGCGCGAGGGTCAGGTACGTGGCGCGTACCCGCGCAAAGAACGGCCCGCGCTCCTGCTCGAACCGATCGGCCTGTCCGTGGCGTGCCTGTGCGCGCGCCAGACCCAGCTCCACCGGCAGGTCCAGCAGCAGCGTCAGATCCGGCGTCAGGTCCGCATGCACCAGGGTCGCCAGCGCCTCGATGCCCGCCGCATCCAGGCCGCGGCCACCACCC
>Ga0210388_10004886_pt1 | contig 10465 bp, 6 predicted proteins | sample IncBWC19OmetaG_FD_155485 | JGI IMG/M metagenome (GOLD analysis project Ga0210388, IMG submission 155485) | Forest soil microbial communities from Barre Woods Harvard Forest LTER site, Petersham, Massachusetts, United States - Inc-BW-C-19-O ...
CGGCCCGTTACCCGGCCGACCTCGCGAGCCGAGTGACCGTCCGGCTCAAGAGTGGCACGTCGTTCACCCAGGAAATCTCAGATTTCCCCGGGGCCCCTGCGCGGCCATTCACCTGGAAGGAGATCGACGCGAAATTCGACAAGATGGTCGCGGAGCGCATAGACGATGGACTAAGCCGAAAAATCAAAGCTGCCGTGTGTTCGCTGGAGAACATCCAGATCAGCGAATTGATGAAGCTGCTGGCCTTCGCCAAGACCGAAGAGATGGCTGCCTGACGCGATATCGTCATTGGCGCGCTCAGGGAAATTCGGACCAAATATGCAACGTTAAGCACGCCCGTGTGTTTCTTGCTGAGTTGCGGCGGAAGGTGCCAGTCAACGATGATGATTTGATTCCGGCTAATCTACCGCGCCAAGCTCTTCGGAACGAGTGCTTCGCATTGTTAGCGGTTGGTCGGCAATCCGGAAGTAATCCGCAAACAGGCGGAAATCGCTCCGATGGTTTCCGCTCATGCCTGACGCGTTCGGATTCTTCCAGTGTAGCCCGGCCAGAAAATTGCTGGCTAAGGCAAACCACAGGATGGTGCCTCTTGTTAGTAGCGTGAGTTATTTCGAGTAATGATAAGTAGGACAAGGCTCGGCTGTGCCGGCAGAGTCAGCAGTTGGGGTGCAGCTATTGCGGGCAATTACCTGCCACTTTCCATTTGTGCGGTGCCATGTGTCGACCATCACGGCATGCACATCGAATGCGCCTCCGTTGTGAATGCCGCTCCAGGTGCAAACCAGAGTTACAACTCCGAAGTCGCCGTACGCTTTCGCGCTGATATTGCGCACCGTATATTCCTTGATTTCGGTGTGGTAGAGGAAATCCAGCCAATCTGGCCGTTGGGACATCGGTTCACCATTCCAACGGTAGAGTGCGAATTCCGGCGCCACCAACTCTTCTATCTTCGCGTGGTCCTTGGCATTGATGGCGTCGGTCCATGTGTTGGTTAAGGTCACAAGTTCGGGCGAGACTGTGTCTCGTGTAGCCTGCGGGTCGGCTTGGCTTGGTGACTGTTGGGCCAGTCCAGAAGATACGTAGAAGAGGAGAGCGAGGGACAATACCAGCAGTTGCTTCATCAGCGCCTCCAAGCTTGCGTTTCGCGAAATCTAACGCCGCGCACCGTCACACAATAAGGAATCCGGAACGATGTCAGCTCAGCAATAGCGAAGAACAATGATGATCGCGCACGAAAGAAAAGTGAACCAAATTCAACTGTTTGCTGACGACGATTAAAACTCAATTCTGCCCAAATGCTCGCTCGGGCGAACGGACCTGCTACTTTTGGCGGGTTTGTTTGCCTTCCGTAACGAGGGTCCAGGGTTCGGAACCGTGGCCACTTCGTATGTATAGGTGGCCATGTCCGGGTTAACGGTCTTCTCTGTGAAGCGACCGTGAGTGATCTTCCCATCGTCGATCCATTTCCAGGTGTCGCCGTCAATCGTTCCGCGCTGGAATCCGCTTTCGCCGTTGCTCTGCGTCCCAAAATAAGTGTAAGTCTTTTCACGTAAGTCGTAGCCCATAATGCTCAAGCCTTTGGGCGTGCCGTTCTGGTTATACGAGTGGCAAACGATGGCAAACTCGCCTGCGAACCATTCGCATGATTCGGTATACACATATTTTCCGCTGTGACTATAAGCGGTTGGTTTGACTTCCTCCTCGTAGACCCATTTCCCTAGGAAATACGCAAGTTTTTCATGTTCGGCACCGTGCTTGGGCAGGTGCTCCGGAGTTTGCGCACCAATTGCTGGAATCAGGATCGAAGTGGAAAGCACCGCGAACAGGAAATATGTTGTCTTGTACAAGAAAATCCTCGTTGCGCATTCATCCGATGCTGGGCAAACCCCCAAATCCTAGCACAAGAAAAACCTAAGATGAAAGGAAAGAGGAAGGTGCTGGAGTTGAGCAGTGATGAAGAGGAACAACAACGAAGACGTGATTTCATCTCGCTGTCAGTTTGCGTTAAACCATGCGAGACCCCGGTTAAAACATAACTTCCGGATGCCCGTTATCCGAGACTTGGGCGTCTGAGGATGACAGCGGGGATCACTTGTACGAGATGCCGGCTTCACTTCTACTAGCGTGAAAAGACCACTCCATGGGGCTGGCCAGTGCCCGTCCACCCATGGGGCCAATTTCGATTGGCGAAGTCAAAACCGGGTTTCCCGTTCGAGTCATGAAAGGCGTTGTCCATGGTGAGAGCGCCGGTTGACTGGTCCAGCTTCACCAGGTACAGGCGTGCCTGATTCCCAGTCACGACCAAACGTCCAGTCTTCGCGTCCCATCCCGTCCAATGGAAAAAAAAATCATCGTTGAGCTTCAAGCGGGAAACTTCCACGGGTTTGTTTCCGTTTGAAATGTCCAGCGCAATCAGGCCCTGCATGAGGGGCACGCTCTGGATCAGATAGTGCCCGACGATCGTCGGCACGCCGCAGAATGAACCCGGAAACGTATAGACGAGCTTCGATGTTGGCTGGTCCTTATCCACATCGGTGACGCGCTCAATGCCGCAGCCGAGTGTTTGAATGTAGACCGCGCCATCAGGCCCAAGACGCGCCTCCTCCGGACTGACGTGGCCATAGAGATTCTTATTCACATCGAGATTGGCCGTCTTCAGCAACTTAAGATCCGACAGCCGCCACACCTGATAGGTCACGCCGCTAAAAGCATTCACTTCGTCCATTGAGGAGTTGGTAGAGATGACCCTATCCAGTTCCGGAAGCACGGCGAGACTATACGGTGTTAAGAGCGCGCCGGTGAAAGTGGGGTCTTGCGAACTTGCGGAGCGGACCAACTTGCCCTGATCATCGATCTCCACCAATCCACCGCTGCCGCCCATCTGCCCTTCGCCCTCGCCGTGGTGAACATGCTGGAAAGTGGCAAGCACGTGCCCATTCGGAAGGCGAAGGTAAGAGTGTGGATGCATATAGCCCGCCATGTCGGTAAACGAGGTTACCGTCTTCGGATGCAATGGGTCGCGCAGATCAAAGATGAATGTGCGACCGGCATCATGGTCGTTGGCAAATAGCATTCCGCTGGCTGGCATAACGTATTCTGTGTGATGAACCCGGACTGTCTGTTGGTCGGTTGCCAGGGTCGTCATCAGCTGCCCGTATGATTTCGAAGCTGGGTCTGCATCGATGACCGCGAGAAAGTCGTTGCCCTTGTGTGCGGCATCCCCGGTCCAGGCAAAGAGGTAGTGGCCCGCTGCATTGGTCTGTTGCTCTTGCGACTGCAGCGTGGAAAATGATGCCGCCATCACCCTGCGAGAGTGACCTCACCATGAGAGATTGGCCGGTTAAGAACGGCTAACCTTCCCTTACCCGGATCAGGTAAGAGATTCGGAAGCAACGCGCCCGGATTCCGGCGCGAGCCCTTCGCAAACTCGGCGACGACGTTCCTATCACCCCCATTAACCCAGCTACAACTGAACCCGCGGTCCAAATGTAGTGGAGGTGATTTTCGACGGAGTTGCCCGTCATCCGACCGGAATCAGCGGCAATCATCGATCGACCGGAGCGATACTTGGTGCCTTTCGCGCTGTCAAAAGGGTTTGGCCGAGCAGTAATTGGGTACGGTCGCCAGACCCATCGGATTGTCGATTGCGGTGAGGTCGGCCGGCTTTTCCTTCCACTCGCAACGCCCTTTCGCAAGGTCTTCTCGCTTCTGTTTGAAAGCCTGCACCCACTCTCGCAAGACGGAAGCCTCATCGACGCCGGTTTTGAAGCTGCCGTCGCTGTTGTGGTACTCGGGCATTTCGGCCGCGCGCGAGGCCTTGAAGAGGGCTTCGATCTGGCCATCCGTGAGCTGGCACATAAGGCCGGCGTCAAAGCGCCGCCCTTCTTCGCTGATCATGGGATTGTCCAGGCCGTCGTGCGCCGCCAAGCTCTTGCGCAACGCGGCTTGGCACTGCTTTGGCGCGCCGTCGGTTCCCACTTTGTTCCAAAGCTTTTTGCTCGACCATCCCTTGAGATTCATTTTGGCCTGGGTGTTGCTGGTGAACCAACCGCCGGTGCCGAAGGTCGCGCCGACGTCCTGCACCAGCATTACGGACTTATCGCAGGTGGTGGTAAAGGGCTGCGTTTTCGTGTCGACATCCACTTTGTGGCAGGTGAGGCGCTGCTGCGGCGGTTTGTTGTCGCTGTGCTTCATGAACGCGGCCAGCAGTTTAAGGCCATCCCTTTCGTAGGTCGGACGGGCATTGGCAGTATCGAGTTCCTTCCAGCTCCAGCCTTCCTCAGGCTTGTTAATTTCGGTCATCTTGCGCCAGGAAAACTTTCGCACAATGGTCGCGGGGTCGAAGGTGTGCGTCCCGGTTGGCCCTTTACCGGTGATTGGGTTCTCGGGGCAGTTGTGGCATTCGACGCGGACCGGAAACCACGCGTCGGCGTAGTAGCCCAAAGCCCACATCAGTCGCGTGGCGACAACTTCGGCATAGACCTCGTTATCGTCAGCCCCGAACTTGACCTTGACCGGATCTCCGTCATCGATCTCAGGAGTTAAGGTCTGAATTTGGCCGTTGACGCTCTCGACGCCGGTGATCTTGCATGCAAACTTGGGCGTCTTTCCACCCATCTTTGCGCCGGGCGTAGCAAAATCGCAAATGACTTTGTCGTTGAAGTGAAGTTGAAACTGCTTTTTGTTCTGGGTGGGGCCTTCCATAATATCGGCCTCGGCGACGGCTTTCGGGACAAGCAAGCGAGCGTCGTGCATTGCTTGCAGCCGGTCTTTCGCGGAATAGAACTCCTTCTTCACCTTATCGTCGTCGGGCTTAGGCTCGGCTTCCTGCGCGTAGACGTTGCGACCGAGAGCTCCCACCAGGATCAGAACGAGCAGCGAAATCCGCCATACCATGGCGTTGCCGGAAAGCGGAACCAACCACCCCCGAGAACTGCGCGGTCGGGCATTAGGACCGCTTGCCCGCCTGCACGAGAGCCTCTTATGTTCGGTTGACTCTGGAGTTGTTGAGGTTGAAGCGGATCGGAAACTGGGGCTCACTGGGCTCCTCCTTATTGTGTTGCGCGAAGGACTAGCTGGGCTCTCGTGTACTTATGGTCTGGTGTCGCGCACCGCACGCCCGCGATTGAGATTCTGTCAACCGGGCCACGCTTTCGGTTACCAGGAAACTCAGCTCAGGCCTGACCTCGGCTGGAAACCAGCCCTCCGGAGTAATAGTGGCAGGCCGCGACGAAACGTTTCACGTCGTGAAACGCACTATCTACCAAGCCCGCAAAAGAGGTCCCACCCGCAATTCGGGCTACTCATCGCAGGATCGGCGTTAGAAGCTCGATCGCAGACTCCTGCCGGGAGAGATGATTATGCTTTTCGTTACCCTTCATGGCGGCAAGTCAGGGAAAAAGCCGCTCAACAACAACGTGCATGCCTATGACAAAGACGGCCAGGAGATTACTCCCTCCGTGCTTGAGGACACAGAGGGGGTGATACTGGATGAGCTACGTGGCATCTGCCACTTCGGAAATTATCTGTATGTGGTCAATGCTAACCAAACCCAAAATAGCGTGCTTTGCTATCAAGGGTCGGACACAAGTTATCGGTTTGTCGGCAAGTTCGTGTCACCGGAAACCTGCAAGGGCGTCTTGCACCCCTTTGACCTCACATTTGACGGCGCGGGGTACTGCTACGTATCGAGCCAGGATACAAATGTGGTCACACGCCTGGCGGTTTCGGCGGACGGCAAGACTGCCAGGCCCGCACCCGTGGCTCCGGCGCTTCCCGCGAACGGGAAGTTCCTGCCGGGGACTTTTGTGGCCTCGAGCGTTGGCAACCTGACCTCACCGACCACGCCCGTGCCGGCTCCGGCCGGGTTGGAGTACTCCGGTGAAGGAGAAAAGAAGCATTCTGTGCGGGGCGTGGTATGGGCGAACAACGCACTCTATGTTACCGACCAGCCGGCGTGCCGCATTAAGGTCTACGACAAAAACGGAAAATTTCTGGGACAGAGCAATGGCGTGAAAGAGCCGGTGCATCTCGCGGTGCACAACGGCAGCTTATACGTCAGTGGCGGCAACGAAGTGCTCACCGCGAAGCTCTCAAAGCCGGCTGGCGATTTCGCGCTGTCGGCAATCCCAGGTTTGCAAATCAAGAACGGCTGTGGGATGGCGTTCAGCAGCTCCGGCCATTCTTACATCGCGAGCCGCACGGAAAACTTCATCCTGAAGTTCGATGCCAGCTTCAAGGCGATGAAGTTTGAATGCATATTACCTGACAATCCAGAATTTCTATTACACGTCTAGCACCTTGCAGGCGCTTCCTCGCTGCTCACTTCTTAGCGCACACAGGAGATAATTCCTGGGGCACCGCCATGCCAAGTCCCGCATGCAGGTGGAAATGGTACGCGCTCCAGAAACGGCTTATTGGGGGAGATCGATAGCGAAGTCCCCGAAGCTTCCCAGTACCGATCGTGCGTGAGTGGTCCGGTTCGGCATTGGCGACCGCCAGCCAACATGTACACGCTCTCGCTCGTAGAGATACCCTGATACGAAACCACCACGCCATCATTTAAGGACCAGGTCGGCTGGCCAGTTCACAGACGAGATCGGAAATCATCGCGGCCGGGCGTTCACCGAGTACGATGGTGTAATGCGTTGTGCCGGGAAATTTCCGGTCCTCGAGATGGGGCAGGTAAGCCTGGAATTGCGCTGCGAGGGCATCCGGGAAGAGCGGCGGCTGGCCGGGGATGAAACCGCTCTCGGCGCGGAGCAAAAGGGTGGGCACACGAATGAGTTTCAGGCGTTGGTTGATTGCGTCCGGCTGAAATGCTTCCCGCAGATCGGCAAGGACCGCCGCTTCTGATGCTTTCGGCTGCACCGGTGAATCGCCACCGACTTCATAATCCAGGAAAGCTTCCACCCATGGATTCCATTCTCCGGCGGGAAAATGCGGTTGGGTTCGCCAGAAATCCTTATAGGCCTGGCGTGAAGGATAGGTGTCGCGCAACTGCGTGATGCGCAGCGCAAGCGCGGCCGCCACGCCCTTGCCGGCATCATCCCCGATCGGTGTACTCGGCACAAGCCCGCCATCGATGAGAATGAGACCGGAAACAAGACTCGGCTCCTGAGCGGCGAGCGCGGTGGCCACAAAGGCGCCCATCGAATGGCCGACGATGATGCTTGGGCCAAGCCCCATAGCGCGCATGGCCGCGGCCGCATCGCGCGCGTGCTGGACAAATCCGTAGGGGCCTTCGGGTTTGTCGGAATCGCCGCGCCCTCGTAGATCGAGTCCAAAGAGCGCGCATCGGCCCGCCAGACGCTCGGCGATGCCGACGAAGTTCATGTGCGACGCGGTCAGGCCGTGCAGCGCAACCACCGGCGCACCGCGGCCGGGCCAGTAACCGAACGCAAGTTCGACGCGATCGCCTGACACGCGCCCCTGTGCGGGACGACTTACCTTGACAGAGCCTTCCGAGTTCTTCATGCGTAGAAGTGTAACTTGAGCGCGACCTGAATCATTCGCGCCCGGTGGTCAGAAGTTGTACTTCAGGGCAAACTGAATAATGCGGGGCCCCGCGTTGGTTTGCGAAATGCTGCCGAACTCATTGGTCTCGATCTTGTTGCCAGGCCCGACAGTCTCGACAAACTGATTGATGTTGGGCTGCGCGAAATTGACAAAGTTAAAGATATTAAAGAACTCGGCCCTGAACTCGATCTTTGATTTTTCCGTCACCGAGAAAAATTTGATCACGCCGAAGTCCACATTTTTCTGTCCCGGACCGCGCAGGAAATTGCGAGATGACGTGCCGAAGGGCGCGACATTGTAAGCATCCGAACAGGTGGAGAGGTCGAAGGCCGCTGGATTGAAATAATCGTTCAAGCGCGACACCGTCGAGCCGGAAGAGGTTACGACGGGAACTCCAGGAACGATGTTGGCTCGGTTGTTTAACGACGAACCGTCAGAACAGATCACCGAAAAAGGCAGCCCGCTCTGCAAGGTAACGATGCCAGTCGTTTGCCATTCATTACCGAATGCTTTTCCGAAGTGCGAACCCCCGTGATAGAAATCCGGCAGATTGTAGACTCCGCTGAAGACGAAGCGGTGCTTGCGGTCAAAGTCCGACGATCCAAACTGAGTTGCAAGGTTCTGCTGATCGCCGGGAAGCGGAGCGATCTCACTTTCCGCCCCGACGTTGTTGTTCGCGGAAGCGTTGTCGATCGAGTGGGAGTAAGTATAGGAGGCGAGGAACTGTAACCTATGCGAGAAGCGCTTGGTCAAACTGGTCTGCAAAGAGTTGTATTCCGACGTTGCCTCGGTCTGAACCTGGTCGGCGCCAAAGAGCTCCTTGTTGGTGGAAAAGCCGTCGACGGTGTAAGGGGCTGTCGAGAGCAAGAGTCCCTGATTCAAGTTGTAGAGGTTGAGAAGATGATCGCCTCGGTTGCCGACGTAGCCAATATCCATCAGCCATGTATTCCACGGCGACCATTGCACGTCGAGGTTATAGGCGAGGGTGTAAGGCATGGGCATGTGGGGCGAAGGATAAAACCCGTTGATCGGGTTCTGCTCAATGGGAATAAAACCGTCGATCAGGAGCGGGATTGGAGAAGGCGCCTGCGCGGGAAGCGGAAAGTTGTATCCAGTGAGGTTAGGGAACGGAGTGGAGAAGAATCCCGCCGTGAACAAACCCGTCCCGATGGTGTCGTAGGGGTAGGTGAATACCTGGAGATTTGCGAAACGATCGGAGAAGCGATCGTAGAACATGCCAAATCCGCCGCGGATCACAAGGTTATTGCGATCGGTTGGACTCAAAGAAAAGCCAATACGCGGTGAAACGTCGAGCTTGCTGGGATTCAGTTGTGCGCTCGGCGTGCCTAATGTGAACGCATTCGCGCACGGAACAGTCGCAGTGCACGCGGGGTTGGGTGGAAATGCCGCTGGATTGAATTCGGAGAATCGTCCGCGGATTTCGCTGAATCCGCCAAAGTGATCGACTCTGATTCCGGCGTTAAGCGTCAGATGGGAAGTTGCATGGATGTCATCCTGAGCGAACCATCCGCCATCGCTGGCGCGGAAGCCGCGATCGGGAACGCCGGCGCCGAGGAGGGAGACATCGACGCCGGTCGGGGAGCCGCCGGCCAGGAAATCCTGGAAATCGTTGAAGAGAACCTCGCCGCGCGAGAAGGAATGGAAATAGAAATCGATGTCGTAACGCCGGAATTGTCCGCCGACGCGGAGAGAATGACGTCCCACGGTGTAAGAGAGAGTATCCTGCGCCTGCCAGGTCTGAGTCACAGACTTCTCGTCCGCCAGCGGAGAAGATCCAATGGTGAATAATCCCGTAACACTGATCGTTGCCATGCCCGGATATTGGGTTGCAAAGGGATTGGTGATGCCGAACTGCGCATTGGTAAAGGGCTCGTCGGGCGTGGAAACGGCGCGAATGCGGCTGAACCCGAAGCGCGCTTCGTTAATGAGGTGCGAATTAATAATGTGGGTATCGGCGAGACCAAGGATGCGATTATGGAAGCTGATGGAGCCTCCGTAGCCCGGAACTTCGAAGGGATTGGCTCCAAGAAAGCTGAAGATCGCTTGCTGCTCGGGATCGTTGGAGAAAAAGAATTTTCCGGTCAGCTTGTTGTTTAAAGTAATTTGCTGATCGACGTTGAAATTGAACTGATCTTCGGTGAAGCGAGAGACACCGCTGATCGGAGTGGGCTTGGCCATTGTCGACCCGGCGAGAGGATTGCCGGAGCTAGGGATTGCGAATTGTCCATTGGGCAGAGTTGCTTGCAAGATCCCCAGGCTCACCGGACTTAGGGCGACGCCATAATCGTTGAACGCCATGTTGGTCAGCGTCGTGGTGCTGCGATCATTGGTCAGATCCTGCGGAATCAGAGGCGATCCCAGGCTGGAGGTGGGCGAAGTGCCATTGCGTTCGCGCGTTCCCTGATACGAAATAAAGAAGAAAGTCCTGCCCGTGATAATAGGGCCGCCCAGGGTACCGCCGAACTGGTTGCGCTTTAGTTCGGGGCGAGGCTGACCTGTGCTATTCAAGAAGAAATCATTCGCATTGAGGGCATCGTTGCGAAAGTATTCATAAAGATTGCCATGAAAGCTGTTCGATCCCGACTTGGTGACGAGCGCGACATTGCCACCGCTGTTGCGTCCCTGCGTCGCATCATACATCGACGTCTGCACGATGAATTCTTCGATGGCATCGGGCGCGGGCACCGACAGACTGGGCGTTGAATTCGTCCCAGGGCTGTTGACTTCCGTGCCGTCGATGATCACGTTGTTACTCGTGCTGCGCTGTCCGCTTACGTTAATGTCGGCGTCGCCGCGGCCGAGTTCGGCGTTATTCGGAAGGCTGCTGATGGCGCCGGTCGACAGGGCGAGCAACTGGGTATAGTTCCGCGTGGGCAGCGGAAGTTGGTTGACCTGGGTTTCACCGATAACTCGGCCCATCGTGGCG
>Ga0210388_10004887_pt1 | contig 10465 bp, 9 predicted proteins | sample IncBWC19OmetaG_FD_155485 | JGI IMG/M metagenome (GOLD analysis project Ga0210388, IMG submission 155485) | Forest soil microbial communities from Barre Woods Harvard Forest LTER site, Petersham, Massachusetts, United States - Inc-BW-C-19-O ...
CCGGCTCAATCCACGGTCCTCGAAGAAGTACGTCTTGCCTCCGACGACCTCGCGCGCGAGCCGAGGCGTCGCTGTCTCCACGCCCGCCTTCGCGTCCGCCGCGGCGAGCCCGGACCACCACGCATAGTCCTTCATCGTCGCTGGGCCGTGACTCACGAAGAAGCGGCGCGCCAGTTCCGCGAGCGACTCGGCACGGTCGAGCGGCTTCCCGAGCCCCGGCGCCCGCTCTTCGACGAGCGCGTAGGTGTGCACCTTGCCGCGGAGCGGGCCGCTGCAAACGAGACCCTCGAGCTCGGCGCCGAGGAGGATGTTCCCTCGCCGCTCCGGGCTGCCGTCGATCTTCGCCTTGCGCAGGACTTCGCCCAGCTCGTCCCGCGTCAGGTGGTTGCCTCCCTGCAGCGCCTTCGCGATGGCGGCGTTGCTGCGCGCGAAGACGGGCCCGTCGAGCCCCTGCCGGCGGTTGTAGTACGCGCGCAGCGCGTTCACTCTCGGCGCGGTGAGCGCGAGCATCCACCGCAAGTCGTCCGGAGCGACGAAGTGCCACGTCGGCCGCAGGACGTGCGTGCGCAGGATCTCGCCACGACTGAACGCTTCGTCGAACGTGGCTTCCGTGCAGCCCCTGACGCGCAGGCCCACCGCCCACTTCGCGGCGGGGTAGTCCTGCGACTGCACCGCGCCCAGGGTGCGGACCGCTTCGCTCACGCTCGGGAACTTCGCCGCTTCGGGCCCGGCGACGCGCTGGGTGCCGAGGCGCCTCAGCGGGATCTCCGAAAGCTTCATGGCCCCCCCGAGCGGCGCCCGGAGCCCCGGGCTCGCAGGAACGAAGGAGCGGCGCCGCCACGCGGAGCCGCCCGGCGGGCGTTCACTTGGCGAAGTAGGTCGTCGCTCGCTTCTGTCCCTTGCTGGTGAGTTTCTTCGTCGCCAGTCCTTCCTTGAGGATGCGCGGCATCTCCTTGGCCAGCATGCCGAGGTTCGAGCGAATCTCCTCTGCGCGCAGGCCGTCTTTGTGCTTCTTGAGGAGGGCGACGATCTTGTCGAGGGTCGCCTGGATCTCATCGGCCGACCGCCGAGGCAGTCGTCCGGTCGAACGGGCGGCCCTTGGCCCGTGTGTCGGCGCGACCGCCGCCGCGGGGGCGGTGGACACGCTTCGAGCCGGGCGGCCATTGGCTGCGCCGGCGCCGGACCCTGCCTCGTGAGAGACGAGATCGCGAAGGGATGCGCCCCGAAGAACCTCGACGACCTGGTCGACGAAGTGGCGGGCGAGGACTTGAATCTGGGATTGGATGTTCGACATCGGGCGGGGATGCTACGCCGACATCGATCATCCAGCCACCTCATTGGCATTCTTTGAGCGCGAACGTCCATTGAGGCCAATCGAGCCCCCGGACCCGCGAATCCTCTGTGTCACCGATGCCACGTTGGCCGCGGACCTGGACTAGCGCAGGAAGCGCACGCACTCCGCGACAATCGCCGCGATACAGACGGTCATGCCCAGCATGGCGAGGAGGGCGTGCCGGTCGATGAAGCGTCCCAGGCCATTGGAAACTTGCTTCATGAACGTGATCGGGCACTGGACGGGAATGAAGCCCTCTGCCCGGCGCTCGAGGCGCGTGATCATCTCGGCGACGCTCGCGAATCGCTCCGCCGGGTCCTTGGCCAGTCCCTTGCGGAGGAACCAGCTCAGATCCATCGAGACCGCTGGCTGGTGGGGGTGACGCGCCAGGCCCGCGAAGGGCGCGGGTTCGTGCCGGATCGCCTCGAGCATCGCGGGCAACGTCGTCTTGTCGGCGAGCGGATGCTGCAGCGTCAGGAGCTCGTAGAAGAGAACCGAAAGGGCGTAGACGTCCGAACGCTCGTCGATCGCTTCTCCCCGCGATTGCTCCGGCGACATGTACGCGGGAGTCCCGATGAGCTCTCCAGTGCGCGTCTGGAAGAGGGCGCCACGGGCAGCGCTCTTCTCGATCCCCCCGGCGGCCGGCGCGGCCTCGATGGCTTGCTCGGACGAGGGGCCCGGCTCGCGGAGTCGCTTGGCGATCCCCCAGTCCATCAGCACCACCTCGCCGTACGCTCCCACCATGACGTTCGCGGGCTTGATGTCGCGATGCAAGATGCCCTTGGAATGGGCAAACGCAACGGCCTCGAGGAGGGCCAGGAAGATCTGCACTCGCCGCTCGACGCCGAAGCGCGCGTGGGCATTGCTCTCGCCTGCGGCCAGCCGGTCGATGATGGATTCGAGCGTCTCGCCTGCGACGTACTTCATCACGAAGTAGTAGTCGCCGTTCTCCTCGACGCCGACGTCGTGAATGGGGACGATGTTGGGGTGCTCGAGGCTGCCGATCGTGCGCACTTCCTCGGCGAAGCGAGCGAGGACGCCGGGCGATCTCATCTCCGGGTGAAGCCGCTTGACCGCCACTTCGCGCCCGATGTCATTGTCCCGGGCGCCCAGAACCTCGCCGAAACCCCCTTCGCCCAGGCGACGGACGGTCTCGTAGCGCCGCTGGCCGCCGAGCACGAGCCGTGGCTCCGCGCCGACCATCTCCAGTCGCGGCAAGACGGTGGAGCGCGGGAGGGTGACTGCGGCCGACGGCGACGTGCCCGACGTGTCGCCGAGAGGCAACGTGGCACCAAACGGGAGCGAGGCATCGATGGTCGGGTCTTCCACAGGAGAACCTCCATCGTTAACTGTGTCACGAAAACCGCGCGGGCCGACGCCGGAATGGCGCACCCACCGTGTGCGAGCTTGCCTCGCACGGGCCTGCGCGGCTACGCGACCCCTGCCCGGGCGGCGCGCGAGCCCTCGTAGAGTCGATCGCGCCAGCTCACGAGATCGGGGAACTCGGTCGCCAAAGCGCGATGGGTCCAGACGGCGCGCGTCCCGGGACCGATCTTCAGATACCGATCGTCCAGGGGCACGATGGCCTGGAGCAAGCCTGCCATCGCGATGTCTGCATAGCTGAATGCCCCCTGCAGGTAGCGCGATGCAGCGAGGCCACCACGGAGCCGCTCGAGGGCAGCGCGGACCGCGCTCGTCTGCGCGTCGCCGTCATCCAGCCGCAGCGCGTACTTGCGCGCGAACGCTCGGGTCGCAAGCCGACCGACGGGCCGAAGGGCGGGCCTCAGCCACGCCGGAGCGAAGAGGGCCTGTTCGTCCAGAGCGGGCCCACTGGCGAGTGTGGCCGCGACCACGAGCCCCCGGGCCGCGTTCGACGCAGAGTCGGCGAGCGCGCACCAGTCCCGGATCGCCGCCTTGTGCTCCGTCGGAATGAGTTTGCTCCCCTCGCCCTCACGGTCCGCATACACGGCGATGTCCCACGATTCGCTGATCACCTCGGCGCCAGCCAGCAGGACGGGAACCGTGGCTCGCGGCTTGTCCGGGCCGACGAGCCGGCGCAGTCGCCGCTCTCCGAGGACCGGCATGTGCGGGACGACCTCGTAGGCGAGGCCGTGATGATCGAGCGCCCACTTCGCGCGCTCGGACCAGGGGGAGACGTTCAGAGCGACGAGCGTGCGCGCAGCGGCCATGGCCCGGTCTCCTAGCGCCTCGGTGCACCAATGGCTCGGTCTACTCTCCCGCGTCTTCCGGGTCCACCTCGATGGCCGCGCCGCGCGGGAAGAGCAGCAAGGGACGGCGCGACGAAGGAGGGGTCGGCGCGACCGGAGGACGCGGCGGAGTGGACTCCAGAGCGACTCGAAAATGGTCGCTGATGGCGTCGAGCATCGGGTCGCGGGAGCGGCGCTCGATCTCTTCGGCCTCGAGGGCTTCGAGGATCGGCGGGCCTCCCGAGAGCTGCACGGCATAACCCACGCGAACCCCCTTCCCGAGAAAATAGACGTCGCCCCGGATGTCGACCTGCGACGCGCTCATGAAGAGCGCAGCGAGCTGCCTCGAGTGCTTTCGAAATGGGCGCTCGGCGAACTGGCCTCGCACGCAGTACATGTCGCCCTCGGGTTCGAGCCGGAAGAGGTCGTAGCCTCCCGCGGTCGGCAGATCCCTGAGAAGCGCGCCCACCGTCGCCGGCTCGAGGTTGGGACTCCGGGGAAAGACGCGCGCGATGGCTCGGTGCTGCGAGGGATCGACGACGACGCGCTTCCACGCCTTCATCTCGCCGGGACCCACCGCGAGCGTTCCGAAGATCGCGACATCGAAGGCCATGGAGAGAGACTATCGACAACGGCGTTCGTGCGAAGAGCTCCGGCGACGTGCGCCTGCGGACCGTCGGACTCGCGCGCACCGTGTGGGGTGGACCCGCTCAATTCTTCGCGGTCCGCAGGATCCGCGCGCTCGCGTCTTGGCGGGAGCTCGTTCGTTCGCGCTACGCTGTGCATTGACCGTCACCATCAAAATGGGGCGCGAGCGTAGGAGGGAACGCGATGAAGACCCTGGCCATGCTCTCGGCGTTGCTCCTCTCGGCGGCCGGCTGCGGCGGTGGCAGTTCGAGTGCGGCGCCCGACGGCGGGTCGCCTTCGCCCGGCAATCCCGACCGGGACGCCGCCTCCGGCGTCAGCGCCGGAGATGACGGCTCCATCGTGTCGATGAGCGGCGGCGACAGCGGGGCCGTCGAAGACGGGACGGTGCCGGGCGCCGACGCAGGCGGTGAAGCCGGAGTCACCCCGGCCGCGATGGTCAATCCGGCTCCCGGTACCAAGTTCTTCATCGGTACCAACTTCTGGAACATCGACTGGGAGGGCCAGGGCGACTTCTTCCAGGACGGCGTCGACTTCACGACCGTCACCAATCCGTGGAGGCCCGAGCTCCTCTCCGACCTGGCGCCCTACTCGGTGCTGCGGTTCATGGACTGGAACCAGACCAACGACAGCAACAACGCCCAGGCCGTCTGGAGCACGCGCAAGCAGAAGACGCAGCCTCAGAACGAGCCTGTCGCCTTCGAGTGGCAGATCGATCTCTGCAACCGCGCCGGAAAGGACTACTGGCTCAACATCCCGCACGAGGCGACGCCGGACGTATGGCAGATGCTCGCGCAGCTCGTGCACGACCAGCTCGATCCGAGGCTGCGCGTCTACGTCGAGTGGTCCAACGAGGTGTGGAACAGTGGCTTCCCGCAGAACGGATATTCGGCGAGCCACGCCATGAGCCTCGGCCTGGCGGGGGCCACGCCCGCGATCGCGTATCAAGTCTACGAGTCGGTGCGGATGTACGAGACCTTCGAGAGCGTCTTCGGCAAGGGCAGCGCGCGGCTCGTGAAGGTCATCGCGGGCCAGGCCGCCTGGACTGGCCCCTGCAACGACGAGATGACGGCCTTCGCGGACAAGACCATCAACCCCAACGGGACCAAGGCCGACTTCTACGCCATCGCTCCGTACTTCAGCGGCACGTCGATCCAGGACCTGGGCACCTCGATCGCAACGGTCGTCCAGTGGACGCAAGCGAGCTTTACGTGCGGCGCGGGCGGCGGGCTGCCGCTCATCTCGTACGAGGGCGGTTCGGACTCGTCCTCCGCGCCCAACAACGGCTGCTCAACTCTCCAGCAAGATCCCGGGATGCACGACCTCTACACGCAGTATCTGGATGGCATTTCTGGCGCCAAGCTCACCGGACCCTTCATGCAGTACACGCACACGGGGGCGTGCTGGGGCCTCAAGGCCAAGACGGGCGACGCGCTCACCGCCGCGCCCAAGTACAAGGGCGTGATCGACTGGCTCGCGGCGCATCCGTGATCATGGTCGAGGGGAGCGGGGAAGCTCCCTCGACCTCTCCACGTCGAGACGCGGCCGCTTGACACCGCGCTTCGTGGCTCCAGGGTCCCCGAGATGTTCCGGGTCTTGTCCTTGGAGCGGATTCGAGCGAGCGCGTCGACGGGATGGTGGGGGCTGCTGCTGGCAGCCGGCTGCAGCCGAGGGCAAGCGTTTGCGTCCCCCCTTGCCTCCGCGTCGGCGAGGCCCGCGACCCCGCCGTCCGAGGAAGCCGTCGGCAACTCTCCGCCGAGCGCCTCTGCGAGCTCGCCCGAGGACGTGACCGCCCTACCGCCCCCTTTCCGTCCGACCGTGGAGAACGCCTCGCAGCCGACGCGCCCGGCTGCGACGGGTTCGACGAGGATGGTGTGGATCCCGGGCGGCGAGTTCTCCATGGGCGCGCTCGATCCCGACAGCCGAGTGGACGCCGGTCCCGGCGATCCGACGGCCGACTCGCAGCCGGTTCACCAGGTCTACGTCGACGGGTTCTGGATGGATTCGACGGAGGTGACGAACGAGGCCTTCGCGAAGTTCGTGCGCTCGACGGACTATCTCACGGTGGCGGAGCGCACGCCGACCGCCGACGATCTTCCCGATGCGCCGCGCGAGAGCCTCATCGCCGGCTCCCTCGTGTTCGACCCGTCGACGCGTCCCGCCGTCGACTCGCACCATCGGTGGTGGACTTATCGCAAGGGCGCGAGCTGGCAGCACCCATCCGGTCCTGCCAGCGACCTGCGCGGGCGCGAGCGATACCCCGTGGTGCACGTGGCCTACGAGGACGCAGTGGCCTACTGCCGGTGGGCGAAGAAGCGCCTGCCCACGGAGGCCGAGTTCGAGTTCGCGGCGCGCGGAGGACTGTCCGGCAAGCGCTACCCGTGGGGCGACGAGCTGCGGCCCGGCGACCGATGGATGGCCAACGTCTTCCAGGGCCACTTTCCGGACACGGACACGGGCGATGACGGCTGGGCGGGCGTAGCCCCCGTCGCCTCGTTCCCGCCCAACGGATACGGCCTCTACGACGTCGCCGGCAACGTCTGGGAATGGGTCATCGACTGGTACCGGTCCGACTACTACGAGACCTTCGACCTCCAGCGCGCGTCGCGAAATCCTCACGGCCCCGAGGATTCACACGATCCGGGCGAGCGCGGCGTCGCCAAGCGAGTTCAGCGCGGCGGCTCGTTCCTCTGCGCGAGCGAGTCCTGCACGCGCGAGCTCGTCGGGGCACGGGGCAAGGGCGACCCCTCGAGCAGCGCGAGCCACGTGGGTTTCCGGTGCGTCGCGCCCGACGCTCCGTGACGGTAGCGACCTCCTCTACTCCGTGGCGCCGTCGCTCGCGTCGCCCGAACCAGCGTCAACGACGGCTGCGTCAGGACCCGCGTCCGGGGCCGCGTCGACCGTCGCCGCGTCCTCGCCGGTTCCCGTCTCCTCGCTGACCGTGGCATCGCTCGGGGGTTCGCTGGTTCCGGAGTCGAGGTCGTCGAAGGCGCCGATGTTGATCGACCCCTTCTGGTACACCGGCGTGAGCGACCGGAGATAGGTGATGATCCCTCTCTGCTGGTCCGCCGTGATGTCGGTCCACCGGTGGAAGTTGTGCCACACGGAGTAGATGGCGATCGTGGAATCGAAGTAGCCGCCGTCGGGGAAATCTCCCCGCAAGATGATGTTGAGCAGATCGTCGTCGCTGAAACCGCCGGTCTGCTCGGGCGTGTGCGACACGTCCGTGTACGGACCGGTGGTCGCCGTCTCGCCGTGGCAGCTCGTGCAGGCTGGACCGCCCGCAGTCCCCTGCTCCAGCGGGCTGCCGCTTCCTGCCGTGGCTCCTGCCGCGAGGTGCAGCGACTGGCCGTTGTTGTATCGCGCGTTCCCGATCTCCCAGTCCGACTCCGCGGCCGGCGAGATGACGAGCAGCGCGGAGCCGCACTTGCCGTCGGTGCTCTCGACGTTGACGAGCACGTTCCCCGGCTTGAGCATCTGGATCAGGACTTCGTTGGGACGCTCGTTGTCGGCCTGCATCCCGACCATCGTGCTGTCGGCGCTCCAGGTGACCTGGCCGTTGGACCCGCGGACAACCGCCGGAACCTGAAACACGTGCTTGCCGTCGAACGCCGAATACATCGGGTCGAACGCGACGGTCAGGCCGCCATCGACGCAGGACGATATCGGGATCGGCGGTGCCGTCATCGACGGGGGCGCGGACGACGACGAGCTGCAGGCCACCACCTCCATGGCGACCCCGAAGCATCCAACCGCGAGCGCGAGCGCTACTAAAGGATTCCGAAGGAGCACAATCGACCCTTCCGCCGACGAATATCCCCCGACGCTACCGCACGCCGCATGCGGAGTCGAGCCGATGCCCGCCCTGACGCACTGCGCCGCGAGGAGGCGTACTCGTCGTAACGGCGGCGAGGATGGCAGCGCAGCGTATTGCGCAGAGGACTAGGGGGGCGCGCTCGGGGGCTCCGCGCGCCACCACCGCCAACGAGCCGCGGCTCGCGTGCGATCGCGTGCTAATGTGCTGCGGTATCGCCTGGAGGGATTTTCTTATGTCCGCTGGTCTGTCCAACGGCTCCAAGGGACTGCGGCTGCTCATCGCAGTCCTGGGGACCGTCGTCCCCCTGGCACCCGGTCTCGCGTCGGGCTGCGGCTCCTCGTCGTCCCCGGTCGCGCCGGCTCCGACCACGCAGATCCCTGCGGACGCGACCATTCCCCTGGTGATGGTGGTCACGGCAGGCGGGGGCGCGCCCACTTCGTCGTCGTCGTCGTCCAGCGGCGCGAACCAGAATCCTCTCGGCGACCTGCCGGTGCCAGACAGCGGGTCTTCCTCCGGCGGCACGTCTTCGTCCGGGGGCGGCTCGGGCGACCTGTCCGACGACGGTTCCACCGACAGCGGGTCCGACGACTCGGGGGATGGATCCAGCGGCCCCCCGCAGAACGTGTGCACCAACTACACCGTTCCGGTGCTCGGCGTGGTCCCATGCGATCTCCGCACGAACATCGGCTGCGTTTCGCTGGCGGGTCAGGTTCGCTGCCTCAAGAGATCCATGCAGTGCGACCCGATGATGGAGGCGAGCATCCACTGCCTGCAGTCCTGCGAGTGCCCCGTCGGACAGGTCTGCTGCGGCGTCGCCAACACGATCCTCGGCGTGGTGACGAGCGAGTGTCAGTCGATCCCGGACGGCGGGCTCTGCAACCCTCACCCGCAGACGAACACGCAGTCGTCCGAGCAGCTTTGCGGGACCGACGCCGAGTGCACGGCCGGTCAGGGGTGCATCAAGCAGACGTGCGAGCTCGGAGTGACCCTCGAGATCTGCGGACTCCAGAGCCAGGACCCGTTCGACTGCACGATGGCCCAGTAAGACGCGCACGGCTCTCATGAAACGCATCACCCTGATCCTGTTCGGGCTGACGGCGGTCGCCTGCGGAGGAGGAGAGACCGCGGTCTCGCCGCCGGTCGAGACCCCCGACGCCACGGCCGAAGCGTCGGCACCTTACGCGGCCGAGTGCGCCGGCGCGGCGGTGCCCCCGGACGCGATCGAGTGCACCGGGCTCTTCGCGAACGTCGCTACGAAAGAGCTCGCGCCCGGCGTGCGAAGCTACTCGCCGGCGGTCCCGCTCTGGGCCGACACGGCCGAGAAGCAGCGGTGGATCCAGCTGCCCGCCGGATCGCAGATCGATGCGAGCAACCCGAGCGAGTGGACGTTCCCCGTCGGCACCAAGGTCTGGAAGGAGTTCAGCCGGAACGGCAAGCGCGTCGAGACGCGGTTCTTCTGGAAGACGCAGCCGGGATACTGGGTCCGCACGACCTACGCGTGGAACGACGACGAGACCGCGGCGACCACCTCGTCCGGAGGGGACATCCCCCTGGGGACCGACGGGGGCACCTACCACATTCCCACTCCTGACGAATGCGACCAGTGCCACCGCGGCCGGGACGACCGTCTCCTCGGCTTCGAGCAAGTGTCGCTCGGTCTCGCGGGAGCCACGGGCCTCACGCTCGCGCAGCTCGTCGCCAAGCAGCTCATCACGCCGCCCCCTGCCAGCACGAGCCTCACCGTCGGCGATGACGGCACGGGGGTCGCCGCGGCTCCGCTCAAGTGGCTGCACGTCAACTGCGGAGTGTCGTGCCACAACGGCAACTCCGATTCGACGGCCTACGGGTCGGGCATGCGCCTGCGACTCGATCCGACGATGCTCGATGGTCGCTCGTCGGCCGGGTTCGACGCGAGGGCCACCACGCTAGGCCTGCTCGCCACGACGCCGACGTGGAACGGACAGACGCGCATCGTGCCGGGCGACCCGACCCACAGCCTGCTGGTGAAGCTGATCTCGAACCGAGGGACCGACAACCCGGTGGCCAACCAGATGCCGCCCATCGCCACCTCGATCGTAGACGTCGCCGACACGATGCTCGTCGTCGAGTGGATCAGCAAGATGCCCGGCGCCGCAGCGGTCGATGCCGGCCGCGACGCGGAGAGCGGCGACGCAAGCCCCGTCACGGATGCGGCGCCCGGCGGCGACAGCGGTGTCGGTGTCATAGAGGGCGGCGGCGGCCCCGACGCGTCGCTCGACGCAACAGCTGGAGACGCCGGTCCAGACGCAGAAAGCGAGTGAGAGCGAGTGAGTCGAGCGGACGGCGCTCCCCCCCCGGAGCCCATGCGCCGCCCGTGCCGCGCGCCGCGCCGGTTGACGGGTGTCTCGCGCGGCCCATATTGTTGCCCTGATTTGCCGGGGGGTCGCTGCGTATGCCTGAGTTGACGTCGTTCCAGTCGTACGA
>Ga0210388_10004888_pt1 | contig 10462 bp, 5 predicted proteins | sample IncBWC19OmetaG_FD_155485 | JGI IMG/M metagenome (GOLD analysis project Ga0210388, IMG submission 155485) | Forest soil microbial communities from Barre Woods Harvard Forest LTER site, Petersham, Massachusetts, United States - Inc-BW-C-19-O ...
CTGATTTGTCGCAATGCTGATCGACGCCGCGTGGCAAACGAGTGCTCGGCCCGCTTGAGCGTCCACCCAAGTAATCGTCGTCACATTGGGGTTCGCGGTATTTAGCGTGTCGGGGAAAATCTGGTTACCATTCAGGTCTGTAGTGGTCACGAAAACGTTTATGTCGTTTTCGTTGTGTGTCACTGTCCAGGTCGTCGCAGGAGTTTGCTGCAAGAACGGAAAGCAGGATGTAATGAGCTCATTCGGTCCCACTACAGGAACGATGTTCAGTGGGGTCGCCGAATTGAGATTGAATGTTGATCCGGTGATTAGGTATGTTTGGCAGCGGAATTGCTGCCCTTGGTAGTAAATACAGACCTGATAGAAGGTACCTGTCGGGGTGAGCGTGTCATTGCCTTGCACGTTCCCAGAGATATTTCCGTTCACGTCTGGGGTGAAGTTCACTGACGGCACGGCCACCACGTTGGAACCGACTACTGTAGGGATGGCGCCGCCGTAATTCGTTAGCGTGAAAGCGACGTACGTGTTTTGGCCCGTGGCGTCGACTACGCCAGCCGTCTTGAGATTGCCCGATACAGCAACACCTTGCGCCGATGCGCCGACTGCAACCAGTGCACACAACAACGCTAGAACCAACCACCGTTTCATGGGTTCTCCAAAAATCTAAAGTTTAGGTTTTTCCTACTGCATGGCTTGTTGCTGGAAAGAAGGCCGCATCGGAATGCCGACAACTGGAGGCCGTGAAGAACCTCCCAACAAAGCGTCGCGCAAAAGCGGCCGATAGCGGTCCTGGTCTTCACGCGTCAGCTTTAGGAAGCCATTTTGCACCTTAGCCTCGAGAATGTCTTTTAGTTCCTTCTGTTCTTTCGGCGTCGCCACTTCCCACACTTTCAGTGCCTCGGGAATTGTGAGTTCTTTGAATGCACGCACAAGCCCGGGCGTCTGAGATCGCCGGAGTGCCGATTTGACTTCATCCTCCGTCATCTCGCCACTTTCCAATTTCTGCTTGGCAGTTTCGCGCGCTTCGTCCCACGGCTTTGTCCGCAACGTTTGCTCTAAATCGAAGATGCGGTCCTGCTTTTGCTGTTCTGTAGTGGTATGGGCTCCCGCTGGCGATCGTCGCTGAATCAGGTCGTGGGCAAGCGCCTCGGCGTCAGATCGTTCGACATTACGCGGCGCAGGAGTAAGGCCAAGAACGTTCTCGGCGATAGATTCCGCACCCTTCTCTCCAATTTTGGAGCGTTGCACCTGATTCCTAAACGTAAACGGCAAGAAGGACTCGCCGACATGCTTGAGTGCTTGACCGAGTTGCGCTACTGCGGGATCATCCGAATTCCGGATTTCGTTGCCGTAGTAGTCTTTGTTCTCGATCATCTCCACAATCAGGCCAATTGCCGGATTGAGTTTATGCAGCGCCGTGTCGACGGGATGCTCGGACATCGAAAAAACGTCTTTCATATACGAAGGCAGACTTGAGCGCGCTTCCGTGCCATCGTCTTCCAACTTCCCATTTTTCGGATAGAAATAGTCCTTTGCGCCTTGCGGCCACTTCCCGGTGTGCGCCAGCATGTAAAGCGCGCCGAGTGCCGCAATCGTGAGCGGCAAAGCGAACGTGTAGGCCATTCGGTCAGTTACATCGAAACCCTTACCGTTGAGCGCTTGTCCGGCTTGCGCTGCGGCATCCTTGACTCCGCCGCCAAGTTCGCGCCAGGTGCCGTAGTTCCAGCCAACGGAACGCACGCCGATAAATGCAAGATCCTTTGCGACCTTGTTCCAATTGAGATTGTCGTAAACGACTTGGCCAAAGCGGTTGTCGATAGAGTCCCATGACTTTTGGAGTTCGCTGCGAATCTTGTCCTGCGTCCAACCCTTTTTCTGGCCACGTTCCAAAATGTCGGTTGCAAGATCATGGAACGCACCGAGTTTCATCCGGGGAACGACCCACTTCAAAACCGGGATAGCCTGCATCTCGACGGCCGCGGGAATGGCTTGCAACGCACCCTTGAACCACTTTTTGTTCGCAAACGACTGCATCATTCGCTCAATGCGATTGTCGATGTATTCTTCGCCCATTCCCGAGCGGCCGCCAGCCTGTTCAACGGCGTTTGCCGTCGCCGCATACTTCTTTGCTTGGTCCGGTCGGAGATAATCCTTCAGGACCCCGCCACCTTGGATGAGATTGCGAATCGGCGCCGCCGGCGCAGCAATGAGGTTTTTCGCTGCGGAAAGCAGCTGCCCATGCGCTAGTTGCTTCGCGCCCAGTGAGAACTGGCTGATGACCGCGTTCAACGACGTGGTGCCAAGATGGAATCCGGATAGCCCGAGCTGCAGTTGGTTCAGCGTATTTCCGAAACTCCGAATGATATCGTAAATCGGTACGCCGCGCAGTCCTTGTCCCACATACCGATTGATTGGCTGCGCGATTTCCTCGGGCGCATAGTAGCGCCCGCGATTGATCATCCCCTTGTCAGCTTCGGACCACTGCAGCACCTGAAATACTTTGTCGTCGAGAGGTTTCCAGCCATCCGGTGCTTTCTCGCCAAAACCAACAAACTTGGCCGAACCTGCGGCTTTCAGATCGTCCAAGAGGCGATGCGCCATCACGTACCTGTTCATCTCGTGCATTTTGAGCACGGCCAGATCAACCGGATTGGTCGTTACGGGTTTCAGGTCTTTGTCGAAACCCTCCGCTGTCGTGGGAATGGTGCGCTGTTTCAGGAACGATTTCGGCCCTTCGAGTGGCTTCTTGCCGAACACCTGGCCTATAGTCTGCCCGACTTTGCTACCCTTTTGCTCCCACATATGCGGGAAATAATTCTCGATAAAGTTCTGGAGTTTACCGGTGCCGAGGTTCTGGACAGCGGTGCGTCCCTCGTCGAGCAACGTTCGCAGTGTCGCCGCCAAGTTCTTATCCTGCGTGTTCAGGTGCTTCTTCCCTGCGTCGAGCATTTGCTGCGTCTTGGACTTAAGCGTTACGCCGCGCGCCGCGCGATCCGCTTCCCCGCCCTCCACGAGATCCGCAAACGCCAGCATGTCGCTGTCACTACGTCCGCGCCATCGATTGTGCTCCGCGCGGAGTTTTTCTTGCAGAACCGCCTGTGCGCGCGCAAGACCGCCGGTGCGCTCACGGAGATTTGCGTTGCCAGCCGCTTCAGAGGGTTTCAGATAGCCGAGAACGCCTTTCCAAAGCTCGGGGTCGAAGAGCGGGTTGGAGTACGCTGTCGTGCTCGAAAGTTTTGGGCGCTCTGCGGGTTTTTCTTCCGGTTTGGCAAATTCGAAGTCGCCATCTTTCACATACTGCGCACGACTGCCGCCCTCGGTACGGACATAAACGCCACCTTCATCCGTCGCTCGCGTGACTTCTCCAATTTTGCCCTTCAACTTCCCATCGATAATTTGAACGCGATCCCCTTGATTAGCGGCCAGGGGCGCTCGCTCTTCAAGGCGTTTTCTAGCAGCCTCTATATCTTCCCGTTCGGGGGCCGTGTGGTGGGTTCGTTCCAGTTCTCCCTTGATGGGATTACCTTCTTTGTCAGCGTGGATGACCTTGACCTGCCACGTATTGTGCGGATAGGGCTTTGACTCATCACCCGGGGTGAAGGAAATAACCTTGTCAAATGCCCCACCGTAGCTCCTGACGATATTCCCGGGGCGGTAGGCTTCTCGAATCAGTGCGCCGTTTGAGATTTTGCGAGTGCGCTTCGCCGGGGTTGTAGTGTCATCCCGCATTCCGGCAGCCGCTTCTTCTTTTGGCGTGCTTGGCGTACCACCCTTAGATTCTAAACCTTTAGGTTCGGCACGTTCGGGACTGACGGCACCTTTGGCAGGCTTACCGGTTTCGGTCCCTTCACTCCGGGCACTGCCTTTGGTTTCAATACCTTTTCCGCTCTCGCTAACGCGTCCTGCACTTGCTGCGGGCTCGCCATTTGGTACGACTTCGGATTCTTTGGCGGCTTCGGGCTTTTCGGTTCCACTGGGTTCTTTGGCTCTGACGGGTTCTTCGGCGACGCGGACATTTTGGGATTCAATGTGGTCGGCAAGCGTGTGGAGATTGGCGATTTCATCGAGGGGAATTTCCTTTCCAGCCGCTACACGTGATTTTATCGAAGAAACGTGTTCCGTCAAGGCTTGCACGTTCTCGGCGTGCTCAACTTGATCGGCACGGCGCTCCGGCTGTCCTTCCGGTGGTCCGACATTCGTTTTGCGGCGCCCTTGCAACTTTTCGCGAATCTGTTCCTGTGCGGCCGCGTCTCCGGCCTCAGCCTTCGGCCCTAGTTGTGCCATCTCTCTGGCGTGTTGCTCCATAAACGGCCCAAGGGCTCGCCGTTCCTGATCCGTTAGATTGGACTTCACCTCAGATGCCGGTGTCTGCGCAGACGCGGCTGACTGCGTAGCGAGAGTCTCGGCCCTGGGCATTTCTCCCTGCCGTGCTGTGATCACCCGCTCTGGCGACTCTACGGCGATTTTGGCTTCAGGAAATTGCTTTGCCAAAGTAAACTTCTGGGCCTCGACGGCGTTCGGCTTGTTGGCATCCACTACCGAGGCTTTGAGTTCGTTACCTGCCTCATCTCGCGCCACCACGCCAACTGGCTGCGAGCCCTGGACCGTTGCCTCTTCTTTACTCTGGACGTGCCCGAGAAGTTGCCCGTACGTGCCATCTTTCACCGCTGACTTGATCTGTGCAGGTGTAATACTCGCATCGTGGTAGTACGTTCCCGCGCCAGGCTTATCTCCCGCCACCACGGTAACTTTAGCGTTCTCCGGTGGTGCAGGAAGTGTCTCCGTACCCTTTGGGAAGTACACGACCTTGTTCGTGCCCTTCGCAAGCGCATCTGTCTGCGCCGTCAGAGTCTCGGGCTTCTCCGGGACTATCTTCTCGCCAGCGCCGACCGTGGGAGTGTTCTCGCCGAGTTGCGGAGCCGCTGGCACTTGCTGTGCTTCGGTAGGAACTTGCTGTGTGCGTTGCGCTGTGACGTCGCCTTGGCCCTTCAAATTCTCGCGCACCGCTTCGCGCGTTGCGCCCTTCACTTGCTCTTCGATTCCACCAGCGTCGGTCGCCCCGTGCGCAGCCGCACCGCCGAGGATCACTTGGCCCAAGCCTCCAGCCACTTCTGGCAGGCTTTTATCGGCAATACCCTGCGCGATCCCGCCCCCGCCCTGGGCACCAAATCCGACCGCCGCAGCCGTGCCCGCTTTCTTTGCCAAGATTAAGGCTTTCTGCGCTCTTGCCGCAGCTTCGACGGCCTTGCTCATCTTCCCTTCCATCTCCGCCAATTCCGCGCCGCTCGCGCCCGCTTGGCGCATGGCGTCATAGTCCTGCGCAAGTTTCACGGCGTCCGTCGCTAAATCTCCAGCCTTTGAAAGCGCGCCAGCCTCTACGCCACCCATTCCCGCACTCAAAAGATTGATCGGCGAAAGCATCATCTTCACCGTGTCAGCAGCCGTCCCGGCGGCAAAGGCTTCTGCGCGCGTCTTGGGCTGGCGAGGGTCGTTCAGATATTCATTGGAAAGATCAGTGAGTTCACCAACGCTCGAGGCCCGAATGCCGAATGGATACGGATTCGTTGCTCCGGGCTCCGTAAACGCCGGCACCGGCACTTTGCGCGCAAGTGATTCAACGCGCTCATTCAACTTGTCGACGCCGGCGTCATGTTCCTTGACCTGTTCCGGCGTGAGTCCAAACGCAGCATCCTGAAGTTGCTCGGTAAGCGTCTTCTGACGCGCAGTATCTTCGGTAGCATTCTGCACGCGCACTTGCTCGGGGGTTTGGCGAATCCCTTCAAATTGATTTGTGAATGGACTGCGAGGAATCTGCGAGGCATCAAAGGTCTGCGGAGTTTGCGGAGGAGCAAGATTGATCATCGGGCTGCCCGCGGCCGCACCGATAGCGGTAGGCGGGGTGGTTGGAATAGAAGCGCTAAATGGTGTTGGTTCTGGCAAAGCTGAGGTGGAAAACTTTTGCGGTACTTCGTTTGGCAGATAGTTTCGAAGTTCGTACCCTTGCGCGCGAAGAGCTTGCCGCGCAGCGCCGATGGACACACCATTTTTGTTCGCGTAGGCTGCCACTACGTCAGGAGTTCCTACTTTGCCGTTGGTGCCGGTGGTCAGAGTTGACTGATCAGGACTCGGCGCAGAGACAGTCTTCTTGAGCGAGGCGATAAGCGGATTCTCTTCGTCATCGTCAGCCACCGCAACGCCCCCGCCCGAGCTTGATGCCTTGCCCGATGTGGCGCGCTGCAGAGAGTTTAGCAGCGGATTGTCGTCAGCCATGGATGAAGTTTTGTTACTTTTTGCGACTTGCGAAAATTAGGCACTTTTGCGCTATGATGGGTTCGTGGAACTGAAACCTAGACCGGCTCTGCTCGTCGCCATTCCCACAGTGGCCCTGCTTCTTTTCTTTGGCCTTCGGCGCTCGCCGGTCAGTCGTTTCCTGCAAGTCTCAGATTCAGAAATGCGAAGTCATGGCGTCGTTTTCGATACAGTTACGGGAAAAAACTGTTCAATTCATTCCTACAAGTCGAAGGAGCTTCAGGAATTGCGTCAAACCTTTCTCGCCAGAAAGCGTGGAGAAAAGATTCCGGATGATAAAGACACTCGATATAGCGCATTCACGGAACAGGCAAAGACCAATGAAGAAGCCTACGGAGACGAGGCCTACTACATCATCTACGGAAGCTGCCCGCGCTGATTATTGATTCTCTTCATCTTCCTCTGGCTCCGGTTCTACATTTGGCGGTTTTGTGCCATTCAGCATATCGGCTAGTGATTGCTTTCCGGTCTTTGGCTTGCCCGCTTTAACGCGCTCTCGAATCCTCTGCCGCACGAGCGCTTTCTTCGACGGATCCATATCCGATTTGTTGACGAGCGCGATTGCTGCGTCCGGATCACCCTTCGCATTATCGAGCGCATAACCGGCGGCTTCCTCGACTTGACCAGCCACTTTGGTCTTGACGTTATCTCTGTTTGCCGCCCTATCGGGCAATGGCGAGCGCGAAGCCACACCTTTCTTCACCACCTGGCCATACGTCGGACTATTCGGATTCTCGTCGACTAGATTATCTGTCTCTTGGCCGGTCGCATTTCGATTCGTAACCTTTGTCGGCTTGGGATTTGCAAATCCTGGCGCATGCAATGGTACGCCGCCGCCAGTGGCCGCGATTGCTCCGGGCGACTGACTCGGCGATCCGATTGGCACCGCTGGCAAGCGCGGGCTTCCGGAATCATGAGCGCTCGGTTTTATATTTCCAAAACTAACAGGCACGCCGCTTCCCGCAGCGCGTGCAGACGGCTCGCTAGCCGACTCATCGCTGCCTTCAGCGGGATTATTCTTGGCCGCAGATGGGTTCCCAACCTGCGGTCCCAGCGTCAGTGGCACTGCTCCGGCCTTAGGATTCGCCGGGTCGTACGTCACCATTCCTTGGTCGGTGTTTACTTCCTTGCTCGGTCCGGCGCTTGGGTGAATCCCGCCGACGTTCTCGTAGTCTCCGGTCTGTGGATTCTGTGCCTTGAAGATCGGATTGCCTTGATCGTCCTCACCTTTGATGACAGGTGCCGTCCGCGTCACCATCGGACGCCGCTGCGCCCACTGCGCTTCCGCCTGATTCTTTTGCACTTCCGACTGCAACTTCATCAGGTTGATAGCAAACTGGTTTCGCTGCATCTGCATCATGCGTTGCTGCATGAAAAGATTTTGCGCTGCAGCAAACCCGCCGCCGCGTGTTGACTTGCCGAGGAACCCGCCAACCGTCGCGCCCTGCATCATCGGCGTGATCAGTTTAAGAAGGGCGCCGAACTTCGTTGGCTGTGTCCCACCATTCGGACTTGTGGGCGCTTGTCCGGTATCTACGCCGCCCGTAGGATCGTAAGCGCCACCAGTCAGAAGTTCGACGGCGCGGCCAGCCTTCGTTGGTGTTTTGACGTTAGCTGCTTGTGGTGTTCGCGAAGCGTCAAGCGCGTTACCGAGAGAATTCGGCCCCGTATCACCGCCCGGGACGTTGGGATCTGGCGCGCTCGCTCCCGGCAAACTCATAGGAGGCGGTTGAATAGGCGGCGCGGATTGTGTTTGGCTTAAGCACATGAATTTCCTAAATCCCCGCAAGCAAGGTGCTACCGCCGGCAGCGGCCGTGCCCGCACCTTGGAACAATCCACTTACTGCCCCTCCGATGATATTCCCAATTCCGCTTGACTGCACTGGAGGTGCGCTCAACACGCTTCCGCCGGCTGATGTCGCCGCGGCGGCCGGCGCGAAGGGACTCAATGCTGTCGCCGCCTGCGTCTTGGCCTGCTGATTGGCCATTAAATTCGCGACGGTGTTTTGGTCAAACGCCTCGCCTTCTTGAGCTCCGAGGTCAGTTTGAAGTTGCGCTGCCATCCCCGATGGCAGAGTACTTCCGAGCCCGGAAAGGCTGCGATTCAAACTTGCTTGCGCGGGCTGGAACGATTGAGCGAGGGTGCCGCTCGAGAAGTTCTGCAGATTGTTCATAAACGGCAAGCCGTTCTGCAATTGATTCGTCCAAAAAGGGGTACTTTGCGCGTTGAATTGTTGCAGCATGCTCATCAACTGCTGCTGCTCTTGAATCTGCTGATTGGCCGCTGTTTCTTTCTGGCCGCTTAGAGCGTCGCCACCACAAATGAAGCACCCCCGAAATTTTCTAAATCTTTACCAGCCACCGCTGCGCGGGCTTCGCGCCAATCATCCGCAAATAGCCCTTCCAAAATCGTTCCTGGCTCTCTTCGACATGCACCATAACTTCCATTCCTGGCCCGGCCGTGTCTTGGAGATAACCCGTCATCCGTCCGGTCAGCATGTCGCGCGCGCGGCGCGCATCCTCGCGAATGATTTCCTCTTCGCCCAACTTGATATGGAAGAGGTGACAGTCAGCGCGCATCGTCAGCCGCGAAACACCGATAACTTCGTACCCGTCACCCTCTTCGCTAAGCTTCGCTACTGCCCAAGCTTGCCCAGGTCCAGCGAAATTGATGGGATTTCCAAATTCGCGATTCGCGAATTCCTGCACGGCGTCGTACAGGATTTTGTCTCGCGGATTCCCTTGCTGATCGAACAAAACCGGACTCAGTACCAATCTAGAGTGTTGGCCTGATGCCTGGTCGCGATCCCCCTCCGCCCGTTGGTTCGTTTTCGTATCCTGGGGGTAATCCTGCTGCCGTTCCATTTGTTCCTCCACTTGTCCCCGAAACTACGCCCTGATCCGTATTCGCTTTCGCGAGAATTCCCACTTTGATGCTTTCCCGGCCTGCGGCATTCACTGCCGAAATATAAAACATCGTCGGCGTGTTCGCTGGAAGCTTGGCTCGATACTGCGTCGTTACCGGATTTGGCAACGAATCAATCAAATTGTTTTCGTTGTCCTTGTAGATATTCCAACTAGCGATGTCCGAGGAATTTGCGGGCGAATTCCAGGTAATCAACGCTTCAAGGCTGCCAGACTGCGCCTGCAAACTTCTCGGCATGTGCGGCTGATTCCGAGTACTGATCAGCGGCGTTGCCGCCATCGTCAGAATGCGTAACTGGCTCTGAATGACTGGAACCGCTTTGACCGGATCCTTCGGAAGTATCTGAAAGGCCATTACGGTGCCTCCGGCCTTGGCCGTCCAAATTTAGGTGTAATGCCGTTAATCACGCCGTACGAAGGCATCGGCACAAACGGCGGATCACCCAACACGAAATTCCCGTCGGCGGGATGTGACGTCAACTGAAAGCGGGCGTATACCCATCTCGCTTCTTCGGTCACCTTCACTTGGTAGCGGTTATCCGGGTTGCCGTCTTCAACCTCTTCGGTGATTCCCTCTTCGTAATCGCCGAGGCTCAAACTGGCTTTCGTTGTGTACGAAACTTCAACATTGCCATCGCCTTGCCACTCGATGGCATCGAGCAATGGCTTGTCGTCTCCTGCATTGATCAGTGCGATGGCGTCGCCGGTATACTCGGTGTTGTTGTCTGAGGTGCTGCCATCCTCAAGTTGATAGAAGTTTCCGTCAGCGGCGCCGGTCCACAGTCGCTCCCTGAAGTTGGTGTCTCGAACATTCTGCCGCGGTGTGTAACCCGTCCCGATAAACGTGCTGGGCGTCATGCCAGCGTACAAGAAGTCGTACCCCATAGCCACTTGGTTGCGATAGTCCTGCAACCGGAAATCATGGATCACGATTACCGGGTTGCCATTCACGTCTTTGGACTTCACATACAACCGGTCGATACCAAGCTCTGGGTCGCGGTAGTAAGCGAGTTCCGTCGTCGGAATATAGGCATTGCCAATCTGGCCAAGCAACGACCGCTCGTACTCTTCGCTGATCGGCTGTGCGCCTGTTCCGTTCCACGTCATCAGCTGCTTGTCCCAAGTCATCCAAATGGGACCGTAAGGCGTATCAATCCATGCGCGCTGGCCGGCGCAGCCAACGTTGATGACCGCTGACCACGGGTTCTGGCCAGCCTGATAGAGCTCG
>Ga0210388_10004889_pt1 | contig 10461 bp, 11 predicted proteins | sample IncBWC19OmetaG_FD_155485 | JGI IMG/M metagenome (GOLD analysis project Ga0210388, IMG submission 155485) | Forest soil microbial communities from Barre Woods Harvard Forest LTER site, Petersham, Massachusetts, United States - Inc-BW-C-19-O ...
CGCGTGGTGTGGATTTCGGCGCCGGTGTAGGTGTTCCAGTCGTGGATGAGTTCGTGTTTCATTTTGTGAGTCGGCTGCGGGCGCTCAATTCTCGTGCGCGCTGATGGTTTGCGCGGCTGATCCTTTAATAGCGAATCGTGTAGCTGCGCGGGGCCTTTGTATGGCCGGGTTTGTAGATTGTTTGGCAAAATTCGCAGCGATAGATTTCTGCTTTTTTGCCGACGAGGGCTTCGATTTCTTTTGGATAGTCGTACCAGCGTTTTAGATGGCCGCAGCAGAGCTTGCCTTTGGAGTCTTTTTCGTCGCAGGCGCGCATCGTGGGTTTCTTCGGCTTGATTTTTGGGCCTGCCGGGGCCTCTGGTTCGGCTGCTGGCGCAGCGGTAGCCGCCGCAGCGGCGGGTGCCGCAGGCGGTGTTGCTGGCGCCGCGGCTGGAGCGGCTGGAGCTGGTGTTGGGGTTTCTGGAGTCGCGTCAGTCATCCGATTCACTCCTCGTAATATCCAGGCTCAGTGCAACTTCAAATTCTGTCACGGCGGAATATTACTCCGCGGGCTCCGTGCTTCTTTGTCATCGCCGCCAAGCGACGCCGCCAGGTGGGCGCGAAAAGCGCCTCTACGAATGCGCCGGCTGCTGCAGCCAGCTCGGCAGTGTAACCGAACCACCAGGATTTCGCGATGCGCGGCAGACGGTCAACATCTATGTATTTTACTCGAACCATTTCGAGCAGTCCAAGGCGGGAATGGGTGTGGCCCCAGCCGCTTGCGCCGGGTCCGCCGTGGGGTGCTTCGGTGATGCCGTAGTAGCTGGCGACGTCGTTGACCATCACGGAACCGGCGCGCACGCGAGAGGCGATTTCCCTGCCGCGGCGGTTGTCGGTGGTCCAGACGCTGGCGCTGAGGCCGAAGGGCGAATCGTTGGCGAGGGCGACGGCTTCGTCGGCGCTGGCGACTGCGCGAATGGCGATCACCGGGCCGAAGGTTTCTTCGCGCATAAGTTGCATGGAGTGATCCACGTTCGTCACCACGGCGGGCTGTAGAAAATTGGCGCCGAGATCGGGGCGGCGATTGCCTCCGGTTAGAACTTGCGCGCCGCGCTGGACCGCATCATGCAGTTGCGCTTCTACTTTTTCCAGTTGGGCCACGCGGATCACTGGACCGATTTCGGCGTCGGGATCGGTCGCCGGTCCAACACGCAGTTTTTTGGTTTTCTCGACGCAGAGTTGCGTGAAGCGTTCAGCTGCTGGCTGTTCGACGTAAATGCGTTCGACGGAGATGCAGGTTTCGCCGCAGTTCATGAAGCCGCCCCAGACGGCGGCACTGGAGGCGATGTCGAGATCGGCATCGGCTAGTACGATCATCGCGTCCTTGCCGCCTAATTCGAGGACTGAGGGGATTAGTTTTTTGGCGCAGGCTTCGGCGATGCGTTGGCCGGTGGCGACGCTGCCGGTGAAGAAAACCTTGTCGGGGCCGGCTTCGATAATTGCAGCGCCGAGGTCGCCGCGGCCTTGCAGCACTTGCACTAGCCCCTGCGGAAATTTCGCTTGCGCGACGAGTTCGCCGACTAGCTGTCCGCACCAGGGCGTCAATTCCGACGGCTTCAGCAGCACAGCGTTGCCGGTCGCGATCGCAGGAATTACCTGCGCCACGGGAATCGAAAACGGATAATTCCACGGCGAGATGATCGCGACCACGCCGAGCGGATCGAATTCCAGCCAGCCAGATTTCGCCTTCATGGCGAGGTTGTGGTGCGGCACTTTTTCTGGACGCAGCCAGCGCGGGGCTTGGCGCGCGAGGAAATCGGCGGTGTCCAGCGCGAGGAGCACTTCGGCGAAGATCGCTTCGACGCGCGGCTTCCCTGCTTCGCGGGTGACTACGTCCGCGATTTCTTCGCGGCGCGCGAAAATGGCATCGCGCAGGCGGCGAAGCAGGGCGCAGCGCTCGCGTAGAGGGCGAGCGGCCCAGTCTTTTTGTGCGCTGCGGGCGCGCGCGAAAATCGCGGCGAGGTCGGTGGGCTGCGTCACGGCAAATTGCGCGTTGATTTCCTGCGTGGCGGGGTTGATCGAGTCAATAGTAGCTAACGCGCGCGAAGGAGGTGATGCGAGCTGTGAAGGGACTGCCATTTATTTGGTGATTGTAACTGAAACGCGCGCGGAAGGCGGAGGTTTGGTGCGTGCGGCGAAAAGGTCGGTTTCCGGTGATCAAGTTAGCAAGATCCTCCGGGATCGCGTTATCGGATGCCTGGCTCTCGGGTGCAGTTCATCTCTATTCGCAGGAGAACCGGATTTACGTAGCTGTTGCCGCTGGCAGGATTCGAATGACCGGCGGAGCGTAGGAAGCGACGTCAATGAGGTGATTCAGGCATGTCAGCTTGTAGTGCTGGACTGGCTGAGTGTGGGCGCCGGTGTCTCGTGCAAGATGGTCAAGGAAATTGGACTTGCTATAGATACGAAACAGTTTGCCTTGAAAAATCTCATCGTCATACGTACCACACGATCCGGCGCATTCCTCGGTAACCAAATATGCGACATAAAACGCCCAGGTCAGCTCGAAGCTTCGGCAAGATTCGGTTGTTGCTATCGCGGATACATTTGTTACGGTCTTTTTCAGATTAGGAATCCCGCGATCTAGATCTTGAGATGTGCCGGAAACCGTTTCGACAGCCTCGTCGACAACGAGCCGCAAAGAATTATCGCGTGGCTCCGAAATCTCTCGCAGGAACAGATACTTAACAGAATTAAGGGACGTTGATTCGTTACCGGCATCCATTGGTGATTTCCGTTGCACAGTTATCCCGTAACGACAGAATGATACCCGATAACGTGAAACGGAATAGCCCGCAATCCACGGATTCAACCTCAGAGAGAACACAGCAATGCATCGCAGTCTGAGGACCGGCGTTACGTAGTTCGCTGGTGGCGGGTGGCGTGCTTGGCTAGGGAATCGGTGGGGTCGGGATATTCGAGGGCGACGAGGTAGAGGCCTTCGGGGGGGACCGTGGGGCCGGAGCGGGAGCGATCGCGGGCGGTGAAAATTTCCGGGATGTCAGTGGGGGCTAGGCGGCCCTTGCCAACTTCGATCAGGGTGCCGACGATCTTGCGGACCATGTAACGGAGGAAGGAGCGGCCGCGGACTACGTAGGCGATTTCGTCGTGGTGCGGGTCGCGTACGATTTCGGAGGAATGGATTGTGCGCTGCATGTCGCGGTCTTTGTCGTCTTCTTCGGAGCCCGTGGATGCGGCGAAGGAACTGAAATCGTGCTGGCCTTCGAAGGCGCGGGCGGCGGCGGACATGGCGGCTTCGTCGAGCGGCCAGGGATAGTGGAAGGCGCGGCGGTGATCGAAGGGCGGCAGGACTTCGCCGCGATAGATGCGGTAGCGGTAGGTTTTTCCCTGGGCTAGCCAGCGCGCGTGGAAATCCTGGCCGACTTCTTGCGCGGCTACGACGCGTATGGTGGGGGGCAGCAGCGCGTTCATGCCGCGCTGAATTTCCTGGGCGTCGAGCGTGGAGTGGGTTTTGAAATGCGCGACCTGGCCGAGCGCGTGAACTCCGGCATCAGTGCGGCTGGCGCCGTGGATGGTGATTGGCTCCTGCGTGATTTGGCGGATGGCGTCATGTAGAGTGCCTTGGATCGTTGCGAGTCCCGGTTGGAGTTGCCAGCCGTGGAAGTCTGAGCCGTCGTAGGCGATGGTTAGCTTGACCGTTTGCATGTGGCTGGTGGGATTATCGCATGTGAGGGCAGTTCAAATTCGCCACAGATGAACGCGGATAAGGTCAAAGGCGAAAATGGAAAATGGGCTGGCGCGCTTCGACGGACCCGAATGCCTTACGGCTGGGTGCGCGAGAAGCGGGAGCCGGGGCGGGTGGGCATGCCGCCGGCGTGGCATTGGGGGCAATCGTCGGGCTCGTAGCTGGGGACTTCCAGTTCGAGCAGGGCGCGGGCGGTGACGTTGAGCTCGAGGCGTCCGCCGCTGCGATCAATGATGGCGCCGGCGGCGACGGCCAGGGCGCCTTCTTGTTCTACGACGCCGATGGTTTCGCGCGTGGAGCCGCCGGTGGTCCACACGTCTTCGATGACCAGGACGCGTTCGCCGGGCTTCAGCTCGAAGCCGCGACGCAGAGCCATTTGGCCGGAGCGATCACGTTCGACGAAAAGCGCGCGGACACCGAGGGCGCGCGCGACTTCATGGCCGATAATTACGCCGCCAAGCGCGGGCGAGACGACGCAGGCAACCGTGTGATCCTTGAAGAGTTCGGCGAGAGCGCGGCCGAGTTGTTCGGCGTGCTGCGGATGTTGCAGCACGAGCGCGCACTGGATGTAGGTGGCGCTGTGGCGTCCGCTGGATAGCTCAAAGTGACCTGTGCGGATGGCTCCTACTTGTTCGAGCAGCTTGAGAATTTCGTCGCGTTGCATCGCACTCCATCCGGCGTGTGCGCGTGCGGGGGCACAGGCAGCCAGTCGCGCTAGGGTAAGGGCGAAGGGGAAAAGTGTCAAGGAGACGTGATTTGTGAGTCGTGATTGGTGAGGGGTGAGTAGTGATTAGTGACTCGTGACTTGTGATTCGTGGTCGAGCTCATTTTGGCGAAGGACGCAAGGGCCGGTCCTACTCATCCGTTCTTAGGCTGACGGAGCCGATGCCGCCTTCGATTGTGAGGTCAATCGTTGCTGGGGTTTTGCCGAGGGCGTTGTTTACGTAGTCGTCGCCGTCGCGCGTTAGGCCGTGTGGGCTTACCGAGCCGATTCCGCCGGAGGCGTGGACGCGAACGCCGACGTCTTTCGGCAGGCGAATTACCGCGGAGCCTACGCCGCCGTGAATATCCACGTGCAGATCGGATTTGCGTGGGCCGGTTAGGTCCAGGTTCATCTGCCCGACGCCGGCTTGCACCTCGAGATTTTTCACGCCGAGGCCTTGCAAGCGCAGATTGCTCGAGCCTGCGCCGATTTGCACGTTCATATCCATGGGGACGTTATCGGCGAAGCGGAGTTGCCAGTCGTTGCGCGAAGTAGCGAAGTGCAGGTGCGTCTTATTTTCCTGAGTGATGGAGAGATCGCCGTGGCCGCCGGAAACTTCGTATTCCACGCGCGGCTGGCCGTCGGCTTCGTGGTAATCAAAATTGGCATTGAGCAATTCGGTGGCGCTGGCGCCGCCGGCCACATCGAGGGAGCCTGCGGGAATGTCAATATTGGCGGTGACGGATTGCGCGCCTTGCAGGCTGACGCTCTGCGTATCGTGCTGAACGGGGCGCGAATTGCGTCCATGCCAAACCGCGAAACCAAAAAAGATCAGGATGATGAGCACGGCGATCGGCGTGCCGGAATGGTGGCGGGGCGCGTTGGGCTCCGAATACCTGCGGTCCATTAGGGCATCCCACATATAGCCCACGCCAACGGCAATCAGCAGGACAGGCCAGTAACGCCTGACAATGGACCAGGCATCCAGGTCCGGGTGGAGATTGATAATCAGAAAGAAAATGCCGAGGGCGATGACGATGAGTGCGCCGCCAATCGAGCCGCGCCTTTTGTAGCCGTTTTGGGCCATGCAGGGTCCCCTTACCTTAGAGTACGCGCCGCGGCGCCAAATGTTTCAGGGGATTATCGAGAAGCGCAAAATTGACAGGAACGGGCGCGTCAGATATTCTCGATAATTCGAAATAGACCACGAAGGAGTACTGAATGGCTCAGGGCACGACGATCAAGCATAAGAAGAAGACGAAATCGGTATTGAAGAATATCCGGCAGTCGGCGGCCCGAGCGGCGATCAACCGCATGAATCGCACGCGGGTGCGGACGTCTATCCGGCGGATGCGCGCGGCTTTGACGGCGGGCGACACGGCTACGGCGGAGAAGCTGGCCTCGGCGACCTTTTCGGATTTGGATAAGGCGATTCGGAAGAGGACTTTGACGGAAAATACGGCGAACCGGTATAAGTCGAGGCTGACTTTGGCTTTGAATGCTTTGAAGGCGAAGAAGAAGGCTTAGGAAATAAGGCCCAGTTTAGAAACTGATTTTTTGAGGCGCTCCGAGAGATCGGGGCGCTTTTTTTTTGCGTTTAGGGCCAGGCCAGTTCGACAGAAAAAGAGATTCCTGCCTGCGGTCGGCAGGCTTCGCTTCGCTCCCTTCGCAAAATCACTCAGGGCAAGCAGGATGACGGCGGCTACTGAGGTGTGGCTGTAGGGGCGGGTCTGAGACCCGCCGCTACGGAAACGGCTATGCAGCGCGGGATGCGGCCTTGGACCGCGCTTCAAGCCGCGGAGGCGCTGGACGATGCGGACGCGGTTAGGCGCACGATTAGAAATTCCATTAGGGCGCGCGGATTTGGATTGGAGGATTTGAGCTGGTTGTCGGCTTCGGCGAGGGCGATCAGGCCGGCTATCAAGTCTTGTTTGGGGATGCGATGCGCGTTGCGCACGGCGGCTTCGGCGGCATCCGGTCGCATGCCTAGAGTTCGGGCGGCCTGAAAACCGCTGGTGTGGGCGGGGAGGTCGCGGGCTTCGATTAATTTCCGATACATCCAGGCCAGCACGCCTACGAGGCCGATGGGTTCTTCGCCTTCGCGCAACAAATTATCGAGAAACTCTAACGCGGCATCGCGGCGGCGCGTGGCGAGCATGTCCGCAAGCTGCCAGACGGTATTTTTGCGCGCGGCGACGACCAACTCTTCGACGTCGGCGGCGGTGATGCGGCCGCGGCCCTGCACGTAGGAAGCGAGCTTCTGAATTTCCAGCTGTATGCGCGCGGGCTCGCTACTCAAAATGTCCGCGAGCAGCGTGGCGGCGGGGCGGTCAATTTCCGCGCCCAGGTCTTTGGCCATCTGCGCGGCTAGCGACGCGGCGGATTCGTTGCCGAGCGTCAGTTCGACGATCAGCGCTTTTTCCGCGAGGATTTTGTAGAGGCGCTGGCGATGATCGAGCTTGGGCACTTCGAAGACCAACACGGTGAAGGGCGCGGGTTTTTCCAGATAATCGGCGAAGGCTTTCAGAGTGTCTTTGCGCGGGTCGTCGCCACCGCTGCTATCGTCGTCGTCCGCGTCGCTGGCGTCGCCATCTTTCGCGCGGCCTTGGATGGTTTCGGCGCCGTCAATCAGCACTACCTGGCAGGGCGCGAGCATGGGCATAGTTTCCGCGCGCTGAAATATTTCGCTCCAGTCGCCGCCGCGGACGCTGATGCGCGCGAGCGCCCAATCGCGCATAGGTTCCGGTACGTAGGAATCAATAATTTTGCCGCGGCACATATCGCGGAGATACGGATCGCTGCCTTCGAGGACTATCGCGCCGACGGGCTTGCCTTTGGCCAGTTTCTCGAGCAATTTTTCCGGCGAGAGACTGGGCACTAGAAAGTCTCCAGGACATTCGAGACCAGTTGCGCGGCGAAATCGCGCGACATGCGTTCGAGCGCGGGGTCCTGCTCTTCGAAAAAGCTCTGCACGTCGCTGGAAATCTGGTACTCATCGCGAAAAACCATGTCGTTGTTTTCGTAGATCGGCTTTTCAGCTTTCGCGCCGATGAGCTGGACTTTGGTGTGGACCGTGACCAGCATCATGGTTACTTGGCCGGTGGTGGCGTTAAAAAGCATCGGGTCGGTTTCGATGGAAACCACTTCGCCGTGCAGTACGGCATCGGCATTCGCGGGATCTTGTACGATACGATATTTGGTGCGCTGCACGAACTGGCGAACCACGGCCGTGGTGAAGCGCTGTTCGATTCGATATCTCGTGGTGTCGTTCTTGAACGCAGGGACGGCGATGGTGGTCCAATCCGCGGGCAGATTCCCGGCGCGTCCGGCGACGTGATAACCACAGCCGGCGATGCTGGCGCTCGCGATGAGCAGCAGCGCGGCGATCACCGCCAACTGCATGGCGCGGTGATGATTTTTACCGCACTTATTATTGCACGGGCGGTTCTGCAACCAATTCCTCCGCGATGCGCACGGCGTTCACCACCGCCAGACGCAAATTATCGGCGACGCCCCAAATCCACGCGCCGGCTGCGACGTTGGGGTCCGGCTCGATGCGCGCGAGATGAATTTCGCTTTCACCGGCGACAGTGACGTTGGTGGGCGCGGGATCTTCCGGCGCGTCAACCTTCACACCTAGATTGCTGAAGGCCGCCTGGAGTTGCTCGCTGGGCTGGGGTGCAGCGAAATCCGCATACGCGGTGAAGGCGTACCCGTAAAAGACGGGCGCTTGCACGAGCTGAATCGCCGGAGCTGATGCGCGGCCTGCGAGATATTCCGCGACATCTTTCGCGATCGAATTGCGCACGTCGGCGAAAGTGGGTTTGCTTTCCGGGCCGTAGCCTGCAAGCAGGTTGAAGGCAACTTGTGCGTCGAATATTGGCTGCACGATGGGGCGGAAGGAAAGCAGATTCGTGGTTTGCGCTTCGAGCTCATCCACGCCGGCCTGATCGCGTTCGGAGACTGGAGGAAAAAGCAGCACCACTGCGCGCTGCGGTGAAAATTTCGAAAGCGCCGCGGCCAACGTGCACGCGATGATCACTCCTGAGCCCGGCGACGAGTACGCGACGGCTTTTCGCGCGCCAGCGCCGCCATTCGTTGCCGTGATCTTCGCTGCGTTGAGTCCCGGGCGCGGCAACAGCACCGTATCGAGCAGCGGAATCCAGGACGTGGATTCGCCGCTCGCAGCCAGCGCGCCGCTGAGATCAATCACGGTGGCGCCGGAACGCTGTGCGGCGGGCCAATTTTGCACCGCGTCCTGCTGCGAGCCGGCAAAAAATACGAAGCGCGCGTCTTCGAAGCTGTCTTCAGAGAGCGCGCGAATGAACGTGGGTTCGCCACCGGCTTCGGTGAGCGTGCCGGCTAGCGCAGGCTCGTCGAGCAGCACGATATCGCTCGCGGGAAAATTGCGCTCTTCCAGGACCAGTTTCAATTCCCTGCCGCGCAGGGAGGAAGCTCCGACGATGGCGACGCGCGTGGACTTGGCGGGCCCGGCGGGCATAGTCTTAGGCAGGCCGCGATGCGAGGCGATGTCGCACGGTGCGCACCAGCTGCATCACCGGACCGTGCAGCATGTAAGCAGCGGTGAGCAATAGCAAAGTAAAGTGCGAGAAATAGACCACGGCGCCGACCAGCAGAGCGAGCAGGATTACAGCAAGAGATGGTTGGCGGCGCGTGAGCGGAATATCTTTGAAGCTGAAAAAACGCAGCGTGCTGGACATTAATACGCCGAGCAGAACGAGCAGCGCGAGCCAGATGACGGAGCCGCGATAATCTTCAATCGGCTTCCCGTGGAAAAAATGCACCGTCGCAGCGATCACGCCCGCGGCCGCCGGAGTCGGCAATCCCACGAAATAGCGATTCCCGCCCGGCGCCATGCCTTGAATATTGAATCGCGCGAGCCGCCACGCGCAGCAGGCCACGAAAAAGAAGCCGACGAGCCAGCCGCTTTGGGTGAGGTGCAGCGCTTCGGGCGAATTTGCCGCGGACATGGCGCGGATTCCCCAGGCATAGGCAAGAAATGCGGGAGCGATGCCGAAGCTGACGACGTCGGCGAGCGAATCGAATTCCCTGCCGAAGGCGCTTTCGGTTTTCATGGCGCGGGCGATGCGGCCATCCATCGCGTCAAAAAGATAGGCGATGCCCACGGCGCACGCGGCGTTATCGAAATCGGTAATCTTTCCGTCAAGCGTGGCGAGAATCGCGTAATAGCCGCAGAGCATGTTAGCTACGGTGCACGCGCTGGGCAAAATGTAAACACCGCGGCGCAAACGATGGCTGCGGAAATGACGGCGTGGCTCTTCTTCCTGTCCGATGGGATCTATGTCGTTGAATTCCATTTCGCGATTACGCTCTCGCCGCCTTTTACGTGCTGCCCGCGCTGGACAACTACTTGGGTATCCAGCGGCAGCCAAATATCCACACGCGAACCGAAACGAATCAGGCCGACACGCTCGCCTATTACAACTTCTTGGCCTTCCTGTTTCCAGCATATCACGCGACGTGCGATTGCTCCGGCGATTTGTTTGAAAATGACACTACCTTGCGGCGTGTGCAGATAAATAATGTTCTGTTCGTTTTCACGCGAGGCGTCGGAGCGAAACGCGGCGTAGAAGCGGCCGGGGCGATAGACCACGTCCGCGATGCGCCCGGAGGCGGGCGCGCGCTGCACGTGCACGTTCCAAATGGAGAGAAAGATGCTGATGCGATGGCCCATCACGGAGTCCAACATCTCGTCCACGATTTCGACGACCTTGCCATCCGCGGGGGAAATAATGATACCGGAAGTGGTGGGAATCACGCGCTGCGGATCGCGAAAGAAATAGAAAACGAAAAGGCCGAGGAAAATCAGCACGGCGCCGAAGATTCTCCAGCCTGGAATGAAGCATAGCGCGCCGGCGATGAGCGGCGGCAGGGCGAATCGGTACGCGTCTTTAATCATGGACCTGGGCGAAATCCTTTGCTCGCGAGAAGATGCGGCGCGCGCGGGCGCCACGGCGCGATGGGTAGCGGA
>Ga0210388_10004891_pt1 | contig 10460 bp, 12 predicted proteins | sample IncBWC19OmetaG_FD_155485 | JGI IMG/M metagenome (GOLD analysis project Ga0210388, IMG submission 155485) | Forest soil microbial communities from Barre Woods Harvard Forest LTER site, Petersham, Massachusetts, United States - Inc-BW-C-19-O ...
GGCAGTTGCGGCCGAGGCGTTCATCGCGGAAGGCGCGTGGGTTTCCATTCTGGCTCTCGCGGAGGCCGCCTGGGTGCTTGCTACGGTGTACCGAAAGGGAGCGGCCGAAATAATGACGGGGGTTGCAATGTTGCTCGATCACGAGGATCTGACTCTGCAGGACGCGGATGCGGTGGCCAATGCGCTAAGGGTTTTCCGTGAGCGGCCGGTGCTGGGCTTTTCGGATTGCCTGATCCTCGAGTTGGCGAGGAAAGCGGGACATCTGCCGCTCGGCACGTTCGACCGCGCGCTCGCGAAGGTTGAGGGAGCCCAGAAGCTGTAGGCGGCCCGGTCCGCGTTACTGCTGGCGATCCACCTTGGTGGGCTTGCCCTGCTTCTCCAGATCGCGTGCGCCGGTGAGCGCGTCGATCATCATGTAGTTGCCCTCGTGGCAGGCGTATTCGTAGATCACGTAGCTCTTATCCATGTGATAAGGCATGTGAAGTGTCCACGGCTTCGTCCACGTTTTGGGATCGTTGACGGTCAGATCGTAGCTGAGATCTTCGGGTCCGGTGCGGGTGAAGCGTTCGGTGACACGCGCTTCATCGCTGAAATAAGCTCCGCCCGTGCCGGTTCTGGTGTTGAAATTCGTCGTCTCCACCACCAGTGTGTTGCCTTCCCAATGGCCGCGCGAATCGCCCAGGTAAGTACGCAAGCCGGTACCGACATGCGGGCGTCCATCGGTGGGAATAACGCGGGTTTCGTGAATCATCTCATTGCGGATCACCACGAAGCCCGGCGCCTGCATGATCTGGTTGCCGAAGTTGTATAAGGTCGGCAGCATGCTGCTGACGAGGCCGCGCGTAATACAGCGGCTGTAATCGTCGAAGTCTTCGGGGGAGTCGACCTTAGTGGGGAAGTGACTGCCGGGCCCGAGACCGCCGCGCAGGTTCTTCACGAACGCCTGGCCTTCCGGAGTGAGCGCGGGGATGCGGCCATCGGGCGGGTCCACCACGAGGGACGCCTGATGGTCGGGCTTGCCATGTTCCTGCCAGTAGCCAGGGGGGTTGATGGTCACATTCACCTTGCCATCGGATGGCGCGAATTCTTCGCTGTCTGATTCGCTTTGCTTCTGGGCCTGTTTGGCGCGCTGGGCGAATTCCTCATCGGTGAGGAACGCGCGCGTGCCGAAGTTGGCGGGGCGCTGCATGGGGATGTTGGCGAACGCGGGCCATTCGCCCTGCAGATCCGGGTCGCCCCACGGGAGCTTGGGCGGAGTGTACGGTTTGGGCGATTGCGCGAAGGCCGCGGTTGCGAAGAGAAATACGAAGAGAAATCCGTTGCGCATGTTCGATCTCCTACTTCTTCTGGTCGTCCGGCACATCGGGATTCGACCCGCCGACGAACAACTTCTTCCCATCCTTGAAGGTGATGCTGCTGCCGTTGGCGCGCAGTGTGCCATTCTTCGCCTGATAGCCCTGCACCGTGATCTCCGTGCCCACTTCGAGCGAACGCTTGGTGAAGCCGCGGCGCAGCATGATGTTCGGACTGCCGCACTCAATCATCCAGTTCTGCACGTTGCCGTTGGCGTCGGCCACATCGACGTGGATCCACGAGTGGGGATTGATCCACTCCATGCTCGTGACCTTGCCGACCAGATGCACGGGCCTGGCCAGGTCGAATTCGGCTTCGAACGAATGATGAGCCCAGACCGGGGCGACGCTGGCGGCACACAAGCCCAGAGCCAGCGCAATGGAAAGTTGGATTCGCATCTGATGTGTCTCCTTCAATGTACGTCTTTTTTCGTTTCCGCTTCGCGAGCGCCGCTCAGGATATCTCCCATGGCGTAATTGCCTTCGTGGCAGGCGTACTCGATGATCTGATAACTGTCGTCCTTTTCAAGCTGGATCAGCATGGTCCACGGTTTGGTCCAGGTCTTCGGATCAATCACAGTCGCGGTATAGTCGAGACTCTTCGGCCCGGTGCGGGTGAATTTCTCGATCACTTTGAGCTGATCGCTGTGATAGCCGGGATCGCCGGGATAGCCCGCGCCATTCGAGCCGATGGCGTCCTTATCGGTGAAATTGGTAGTCTCGACAACCAGCGTGCTGCCTTCCCAGTGGCCGCGCGAATCGCCGAGGTACATGCGGATCGCGGGGCTCACGTGCGGGCGGCCGTCGAGCGGGATCACGCGGCTCTCGTGAATCATTTCGTTGCGGAAAACGACGTAGCCCGGGGTTTGTAGAATCTGGTTGCCATTGTTATAGACGACCGGGATAACCGAGCCCAGCAGGCCGCGCGTGATGCAGCGGTAATAGATGTTGAGATCCTCCGGGGAATCGGCCTTGCCACGCCACTCGCCGGGGAGTTTGGCTTCCTTGCGATAGTGCTCCGCTTCGGGAGTCAGAGCTGGGAGTCTTCCGTCCGGCGGATCGACGATGAGCGAAGTCTGGCGCGTGGGTTTGCCGCGTTCGGTCCAATAAGACGGCGGACCGATGCCAGGCTTCGTATCGCTGGCGGCCGTGGATTCAGAGTCGGCCTTTGCCTGACGCAGGGCTTGTTCCTGTTTCTTCGCGAATTCCTCGTTGGTGAGAGTGGTTCGTGCGCCGAGTGCGACGGGGCGCTGCATGGGGACTCCCATGTTGCCGGGCCAGACACCCTGCAGGTCGGGATCGCCCCATGGCGTCTTCGGCGGCGTGTATGTTGCCTTCGGCGATTGCGCCGTGACAGTGCCAGCGGCAAGCAGCGTTATTGACGCGATCAGGCGGACGTTCATTTGGCCTTCTTGTATTTGCCGTAGAGCAACTCTTCGGCGAATTCGGTGCATTTGAATTCGAGAAGTTGCGCGTCCTTCTCGACTTTGCGGTAGAGCGGCATGCTGATGGTCCAGGTTTTGGTGAAGACGGAGGGGTCTTCGATAGTGGCCGTGTAAGTCAGATGGTCGGCGCCGGTGCGGGTGAAGCGCTCGACGATGTGTACTTTGTCGCTGGCGAAATCGCCCGCGCGGTCGAGCCAGGCGAGGCCGTTGAGCCCGGTGACGTCGATCACCAGGGTGTCGCCTTCCCAGCGGCCGTTGTTGGTGCCCATCCAGGTGTCCGACGGTGCTTCTTGCGGCTTACCCATATTGATGAGCCGGTTCGAGGTGGCGTATTCGTAGACAAACAGAATGTCGCGGTTGGTCTGGACGATCTGGAACGGGTACGGCATGTAGTTGGCGCGCGGGATGCCGGGCATGTAGCATTTGGCTTCGGGATCGTCGGTGCGGCGGTTCTTGAAGTTTTCTTTCTGTTTCGCCGCGGCTTCCGGCTTGTAGGGGATGACTTTACCCTCGACGACGCCCTGACCGGCTGGCACTGCGGCAATGGCGCCGAGTTCCCACATCGGGCCTGCCGAAGCGGGGTGGTCGAGAAGGTTCCAGTTGGCGGTGTTCATCGCTTCCCAGATGCCGTTCAGATTGGGATGGCCATCGGCCATGCGGGGCGGTTTGTAGGTGGCGGTCTGGCCGCAGAGCAGGGTGACGGATAGAGCCAGGAATGAGAGCCCGAATAATGATTTCATGCAGGTCGGAGATTCAAGTAAAGATCGCTTCGATGCTATATCGAAATAGGGCGGGAGTCAAACGCGGGGGCTTCTGAAAAGGGCTGTCTTTGCCGCATCCGCGCTCTCTTGCCCCAACAGGTGTGGCGTTTGCGCTCACGTGCCTTGTAGACCTGCCCGCGGCGCTCGACCATGACAACGTACGCGATCTTCGGCTCTTCGGTCACCTGGTAAAATGATCCGCCACGCACCCACGCGTGACTTCCGCAGATTGCCCACCCCACTCAGCGGCGCCGGGATGCGCGGGTCGAGCGGATCTTCCGCCAGTTGCTCCAACCGGCGCATCATGCCTTTCTTCGTGGGTCGGTCCAGCCGGTCAGGATCCCGCTGGGCCCGGTGGGAAAGCCGGATCTGGTATTTCACAGACCGCACGCTGCCGAATTACTTGATGGCTCCCAGGCGGGATCCCGGTGCGCCGCTTCCACGTCGCCGGCGAAGTCGGCGTCGATCGTCGCAGTGGACTCGGCCGACAACACGGCGTTGCACTCGGAGATTTACGGCGGGGCGGCGCCGCCGGCTTCAGCACCGCGATGGCCTGATACTTTCTCCAGCGCAGCCGCGAAGTTCCCGGTTACCTCTGCTTCTGTCATGTGGATCTGCGCCATCTCTTTATCCGTGGCCGGTTTATTCAAAGCTGCGAAGCGCATGCGCTTCATCGTCATGAATCTCGAATATGCGCGAGACCCCGGTCATCCGCAGCAATTCCTCCACTCGCTTCGGCAGCGCGAGCAGTTTCAGAGCGCCGCCGCGGCTGCGCGTGACGGTGAAGCCGGAGACCAGTTCCCCGATGCCGGAACTGTCCAGACTCGAGACGCCGCTGAGGTTGAGCACGATTCTGGGGTGTTCGCCGGCGGAGAGCTCCTGAATGGTGTCGCGCAGCGTGGACGATCCGGCGCCAAGCGTGATGCGCCCCACTACGTGCGCGACCGTAACGTCGCCTATTTTGCGGGTTGTGATTGTGATGGCCAAGGTTGGGGAAGCCTGCTTTCGATTCTAACCCTATATATACGAAGAGGGTCACGAAAAAACTGGAGTAGAATCTACACATGCCCCCAGCCGGCCGGACGTGGCCCGTTTTAACCGTATTCTGTGGGGCCATTGCCCTCTGCCAGCAGCCGCAAAACACCGCTGAGATGGCGCAGCACGATACCCCGGTGACCTTCAGCACGGCAGTCAACCTGGTGCTGGTCCCGGTTGTCGTGCGGGACGCGAAGGGTAACGCGGTCGGCAACCTCACGAAGGACGACTTCCAGCTGTTCGATAAGGGCAAGCCGCAGACGATCGTCCGCTTTTCGATCGATAAAGCCGAAGCCCCGCCGGTGGTCCCCGACACGTCGATTGAAACCGACGAGGACGGAAATCCGCGGCAGAAGCCACCGGGCACTCCAGCGGCGCAGGCGATGGCGCAGCGCTTTGTGGCGTGGCTGTACGACGACGTTCATCTTTCCTTCGGTGACTTGGCCCAGACCCGCGTCGCCGCGATCCGGATGCTCACGGAATCGTTCGAGCCGGGGACCCGGGCGGCGATTTACACCACTTCCGGGCGCACCACGCTCGACTTCACCGACGATAAGGAGAAGCTCAAGGAAACGCTGAATCTGATCCGGCCCTCGCCTACCGCCGCGGCCGGCCCGGCGGAATGCCCCGACATCAGCTATTACCAGGCGGACCAGATGTTGAACCTGAACGACGTGCAGGCTCTTCAGGCCGCGGAAGGGGAATATATTGTCTGCAACCCTCCGCCTTCGGGCACGAGTGCGGCACAGGCAATGGCACAGGCGGAGCCGGTCGTGAGGGGCTTTGCTTTCCGCGCGCTCGACCTGGGGAATACCGACACCAACCTGAACCTGAGCGTTCTGAAGCAACTGGTGCGCCGCATGTCGGTGATGCCGGGGAGCCGCAGCATCGTTCTGGTTTCGCCGGGGTTTCATCTGACGACGGATCATCGGGCCGACGAAACCGATGTGATCGACCGGGCTATCCGGGCCAACGTGACCATCAACTCCCTCGATGGGCGCGGCCTCTATACCGTTATTCCGGGCGGAAATGCAGATACCCCCGGGGGCGTTTCGTCGCAGGCCAGTAATATCAAGATGCAGTATCAGCTCGAGAGCGCGCGCTCCGATGCCGACGTGATGGCCGAATTCGCCAGCGCGACCGGGGGCACCTTCATCGAGAACAGCAATGACTATCTCGGCGGCTTCAAGCGCATTGCCGCGCAGCCCGAATACATCTACGTGCTGGGCTTCGCGCCCCAGAACCTGAAGCTCGACGGCAGCTACCGCACCTTGAAAGTGACGCTGAGAAACGGCGCCGGGCTGCAGATCCAGGCGCGTCGTGGTTACTTCGTGCGCAAGCACTCGGAGGACGCCGCGGAGCAGGCGAAAGAAGAAGTGAAGGAAGCGTTCTTCTCGCGCGACGAGGTGCGCGATCTGCCGGTCGAGCTGCACACGCAGTTCTTCAAGACGAGTGAATACAACGCCAAACTGTCGATTATGGCGCGCGTCAATATCAAGCACCTGCATTACCGCAAAGCCGACGGGCGCAATAACGATACGCTCACCGTGGTCGGCGGCGTGTTCGATCGGAACGGGAACTATATAGCCGGCGCGCAGAAGACGATCGACATGAAGCTGAAGGATCAGACGCTCGAGTCGATTCCCGAGGAGGGAATCACCGTGAAGACCAGTCTCGACGTCAAGAGCGGCAGCTACATCGTGCGGCTGGTGGTGAGAGATTCCGAAGGACAAGTGATGTCGGCGCAGAACGGCGCCCTCGAAATTCCATGAAGGTGATTCCATGAAATTGCATTCGTCTTATCCCCGTCCATCCGTGTTTATCCGTGGCCAAAAGATCTTCTGCGCAATGGTCCTCGCGATGTTGTGCGCGGGCAGCGCCGCGGCGCAAAAAGCCAAAGCGCAGAACGTGCCCGAGATCCCTTACGACAGCGTGCCGAACTTCATCAAGCTTCCGGCCAATCTGTATCTCGGCGAGGCGATGGGCGTGGCGACGAACTCCAAAGGGCATTTCTACGTGTTCACGCGCAGCGCCAACACGCGCTTGTTCGAGTTCGATCAGACGGGTACTTTCGTCCGCGAGATCGGCGAAGGAAACTACGGTTTTGAATTCGCGCATTCGGTGCGCGTCGACTCTGAGGACAACATCTGGGCTGTCGACGAGGGAACGAACATGGTGATCAAGTTCAATCCCGCCGGCAAGGTAGTGATGGTTCTGGGGCACAGGCCCGATGCGGTCGCGGGAATGCTCGCGACCACGGTGGGGCCAGCGCCGCCCGCGCAGAAATATCTTTTCGGACGCCCCACCGACGTGGCGTGGGATCCACAGGGAAATATTTTCGTATCGGACGGCTATGTGAACAACAGAGTCGTCAAGTACGACAAGAACGGACGGTTTCTGGCGCAGGTCGGGAGCGAGAAGGCAGGGACGGGCCAAAACGAGCTCACATTGCCGCATGGAATTGCGGTGGACGCGAAAGGCGACGTTTACGTCGCCGACCGGTCCAATCACCGGCTCCAGGTTTTCGATAATAACCTGGCGTTTAAGGCATCCTACGACAACATCGGGGATTCCTGGACGGTTTGCGTTTCGCCGGGCCCGCATCAGTACCTCTTTACTTCGAACTCGAATCCGAACGGAAATGGTCCGGGAACATGGGACAACACCGGAGAGATTTACAAGATGGAGCTGGATGGGAAGATCCTCGGACGGTTCGGTCATGCGAGCAAACAGCCGGGAGGGTTTCAGGTGGTTCACATGATGGATTGCCGGAATCCGAACGAGATTTTTGTGGCTGAGATTGAGTCGTGGCGTGTGCAGAAGCTGTTGTTGAAACCGCCAGCTGCGAAGCTATCGGCAGCGAAATAGGATGCCAACCATGAGAGTCTTAATTTGCGTCCTCTTCTTTTGTGCCGCGGCCGGCGCGCAGGATATTCCGTTCGATTCGGTGGTTAATCCGTTGAATTTTCCCGCGAGTATCACGCTGGGCGAAGCGGCCGGCGTCGCGACGGATTCGAAAGGCGACGTTTTCGTTTATACGCGCACGGGCCATCCGACGATTTCGATCGGCACGGCGCGGCCCTTTGCGCACGGGGGCTCGCGTCTGGTCGAGTTCGACCGCACCGGGAAGTTCCTGCGCGAGATCGGCCACGAGTCTTACGGATTTCTGGTCGCCCAGCAGGTTCGTATTGACGCGCAGGACAACATCTGGGCGGTGGATCAGATGTCGAGCATGGTGATCAAGTTCGATCCGGAAGGGCATGTGCAACTGCTGCTGGGCAGGAAATCAGAGTCCGAAACGGTTCCGGCCCGGCCGCTCGACGCACCGGCGCGAGGCGGTCGCGGACCGGCTGGCGCGGGGCAGCAGAGCGACATCTTTTCGCGTCCCACGGATGTGGCCTGGGATGCGGCGGGCGATATCTACATAGCCGATGGCTTTGGCAATTCGCGCGTGGCTAAATTCGACAAGAACGGCAAGTTCATCAAGTCCTGCGGATCGCGCGGCGCGATGCAGGGCCAGTTCAATTCAGTGCGCGGGATTGCGCTCGATGCGCAGGGGAACGTTTACGTGGCCGATGCGGGGAACAAGAAGATACAGGTTTTCGATGGCGACGGGAATTTCAAATCGCAGATTACAGGCGTCGGCGCACCCGCGGCCATTTGCATTTCTCCAGGGCCCCGGCAGGTTCTTTACAGCTCGAATTCGAATCCGCCCGAAGACATCGATTCAAATGGCGAGATCTACAAGCTGGATTTAAGCGGGCAGGTGATCGGCAGATTCGGTATGGCGGGGAAGCTGCCGAAGGAATTCAGCGCGGTTAATGCAATCGATTGCCGCCGTGAAAACGAACTCTATGTCGGGGAGACCGGCAACTGGAGAGTTCAGAAGCTGACATTGCACGGCAAGTAGCATGCGGCAGATCGTTTTCCTGGCGCTGGTACCCTTGCTTGGGGCCGCGCCGCTGACCTTCGAGGTGGCGTCGGTCAAGAAGAGTACGTCGGGCTTCAACGGCGTACGAGGCGGATGCCACGGGATCGATTCGAAATACAGCGCCGGCGAACTGGCCGCCGCGCCGCCGCTGGGCCGATGCGTGATCACGGACGGCCGTCTGAGCCACCTGATTGGCATGGCTTACGGCGTTTCCATGACGATGATCCAGAACGCTCCCGACTGGGTGATTGCCGGGGCGGAGAGATTCAATATTGAGGCCAAGGCCGAGGATCCGGCGAAAGCGACCGAGGCGCAGCTCCGCGAAATGCTGCAGACGCTTCTGGCGGAGCGGTTCCAGCTGAAATTTCATCGCGAGAACCGGGATATGCCGGGGTTTGCCATGGTGGTTGGGAAAAACGGGCCCAAGCTGAGGGACGCGAAAGCCGACGTAGTCATCGCGAGCTTCGGCGACTCGGGGAAGCCGAGGCCGGACGGGCCGATTTCGGTGAAGCTTCGTAACTATTCGATGCCGCAACTGGCCGCCATGCTTTCACAACTCGGGCCGGGCCCGATGGTCGACAAGACCGGATTGACCGGTACCTACGATTTCGAGCTGATGTGGGATGAGTCGTCCGGTCCGTCGCTTTCTACGGCGCTGCAGGAACAGCTCGGGCTGGAGCTCGAAGCGCAGAAGGTGCCGGTACCCTTCTTCATGTTCGCTTCGGCGCAAAGGCCCGGCGAAAATTGAACTATTCGCTGACGCAGCGGAAGCCGATATTGAAGTCGGCGAAGTCGGGTTCAAAGCGGGAACGGTATGAGGCACGGACGAGTTCCGGATCGTCCCACCATCCGCCGCCTCGCAGCGACTTGAATTCCGCGAGGCTGGGGCCGGTGGGATTGATGTTCTCCTGCGAGAGCTGCACCGTGTACCAGGTGTGCGTCCACTCGACGACGTTGCCGAGCATGTCGTAAAGGCCGAACGCGTTGGGTTTCTTCTGGCCGACGGGGTGCGTGGTGAATCCGCTGTTCTTCCAGTACCAGGCGATCTGGTCGAGATCGCCGTAGCGCGGACCGGTGGTGCCGGCGCGAGCGGCGTATTCCCACTCCGCTTCCGATGGCAGGCGGCCGCCGATTGCCTTGCAATAGTCTTCGGCCTCGTCCGATTTGACCTCGTCAACGGGCAGGTTCGGTCCGATATTAATGCTGGGATTGTCGCCGGTGATCTTCTCGTAAGCGGCTTGGGTGACCTCGGTTTCTCCGAGCCAGAATCCGCGTGTGAGGGTGATCTTGCGGGTCGGGTATTCGTCGGCGAAGCAGTCGGAATCCCCTGGGGAGCAGCCAGAAATAAAAGTTCCGGGAGGAATCCAGCGGTATCGCAGCCCGTCTTTGGGATTTACCTTCACATCGCCGGGTTTGGGAGAAGCAGTCTGGAAGGCCATTACTCCCGCGGCGAAAAGAACAGCAGCGGCAATCAGTTTGCTCATCAGCCCCAAAACAGCCACTTTATCATAAGGCTAAAATAGCCGATTGCGTGCCCGGCGCATGGCTAATATATACTGGTCTGGGTATTTTTTGTCACGGCTGAGGGCATTCCGCCCGAGGCAGTTTTTGAGGAGAGTTCAATCAATGAAGACCATCCGCTCGAGCAGGGCAGCCGCGGCCCTGTTGTGCACAGGCGCTATCGGCCTTGCGCTGTTTGTGGTAATGCCGTCCCATGCGCAGCAGCAGGCAAAGAAGGCGGCGGGCAAATCGCGCTACGTCAGCCCTCCCGGCTACATCACGGGCACGGTGACGAGCGATAAAGGGCCCGAAGCCGGCGTCTGGGTTATCGCGGAGACCAAAGATTTCCAAACCCCGATGATCAAGATCGTGGTAACGGGCGATGGGGGCAAATACATGTTGCCCGAGATGCCGGCAGCGACCTAAAGATCTGGGT
>Ga0210388_10004892_pt1 | contig 10455 bp, 7 predicted proteins | sample IncBWC19OmetaG_FD_155485 | JGI IMG/M metagenome (GOLD analysis project Ga0210388, IMG submission 155485) | Forest soil microbial communities from Barre Woods Harvard Forest LTER site, Petersham, Massachusetts, United States - Inc-BW-C-19-O ...
AGCGCCTGTCGAAGTAGCGCCTGGCAAAGTTACTCCGCTAGAAGACGCGCCGCCAATCGCGCTTTTGAATCTGCCTGCCACGGAGCCCGGCACCGAGCCGCCAGCAGTGGCGCCAGTGGCGGGCGTACCGGCGGCGCTGTCCACGCCTCCTACATTTGTTGAGTTGGCCGCACCCCCTATTCCTCCTGAGATGGCGGCGCGGCTTAGCGAGCCTCGGAACACAGCCGCCGCGCCACCTGGGGAAGAGGCGCCGACACCGGTGGCCCAGCCTAACCCGTTCCTGGCGCGAGTGGCGCAAATCGCCGATCTGCGAATCCAGACCAGATCCGTTCCGAAGACCGCTGCGCGGGTTGAGTCCGAAAACTTGCCAGCCCCCGAAGCGCCGGTTACGCCACCGTCGCCAAAGACAGAACCGGCAGGGCTGCCTGCGCCGGCCATCAAACTGGTGGAACTGGCCATTCCGCATCCCGCCGTCAAAACCGCGCCGCGCCTTGAAGAACCCTTGCGCCGGGGGTTTAGAAACCTGGCCGTGGCGCCGCCACCCGCGCAAACCGCGTTACACATCGCGGGGCCGACGCCATTTCCGGCGCCGCGCGTCCAAACGGCAGGTCTTGCGGCCACGGCGCGACAGTCGTTTAAGTCTGCCGTGAAATTTGCTACGCTCATCCAGGCTGCAGTGCTGGACGCCGCGCCACCGGCAGGAGACGCGCTCCGAGTGGAGAAATCAGGATCGTTCGCCGCCGCCAAACCGCAGCTTCCCAAGCTGGCGGTAGCAGCCGAGCCGTTCTGTGCAGCGGTGGGATTCGCGAACCATGCCGGCATCGTCTCGGAAGCGCTCGAGCTTCATGCCAAAACCATCCTGGACGAGATCCAATCCGGGTTGGATGCCATCGCATCTAATGTCCGAGCGATCGTAGCCACATTCCAGGAGCTTCCGAAACTTGCTCTGCTGGCTGCGCCGAGTGCGATTGTGGCGGCGCCCGCTCCTCCGGATTTGCACTGGATGAAAATGCCCCGTCCAGTGCTTCCGCCCCGCAAGCCATCGGACCGGAAGTGCGATTCGCCCACTGCTCCGCCGCAGAAAATACCGCTGGCCGGGCCATTGCTGCCGGCGGAGTTACGCAACTTCATTGAAGCGCAACCGACGGAACACCGCCGCGCACGAAAAGGGATTGGGCTGCCGGCCTGGGTCACCAGCCTGGTGATTGCCACCAGTTTGTTTCTGGTAGTTGCGGTAATGCTGCAATATCTCCAAACCAATCGTGAGGCCAGAGCGGCGGCCGCTCCCGTGCCCACCCAAACCACGGCCGTGGTTCCCCCGGCTCCCACATTCGAACAGCACCCGTTCGCGAGGTTCATAGAGGTAACAGGTCTCAGAGTGGTGCCCGATCTCAATCACAGATCGCAGGTGCAGTATATCGTGGTGAATCACTCCGCCAGCCAGCTGACGGGCATGACCATCCGCATCGCCGTGCGGTCGTCCACGGACCCGGTTGGGGCATCGCCCTTGTTTACGGTGTCGACAGTGGTGCCGTCGTTGGGACCGCATCAATCCAAGGAAATTCGGACGGACCTGGATTCCGAATTGCGTTCCTCCGCGATTCCGGATTGGGAGTATCTACGCACGGACGTTCAAATAGGTACGCAGAATTAAAGCACCGACTCCGTTGAAGACGCCGGGACCATTCGGCTGGCAGGCGAAAGCAAAGCGCCTGCCCCACTGGGAGCCGACGTGGGGCAGGCACTTTCGCCTGCCAACCCCAACTTCCCGCACCGCGTCTTCATCACCCTTTGGAACGCCGCAGGCCCATGGAAACTCCCTTACGGTCGCGGCTCGGAAAGAGTGGTTAACGACCGGTTTCTTCCAGCGTTTCTTTGCATCCCTGCGGGACGGAAATTCCGAGGCGCCGCAAATTCAACCGGGCGTTGAACTGGCAGGGGTCGAGCGCCAGCGCGCGTTCGAAATCCTGCACGGCAGCGTCCTTTTGATTCAGCGCCAGCAAAGCCGCTCCGCGATTATTCAGTGCTTCCGCGCTGCGGGGAGCCAGGGCGAGCGCGCGGCCGAATTCCACCAGCGCCTGACCGGGATTTCCCAGGTTGAGATAAACACGTCCCTCTTCAGACGGAATTTGCGGATCGTCCGGCGCGAGCTGCCGGGCTTGTTCCAAAATCCCAAGAGCGCGCGTGGGTTCGACGGCTCGCGCCAGCTGAATCCTGGGCCGTATTTTCGCCGGCGCCTTTTCAACCGCATCCGACCATAAAGATTCTTCGGTCTGCCAAACAGAGGTGCGAACAAAACTCAGATATACAAGCACCAGGAACGCGGCGCTCAGGTATATCGGGCGCACGCGCTGCAGCAAGAGGCCGATGAAGGCCGCGAATCCGATCATCGGAAGGTACAAGCGGTAGTCGGCTGCGAGGTCGTTGGCGGGAAAGATCGAAGAGCTGGGCAGCAAGAGCGCCAGGCCGCCGAGAAACCAGATTCCCGCGGGAGAGCGATGAAGTGTGCGCCAGGCAAGCACGGCCAAGCCGAGCACGGCCAGCCACGCCAATAAACCTAACCAGAGTTTAGCAACGGAAATGTCGGGATCCACCGTGAATCCCCAGGGGAGGGCCAGCATCTGGAAGTAGCGCAGGATAACTTCGCCTTCGGTCAGCAAATAGGATTTCGATGTAACCGCGGCCTGGGCCCCTGCGCCTGAACCGGGCGTGGCTTGAACTGCGAACAGCACGCGAAGCCCCGCGGCGAATGAGAGTGCAAACATGGTGGCGATCGGGCGCAGCTCTTTCGATTTGCGCGACAGCGGCAAGGATAGAAGGAACAGGAGAACAGGAAACGCGACGCATTCCTCCTTGGCCAGTAGTGCGGCGCCGAACCATACAACGGCAATCCAGGTGCGGCCTCGCGTCCAGCTTCGAAGCGCGGCCAGACAAAGAACCGTGGCCAGTAGCGTGCTTCGCGCGAAAATGTAATTCACCGGTTCAGCCTGAAAAGGATGCACGGCGAAAATCGCAGTAGCGATGAGCCTGGCGGGTGGCGGCAGCAGCCGGCCCAGCGCGTCCCAGAGCAGCAGGATCGCGATCAGATGCAGAGCCAGGTTGACTGCGTGATAACCGGCGGGGTTTCCATCCCCCAGCTCGTGGTTCATCCAAAAAGTCAGATACGTGAGAGGCCGGATCTCGAACGGGCGCCAGAGGTCGCCTGCGAGCAGCGAATAATCGTCAAAATGGAACGAGCCCCACAGGCATCCGCCAAATGCGATGATAGCGGCGAGGCATAGCAGGAGATTTTGGCGAGAAGCGATGATCCCAGTGTGACAAAAACAAAGGCCACGCCGCCCAAATTAGTTCCCCGCCCCAAGACTGCCGGCGAGCGCGCGGCGCGTGTGGCCAAGATAATCAAGCTGTTGGATGCGATGTATCCCAATCCGAAAATCCCGCTGCTGCATCGTAATGCATGGGAACTTCTGGTGGCCACAATTCTATCGGCGCAATGCACCGACAAACGCGTCAACGAAGTGACGCCGGGGCTTTTTGCAAAGTATCCGACCATCCAGGATTTTGCGAATGCGAATCAGGCGGAGCTGGGACGGGACATCCGTTCCACGGGGTTTTTCAACAACAAGTCAAAATCTCTGATCGGCGCCGCGCGCAAGATTCTCGCGGATTATGGCGGCGAAGTTCCCAAGACCATGGAAGAGCTGCTGACTGTCCCCGGGGCTGCGCGCAAAACGGCCAACGTTGTATTGGGCGGTTACTATGGGATACCGGCGGGAGTTGTAGTGGATACGCATGTCCAGCGCCTCTCGCGGCGGCTGGACCTGACCAAGCAAACCAATCCAGTGAAGATCGAGCAGGATCTTATGAAGATCATCCCTAAAGAAAAATGGATCGCGTTTCCGCTCCAATTGATTTTCCACGGACGCACTCTATGCATCGCGAGAAAACCGCGCTGTGTGGATTGCAAGCTAGATCCACTCTGCTATGCCAAAGATAAATTTCTCGGTTGAAAGCTTGGCAGGCAAAAGTGCCTGCCCCACTAGAGATTCTTCGTAAGGAATTTGCAGATATGATATCCGTCAATGAACTTGAACGGGGTCTCGCCGAGCGTGTAGTGGCCGCACGGCAGAACCACAACCTTGTGATCTACCCCGAGTGCGCCTACTTTGCTGACAATGTCCTTGGACAGGTGAGGCAGAAATGTGGAGTCGTACGCCGCGTAGATGAATAGCGATTTGTGCGGGCGGGCCGCGAATTTTTCCAGATAGCTGATGGGGCTGATGGCCCGCCAAAGTTCCCGCAATCGATCCAGATCCAGGTGTTGTTCCAGCGTCTTGCGGACGTGCTGCGTGGAAAGGCCGGTCCAGACAACGTCAGCGACATATGTCGAGCAATGGTTGAAAACGTTCACGGCAATGCGGGGATCGTGCGCGCTGGCGAGGCAGGCATAGGAAGACCCCAGGCTGGTGCCAACAATACCCAAGCGTTCGAAACCCTGCAGCTCCAGCCAGTCGAAGCAGCAGCGGGCGTCGATGACCGCTTGCCGCGTAGCGTCGATGGTGCGGCACACGTTGGCGGACATAGCGTAATCGGCGCGCTGCAGCTCGGCGGGCATTCGATAGTCGTGGTAGGGCAGACTGAGCCGAAGATTTGAAATACCCAGACGCTGCAATCCGCGGCATAACCCATAATGGGCGTCGGCGGGGCAATTCCAATGCGGCAGCACTACCACTGCCCGTCTTCGATCCTTGGCCGGAAACCAACGGGCGTGGACCACATTGTTCTCCGGATACGGCGTCCGAACCGGCGATTCAAAACGCAGCATGTTATCCACCAGCCGGAAGTCCCGGGGACGTTCGTAGGCGAAGAATTCGTCGCTATCCAGAAGCGCGGCCTGATTCAGCTTGTAGACGTAATCCTCGGGCGACTCTCCGTTCTTGGGATGGCGCTGGGCGCTGGGCCAGTTCCCGGTCCAATCCAGCCCCCATTCGAAATGACGAACCACGCGATTGGTGGCGCGGTTGCACAAACGGTCTTCCCAGGAACGTATCCAGCGTTCGTATGCTTTCGGCATCGGAGGTTCTTTTTCAGAATAGCGTACGGACGCGAACTGACCGCGACCGCCGGGAAGCGCTACCACAAATGTGGGACTAAGCTGCAATCGTGGTAGCGCTTCCTTGCGGTCGCGGCTCGGCTACAGTCGTCGAATTGCGTAGGACGAGTGACTGTTCACGAAACTCTCACCCAATCCTTATGCCTTCTTTATGCCTTGTTGTTTAGTCTGGAATCGTCGTGATCGAAGCGAAGCCCACGTCCGGCTTTCTGGTGGAAACTGCGCCACCACCTGCCTTTGCGGTCACCGTCCTCTATACGAACGTCCGCGCGACTCTGGCCGCACTGCGGCGAGCAGCCTCACTGGCACGCGATTTGGGCGCGACAATCCGGATTCTCAACATTCGAACGGTCCCTTATCCGCTGCCCTTGGATAAACCGCCGGTGGACCGCGAAGTGGTGGCCAGAAACATAAGCACACTCGCGGACGGACAACCAATCCCGACGCGCATCGAGATTTGTTTTGGGCGCGACGTGGTGGAATCACTCCTGCAGTCCTTGAGCCCGAATTCCATAGTTCTGGTTGGGTCGAAATCCAGATGGTGGGAGAACAAGGAGCGGAAATTGGCCAAACAGCTGGCGCGTCACGGGCATCAAATAATTTTGGTAGCGGAGAGGAAAGAATCATGAACAGCACGGCCTGCATCGCATTCTTTTGGGTAGCGTTGTCCGTGGCGGCGTTCGGACAGACGGTAGGGGGCGTCACGCGCGACTCGTCCAGTGGAAACCCATTAGCCGGCGTGCAGATCACCGCCCATAATCTCAATAAAGGCGTCGATCTCACTACCGTCAGCAACACGGACGGTAAGTTCACGTTCACCAGTCTCGAACCTGGCGTCTATGAATTCGAGGCCGCGAAAGACGGATTCCAGAAGTCATCCGCGCGTGTGGAAATCGACGCGCAGGCCGCCAGAGTTGAACTTCCATTACAACTGGCACCCGGCTATTCCGCGCCGCTAACGGCGAGGGAAAAGGAAATGCTGGAACGCATCGAGCGGCTGGAGCAGCGCCTGGCCGCGATGGAGGCCGCTTCGAACTCCAGGGACGCTAATGGGACCGAGAACACGTCTCAACCTCTGGTGGCCTCCCTTAGTCCGCTGCCATCATTCCCTCCGACGACGCAATCGCCTCAAAGCTCGCAGGCACCTGGCACGCCACAGACAGGGCCGCAACAATCGGGCGGCAGGTCCGGCCCCATCGCCACGCCACCGGCGCCGGTAGCCCCCGCCGAACACAGGATGCCGGACGCGCTGCAAACCCCTGAAGCAGTCACTGGCGTGGACAACCAGACGCCGTTCGCGTTCGGCGATTTCAGTTGGCTCAACGGAAGCGCACGCACCAAGGACACGGTGCTGGATACGAAATTCTTTACGCCGGAAATTCGATTCGATACGAACTACATAGAAGATTTCAATCAGCCCATTGACCACACCATCGTCGGATCAACTGAATCGTTCCGCTCCGGTGAAGTGCAGATAGAACAGGCCAGCGTCGGCGGCGACTTCCACTGGGAGAATGTTCGTGGCCGAATCCTGTTTATGGAGGGGCTGTTTGCCACCACTACGCCGCGCAACGACGCCAGCTCGGCGACTGGTTCCGGAAACGGAAATACCGGCGGAGTTGGCCAGTGGGACCTGCAGAATGCTTACAAGTATGTGTCGGAAGCTTACGGCGGGTATCATTTCAACGTTCAACACGGACTTAATATTGATGCCGGAATCTTCGTTTCCTACATTGGCCTTTTCAGCTACTACAATTTCGATAATTGGACCTATCAACCGTCTTATGTTTCGTCCAATACGCCGTGGTTCTTTAACGGCGTGCGCGTGCAGTGGTTCCCAACCAACAAGCTGAAGATCGAGCCTTGGTTCATCAACGGATGGCAATCCTACGCCAAGTACAACGGCCATCCGGGCCTGGGAGGACAGCTGCTGTGGATGCCGAAAGAATGGTTCAAGCTGGTGGCCAATCAATATGGCTATGGAGAAGACAACCTGGGCCTTCCCAAGACGCAGCGCATCCACACCGATGACAGTATCGAAGTGAGATACTACAGCGATCCCGAAAGTACAGGGCTCTCGAAGATGGCGTTTTCCCTCACCGGCGACGCCGGATGCCAGTACGGCGGCGGAATCACCTGCCACAGCGGCCCGAATAAGTCATCATTTCTCGGGTGGATGCTCTATGACCGCACGTGGTTCCACAAGGACCTTCTCGCCCTCACCCTGGGCGGTGGGCAAATGAGCAATCCAGGCCGCTACCTGACGCTGCTGCCGCCCATCGATGGCGCCTGGGCCGCATCCGGTACGCCGTATTTCACGGAAGATCCCGGCCAGAAGGCCCACATGTGGGATAGCACGATCAATCTCCAGTACATGCCCCGGCAGTACATCACATGGTGGGGAGAAGTTGGATATCGTCACTCCGATGTCCCGTATTTCGCCGGACGCGGCGGCGTAACTCCTCCGGGCGGAAATAATGGCTTTCCGCAATACTATACGTGCATGACGGGTGCAACGGCGGGAACCGCGAACCTGGCTGCAGCGGAAGTAGCCTGCGGAGGTGGACTCGGCAGTGTCTGGTTCCCGGATCTTCGCCGTAGCGAAGCCAAGCTGTCGTTTGGCGTGATGGTAAAGTTCTAAAAAGGTATGCGCAGCCTCGCGGTGCAATCGCTTTGCCTGGCAGTAACGGTGGCGTGCCTCATTGCCGCGGATCCGGTTTGGAAGAGTAAACCGGCCGCTGAGTGGACCGAAGAAGACGCGCAGCAGGTGCTCGCCAAATCGCCTTGGGCCAAGGAGACGCGAGCCACTATTACACGCCGGCTGACCGAGGACCAGCTTAGGGAAGGCGGACAAATGGGACAGCCGCGCACCATCGGTAATGAAGGAGTGGATCCTAAAGGAAGCGGGCCAAAGGTCTCGCCGAATGTTTTAACTGGTCCCGGGGGCGACGACCGCGGGACCAGGTCACTGCCCCGCCCCATTACATTGCTGCTGCGTTGGGAGACAGCTCTTCCGGTGCAGCTCGCGGAAGTAAAATCGCACCAGGTGGAACCTCCCACGTTAGAAGGCGACGGGTATTGCATCGCCGTCTACGGCATTCCCGGGGGTGATTTCAAGGGTGATCCGGAGAAATTAGGCGCGCCTCTGAAGGATCTAGCTGCTTTGAAGCGCGAAGGAAAAAAGGATGTGCGGCCGGTCAGGGTTGAGGTGTTCCTGCGGGAAAACGGCCCGGTGGTAGTCTATCTGTTTCCTTTGTCCGCGGAACTCTCAAAGAAAGATCAGCGCGTCCGGTTCGAAGCGCAAATCGGTCGGATTGTCCTGGCGCAGGATTTCGATCTGAGTGAAATGGAGTTTCAGGGCAAGCTGGAGCTTTGACTCTGCGCGGCGATCGTAGCCGAACCGCGACCGCAACGAAGCGCTTCCACGATCGCCGGAAGCAGCTGACACCCTCGAAAACATCTTGAACGCAAAGTGGGGCGGACCCCCTGGTCCGCTGCCGACGCCCACGTCGGCTTGCTTGGAAAGGCGGGTCCGGGGGACCCGCGCGGACCGGGGCGTCCGCCCCACAGCGCCGTGAATCGTTTTCATCGCTATTGTTGTGCGGAACGTAATGGGAACACTGGTGGTGGCACTCCCTTGCGGTCGCGGCTCAGTTTTTCAGTCGTTGTGAGTTTTATGGCAGATTCAGTTTTCGAGTCGTGTCAGCCTTTCTGGCGTGTCAATTCTGTCGAGCATCAACCGCCCGCCCCCTGCTACCCTGAAATTTCATGAGCGAGAGCATTACAGTTACTTTGCCTGACGGCAGCCAGAAGAGCGTTCCGCCCGGCAGCCGTCCGTTGGATATCGCCAAATCCATTGGCCAGCGCCTGGCCGACGATGCGGTGGTGGCGCGGGTGAACGGGCAGATGTGGGATCTCACGCGGCCGCTGGAAGGCGACGCCAAGCTGGAAATTCTCACGTCCAGAAATCCCGAGGCGCTCAACGTCTACCGGCATTCCACGGCGCACCTGCTGGCCGCCGCGGTGCTGGAATTGTTTCCCGAAACTAAGCTCGGCATCGGCCCTCCCACCGACACCGGTTTCTATTACGATTTTCAGCGCGACACTCCCTTTACGCCGGAAGATCTGGAACGAATCGAAAAGCGCATGTGGGAGCTGCAGGCCAAAGATCTGCCCTACGAGCGGCAGTTGACGCCGAAGCAGGTCGGCCTTCAAAAATACGCCGACGACTGGATGAAGAAAGAGCTGATCACCGAAAAGGCCGACGACGTTTTCTCCGAATACACATTGGGCCCGCAGTTCATTGATTTTTGCCGCGGCCCGCACGTACCGTCAACATCGCGAATCAAGTCTTTCAAACTGCTTTCCATCGCCGGCGCTTATTGGAAAGGCAACGAGCACAATCCCAAGCTGCAGCGCATCTACGGAACGGCATTTTTCAACAAGAAAGACCAGGACGCTTATCTGGCGCGCCTGGAAGAAGCAAAGAAACGCGATCATCGCAAGCTGGGTCAGGAGCTGGATCTGTTCAGCATCCAGGAACTGGCCGGCCCGGGGTTGATTTTCTTCCATCCCAAGGGTGGGATCGTCCGTAAAATCATTGAAGATTGGATGCGCGATCAATATCTGGCGCGCGGTTATTCGCTGGTGTATACGCCGCACGTCATGCGCCGCGAACTGTGGAAGACTTCCGGGCACGCCAATTTCTATAGCGAGAACATGTTCAAGCCCATGGAGCTGGACGATGCCGAGTATCAGCTCAAGCCCATGAACTGCCCCGGCCACATCCTGATCTACGCGGACAAACTGCGCAGTTATCGCGACCTGCCGGTGCGTTTGGGTGAGCTGGGCACGGTTTACCGCTATGAACGGTCAGGAGTGATGCACGGGCTGTTGCGCGTCCGCGGCTTTACGCAGGATGACGCGCACATTTTCTGCACGCCCGAGCAAATCGAAGACGAAATTGTGAACTGTCTGCAGTTCGCCATCGATGTGCTTTCCACTTTCGGATTCGACGATTACGAAGCCGAGCTTTCCACCTGGGACGGCGGCGCAAGCGGCAAATACGACGGCGCCCCCGATCAATGGCAGCTCGCCGAGAACGCCCTGAAACGCGCAGCCGACCGGCTCAACGTCAAAATTAAACTGATTCCCGATGAGGCGGCCTTCTACGGCCCGAAAATCGATATGAAGCTGGTGGACGCAATCGGCAGATTGTGGCAGCTTTCCACCATCCAGTTCGATTTCACGCTGCCGCGCCGCTTCAATCTGGAATACATCGCCGACGACGGCAAGAAACATCAGCCGCTGATGGTGCATCGCGCGCTGTACGGATCCATCGA